>C687J26845_10002164_pt1 | contig 11530 bp, 10 predicted proteins | sample RifCSPlowO2_12_FD_26845 | JGI IMG/M metagenome (IMG submission 26845) | reverse complement strand
TCTGATAATGCCGGCAGTTGGGGCATAAACGGGGTAAAGGAATACTCATTTTACGATAAAAGGCAAGCTCTTGGGAGATAATCTTAAAGGCCTCGGTGCACTGTTCGTTACAAACTGCTTTGGCAGTTTGCCCTGAGCCGGTCGCAGGGCTTCCTTGAGCATGAGCGCATTCAATGACTTTATTTATAATATCATCTCCTACATCTTTAATATGGTCGGGTATCTGGTTATTTTTAATCTGGATCTCGTAGTTTCGGGGTTCCGGGTCTTTCCAGGAGTATCCCTGCTCTTGTGCCTGTTCCTTGGTTAAAGGGAAGTATTCCTGGGCTATGGTTTCGTTATATGCGAATGGGGAGAGTTCCGGAGGGAAGAATTCACCGTATTTATATACTCTGCCTTTCTGGTCTATATAGGGCATGGAGTTCATATGCTCTATGATCCTGGGGACTAACCTTTCATATTCTTCCTTGATGTATTGCTTGTTGAGGATGCAGTAGGATTTGTTGCGTAATCCGATGCAGGCGAAGAGATTGTTGGAATTGTGGCAATCCTCCGACAAGATGACGTCATAACTATACCAAATTTTCACCCCGAAATACGATCTCCTTCCTATCGCGCTAACTTCTTCGTAAAGCAATTCTGAATCCAATCCGGCGCCAATTGATACTCTTCTTTCGTATAGGGCTGATTAAAAATGTGATAATTTTTATTCCGTAGATTGGTGCAGCTAAAACAATTTGAACAATTCCTACAATCAAATAAAAAATAATCATCTTGAGAATTTTCAGCATATCTACTGAAAAGAACTGCAAAGCATTTCGCGCAATCCACCGTTTCATAACAAGATTCGCTCCATAAAGTTGTTGTAATATCTATTGAATCCTTAGAGTGAGCCGCTGTTTTTGCATAACTAACATTCTCAAGATCATGGCTCCCAAAAACCAAATAAGAACTCTTTACATTAACGGCATAATTTAAATACTCACTACCAACCGTATTGGTATATGAAAGTCCGGGACGCGGCACCCGTGCCATCAAATTTTTAAATTGCTGAAAAAATGATTTTGAGAAATCATAATCTGTGCCATAGTTCAGTGGCGACCATTTATCAGACCACCAGCAATCGTGACAATAAACTAGAAGAGGCGATTTTTCGGGATATGCGGAGAATATATTCTTGCCGCACATAATACATTTACTTTTATAAAGAGTTCTTTCATTTCTAAAATTCATCCTCCTCACCATCCTGCACTCCGGACAAAACGTCGGCGGCGGGACTTTGATTTTTTCGTAGAACAAAAAATCCTCCGGCTCAATTCGGAATTCTTTTTTACAATTCTGACAAATTTTAAATTCTTTATTCATTTATTTGATGGCACGAAGCGCTACCTTACGAAAACCCCCACTCTTTATAATTCAATCATTTTGTGCACTTGAGGCATTTCGTTTCTCGCGACAATGGGAGAACCGAATTGCATGGTTTTCGCGCGCTCGCGAAAAATTCGGTTCGACCCTTAGCGAGTTCCGTCGCTGGACGGAACGAGCGTGTCGCGAAAACAAAATGCCGAGAAAATGCACAAAATTATCCCACCGCCCCCTCCATCTGTAATTCAATCAACCTATTCATTTCCACCGCATAATCCACCGGCAGATATTTCATCAGCGGCTCGAAAAATCCGGTAACAATCAGGGAAGATGCTTCAATTTCGGAAAGTCCGCGGGAGCGCAAATAAAATAATTCTTTCTCCCCGAGTTTTGATACCCGCGCTTCGTGTTCAACCCGAACTTGTTCCTCGTCAATTTTTTGGGTTGGGTATGTGTCGGCGCGCGATTCCGGATCAAGGATCAATGCATCGCACCGCACGCTAATCCGCGAGTTTTTTGCGCCGCGAACCACGCGCGAAAGTCCGCGATACGAAGTTCTGCCGCCTCCGAATGAAACCGATTTTGAAACCACATTGGAAATAGTATCGGATGCTATATGAATCATTTTAGCGCCCGCATCCTGACTTTGACCAGATCCTGCAAGCGCGATTGAAAGCGTATCGGCCCGCGCACCGCGCCCCGCGAGTATAACCGAAGGATATTTCATGGTAACTTTTGACCCAAGATTGCAGTCAATCCATTCCACAAAAGCTCCTTCCTCGGCTCGAGCGCGTTTGGTTACTAAATTATAAACATTTTTTGACCAATTTTGCACCGTTATATAACGAACGCGCGAATGCGAGTGCGCGATTATTTCCACCACCGCGGCATGCAAAGAATCAGTTGAATATATAGGAGCAGTACAACCCTCTAAATAAGTAAGCTCGCTTCCCTCATCCGCAATAATCAAAGTGCGCTCAAATTGCCCAAAATTTTCAGAATTGATACGAAAATACGCCTGAAGCGGCATTTCAACTTTGACACCCTTGGGCACATAAATGAAACTACCACCTGACCAGCATGCGGAATTCAAGGCCGCCAGTTTATTATCGCCGACCGGAATCACGGTTCCAAAATATTTTCTGAAAATTTCCGGGTATTCCAGAAGTGCGGTATCGGTATCGCAAAATATTACGCCCTTGCGCGCAAGATTATCTCGGATCGCATGATAAATCACATCCGAATCATACTGCGCCGCGGCTCCGGCAAAAAATTTGCGCTCCGCTTCGGGAACTCCTATCCGTTCAAAAGTGGTTTTAATTTCCGGCGGAACTTCATCCCAATTATTCGCTTTTTTATCCCAGGGCCGGATATAATAAATTATTTTTGCAAAATCAACTCCGGATAAATCCGCGCCCCAGGTCGGCATGGGCTTTGCCTCAAAAATTCGCAAAGCATCCAGCCGGAATTTCCGCATCCACTCCGGCTCATCTTTAATGTGGGAAATTTCTTCCACGCTGCGGCGCGAAAGTCCGGGCTCGGCGCTAAACACCGGCTTATGCGAATCGTGAAAACCATAACGATATTCGGTTGGTGATAATTTTGGTGATTTCGTATTCACGAGATTTTATTGACTACCCCACACGAATAGTATACACTAATTTATAGATCATTTTTCAACTGAGGAAGACAATATGACTCTCTGTTCTGGTTGCAAGAGTCTCGCGCACACAATGGAGCTTAAAATGTGCAAGAAATGCGGGAAAAGTAGTGATCAAGATCGGCATACTCTCAAATACTGTACTGCTTGTGCTACTGAACTAGGAGTCTGCCGAAAATGTGGCAAAAAACTCACGAAATAAATGTATCTCTAAGGTCCACTTTCTAAAGTCGGGCTTTTTTGTCCCTACGCACCATGGCGCTTCTTATATTTCTTTCCTACGCCACAGAGACAATCTCTGGGAATTTACCGACATGATAAAAAACGTCATATCCACTCTTTTCAAGAGAGGAAATAATTTCCGCGCCGCCCGATGCCGCAATTATTCCATTAATCAGCACATGGATACGATGCGGGACAATCCGCGAAAACATCCGCGGGGCATGGCTGATCAAAAGCACTCCAGTTCCTCCAACTGCGGCACTCTGTATAATATCGGCAACAACTTGCAATGAATCAAGGTCCAGTCCGGAATCAATCTCATCAAAAATCGCGAATTTGGGCTTGCGCGCCAAAAATTGCAAAATCTCTGATTTTTTCTTTTCCCCGCCGGAAAATCCGTCATTTAAGAAACGATCTAAAAATGAATCTGAAATGCCTAATGCCATTTCCAGGGATCGGATCCCTGTATACAGGGATCCGATCCCTGTTTTAATAACATTAAGAAATACTCGCATACTCACTCCCCCGACTTCGGGCGGCTCTTGAAACGACAAAAAAAGTCCGGCTTTAGCACGTTCTTCAGGCGCAAGCGTCAACAAATCAATATCACCGAGCGAAATTTTTCCGTTGGTAACTTTATATTCCGGATGCCCGGCAATCGCATATGCCAGCGAACTTTTCCCCGAGCCGTTGGGGCCCATCAGCGCATGAATTTCACCCGGACGAATTTCTAAATTCACGTCTTTCACGACTTCTTTGTTTTCTACAGTGACTATGAGATTTTGTATTATCAGCGAATTTTCCATGATACTTTTTATACTTCTTTTCAATAACATCCTTATATTCTCAAGTTTGTAAGTATATTTTTATTCCTCGTGGCATTTTTTATATTACTCACCGCCGGCGCAGAAGGCGTACAATTTCTGCGAACGACTTTAGTGTGTAATCCAAATCCTTTTTTGTCGTACCTCTGCCGAATGAAAATCGCAAGGATCCTAAAGCATACTCACGGCTTTTGCCAAGCGCCAAAATCACGTGCGAGGGCTCAAGCGAAGTTGCGGAACAGGCGGCTCCGGTGGATACGGCAATTCCTTTTTCATCCAAATAAAGCACTACAGCATCTCCTTCAATTCCGGGAATTGATATATTTGCGTTATTGGGAAGCCGCTCTGTCTGGTGGCCATTTAATACCGCATCGGGAATAAGCGTCAAAACTTCGCGGATAAAATAGTCACGAAGTTCTGCAAGCCGTGCACTTTCTTTTTCTTTAATTTTCTGCGCAATTTCCAAGGCCTTGGCAAGTCCCACGATTCCCGCGATATTTTCGGTCCCGGAACGCAGGCCATTTTCCTGCCCTCCTCCGTAAATTATCGATTCAAGTTTTACGCCAGATCGCACATATAACGCCCCGACTCCCTTAGGACCATATATCTTGGATCCGTTCACACTCATCAAATCTACGCCAAGTTTTTCTACATTCAAATCAAGATAGCCTGCGGCCTGACAAGCGTCGATATGAAAATAAGGATAGCTTATAGTTGATAGCTTATAGTTGATAGTTCTTCTGTGTTCTTTAATTATTCTTCCGATCTCCACAATCGGCTCAACTGTGCCGATCTCATTATTGGCATACATTATAGAAACCAGGATTGTCTCTGGACGCAACGCGCTTTTTAGTTTTTTCGGGTTAACCAAACCGTTTTTATCAACATCAAGATAAGTAATCTCATATCCTTCTTTTTCCAACGCCCGCATTACATTAAGCACCGCATGATGCTCAATTTTTGTGGTGATTATATGTCTACGGTTTTGTGCCGTACTAAGTTCGGCACGGTTTGTGCCGAACTTAGTACGGCACAAACCAAAAATCGCAAGATTAATTGATTCGGTCCCACTTCCGGTAAATACAATTTCCAAAGAACGGCACTGAAAAATTTTCGCCACGGTTTTACGGGCTCCCTCTAGCGCTATTTTTGCCGCGCGACCTAGCGAATGGATACTTGAAGGATTACCAAAGTCATTACTCCAATACGGCTCCATGACCTTTTTTACTTGTGGATCAAGCGGAGTGGTAGCGGCGTAATCTAGATAGACGTGATTCACGAAAAACGAGAATCAAAATTTAAGAATTAAAATCTTATCAATTCCTTAATTCTTACTTCTTAATTCTAAATTCTTAGTCCGTAATACCGGACACACCTCATACGGCCTTTCAAAAAAATTGATAATATCCGCCATGGTTATTGTCTCTCCCATTTTTGAAATTCTATACCCGCCTCCCCGGCCTTTTTGCGATTCAACCCATCCGACACGTTTCAATTCCTGCGCGACTTTTTCCAAGAAAGCCGGGGGCAGATTAAACTCGCGCGCCACGGCTTTAACATCCATAAATTTATCTCCGGCATTTTTCATTCGCTCCAGCAAAATTATTGAGTAATCAATCTTTTTCCTCATAAAAATAAATCGGACATATATAGTCCGATTATAATTCTTTGCGAAATCTGAGTCAAGTCCACTATAGGGGTTTCGCCTCTATAGTGATTTTTTACGGAAAATTTTAGAGAAAATATAATCCCTATACTCTTTCTCCTTAAAAATGTGCCAAAATGTGGGGAGGATGGAAAGAATAACAATTGCAGCTATAATCGGAAGCAGATATCGGTCCACGTCTGGAATTATGCTTCCGAGAAAAAAACCCAAAATCGGCATGCCGATTGCCCACATGATCCCGCCAATAACATTATAAAAAAGAAACGAGGCATAGCGCATAACGCCCACGCCCGCAAGAATCGGAGCAAATGTCCTGACTATGGGCAAAAATCTTGCCAAAATAACTGCTTTACCGCCATGTTTTTCATAAAAAATGCGGGCATGTTCCAGATTGTGTTTTCGGAAAATCAACGAATCCTCGCGCGTAAAAATTTTCGGTCCGACTTTTTTTCCGAATGTATATCCCACCGAATCACCGATCACCGCGGCCAAGAAACACCCTATAATCAAAATCCAAATATTGAAAAAATCTTGCGATGCCAAAAATCCTGCGGTGAAAAGAAGCGAATCCCCGGGAAGAAAAAATCCGAGCAAAAGACCTGATTCCGCAAATACAATTCCAAAAAGACCCGCATAGCCCGCGGTTTTAAGCAAGGTTATCAAATCAATACCGAGCAATTCCATAAAACACGAGTCAACTCCAAGCTAAGCTTTTTTATCGCCAAAACTTAGCTTGATACGGCCTGTTAACGAAACCGAATGCTTTCAAATTTTTTACCTCCTTTTTTGCGGCGTTTTTTGAGCGCCATCTTCTGCTTCTTATTCATTGCGATAACAGAAAGTCATTCTGAGCGAAGCGAAGAATCCAAATTTTAAGATCCTTCATTACATTCAGGATAACCCTTTGAACTGACACTTATCATGTTATCAAATTATTATAAAAATAAAAAGGCCTTTATGGCAGACCTTTGACAATACTCAAGCTTACTATTATTAGTCCTGTATCACCGATCCTATATTTTTACCCGCAATCACCTTCTTCAAATTTCCCTTCTTAAAAATATCAAAAACTTGGATAGACAATGAGTGCTTACGTGCCAGAGTAACGGCAGTTGCATCCACAATTTCAAGATGCTTGTTCAGATAATCCATGTAACTTACCTGTGTGATTTCTACGGCGTCTTTGAATTTCTTCGGGTCCTTGTCAAAAATTCCGGAAACCTTGGTGCCTTTGAGCACCATATCTGCTTCAATCTCATGCGCGCGCAAAACCATAGCGGTATCAGTGGAAAAATCCGGGTTGCCCGTGCCGCCAGCCAGCAAAACCACTCTGCCTTTTTCCAGATGACTCATGGCCACGCGGCGCAAATAGGGCTCGGCGACTTGACGTGCCTCGATTGCCGATAAAACCCTAACCACAAGCCCGTATTTTTTTTCCAAAATATCCTGAAACACGACCGCATTCACCAAGGTCGCAAGCATTCCGGCGTAATCCGCCACCACCGAGTCAAGGCCAAGCTCCTTTTTTAGGCGCGCTCCGCGGATTAAATTGCCGCCCCCGACCACAACCACAAGCTCGATTTTCTTTCCGCCGCCATCAACCGCGCCTTTAATTTCCTGGGCAATAAATTCAATATCCGGCAAGTTATAGCCGGTTTTGGCCTCGCCCGACAACGCCTCGCCCGAAATTTTTAAAAGCACGCGCATTTTGCATATAACCCCGTTAGAAAGAAACAGGAGATGTAATTTTTGCCAAAATTACCCTTGTATTAAAACATATTTTACGTCTAAAATAAGCTGTGCTTGTTTCTTTTTAACGGGGTAAATCTCCAAAAAAAGATCCACTTGCTACTATGACGGATCTTGCAAAAAAATCAATAAACCGATTTACATATCCGCGCGATTAATCAGCTCCTCGTCTTTCTGGATCAATCCGCGCCGTTTTCTAATTTCCCCCACTTCTTTTTCAAGATCAACATTCTCGCCACGCTCAATACGCAAATTAATCTCGGCAAGTTTCTTCTCATCCTCCCGCAAAGTACCTTCATTNTCCCGCCTTGCGCGTTTGCCTGATCCTTCCACCATTAGATTGCGATGTGATTCTATGTTTTTCATAATTTATTCAATTTCATAAACCAACNTAACATTCACCTTAATATCCTGCGACCCGGGTTCAACTATCGGCGCCGGAGCCGCATTTCCCCCGCCAAAACCGACTTTGGCTTCCAACGCCCGATACATGGGCTGTGGATAATACCCGCCTCCTTCCTGGATGGAAATTAAACGTCCAACGCTAAATCCGCCGGCTTTGGCAATATCTTCGGCTTTTTCCTGTGCTTGCGCAATGGCTTTGCCCCGCGCTTCATTTTCCAGTTTGGTAGGATCATCCACGGCAAAGGATAACTGCGACACAGAATTTGCTCCGGCTGACACTACTCCGGAAAGAAGATTTCCGATTTTGGAAAAGTCCTTCTCCCTCACTTTTACAGACACCGTCTTCGTTATAGTATATCCCACGATTTCCGGAGGAGGACACGGACGCGCATTCTCGCTTCCGCCTTCACGCAAAATCACCGGATTGCAATTAAAATATTGATAACGCGGTTCAATTGAATAATTTTCAGCTTTGACATCTTTAACATCAATTCCTTCGGATTTTACGAATCCACTGGCGCGGTTCACCCGCTCTGTATTTTCCTGCTGGAGTTTACCCAAATCCTTCCCGCCCGGCGTAATCAAAGAAAATGTAAATGATGCCACATCCGGCACAACCACGACTTTTCCTTCACCCGATACCGAAAAACTGCGATAGGATCCGGGCTCAATGGAACGGGAGTAAGTTCCGACATACACCACTGCGGCATAGGATACCGCAATAAGTACAATCACAATTGCTATACCGACAATATTCCTTATGTAATTAGACATAACCGCATTATACATCCTTTTAAAAACCAATACAAATTTAAAAATCCCCACCGGGGATCATGGCTTGGAAAGTACATATTGGAGCGTTTCTTTGTCTATATATAGCAGGGCCGCATGCCCGGCCACGGAAAATACGATGTAGGCCGGAAATTCCGGAAGAGCAGTGGAGGAACGCGGCGCAATCTCGTCATACCGCGCCCGCACTTGATACAAATCCGGTAAATTTTCAATAAGGTATTCGTGCATCCCTTTAAGAAAATCCGATCCGGAAATAAGATCTTGACTGGCAGAAAAAAATACCGAAGACAAATAGGCAAAATTAGTGCCGCGCAAAGGAGTTCCTAAGGCAATCACCCGGGCACTTCGGTACTCCGGATATTTACGCAAAAGTTCAAGCGCCACCAATCCACCCATGCTATATCCCAAAAACACGAGATTCGAACCAAGTTTCTCGAGTGTGCAATCGTTCCAATAAATTAATGGCGCTTCTTTTTTCCGCAAAAAAATTCTTAAGCTACGCGCAAACGCATCAATGCGCTTTGTCCCACGGCCTAAATTAGGAATCAAAACGTTATAGCCCAGTGATTCTAATTTCTCTTTTATCGGCACAAGGCCTCCGGGCAGACCGTTGAATCCATAAAGCAAGACCACATTGGTCCGATCCGCCAAAAATTTTCCTTCTTCCAAAATGAAAAAAGAGTGCCAAATGCTAAGCCACGCCTGATGGACGGCGCAGCGGATTTCCCACAACGCATTTTTCAAACTACCCATCGGACAACGCTCCTATTGGAAAGAACTCTCAAACCACCATAACACGCCCAACCTAATAATTACAACCACTTGCGCCACCCCCCCATATGATAGGATTGAAAAAGGTCGCAGAAATCTATTTTTATTAACATAACAAACCGGGTAACGAGTAATGATATTTTCTACATTTACTCACTGCCGGTTCAACAAGTTATATTTTATGACCATAAAAAAATCAGTAAAATTATCAACTCTGCTTATTTCCGCGGTTATCGGAGCCGGCTTATTGATGCCAACCGTTTCATTGGCCCAATCCGCCGCCACGAAAGCCGCTACCATTGCCGCATTGCAGGCCAAACTTCAAGCCCTGCAAGCCCAAATAAACACACTGCGAGCGCCTAACCGAATTGTTCCCATGCCTGTTCCGACTATTCCCATAGAGCCCATAGACGATAGCGATTTTGAAGATATAGTCCAGTTTAATAACCTTATTATCCGCGGCGTTTCCGGTCCGTCTTTTCCGGCCGAAATCAGGGCATCTTATGAAGTCGGCGTAAGGTGCCAAAAGTTCCAGTCAGAGAGCGCGAGCGGACTCGAATATCCCTGCCCGCTCTCGCCGTCCGTTCTTTACACCATAAAAGTGGATTCGGATACAAGATTGCTATTGCGCAACCGCCAAAGAGCTTCTTTGGCGAGTTTTGAGGTTGGAGACCGCATCAACGTGTACGGATTTACGGATTCGGGGGTGTCTTCAATAGATGCCATTATTGTGAGGAATCTTACTAAGCCCGTCAGATTAAGTTTTGTCCAATTAAATAATATGGAAGCGCTGTCCGCGCCATCTTCCGGAGTCCCGCCCGCAAGTTTTACGGTTGTGAACAAATACTTTTCTCCTTGTCGTGATTTTAGTGATAATCCGAGCGGCGTTATTTTGCCCTGTCCCCTGGGATTGGAAATTCAAGAGCAAGTACAGCTTGGCGCGGGGGCTATGGAAGCCAGCTCTGCTTATTACCCCCTTATCAGGAAATACTTAATTGAAGTAACTTCACAAACAACTATTTTGCAGAGAGATAGGTCTCCGATGGCGCTTTTCGAGATAGCGGTGGGAGATGTCTTGAATATTTACGGCTCCTACACCGATAGTAGCCAAAACATTAAAGCGCTGGTTATACGCGATCTTTCAAGGCCCGCGAAAAATCGTGGATCTTTGCAGGTTAGCGTTAATGGCGCGAATGTGGTGTGTATGCTGGGGCAGCAAACTTCTTCGCAACAAATTCAAAGCGGCGACGGAACGAGCGGAGGACATTCAGACGGAAGACCCTCCATAGTTTCGCCCTGCGGGACGATTTATCACGCAACGGTTGATTTGTATAGCGCGTCCGGCGCGCTGATTGGAACGCAGACCACGGAGCGCGGAGCGGCATTTTTTGAAAACGTTTTGGCTGGCGAATATACAATTGTTGCTGGAGCCAAAGGATACGATAAAACCAAATGGAGTGTTTCTATAGAAGCAGGCAAAGTGGCTTTTGCGACAATTTATCTTTCGCCATTATTCCCTCCGCCGTTTCCCACTCCAATACCATTCCCAACGCCATTCCCAACGCCGCCTCCGATAAATAATCAAACTCCGGTTATTTCCGGAGTCAAAGGTCCGACATCGCTGAAAGTCGGAGAAACAGGCACCTGGAGCGTTAACGCTTACGATCCTGAAAATGGCCCGCTTTACTACTGGGTTATTTGGGGGGATGAGATAACTAAACCAATGCCTGTTCCTTCTCCAGTGCCGCTTTCATCGGTTCCAGTTCAACAAACCGCAACGTTTACTCATTCTTACGCCAACTCAGGCATATATGTTCCTGTTTTCTATATAACCGACAACCAAGGCCTTTCCGCTAAAACAAGCATAAGCGTGAATGTCGGCGAGACAACGCCGCAACCGCTCGGTAGATTATATATTGAAGTTGATACCGATAACGGATTTATTCAGACCTCGGATGCCATTAAAGTGGATGTCGGCCAATCGCGCCGAGTGCGCGCCATGTATCAGCCNNNGATGCCNCCATGNCCGNNTGNTCNAGCGGGCGGAGTTTGCTTGGAGATAATGCCCGTGCCGCA
>C687J26845_10002162_pt1 | contig 11531 bp, 12 predicted proteins | sample RifCSPlowO2_12_FD_26845 | JGI IMG/M metagenome (IMG submission 26845) | reverse complement strand
TTTTTCAAACTCTTTTAGCAGTTCAGCTTGTTTTTTGCTGATTTTTTTTGGTACTTCTATTGTTATTCGTACGACAAGATCTCCTTTGTGGCGTGATCGAAGTTCAGCAAGGCCTTCGCCGTCAAGTCGTAATTCTTCGCCGTTTTGTGTGCCTGCTGGAATGTCGATTTTTTTCGTGCCGTTCAACGTCTCAACCTCAAGTTCTCCTCCGATGCACGCTGTTACAAAGCTGATTGTTTGTTCTGTTACAAGGTCTGAACCTTCGCGCGCGAACCGTTCATCGTTTTCAACGCTGACGATGACATAAAGGTCGCCGTTTGGCGCGCCGAGGCTTCCGGCTTCTCCTTCGCCGTCAAGGCGTAGTTTCATGCCGTCTTCAATGCCTGCTGGTATTTTGACTTTGAGTGGTTCGCGCGAGGCCATTCTTCCTTCCCCGTCGCATTCTTCGCAGGTTTTTTCAGGCCTTTCGCCGGCTCCTTTGCAGGTTCCGCACGTGGTTGTTGAGGCGAAGACACCGAAGGGTGTTCGTCTTGCTTGTCTTACCATTCCTTGTCCTTGGCAGGTGCTGCAAGTGGTGAAAGAGTGTCCTCCTTTTCCATCGCACGCGCTGCAGGTTGTAAAGCGTTGCAGTTTGAGTTCTCGTGTCGTTCCGTGCAAAACTTCATCAAGACTGATAGTAACTTCTGCGGCGAGGTCTCGTCCTGCTCTTCCGCGGTTTTGCTTGAATCCCATTCCTGAGAAGAACTGGTCGAATATGTCGTCAAAGTTGAATCCTTGGGCGAAGTCTCTGTAATCGAATCCTGAGAAATTGCTGCCTTCTGCTGTTCCGAACTGGTCGTATTGTTTTCGCTTGTCAGGGTCTCCAAGGACCGCAGCGGCTTCGTTTATCTCCTTGAATTTGTCTGACGCGCTGGCTTCTTTGTTGAGGTCGGGATGGTATTGTTTCGCGAGTTTTTTGTACGCTTTTTTGATATCTTCTTGGCTGGAGCCCTTTTCTACGCCTAATATGGAGTAGTAATCTTTTGCCATTACTCGAACCTGCCTTTCACTTTATGCTCATCGCTGGCGATTATGTGGTCGAACTCGTCACTAACTAGTTTTGAGAACGCGAGCGTTCCTGCGACTCTTAGCCCTAAGTATAAGAAAAGCAGGGCGAATCCGCCGTATACAAGATAGTTGTATTCCATAGTTTCACCTCTTATAATCAAGTATTTTAATTGAATCTCCAACCGCGATTGGCCCATTCAATTTGTGGACTACGTTTTGTCCGAATTCGATTTTTCCATCTGCGTTGCGCCGATATTTAGTTAGTGTTGCTAGTGGTTCTTTTCCTAGCTGCGCGCTCGTCTGGTCAACTAGTGTGATATTGCACCTAACGCAAGGTTTGACGAAGCTGAACTCGACATCGCCGATTCTCATGTTCAGGATGGAATCTTCAACATAAGGCTTGCTTCCTGAAATCACGATATTAGGTCTGAACCTATCCATTGGGATATCATAGCCAACTTGCAAGCTAAGGTCCGCGCGTGATTCTTCGGATATTACGAGCAAGGGATATGCGTCTGCGAATGCCACGTATCCTTGCTCTGGTTTGCCGCCCGCGTATCGAACGCATTCATCGCTGAATCGAACCAGCCGGTAATCGCCTCCAAGGTAATTAGAGAACCATCGCGCGGCTTCCTCTCCTTGATCTACTCCTTTGCAGGGAATGTCGCGTACGAAAACATCCATTGTCTTGCCTTGTTTGCGTACAATGACGTCCAATGGTGTCATTCCTGGCGCGTTGAACTCTATGTAGTTCCCAGAAAGAGCCGGCTTGACCAGTGCCATTTGCGGCTTCTTTCTTTGGGTCTCGAATTTGCCTGATACCGCATCGACTACCATGAATTCGCGGTCGTGCTTGATTCCATTGCTGTCAAGCTCTGCTCTCATGAGCGGTGTTCCCGCGCATGATTTGACCGGATAATAGTTCAGTGCGCAAACGATCAGTTGGTTCAAGCTTTCTCTCCTTTGATAGTTTCGTCTTTTGGAGCTCCTGGCGAAGCTGCGCCCGCTTTTTTGTAAAGTTCGGCCGCGGCTTCGTGCATCAATTTATTGATGTCATCGAGCTTGGCTTTTATCTTGCTGATGTCTCGCGTTGGCGCTCCGAGCATGGACTTGAGTTCTTCAACATTATTCTTGATGGTCTTTATGCTGTTTTCAGGAACTTTGCCTTCGAACTCTTTGAGCTGTTTGTCCGCAGTGTAGACGAGCGAGTCTGCTTGGTTGATTGTTTCTATCTCGTCTTTGCGCTTGTTGTCCTGTTCGGCGAACTGTTCAGCTTCCTTTCTCATGCGTTCTACTTCGGCTGTGTCGAGCTTGTTTGGAGCCGTGATGCGCAGGCTCTGCTGTTTTGTCGTTCCGAGGTCTTTTGCCGTGACGCTTAGGATTCCGTTCGCGTCGATGTCGAATGTGACTTCGATTTGAGGAACTCCTCTTGGCGCGGGCGGTATGCCTACAAGGTCGAACTGTCCGAGCGCTTTGTTGTCTGCGAACATCGGTCGCTCTCCTTGCGCGATTCTAATGGTGACTGCTGGCTGGTCGTCTGCCGCAGTGCTGAATGTCTGGCTTTTCTTTGATGGGATTGTCGTGTTTCTCTCGATGAGTTTTGTGAAGACTCCTCCGAGAGTTTCTATTCCAAGCGAGAGTGGTGTCACATCAAGCAAAAGGATGTCTTTGACTTCTCCTGATAAGACTCCTCCTTGTACTGAAGCTCCCATTGCGACACATTCCATTGGGTCGATGCTTCTTTCGACTTTGTTGCCGAACCAGCTTTCAACATATTTCTGCACGATTGGCATTCGGGTCGGACCTCCGACGAGAACGACTTTCGATAGTTCTTTTGTTGAGAGTTTGGCGTCATTGAGTGATTGGTCGACGCTCTTTTGGCATCGTTTCACGATTGGATCGACGAGTTCTTCAAGTTTGGCTCTTGTAAGCTTCATCTGAATGTGCTTTGGCCCTGCGTTGGTTGCGCTGATGAATGGCAGGTTTATTTCTGTCTCCATCGTTGTGGAAAGCTCTATTTTCGCTTTCTCTGCGGCTTCACGCACTCGCTGCATTGCGACCGCGTCTTGGTTGAGGTCGATTCCTTGCTCTGATTTGAATTGGTTTACTATAAAGTTGATGAGCGAGTTGTCCATGTCTGTTCCGCCAAGCTGGGTGTCTCCGCTGGTGGATAGGACTTCAAAGACGCCATCACCGAATTCCATAATTGTTACATCGAGGGTTCCGCCGCCTAGGTCGAAGACGAGGATTTTTTGGTCTGCTCCGACTTTGTCTAGGCCGTATGCGAGCGCTGCTGCTGTCGGTTCGTTTATGATTCGAACGACTTCAAGGCCTGCGATTGTTCCTGCGTCTTTGGTCGCCTGTCGTTGGTTGTCGTCGAAATAGGCAGGCACTGTGATGACTGCTTTCTTGACTGGTTCGCCAAGGAATGATTCCGCGTCGCGCTTTATCTTCTGTAAGATGAAAGCTGAGATTTGCTGCGGCGTGTATTCCTTGCCGTAGATTGAGTATTTGAAGTTGGTTCCCATCTTTCGCTTGGCCGCATAGACGGTTCCGTGCGGGTTGCTGACCGCTTGTCTTCGCGCTGGTTCTCCTACAAGGACGTTTCCGTCTTTGGTGAATGCTACGAAGCTTGGGAAAGCTTTGCCGTAAAGCGAGGCGCCTTCGGCTGATGGGACGATTTTTGGTCGTCCTGCTTCCAATACTGATGCTGCGCTGTTGCTCGTTCCAAGGTCGATTCCGATTATTTTTTCTTTTGCCATAGTATTAATTCCTCCGTCAGTTTGAGTTGTCTTCTGTTTTTATATTGCCAATCTTTGGCTTTGAAACTTTGACTTTGCTGTATCGTATGACTTTTCCGTTCATCATGTAGCCTTTTTGCAGTTCTTCTATTATAGTGTCTTCGGGCTTCTCGCTTTCTGTTTGAAGCAGAACTTCGTGTTTGTATGGATCGAGTTTCTGTCCGACTGCAGGTATTGCTTCGACGTGCTCTTCATCTAGGACTTTGTGCAGGTTTTTTGATATCATTTCTATGCCTTTTTTGGTCTCGGCAGGAAGGTTCTTCATCTGCGCGAGCGCGCGATCGAAGTCATCTATGATCAGGAGCAGCTTTACTATTAGCTTCTCCGATGCGTAATTCATATAGTCTTTGCGTTCTTTTTCGGATCGCTTGCAGTAATTCTCGAACTCTGCTTGCAGTCGTTTGAGGTGTTCAGTATAATCTTGTAGTTGGATTTCTTTCTTGGCAAGTTCTGTTTTGAACTGCTCAAGTTCGCTTGGCGCGGCAGCTGGCGCCGTTGATTGCTTCGCCGGTTCTTTGGCTGGTTGTTTGCTCATGTTTTTCCACCCTTCTGGTTGACTTTACATCAACTAAGATGGTCTAAAACTGAACTAGTATTTAAAGCTATCTCGAAATGGCAATAGATTTAAATAGTTTGACCATATCCATTATTGCATCACGAGGTGAACAAATGACCGATCAAGTGAACCTGAATATCCATGAAGGCGACCCGTTTTTCGCGCACGAAGTTACGATAAACTTTACTCCAACCCAACTAACTCTTGATTTTAAATGCATAACTCCAAGGAGCGATCCGCGCAGCAAAAAGCCGAACTTCCAACTAAAGCACAACGTTGTTATGATGGAGCCTTGGCACGCAAAGTCGCTTATTGACATTCTTCAGAACGTCGTTCAGAAATATGAAGGCGAGTTCGGCAAAGTTTCAAAGCCTAAATCGCTTGTGAAAGCCGAGAAAAAGCAAAAAGAGTTCGTTCAATCGCAGGGCAAGAAAGAGATAGACGTTCCAAAGCCCAACTATATGGGTTAACCGTATGTTTATTCGCAAAATTACAATAGTGAACGTGCGCCGGCCAAATAGCCCATCTGTCAACGATGAGCTTCAATGGTTCGGGACAGCTCTTGGCCTTTTTGGCGAGCGCGATCGGGATAAGTCTTGTTTTCGTATTTTCATAGAATTGATGAAAGCCATAAAATTGTCAGGCGGCCTTACGAGCGATGAGCTTGCGGATAGGCTCGCTTTGACTCGCGCGACAGTCATCCACCATCTGAACACGTTGATGGAGCGCGGCATCGTCGTGCATGAAGGCAACAAGTATGTTATGCGTGACGAAAAGCTCACTCTTCTTGTTGACGACATCCAGCGGGACATGCAACGGGCGATGGAAGAGATGAAAAGAGCGGCGGAAGAACTGGATAGGATTCTTGACTTATAGACTGCCTAGCGCGCTAAAACAAATATAGCCCCAGCCGGCTGCAAGCACGGAAAGACCAGCCATTGAAAAACTCGCACCTGGCAGTTTATCCAGTGCTCTGTCATCCAATGTTAAAACGCCCGCTAAAAGAGCACCAATTAAGCCGGATCCCCAGATGGCGGCCAATACCGAAAAGCTCATACCAGAATAGATATTGTGATCACAACAATAGTCAAAAAATTGTTTCTCGCATTGACTAGCCGCGATATCACCCCTGTATCCTCCGTAACTAAACCCGGTGATTGCAGGTCCAAATGCAGACAGTGCAGCTATCCCCAATCTCACGCCCGAATAGTCTGCTGAAACAACATCAAGTGGAACGTTCATTCCCTGGGAGTCTACTTCAACTATTTTCTCAAGCGATCCTGCCTTAACAACGGTCTCTTGTTTTGCTTCTTTCACACAGTCCGGATGGTACGTCAGTTTTTCTTCACCTACAAGCTGTATTAAATTTCCGACTGGCTCTTTGCAGTATACGCAGTTCATCTTGTCCAATCGAGAGCCGGCGAAATTGATTCGTTCCATATAAGTTATCGTCAGAAAGCTATTTTTAAATGTTTCGTGGAAAGAGCGCCGATTGGTTGAATCATTCTTCACAAGAGAAAAACTTATTAAGCGAATGGGAATATTCACGAGCATGGCGAAGTTTCCTGCTAGATTGGATGAATTAAAAGCTCAAGCTGAAGCAACATTAGATACATTATGCGAGTCAAAAGGCAATAATACTATTCTCTATGAGGGCAGAGTGCTCGTTGTTCCTAAACCAAAAGAAATTACGAATGTTGCTAAATATCTTGCAAGTAAGGGATATGAGAGTCTGCAAGAGACCGGGCATATTGATAGTTCAAAATTTCAGTTTCTTCCTATAGAAAAAATCAAGACAGGTCACTACAAGCACCTTCGAACCGATCAAGCAGTCTATGCAGTCATCACATTGAACGGTTTGCCCTGGGATTTCTTTGGTCCGACGTGTGTTTAGATTTGTGCGAAAAAAACAGAATTCAAACTCACTCCAATTCTATCACTATTTTTCTTCCCCTTTTTGAGATTGCGACGTTTTCGTCGCCTTTGATGTTGAGCTCGCGTTCTATGTCTGCAGGGATGCGTAGGACTGTTCCTCTTGCGCTTTTGCTTAGCTTGCGGTGAAGTTTTAATGGTTGTCCCCAAAGGCCGAGTCTGCGCGCTACCGCAATGATAGGTTGAAGCTCTCGTTCAGGTATGTATTCCTCGCCGCAAGAAAGGCAGCGTTGGCCTTTGGCAATGAAAAAATAACCTTCGAGATCGTGGACTATATCGTTTACATCGCTCAGTTTTCCTGTTTCACATTTCGGACATGTTTTCATAGGCGTTTTGCTCCTGCTGAACCAGTGATGCACACCAGCTTATTTTCCGTATTATAATAGACCGTGATGATTTTCTTATATCCTGACTTATTGACGCATATCTCGAATTTCTGTTTGCCTATTTTCTCAATCTTATACGCGCTTCGTATCATTTCTCGAAGGAACGCAACATCCCAGCCCCACTTGCGCATCCAGCCGAGAGCGAAATGTTTTGTTATGATAATCTCGACTGTTTCTATATTCCAGGGAACTTGCATCATTCATCACCTTTTCACTACATTTTCATCATATTTAAAACCTTCGCTGAAATTCAAGAACTATTTTCTCTTAAAGAACTCATCGATAAAAAAGTCGTAAAGTTTCCGAACAAAATCAGAATACGACAGTTAGGACAATGTTACTTCAGCGCTTCGATGCCTTTGTAGAGAGCAACGCCTAATAAAGTGCAAGCGGCTGTTCCTGCAATCACGGAAAATATGGGGCCTAGTATACCATTCCAAAGCACGTCATGATCTCGATACGTTTCCCAAGCAGGAACGCCCTTTGGCCTGTACAGGCATAACGGGCACCCGCCAATTTTATGCAAGAAGCATTGTCCGCGGTTATCAAAAACCTTGCTGATGGTAGGAGGGGGATTGCCAAAGCGGCGGACGAGTTCACGATAGGTGTCCTCGCATTTACGCTTGAAATCATCGTTATGTTTTTCTTGAGGACTCTCATCCGACAAGGTTTTCTCCAAGCCGCTCGGATGCGTTCCGTTCCCCAATTCTTTCGCGCAATCCGGATGATACGTCAGTTTTTCTTCGCCTACAAGCTGGATTAAATCTCCGACCGGCTCTTTGCAATAAGAGCAGTTCAGTTTGTCTAAACGCGCGCCGGTGAAGTTGATTTGTTCCATATGGTAAACTATTAACAGGTTATTATTAAGCATTATGTAGGTCGAGTAAATTAGAATTAAACGTACCCTTTCGCTTGCATGTTAAACAGCTTGGCGTAGTGGCCGTTCTTCGCGATGAGTTCTTCGTGCGTGCCGTCTTCAAGCAGGCGTCCTTTGTCCATTACAAGGATTCTGCTGGCGATTCGAACTGTGCTGAATCTGTGCGAGATCAAGAAAGTTATCTTGTTCTTGGTGAACTGTTCGAATCGTTTGAATATTTTGAACTCTGCTTTGGCATCGACCGCGGCTGTGGGTTCGTCTAATATGAGTACTTGCGGGTTTTTGAAGAACGCGCGCGCCAAAGCTATCTTCTGCCATTGTCCTCCTGAGAGGTCTGTTCCGTGTTCCATTATTTTCTTGCCGAGCTGGGTTTTGTATTGTCTCTCAAGGCGTTTGATGAAGTCCGCAGCTCCTGATTTGATTGCGGCTTTGTGTATCTGCAGTTTTAGTCCGGAGGTTTTGCCGAATGCGATGTTCTCTTCGACAAGTGCTTCGTATTTCATGAAATCTTGGAAGATGACTCCTATGTTGTTGTACAAATCATTTAACTTGAATTCCTTGATATTCACTCCATCTACAAGGATTTCTCCTTCTGTTACGTCATAAAGCCTGCACATGAGCTTGATCAGCGTTGTTTTTCCTGAGCCGTTTTCGCCGACTATCGCAAGGCTCTCGCTTGGTTTTATGAATAGATTGAAGTTTCGAAGAACAGTGGCTGGCCGTCTAGGATATGTGAAGCTTACATTTCTGAACTCTATTCCTTTTCTTATTTTTGAGGGGAATGGTTTTGGATGTCTTGGTTCTTTGATAACCGGTTCGAATCCCATGACGTCAACAAGTGGAGTCAAGAATGTCGCGTGCTGGTTGAGGCTGTCCATGCTTTGAACTAGCAGCCGCGCGTATCCTGCGAATTGGAACAATAGCGTAAGCAGGAACGTGAGGTCGCCGACGCTTATTGTACCATCGATAAACATTTGCACAACAAGATATGCTGCTGCGACTGCGAATAGTCCTTCAAATAATGTGGTGAAGGCGCGTCTTCTGAACTGGGTTTTTGCCGCTTTGTTTTGTTTTTCAACGAATGAGGAGAATAGCGCTCTGAATTTTCGAAGGAAATAATCTTTGAGGTTGAAAAGTTTGATTTCTTTTAACGCTTCGGGTTGTTCAGTTAGAAGGCTTCTGTAATAGTGCGCGTGCCGAAATATCGGGCTTCCTCCCGTGAATGCGCTCCAAACGACTTCCGCGGTCTTAAGCCCAACGATAAGGCTCGGCGTTGTGCCGATGATGATTAACAAAACTATCCATGGATTGAATGTGAGAATGGCGCTCACTATAACGACTACGCTCACAATGCTGCTGATGAAAAAGCTGAACTGCCAAAAGAAATCCGCCAGGCGTATGAGCGCGCTGTTCGAACGTGTTAGCGTGTTATAATAATCAGGGTCCTCGAAATAAATCAAATCAAGAGAGGATACTTTGTTCATTAGTTCGTGCATCGCGTAGCTTTCTATGTTGAGGCCGTGCACGCTCTTCACAGTGTTCATGATATCGTAAAATAAATCGCGCGCGACGCTAAGTCCTCCATAAAGCAAAAGTATGCTTAAGAGTCCAAGTCCGAATTGCGTCTCTTTATGTATCAGAAAGTCCAGCAATAATTTTAGCACGTAAGGCTCGAGTATTGTCAAAAATCCTGCTAGAATTGATGATAAGAATAAAATAAAAGTGAGCGTTCGTGATGATTTATACGTCCACGACACTGCAAGAGATAGCGCCTTCACCTTATTTTTGTACAAAACCACAATGAAAATAGAGGATGGAGACTATATAAAGGTTTACTCGAAACGCAGGTAGATTTCGTAGAGCACAAGTCCGGATAGCACTATTGCGAGAACTATTCCTATTTTCACCACAGGTGATTGTGATGATGTGTCAACTGATTCTGCGAGTGTGCTTAGCTTTTCTTTAAGCGCGTTCCATGCATTCAAAAGTTTTGCGCCGATTCCTTCACTTGCTTCAGGCACGTCCACTATGACCGGAACCAAGGTTTCGCTTTCGATAGTTACTTGCGCTGGCTGTTGTTCCGGTCTTGGTTGCAAGTTGAATGTCGGGAAGAATGGTATGTCCGCGTTCGAAACGCCTGCTAATTTGAACGTTGCGCTCAGGATGCTTCTATCGACTGATTTTGATACGACTTCAACATCAGGAACAGAGTCTTTGTTCAAATCGAACAGGCCTGTCTCTCCTGCTTGCACTGTTGCGAAGACGCCATTGATTACCCAGTCTGTTTTGCCGGATACATCCGCGCGTCGTAATACAAGAGCAAACGGCTGCTTTACTCCATTTATGCTGAATTGAAGCGGTCTTCCTATAGAAACGGTCTTGAGCTGAGGCGTGCTTGTAAGTTCTATTACTATTGCTGTTCCGCCGCCGCCTCCAGCGCCTCCTCCTCTTCCACCGCCTCGTCCTCCTCCTGTTGATGGTGCGGGTGGGTTTGATACAGTAATTGTACCGCTCGCAATCGAGCTAAATCCGAAGCTGTCAGTTACTGTGAGATTCAAAGTGAATGTTCCAAGGCTGGAGAATGTCTTGTTGACTGTGTTTCCTGTCGCGTTTGTTCCATCGCTGAGTGTCCAGTTGAATGTGAGCGAGTCATTAAGTGGTCCAGGGATATTCGCATCTGTTGATGTGCTGGTGAATGTGACTGTAGCTCCCGGATTCACGCCTGTGATTGCTGGAGTGAAGCTTGCGATTGGCGCTGCGGGCATTAGCTGCGAAATGTTCGCAGGACCGCTTATTGTCGCGTTGTAAGTGAGATTTCCAAAGGCGATGACTCCGGAGGTTATAACACAATTAGTGATATTCGCTTGCTGTACGTCTGCTCCGCTGAATGCGCAATTGGTGATTAGGCTTTGGAACATTGTTGAATTTGAGATGCTGCTGTTGACTATTGTGCTGTTCGTGACGCTGCTGAATGTGACGTTGCTTTCTTCGATTATGCTGTTGCCTGTTACGTTTGTGCCGGTCAAATTGCTTGGATCAACAAAACTGTCCGCGAAAAAGCAGTTTGTCGCTATGATTCCTTTGACTATGCTGTTTGTGATTATGCAGTTTGTGAGCGTGCTGTTGGATACTGCGCTTGCTGTTGCAGTGACATTTAATAGTGTGCTATTGGTTCCGTTGACAGAGCTAAGACCGCTATTCGTTGAGCTTGTGAATGATAGATTCGTGCTGCTCGCGCTCGTATTAACTGCACTTCCACTTGTGTAAATACTGTTATTGAGCGTACTTGAGTTTATGATGCTGTTATCTAGTATGTTCTGCGCAAAATAAGTTACATCAGTATTGCTCGTGCTGCTTTGGTTGTTGCAGGCAACTGACAAGTTGAGCGTTCCAAGGCTGTACCCGCTGACGTTCGCGCTATACGTGATGTCGCTTCCTGAAAGGTTGTTTGTCATTGCTCCCTGCGCGACGTCATTAAAACTCCAAGAACAAGTCGTAGAGTTGCTTGTGTTGACTGAAAGTATGAACGAGCTGTAGTTGAATTGCGCGCCGTTCGCAGGATCAACAGAGACTATACTTATTGGAGGAATGATTGTGAGGACGTATGTCACATTCGCGGCTGTCGCGTTCTCATCGCCAGCGTATACTGCGAGTATCGGTATCGCCGCTGAGTCTGTGAAATTGCTCAAATTCAAAAGTGGCGATGTTCCGTTCTGAGCGAATGTTCCGTTGATGAATAGCGTGACGAATCCGCCTGCAGGGTTGGTGACATTGGCTGTTATCGTCACAGTGTCATTGATTTGCGCAGTTGTGTTGCCGTTAACGCCGTTGATGAGTAAAATTACCGCGCCGGTTCCTGGAACTATTGTGTAAGTCGCGTTCGATGTTATATTGGCATTATTTCGTGCGTCGCTTGCGTGCCAGAGATAAGA
>C687J26845_10002157_pt1 | contig 11544 bp, 16 predicted proteins | sample RifCSPlowO2_12_FD_26845 | JGI IMG/M metagenome (IMG submission 26845) | reverse complement strand
GCTTGTTGGTCCGCAAAACTTTTCAACCTTGCTGTTGCCCCAACACCGTTATCAATTAGAGTTGCTTTTACACGTTCGGCCTGCGCTAATCTGATGGCATATTCTTGGTCGAGTGATTTTATTAATGAAGTTAATTTGTCACGCTCAATCTGTTCGGTGTCTTTTCCCGATGCTTTCGCTAATCTGATTTCGAAATCATATCTACCCTGAACGGCTGCTCGTGTTTTCTGAATCGCATCAATTTGTTTTTGTGTAGATGATAAAAATTCTGATGCTGCTGTTACTGCTGCATCATGCGCAGCTTCTTCATTGCTTCTAAATTCTTTTGATAGTTTTGCAACCGAGATAACTAACTCGGACATCCCAAGCGTTGCAATTCCTAATGATATTCGACCCATCACGCCCAACTTGTCCGAGAAATTAAGTATTCCGTCTGCTGCTTTTTTCTGATTTGTAAATAATAAAAACAATCCCCCGGCAACAGCCGCTAATGCTGTTATAATAAATATCAAGGGGAAAGCGTTCATTGCTTTATTTAAGAACTTTTGCGCCACCCCTAAACCGGTAACAGAAAAGGCCGAATCCTTATTCAATGTTTGAGCAACTGCCTGAAGTCCGTTGGTAATTGCCATTGCCGCTTGTACCTTCAGTAACGCTTTACTCAACTCTTCATTCTCATCACCAAATAATGACACAGCGCCCTGAGCAACAGAAAACCCACCGGCTATTCCGGTAGCTGCCGAAATCATTGCGTCCAATTTTGGCGTGCTGGATGCTAGTGCTTTTACCCTAGAATTTACGCCACCAATCTGGTCTTCTAACTGGCCTGCTGCCGCTGCTGTCTTTCTAAATTGTTCCGTGTTTTGTTTTCCGGCAATCTCCAAAGCGTTCAACTCAGCTTTCATTTCCTTGAGTTGTGCCCCTAGTGATTTGGATTTTCCGGATGCCGTGTCTGCGGCCTTTCCTAAATCGTTAATTCCTTTCGATGCTTTCTCAATATTTGCAACCGAGTCTTTCGATATTGGCTCAATTTTTTTATCATCAACCTTTCGTAAATCCTCTTCGATTCTTTTTACAGACGTTTCAATTTCTGATGTGTCTGCCTTGAATTTTAAGATTACTTCTTGCGTTGCCATCGTGATTAGCGTTGTTTGTTTTTTCTTGCATGTTCCATTCTCTGTTGAGCAATCATCGTGAACTGATCGGCTTTCGTTAAGAAGTCCGATACCGCAAATTTAAACAATTCTTTGTAAGCAACGGCATCGCCATCAGCCATCATCATCACTAATTTTCGGAGTCCTTTTTTCTGAGCGACAATCAGTGATGACACTTTCGGAACGGTTATGGTTTTAGAATTTCTAACAGCTCCTTGTGGCGATTTTGCTGTATCATTGATTCTTGCAATATACTTCGCCATGCTGTCGGCAAAATACTTGAGCGTTGAGTCAAGGTCTTTAATTCGGGCAAAAGAAAAAAAAAGCTGTCAGCATCATTGGCGGCATCCTTGAATATACTGGCTTTCTCTCTTTGAATCTGTTCGTTAAATGATTTCTCCGACTCATCCTCACGCACGTATGCGCATGCGAGATAGTTGTACCAAATGTCAACCGGGACGGCTTTCTTTTCCCGCTCCCTTAGTTCTGTGAATATTGCCCCAATCTTTGCAGCGTTCTTTCCTTGACCTAATCCATCGTAGAGTAATTTATCAGCAACATCAACAAGCTCGGTGAGTTGTGAAGTTGTAAGTCCGCGAGAAATCCAAATGTTGTATTTTGAAAGCTCAGCGACTCTAAACATCGGCATTCCCAATTGTTCCGGGTATTGGTAATAGTCTTTCCCATGATGCCGAAAAGCAAACACCAATCCCTCTTTTACTTTCGGTTTTTTATATCTTTTCAAGAATCCGAACAAGGCAATATATTATGTAATTAAATAACGAACAAACGATTGTGCAAAAAAGCCAGTCGAGGGAAAGGGTTCCTCCAAAATAAAAGTACGGCATGCTTCCCCAAAATGACGCGAAGCAGATGACGCATGATGTGATGGGCTTACTCGTTAATGTATAAATTTTTCGGTGTGCAACGGATTTTCCGGCATCAATCTTCTTCACCCACCATTGAAATGGTCGTTTAATGAAATGGAGTAACTGCCCACCATCTTGTAATTCATAGGCGGCAACACACCATAGCGACATGTAAAGAGATGTCAGAATGAGCATAGAACGTAGATTCCATATCCGGCAGCGGCAATCCCCGCAATGAGAATCATGAATTGAAGCACCGGGTTTTGTTGATTTTTATTTTCCATGTTAAGGTAATTTTAAAGTTTGAACTGCCGAAAGAATCACATCATCGTTGTCATAAGCTCTTTTGAAATTCAATGCCACACACGAATAAGCTACCGCATTGATTGTGAAGCTTACTTTCTCCTCGATGTTGGTGGCTGATGCTAATGTAATATACAACTCATAATCGTGATCTTCAGCGTACTGTTGGCCATCTGATAAATCAACCGTAACTAATCCGGCCCCATCTGATGTTGCTGAATACCTCACTAATCTATCTGTGGTGTGGTCGTGAATGTAGATGTAAATTGCGGTTGATATATTCGCAATCGTCCCGACCGTCAGTGTCGTTGTACATGCGAGTAGCGTCCGCATTAGTGTACATGGGTTACAGACTGTTGCGCTCATTTTTTCCCGGCTTTACGTTCTACTTTCTCCGCCTTGCGTTCAATTTCTTTACGGATATTATCGCGCATTTTATGCATTGAATTTGTTACTCCCAAGCTGCCAATCGCAACCGAGAATAACACGAATAATATTTCCAAAATCATTACCCACCATGAAGGTGAGCTGATTGAATTGGCTACCAAAATAAATCCGATTGCTGTTATGATTTCCATGTTATAATTTATTCTTCTTTATCCAGTCGTGCAGGAATGCGTTGATGAGGTATCTCACGGTGTCTAAATAATCCCCTCTTTGCGCGAGGTCATTTCTATTCCGTTTTATGATGCTACCAAACGCATCGCATTCTACATTCTGAAAATCAAATATAGTATTTTTACAATTACGAGCGATTTTAAAATCAGGAAAACTGAACAAAACTTTGTTGACATCGGCCCTTGAATTGCTGTGTTGCGGATTCGGGTACAATCTTATTTGTGATGACCTCAGTCCGATGGCCCTTTCAATCTGATCATAGTAACTAGCATTATCCACTTGGCCAATGTCCCTGCGTGAACCGGAATAGTCACCGGTTATCTGAAGTGTGGGGAACCATCGACCATACCGATTCTTTATCTCGGTTATCATTTTCTCAATGCTACCTTGTTTGATTTCAACCTCATCAACAACGTGGCAGTGTATTCCTTCCGCATCAGCATAGATGTGGGCCGCAATTAACGCAAATGGATTCAGGTTGAAGTCGATTGATAAGAACAGCGGCAACTCTTCACGAATGAACACATCATCGGTGTGCTTGTGTAAGTCGAATGAAGTGGCGAAAGGATTAAGTATTGTCGGCTTCACGTCCCAATCCCCATACAACAATCTACGCTTATCATATTCAGACGTCATTGAAGATAGTTGTGATTGATACAGCCGCACGAAATCCGGGTTTGGATTATCCGTTAACAGCGCTGGCACGAACTTCTTGTGATTAGGTAATATAACGGCATTGCCATTTCCGTCTGAAATATAATCCTCCTTTATCCATCCGGGTGCCGGGTTACAGGTTATAAGTATCTTCGGTACCAACCCGTATTCATGGATATTGTAACGGATTCTCGTTGTAACAATCTCCTTTGCCTTTCGTGTGATTTCCTGACCCTCATCAATAATTGCATCGGTATACTCCGTTGACCCAAGTGATGCAAAATCCGGATCTGATGGATATAGAAATAAATCCTTCAGGACCGTTACCGAGCCGCCATACCAGTTAATGATGTGCTTCTGTTGGTTGTAAGTAAAATGTACCCCGTGCTTGTACCCCATTTCAATGGCCGTCTGAAAGATGGTTATTAATGTGGACTGTTCGAGGTTCGAAATCTTTGCCCGGCCAATAAGTCCCCGGCTACCCCGGTAAGTCATACGTCTGTAAATATGCCATATTGCGGCCAGCTTACTTTTGCCACCACCTGCAGCACCACCGTAAAGTATTTCTGTGGTATGTTTGTCTTCAAGAAATTGCCACGCCTCTGTTTGGCGATCACTCAGTTTAATCTGTTGATTGCTGCTCATCGTCCGGCTTTGGTGGTGAGGACATTATTATTTGAGGGGACGGAAATTTTTCGCCATCGTTTGTGAGGTCGAGCTTATCACCGTATTTTTTTGGGTCTAATTTCGATGCCGCCCATTTTCTGGCATCGAATCTTAATCGTGAGCGTTGAACAAATTCGGTGTTGAGATATTCTTCACCGGTTTGTTTATTGATTTTTATATCATCAGAAGAATCATCCGCTATTTCCATTCCTTCCTCAACCATAAATTCGGCCTGCAATTTTTTCGCACGTGCGTATTGGTCTTGAAAATCTTTGTGTTCAGGTTTTGACAGCCAGCGAAAAACGGTGCTTCTATCTGGAAAGTGTTCATTTTCAGTGCATAAGCGATAAATACCTTTACTTCCTGTTGCAATTTTTTCGCAAAGTTCGTCTGCTACTGATTGATTGAATGATGATAATCTTCCCATGTTGGCCCAAAGTTACAAAAAAAAAGAATTCAAAACTGTTTACTCGGAAACATGAAAGTAATCTTTGTATTAAACAATTATTTAAAGAAAACAGAAAGGGAAAAGCAACAACTAAAAAGAAGCATAAAGGGAAAGAGAAAAGAAAAACACCCCTGTTGAAAAAGAAATTTTCCTGCGATTTCAATAACCGCATTTGTCTGATCCAATAGTTTTTTGCTAAAGTTTTGCTGTGAATAAATCGCTTTGCGTACGACTGAGCTGTTTAATATTAGACAAATACGAGCTTTTTGTAAAACCAATCTTGTACACAAATATATTTATATAATTGGTTGAAATTTCCGATAATAAATATTTTATCCGGGAACCAAACCTGAGTTCCGTTTTTGACATTAAACCCATTTATTTTTTTGTATTCTATCATAAAATAAAAAAACCCGAGTCATTCCGGATCGGGCTTTTTTTTATGTCTTTTGATTTTTTCACAATAGTAAAAAGCAAAAAACAATATTTTTTTTGGAATGACAATTCAAAAGTACAAAATTTCTAAAACCCCACAATAAAAGATTTAAACAATTTATTGTTTATAATTTTTTTTATTTGAAAGTCTATCCCTAAGTCGCTCGGTGAACGACCGTCTTTCTGTCTGTTCTACTGATGGTTTTGTTAATTCATTTTTAACGTCATCAAATTCGGGCGAGGCATAATCACCAATCAGGTAACTAGATTTTGTAACAGGGACGTCCCACTGGGTTTTATAATGCCATTTGGGGTAGTGGTGTTGATCCTTATCGTAATCCTTTCGGGAGAAATAATTCAAACGAAGCAATCTGTTGTTTATGACCGAATCGAAAAAAGACAACACTTCATTTCTGGTTGGCTTAAATGTTTCTGGTTGCCATGAAATGGCGTCATCTATGCTCATTCCCCGAAACAGACATTTAAACACTAAATCTCTTTTTTGAAGCGCAGTCATGTTACCCCATTCTCCTTTCAACAACTTCCCTGAGCAAAACAAGTCTTTCCCAATACGGAAGGAATGTTTTATTTCCGTTGTACGTTTTACAGCACTGAATATGTCCGGTTATGAATTGCTTCCCGAACATAACACGCTCGCCACCCGGAATAGCAATCATTTCTTCGGTGGGGGTTGTTTTACTGAAGAACAATTCCATTTCTTCAACATTCCATTTGGGGTTATTATTTTTCATTCAAAAGGTATTAACGAATATTCTTTACAGGAAACTAAATTGCCGTCACAATCCGGGTGTTTAATCATTCGCTTGTAAACATCTATCCCGGCTTTTTTTATCTCAGGAATTCTCGAATTGATAAACCCGATTTTCAGTTCTCTTTTCATTGGATGAAATATGTGAATTGTGTTTCCCTTATTTAACCAATCGTACAAACGTTTCGATTGTTTTGAAAGCCGTTCAATGTTGATTGGGCTTTCTGTGGGGAATTCTATTTGTGACTGTAAATTATTATTCATGGTTTAAGAATTTTTTTCCACTGTTCATTTATAAGAATTATTATTCCCCCGGCAAACCAAATTGAGAACGAAATAATAATAGCGAATGCGAAAGACACGATGCAATCCCAAACATAAGAATTTTCGTCAATGGCAAACATTAAGGATGCCAATATCCAAACAATGCAGACGTAATATCGGGTTGTGTCGGTCATTAAAAATTTTCGTTATTATTTTTCATCCTTTCAAATAGCTGTTCAATGCTTATCGTGTAGCAATACTTTTTTATTCCACCGCTGTCGAACCACGATTGAATCTGTTTTATGTCGCGTGATTTTTTAAAATTATTATCCCTGTGTTCAAACGATTGTTCCTCTTTAAATCGGATTACGGCAATCTCTTTTATTTCTTCTTTTTCTTCGCGCGATAATTTTATAAACCCTCGTTTCTCCAATTCATTGTAAGCTAATTCGGATTCGTAGAAATGAATGGTAAACTGACCCGTTTCTTTAAAGTGAACATACGGATTTACAATGTTGTTTTGAAAGTAATAATCGGCAGCTTCCTTTTTTTCTTCGTCCGTCCATGTCATTTCTTTTTCCAAAGCTATCTTATCCTCTTCTCTTTTTTTGTCCGCTAAAGATTTATTCAAATGAACCTGATAAGCCGACATGACGCTACCCAAATAAGCCGGTGAAAATCTTCCGTAGTTCTTTATTTCCGTTTTTATTTCATCAGCGGCCACCATTATGAACGCTTGTTTAATGTCTTCTGTGGTGAAATTTCCGAGTTTGAGATAAATAAATTCTTTCAAAGTTTTCAGATCATATCCGGAAGGAATTTCAGTAATTCCGAGCAATGAAAAAGCAGACAATAAAACCTCATCCAGCGGATAAGTGGATTGTCCGAGAAATTTTATTCTCGTTCCCGAATGAGCAGCGACAATCACGCTACCCTGATCGGTTGCGCTACACGTTGGAGAGTGAGAAACCGCGGAGGTCACTTTCTCGCTTCTGCTGCTTGGTAGATTTTCCATTGTTATTTCTTTTTGCAATTACCTGATTAAAACGCGAATTAATTACTGAGATAGAAAGATGTTCATCAACAACATTATCGTTCCTGCACACCGATAAAATGAACTGAAACCCCTGAATGATTCTGTCGTGATATTGATTGTCCGGTAAAATTTCATTTCCCTTTTTTTGTTCACCTGATTTTATCAGGAAGAGTATTTTGTTCGACAGCTCCTTACAATGCTTCCCGTCTTTTCCCGTCCAGTAGTAAGCGGTTTCTTTTTCACGCTCATACCACTCCACGAAAATTTCCCGGAACTCATTGACGTATGATTGTTTTAGGAGCTTCATAAATTTATCGTCATTTTATTTTTAGCAATGTGGGTTATTTTTCCTGTCACCCGTTCAACCTCCGATTTGAATTTCTTTTCGTCACTATTGGAATCTGATAAGTGAATCAGCACGATATTATTAACTGCTGTTAAATCGTTTGCAAGCAAAACCCCGCAACAATTCTCTAAACTCATGTGGGATTCTAAAACACGATCGCGAACGAATTTATTTCCGATTGATTTCTTTTCAATAATTTCATCGGAATAATTCGCCTCAATTATAATGTGGTTTAATCCCGGAAATTTATACGGCAGATAATAGGTATCTGTAACAAAAAGGACGCTCCCGCATTCGGGATGATGAATCATAAATCCAAACGGCTCTTTTGCATCATGCGCAACATCGAACGGCAAGACCTTGAATTCGCCAACCATGAATGTTTTTTTGTTTTCGATTCGTTTGTAACGCACCGGGAATATACATTTAAGAAATGAACACGTTCCAGAGGATGCGTAGATGTTTATTGCCGATCCGGAATAATCGTTGTGATATTTAGCGTGGTCATTATGTTCGTGGGTAATAAGAGCGCCAACAATTTTTTCAACATTGAAATCAATCATTTTTTTCATTTCAAAAAGCGGCATCCCGCACTCGATTATGAGCGCAGAATGTTCCGCTTCCAAAATGTAGCAATTTCCTTTTGACCCCGAACCCACAACGTTTAATTTCATTGCGAATTATTTATCGAAATTTAATTCGGTTGCGAGTGGCTGCGTCTGTGGCTGCGGCTCTTTTTTGTCTTCCGGTTTTTCTGCTTTCACTTCCTCAAATTCAACAACCTCGGCATTTCCTTTTTCTTCAACAATTTTATTTCGTCTTTCAACAACCTCATCGCGGTTCTGGTCATCGTTCCCCTCATACATATCGGCATCGTTCGATGAATTGATAAGTAGTTTGCAAGCCCGACCGATTGCAGTTTTCTTGCACATTTCCTGCCGGAAGTTCTTGTGGGCTGGGGATGCGCCTTTGGTTGCGCCCTGCTGCCAAGCTGTTTCGATTTCTTTTATTGTCATCGGTTCAATGAAAGAACTGCCGTCATTTAATTGGATTGTTGCGTAAGCCCCAATAATTTTATTAATGTCAAGATTTTCGATCCGCTGTTCGTGGATGATTAATTTTTTATAACCAGTTTCCTTCTCAATGTTGTAAACGAAGTTGTCGCCCTCATAAATACAATTTGCAGTTATGGATTTTACCGGGGCAACCCTTTTCGCAACGGCCATCGTACCAGTATATGATCGCTGCAACATCAGTTTATCACCGTAAGGAATAAAATAGCATTGTTGTTTTGACCGAGAAAGACCCTGTATCACCATGTCGAAGAGGGTATTGGCAATGCTTTCTTTTGTGCATGATTCAAGAACGGGTTTACCGTCCCTTGTCTTTTGCTCCACCAAGAATAGGTATGCCGATTTAAGCGCATTCTCCGGGGAATAATCAGATGGTATTTTCAAGTCCCCCATTTGATTTAATTCGTTCACCTTCGCAAGCACCGAATCCGTTATGTCGGATTTCTTCACTTGTAAACCGGTGTTGGTTTTGTTTTCTTTTGTTTCCATGTTTTATTTTATTGTTAAGGTTTTTTCTTTCGACACCACTAATTTAATCATTTGTGATTTGGTTTGCAACAATTCGTTAATGCTTTCGCAATTATCAACGAACACCGGGGCGTTAATATTAAAATGATTGGACATCGCATTTATAATATCAAGGCCTGCGTTTATTTTGCTTGCTGTATTGAGGTCTGAGAAAGGTACGCCATTTACAAGGCACTCGCAGACTTCCGATTCTCCCCCGTTAATCTGCTGCTCGAACATTTTCCATTTAACCAATGAAAACTTATCGTTTATCCTGCGCTCGATTTCGGTTATTTTTTTCTTTTGAAATTCAGCGGCAACAAACTCGCGTCTTTCGAGTTGTGCAATTTCCGAATTCATAGACTTCTCCTGTGATTCCAGCCCAGCAATACGTTGTTCGGCTTTTTCAATTTGTTCTTTTGTATCGAGCTGTTTTTTTAATCCATCGATCAAGCCGGATAGTGTTTGTTTTTTCGATTTCAGTTCCGAATGGTCGGCCGTTTTAATTTCAGGGATAATGAATTTTGCAACCTGTTCTTTTAATTGGATTTGCTCATCCGATTCAGTAATAGCGGCCGCGTTTATTTCGTTCATTGCTGCCGTCAACTCATTTATTTTAGCATCAACTTTTTCAATCTGACTCCGATAGCTTTCAAGAACAATAGCATTGTCTTCTTTTTTCTTTTTTAAAGATTCGACTTCGAGTTTATTCTTATCGCCCGATTCTTTTATGGAGGTTAATTTAGCAACCTTATCGCGGTTATAATTTTCCTCCAATTCCTTTTTCTTTTCTTCTGCGTTTTCTAATTCACGTTTGCACGTAGGGCAAACACATTCGTTTGGATTGATTGTAAATGTTTCGGTGTTTTTATCTTCAAAACTTTTACGCAACGATTCAATTTCTTTTTCAATATCAGAAATATGAGAGTCTATATTAAAATTCTCGCGCTCTAAAATTTGCTTGTTTCTGCCAATGTCTGAAAGCTCTATTTTCAATTTGGATATTTCCTTATTAACGGATTCCAGTTTTTCAAACTTCAACCTACCCGACTCTATGTTTAATTTGTTTGACAAATTTTCAAGCTGAAATTTTTCGCTCTGTTTTTGCTTTATCAAATCCATTTCTTCCCGCTGTGATTTCGCTGCATTTTCAATGGACAAATCAATATTCTCAATTTCTTTTTGATAGGATTCAATTTCATTCTGAATAGCGACATAATCAGCGGCAACGGGCTTATTGCGATTAACCTCATCAATGCGCGAGGGAATTAATTGCAATTCATCGTTAATCTTTTTCTTTTTGGCGGCAATTTCTTTTTTGAAATCAATAAAAGACTTTCCTGATAATTCAGTTAGCATTGTTTGAAATTCGCTGTTATCGGCAGCCAGTTCGTCATCAGAAATATTGCCCGCCATTTGGGCTAGAATGGCCCTGCGGTCCTGCCACTTCATTCTGTTAAAATGAACGGGTGACGTTACCATTTTAAAAATGTCCTCAGAAATAATGCCGTCAATTTTTGCCTTAAATTCACCCGCTGAAATAGGTACATCATTATAGGTAAACGCGCTTTCGTGTCCGGTCATTTCAGAATCTTCAGATCCGCGTTTCTTTTGCCACCTCTCTTTTAAGCAACGGGAAAACTTCATATTTAATCCATCAACAGAAATAATTCCAATAACCTCATGCTCCAATTTATGAATAACAATATTGTTTTCATCCAGTGTCTTTACGTTAAAGTCTTTTTCGTCACCTGAATTTTTCCCGGATATAAGCCATGTAAACGCATCCAATATCGTTGTCTTTCCCGTTCCGTTGTCCCCGGAAATTCCGGTTTCGTTGGGTGAGAAATTTATTTCAAGATCCTTTACTGATTTGAAATTCCTTAAATGAAGTGATAGTAATTTGATTTCCATGTTGTGTTATTTTATTTAAGTTAAAACCTTTCTTTAAATTCCCGCATTGCGGCCAACAAAACGGCATCAATGAGTGACGGATTATCTTTTATCTGTTCACAATATTGTTTGATTGGTAGAAGTTTTTCAGACAATTCCGAAATCAATAATAGGTAGGAGAAATCGACCGGACGAATCCGCTTATCATCTCTCGCTGAATTCATCAGTGACTCTATCTGCGCGATATTGACGCAGGACAATATAGTCCTCTCGTAATATTGGCGCACTTCGGATGATTCGTTTTTTTCCATGTTGTGATTTTTTTTAACCCAAAACCCCTGTCCGAATTAACGAATCAGGGGCGGCTTCCAGCTACAATCGCCAGAGAGCAGGGAAGGTTAGTAGTTTTTTGGCTGACCGCTAATCCATTTTGAAATTTTATGAAAATGACCTGTGGTTTGTATGCCCGTCTCAGACGTCCACTTATCAAGGGCGAGTTTAAATTGGTT
>C687J26845_10002155_pt1 | contig 11548 bp, 13 predicted proteins | sample RifCSPlowO2_12_FD_26845 | JGI IMG/M metagenome (IMG submission 26845) | reverse complement strand
TGGAATTACGGGCACTGCGTTCTAGTCGCCTGTTTCGACTGGGTAATCCGTACGCGCAGACCGGTCTCCGCACGGCGAGCAAGTGCGAACCCATCCGAATGAAGGGGAGCAATTGGTTTGAAAACTGCGGGATAAGCGGGGATACGCTGGGACCCGCCGGGATGGAGCCCTGAAAAATAAGGGAAATCGGCCCGTTCGGAGCGTCGCGAGTTAGTGAGCGCTCCATTTTGCAAACTCGGGCGAAAACCGCCGCCAGAAGCAATTATTTTGAAAAGTCTAGCGCAGACCAAACCGAAATCGCATCGGTTTCAACTACCTGTTAACACCTGGTTAACGACCCTCTTAGAGTCGGTCGACATCGGTGCGATGGGGGCCGCAATTGATCGAATATTGCGGCCCTATTGGCGCCCCCCCGCACGCGAGGGGCGCCAATATATCTAAGCAACTGAATAAGGGGAAAGTTTGCAAGAAGACCCAACCGAAAGCCATTAGACTGAATGACGCCTCTGGGCGGAAGCGGCTATTCCAAAAAATTCACCCCCAAGCCGCCGATTCCCGCACATAAATCAAGAAAATCGAGTCGCGCCCACCACCGTTCAAAAATCGTTTAAGCGGGCTACACCCAGTGCATCTCGGGCCTTCAACGTTGGTCGATTATTACGCCTGCGGGCAGTACTTCGTAAGTGCGGCCCTTCTTGCGCCGGTATAGGTCCCCCAGCTCGTAGGCAAAGTATAGCGCGTAGCTTATGTCCTCGCGGGAAAATGGAAGCCGACCATAGATCGCCGTCTGCAGGATGCCGGGCTCAGCGCTGACGATCGGCCGCAGCGCAGCGATCATCTGCTGGTACAGCGGATCTGCCTTGGCGAAATCTATCTGCTCCTGTTTCAGCATCACCTTGGCCTCGTCCGCCTCCTTGATCTGCGTCAGTGCCTGGGCGGTCTTCAAGTAGGAAAGGCGAGCCGCCGCGAAATCGCCCGCCTTCCAAGCATCCCGCGCCATCGTCAAGTGAAGGCGCGTGGCGTGATCGAGCCAGGCCAGACGATCCTCCTCATTTGTATCAGCGCCCAACAATGCTGGTGTCGTCGCCGCGTCCGCACTTTCGACTGATATCCTCGCTTCACCGACACGCTTTTGTACGTCGCGCTCACTGAGTGTACGAACGTCGCACCGACAGAACAGGTACTCACAGGGCGGATAGTGGGTCTGCCAGAAAGGATCTAAGTGCCGCAATATGGTCCCATGCAACTGTTTGCAGCGTTCGGGTGTGCGGGGATCGTCTACCGCATCGAACATCCAATAGGGGCGACCGTCTGTGACCTCCAGCATCTGGTCGCGGCGGCGCAACCTGTAGGTATTCATCGTTACGCGATGGGCGAGCAACTTCGCCATTTCAGAGTAGTCTGGCCCGTCGTCCTCTTCCTGAATCGCGAGGCTCTGGAGAGCTTCCGCGATGATCTCGCGGCGTGTGGCTTCTGCGGCCTCCGGTGACATCTGCCTGACGATGGCATCCGCAATTTCCAGTTTCGAGGCTCTGCTCTTCAGACTCGCCCCGCCAACGCTGGTGTATAAGCCCTTGAGTTCGGCGACCGTCTTCCGTTGAAGTAAATCTTGCAGGCTCTCGGCTTCTATTTCGGCGCGCACCGTTTCAATATCCTCTGCCGTCTCCTCCTCGATTTCTTGATCTTGCTCTGCCGCGTACTGCTCATAGGCCGCCCAGCGCCAGGTTCCTGCAGGCAAGTGCAGGTCAATGGCGCGACGCTCCTTCCTCGGATCTCCGGATTCAAATGCACGGTAAAGGTCCAGTGACAACGCCTTCAATGCCTGTTGCGGCGCCTCTATTCCTTTTACGACATTCCAAAACGCCTCGTTGAAATAGTCCTGGTCAGTCTTTCCGCGTGACTTACTCTTGAGCGGATCGGAGGTCCGCTTCTCGCCTGTCCCCTTCTCCCGCACGAAGAGCTGCGCGGTAATCTTCACGCCTCCGGCATCGATGGTATGCGGGGTGCCGATCGCCAGCTCTCGAGGCGGCCGGGCAGATTCAGGAGCATTCTGAACCGAAGCGGTAGGCGTAGACTCGGCCGACGCGCTGCGCCGCGGTACGGGAGATTCGCTGATCGACTCCCCGCGCGCTACGGACTCCGGGGGCGCCGGCCGCTTGCGTAAAGCGCCCCACAACAACAAGCCGATTACCCCCAGCGAAATCACTACGAGCAGAGCGCTCATGTTTTCCTCTAAACCGAATCAAGACCGAGGCTCGATTGATCGATGTGCCGCGACGCTTTCATATGGCAGGTTTCGTGTCAGATGCTCGGGTTTCACCGGCAAGCCAAGCTTCAGCAGCCGGTCAATCTCGTCGCGTAGCGCCTTCTGGTCAGCGCCTACGAGGGTATCGAGAAGGTCGATGCAGTCCTTCAGGTCCTTGACCGATTCCAGCAAGCCGCGCTCTGGCTGACGCGGATCGAATACTACGCACCCTGCTGTAATCAGTGTGTGCCGTATCGCCGAGATGTTGTGCAGGCGAATCTCCTCCGGGTTGAGACTGAAATCCAGTTCCCGACCTTCCTCGCGCCGCGCATGCTCAACGAAGTTGCACTGCAGGTTGTGCTCCTGCACTCCAAGCTCCGCCAATTGATCGATCAGTTCGACAATGCGCGCCTGCTCGGCGTTGAATTTCTTGCGCCGCTCCGGCTCCACATCGACAAATGAAGCCGCGCCCGGGTCATCGATGCCGCGCCCGTGAATCACGCGCACCATCCAAGCGATTACCGCATCAATGCGTTGCAGTTGCTCAAGGTAGTTTTCGTCGAGCGGAACTACATCGAAGACAAATGCGGCGTTCTCTCCCAACTGCTCGATGGGTTCTTTGGCGAAGAATGGTGAAGCCGCCAGCCGCTTCAGCGCCATGCCGTACAGATAGCCGTAGAAGCCCGGCGGGAGTCCTGGTCCGTTGGCGCCGTCCGGTCGATCGAACCGCATCGGACCTTTCCCAGTGAAAATCCAGTTGGTGTTGATACCCTTTTGAGCGAGGGCCTCGAACACCTTCCCGCCGGGCGTCTTTATCCCCGCTTCGTAGTCCTGCCAGGAACGCGCAGTGACTCCCGCCAGCTTCGCCATAGCCGGATGAGTGAGGTCGAGAGCCGCCCGAAGCTGCTTGAGCGTTTTCGGAATCACGAGGGACTCCACGGCGCCACGAGGTAGAGAGCAATAGTGTGGCTAACGATGCGGGGGATATCAGGAACGATTCCCATATAATTATCTTGTATATTTAATAAGTTATAAGAATTATGTTTCATAAAAAAGCCGATTCTTTCCCGCGGCGACGTGGCGAATGCAGATCAGTAGCGATTGACACTGTATTTTAATACCGTAATAATGAACTATTATTCGTCTTTCCCCATCGGATCGCTATGCACCCTGCCGACATCGCTGCTGCCTTAAAGAAGAAAGGCAAGACCCAAAAAGCTGTCGCCAAGGAACTTGGTCTTAGCCATGTGTCTGTGGCTGCGGTCATCCGAGGACGGAGCCACTCTTACAAAGTGGCCAATTACATCTCGGCAATCATTGGGTTCCCCCTAGATGTTATCTGGCCCAACTCTTACCACTATCTGCCCCGAGCGAACAATGGAGCCGGACGCGTGCCGGTAGACCCAAACTAACGAACAACAGTTCTATTGTCTGAGAAGTGGAAACGAGTGGCAAGGGACGCGCGGAAGCAACGAGGGGGAAGCGCACCCGGTAGGCGGGTGCCTGCCGCAATGCAGCCCAAGAACAAGAAGAGGGCAATTCTCATGACCGAACAACCACAACAACAACTCGGCCGGCAAGTGTGGCTCTCGATTAAAGAATTTGCTCAACTCGCTGGAATCGCCGAGCGCCGTGCCCAGAATGCCGCCGGGAGAGCACAAGAGGATAAAACGTGGCGTGGCGCTCGGCTCGTGGTGCGCCAAGTTCAGGGCGTCGGCGGTGCGGCGGGCAAACAAAAGCAGATTTTACTCTCCTCAACCCCCATCCAACTCCAGGTGCGCTGGCATCGCCAGCAGCCGCACGCGGATCTGCGCGAGCTGGTTGTTGAGCACGCGGCGTACATTGAGGAGGAGCGCAGCACAGGTGCGCGAAAGAACCGCGAGCGGTTCAACAACAAACCTTGGACGCAGGAAGAGCGTGAGGCTCGGCATGCGGAATTTTCCCGGATGGCAACCTCGATACAGGTCGAGGCGAGGCGGCAGTTTGAAATTGTGCGGCTGTTCCGATCCTTCGACGGCTCGAATATCTCCACGCGGGAGTGCTACGCGGTGGCCGCGCGCGAAGCGGACGGGTCCGTCTCGACCATCCGGCGTTGGGTAGGCAGGTGCAGGAACCTTCACCAAGGTGACTGGCTCGCCGCGCTCGCTCCGAAGCACCGCGGCTGGCAACTCGCGCCGGAAATCAGCCCCGATGCCCACGACTGGATCAAGACAGAGTATTTCAAACTCTCGAAACCCTCGCTCAAGCCGATCTACCGCCGCGCCGAGCGGATGGCGCAAGGGCAATCCTGGACATTGCCGGCCTATGACACGGTGAAACGGCTCATTCAAGCCGAGCCTTACTGGTACCACGTCTTGATGCGCGAGGGGCGCGAGGCGGCAGCGCTGCTCTGTCCGGCTCAGGAGCGCGACTACTCGACGCTCAAACTGCACGAAATCTGGTGCGCTGACGGCCGCATGTCCGATGTGTTCGCGCGATGGGAGGACGGCAGCGTAAGTCGGCCGATCTTAGTCGCGTGGGTCGATGTTCGAAGCCGTGTCTGTCTCGGCTGGGAGATTGGCAAAACGGAGAGCGCTGACCTGATCCGCCTTGCATTCAAAGCGGCGGCTGAGCATTCACACGCGCTGCCCGAGGCCGCGCTCATTGACAATGGCCGCGCCTTTGCGTCGAAGCTGATGACCGGCGGCACGCCAAACCGCTATCGCTTCAAGGTCCGCGAGGAGGATGTGCCGGGAATTCTCACCCTCTTGGGCATCGAGGTCTCATGGACGTTGCCCTACAGCGGGCGCTCGAAACCGATTGAATCCTGGTGGCGCACGATCGCCGAGATGGATCGGCGATTTCCCGGTGCCTACTGCGGCAACAAGCCCGACGCGCGACCGGAGGATTGCGACCCTCGAAAGGCAGTGCCGATCGCGCAATATAGAGAAATTCTTGCGCAGACGATCGCGGAGTACCACGCGAAACCGCACCGCGGCGACGCGATGGACGAGCGAAGCCCGCACGAGATCTATGAAACGCTTCTTGCGCAAACTTTTGTGCGCTCTCCCAGCCCCGAGCAGCTGCGTCTTTGCATGCTCGCGGCGGAGGTAGTCAGACTTGATCCCGCTGACGGCTGCGTGCGCATCCTCGGCAATCGCTATTGGCATGCGAAGCTCGCCGAGCTGCCGCGCCACGTGAATTATGTCGGTCGCTTCGATCCTGAAGATGCCAGACAGCCCGTAGCACTATATCGCGGTGAGGAATTTCTCTGTGACGTGCCCCTCGTCGAACGCACCGGCTTCCGCGATCAGCAGGCGGCGAAAGACAGCGCGCGGGCGAGCCGGCGATTCCTCAAGGGCCTTAAGGAACAGGCGGGCGCAGTCAAGGATATGAGCGAAGCCGCGGCATGGATGGCTGCGCCGGGCGGCGGCAGCGATGCCGATCCCGTCAGGGACGCGGCAGCTGCGGCGCTGCCTGTGCCCAAGCTCGTGTTTCCCGTGCGCCCGGAGAAAGACTACCGGCCGGCAGCAAAGGAAAAGTCGTCGATATCGAGAGAGGAGTTCATGCGGGTTGTGACCGCAGAGTCTGCCCGCCGGAGAAAGAGCGGGTGAGGGTGCCTCGGGTCGAGCAGCAACTCAGCCCGAGGCGATTACTACAGCGGCGCGAGCCGCTCAACCACAGGAGCATTCTAAATGAACGTGGCATTGGCAGGCAACAGTGGCGCTGAAGCAAGCGCGATGCGGGGGCGCCTGGCGGCGATGATCGAGGCCGGCTTGGCGCTATCACGGGTCGCAGTAGAAACCGGCGTCAAGCGCCAGGATCTGCAGTCGTGGCTGGATTCCAGGCCGGGCGCCGACAGGGCCGAAAAACGCGTCTCGATCTGGTTCGAGGAAATCGACCGGGGCGAGCCCGACGAGAGCGAACCGGGGTGGGTGGAAACCCCGACGAGCACAAAGATCATCGGCGCGCTCGAGTTCGCGCGAACGACTCCGACAATCGCGATCATCTACGGCGGGGCGGGTGTTTCAAAAACGACGACGGCGAAGCGCTTTGCCGATGCTCAACGTCCGGACGAAGAGAGCCGCATATATTTCGCCACCGCATCAAAATGGGCCAGGTCTTCCACCGCGATCCTTCAGGAGATTGCCGCCGCGATTGACCCCTATCTTGCCGCACGATCCTACCGGAATGACTCATTGGCGCGAGGGATTCTACGCAAGCTCGGGCCCGGCGATCTGCTGGTCATTGATGAAGGGCAGCACCTTGATTCAGATGCGCTCGATGGAATTAGGTTTTTTCACGACGAGGCCGAGATCGGGATCGCCTACTTGGGGAATCTGGAGGTCTGGTCCCGCATCAGCGGCAAGGGACGACGTGCCGCGTTCGCGCAGTTGCACTCGCGCGTGGGCATGCGCCTTCAGATCCTGGCGCCGCAGCAAGGCGACGTGGATGCGGTCCTTGAATCATGGGGGATCGTGGGGCGCAATGAACGCCGGTACGCGCAGCAGATCGCGAGCATGCCCGGCGGCCTTCGCACGCTGGCGCAGGTTCTGCGCCAGTCGCGCGCATTTGCGCGCGGCATGAAGCGTCCGGTGGATCAGAACATCATGCGCGCCGCAGCCGGTTCACTCGGCATTGACGAATAAGGAGTCACGATGGACACGAAACACAATGGTTTCAAGCATCTCACTACAGCAAGCGAACTTCAGAGCCTCATGAACGACATTGGCATCACGCAAGGGCACCTGTCGGCCGTGATCAGAGCCGCGTACCGCGTGGAGGGCATGTGCGAAGAGGACTTCAGCGATCTGCAAGGCCTGATCGGTGCAGCGCTCACCCTGGCGCAATCTGTGCAAGAGCAGTTTCAATCCGCCGAGGCGTTGGCCGGCGGCGTGCGACAGCGGCTGGAGGGCAAGCCCGAGCCCAACGATCGGCTCCAAGCAGAAACGCTCATGCAAATGTTCGAAGCCCTTGCCATGTGCGGGAAAGGGTTCTCGGCATATCGGCTAGCTCGGCTGGCTTCCATCCTGGGCGCGCACGCGAAGCACGATCCCGAGCTAAAGCCGGTATTTGACTTTTGGATCGGATGGATGGCCGTCAGCCTCGGTATTCAGACATCGATCGATAACAGCGTCGAGCGGGCCAGCGGGAAATTTTCGGTAGGCGTGGTGCACGCACCAGGTGGGGCCGACGCGGTCATCGGTGCCACTTCAGCGGAGGGGCGGCAATGAGTGACCCAAATCGAGCAGGCGCAGCCGTTTGCGTCCACCGGATATTCCTCTCGAATTGTTCCAACGACCTCGATCACGCCATGAGGCTGCTGCGGGATGCGCTGCGTTCGGTGCGCAACGACAAGAAGATTGACCTTGAAGCAACCATTTCCGGTGCCGACGCGCTGGTCCAACGAGCGGAAAGCCAGATCGAGGAGTGGTTGGAGGACGAGGTGGGTGAGTTCGCTCAACTGGGCAGGCCATGAGCGTTTCTAATTCGAAAAAAGCGGTACTCCACGTCGCCAAGTCTCAGTTGCACATGGCTGACGAGGATTACCGCGCGCTCCTGGCGCGCGCGGCCGGCGTCAGTTCCTCGGCACAGCTCGACGAGCGAGGCTTCGAGGCGGTGATGGCGGAATTCGAGCGGCTGGGCTTTCGCTCCATGAAGAGCCGCACCCAGGCAGGCCGTCGCGAGGGCATGGCGACGCCGGCTCAGTTGGGCAAGATCAACGGGCTGTGGAAAGACTACAGCGGTCATTCCGATGATCTGCGGCTCGGGCGCTGGTTGGAGAAGCATTTTCATGTGTCGCACAGCCGTTTCCTTGAAGGCTGGCGCGCCGGGAAATGCATCGCGGTGTTGGAGAAGATGGTCGCCTACGCCCGCGCGAAGCGGATCGAGAGCAAGGCCGAGCCCAAGCCGAGGGTGGGATGACCTCCAGGAAGATCAAGGAATTCGTCACGGCGCAAGAGTGGCGCCGGCTGCATCTTTCCGGGCGGCCGTCGAAGATCGCCGGCGATCCCGAACTGCGGCTGTTCGTCGATGACGCACTGGAGCGGATGGGCTTTATGGCAATCGCGGCCGAGTGCCGGAGCCGGTTCGGTGCCGCGCGGGCGCCGGGAAAGTCAGCCATCGGCCGGTATTGGTATGACTACCGATCACCGGCGGCGAGGCGGCCCGTCGAAGTATTTGAACCGAAAACGCCGAGGGCACCCCTGTTCCCAAGACCCGCCAGGAAGCCCAGGAAGCGCGTTTCGCCGTGAGGACGGCCCCTACACCGCGCGCGCGAAGATAATTGCCCCGGTGGCCCTCAAAGGGGCTCGGCGCCAGGGAGAAAAGAGATGAACGCGACGGCCCGCCCGCGGCGCTCGCCCCGCGCATGCTACGAGGGAGGCGGGCTCCTCACTGCGCGATGGGAGATGAAAGGATAGCACGTGCCACGCTACGTTGAAATCGACAACAGCGAGATCGTCGCGCGGCAAGGACTGGCGCGGATTTCGTGAAGCGTTTCTAAGAGCGGCATCATTGAAGCGCTTCACAATGAAAGCGTGCCAGCACAGCCGATGACGTGTTTTTCCGAGGACTTCTTTGAGCGCCTGCAGGCGTCGGTATCGGGCGCGCTCCAGAGTCTCAAGATCGGAAAGGCGCGGGCCGAGCAGGCCAGCATCAGTATCGCCGAGCGGGTATGTCGCGAGCTGGGCGGGCAAACGCTCTACATCCCGCGCCGGCTCGGGTCCCGTCTGATCAAGCGTGACGAGGAGATTTTCGCCAAGTTTACCGGCGACAACGTTGCCGAGCTGGCGCGGGCGCATGACCTTACCGAGTCCCGGATCTATTCGATCATCCGCAAGGAACGTCGCCGGCGTCGGGGAAAGGCTGAGGCGCCCTGGGCAGGCTCGGCGCCGGGGCAATGACGCGCGGATGTGGCAGCGAATCTACATCAAGTCAGCGGCGCATTTGCCGCGGAAGGGAAGCCAGCACAAATGAGTAAAGCGAACGAGCACCAAGCATACCCGGAACTGAAGGCCGTTCTGGACCATCAGGCGTCGATCGCGACGCTGTCGCAGCAAGTCCAATCGATCGATGCGGCCATTGCGGACCAGGAGCAAAAGCTCGCGGACGCCCGAGAGCGCCGGCCGTCATCGGAACCGATCGGAGAGAGACGGCAGGCGCTCTTCGCCGCGGAAGCATTGGGCCAGGTGACCAAGGCCGAACGCGAGACACGCGAGGCCGAGATCGATCGCGAGGCCGCCGAAATCAAGAAGCGCTGGGCCTCGACCGACCAGGGCATCTCGCGCATGGAAGCGGCGCTCGCCGGACTTCGGGGGCAGCGCGAAAAGACAAGCGAGCAACTGCAGGCGCTGCATGCCATGACACACGAGCTGCTCGAACTGCTCATCGTCGCCGAGGCGGAGAAAGTCTGCGCCGACTACGTCGACGTCGCGCTGATGGTGAAGGAGCGGTTTCTGCAGCTGATGAGCTTGAGCAGCTTTCTCGTGGCTGCCACGCAGACGCCGACGTCGAGCCGGAGCAGCCCGCGTCGCCTTCACATTGACCCGGAACGCTTGTTTATCCCCAATTTCCAGCTTCCTCAGTGCATGGAAACGGCTCACCCGAACGCACGTTCTCGCCTCGTCTCTGCGGAGTACCTGGACTACAGCGGCGCGGAGCAAGAGGAACGCGGACGGCTGCGCGCGCTTGGCGTTACTTTGATCTGAGGAGCGAGCCATGTGGGCAGATTTCATGCCTCTCGCACTGCTCACTGCAGGGGTCTATCCGCTTTCGAAGGACCTGCAGATCAGTCTCGATGAATTCGACTTGGGCCGCATAGCGGCCGCGTTCAATGACATGAAGCCGGCGCGCCCTGCGCCGATCGTGATCGGGCATCCGGCCAATGACACGCCCTCCTACGGCATTGTCAATCACTTGCGGGTCATCGACGGCACTCTGACCGCCTATGCGGAGGACCTGAATGATTCGTTCCGCCGCGGCATGAAGGAGGGCTTGTATCCGCGCTATGCAGCGCAGTTTTTCGGCCCCGACAACCCCGATAACCCCGTGCCCGGACGATTTGTCCTGAAGCACGTCGGCTTCAGGGGTCCGGTCCCGCCGGCGGTCCGAGGATTCCTCACCACGGATGCGGAGTTCATGGAGTCACTCTCGGGATCCGGCAGAGTGATCTCCCCGGAGATGCGCTTCGGCGGGCCGGGTTGCGTGGAATTTGCCCAGTTTGGAACCGTTCCCGTCAAAGGCGCGGACATTGCCCTTCGTGCGCGGGCGATGCAATCCGAATGCGCAGCGCGAGGGCACCCGGTAAGTGTCGTGCAAGCGGTGACGGCAGTGACTGCGATGCACCGTGCCGACAAATCGATTTCGATCTAGGAAGGCTGTGCTGCTTGCAAAAGCCAAACTAGAGTTCGCTCTGCGGGAGCGGTTGCTAGAGGAAAAGGGGCGGCGATGAAAGCGGCACGCCCATCAATCGAGATAATCGTCAAGGTTCGATCGCCGGCGCCCAGTGCTCTCGATGGTGTCACCGGCACTTTCCAGCGGGACGAGGATCTCCGCTCTACAGCGCGAGCAGCCGAATACTTGGCCGCCAGGCACCCGTCTCGTGAGCTGCAGGATCGATTTGACCTCCTGATCGAAACAGGCTGCACAAAACTCCGGAAGAGGCTCCTCGCCGCGAGTCAATTCTTTCTGGACATACACAAAGGATCCAGGTCCCTTCGGTGCCAAACGGTAGCCGGCTTTCTCTGCTCGAAACTGCTCGATCTTCATCTTGTTATCTTCGAGATCAACTATGCGGCGCTCCAGCGCCGCGGTCGCCGCAATGGCCTCCTGTAGCTTGCCTTGCGTGTCGATCAACATGTCCAGTACTCGGGACAGTTTGGTTTTCGTTTCGACGTCGATCGTCATGCGGAGGATGCCGTTGACGGCACTTACCGCCGTGCCAATGACGCCAATTGCCGAAGACAAGCCTTTCAATTCCATGAGGGGCCTCCCGTGTTGAACGAAGGTGATTTGACCGTCGCCCAGTTTAGCGCGGGATGCGCTCCTCACCCCTTTGCAGCAGGGAGGACCTGATGGCTAGACGCACTAGGGCCAGAACCCTGCCACCAGAATTAAGATCCGGGCTGCGCGCGCGGCCCGCGATCTGGGAACACGTGACTCCACGTGGAGCGTCCCCCGTGACCGAGTGCCGGGCATATCTCATGGGGTGCTCGCAATATGCTCGGCTGGGGCTGCGCGGCCGTAGCCCCCGGCGTACTGGAAGTCCGCCGACCGGCCGCGCAAGACATTGCACTGATGGGCCCGCGCACTGAGGCCGCCACC
>C687J26845_10002140_pt1 | contig 11605 bp, 9 predicted proteins | sample RifCSPlowO2_12_FD_26845 | JGI IMG/M metagenome (IMG submission 26845) | reverse complement strand
CATTTCCCGGTGATGTCCCGGAAGATCGTGCCATTCGCCCAGCGCCGGGTGTCTTCCCGGTACGCCGCTTCGTTGGCATAGTTTGCCAGGTACAGATTCCCAAGCTTGTGGCATTGGCCGTACTGCATCCGGCGAAAACGCGAGAAAAAGGATTCAGCCAGGTTGTTGGTGATTCCGGCTTTGCTGCAATATTCCTGTGCGTGGTTAACACGATGGGTTTCAAACTTGGCGTGCAACGCATCGTAGGCAGTGCTTTCATCGGCGCATATCTTTGTGCTTCTGGTGAGGTAGGCATCGGCCAGATTGCCTACGTCGATTTGATTCTCCGACTTCAGCACGAAGGTCAACGTCTTATTGGCACCGGCAGCGAGTTCCTGGCTCTTCTGGCGCATCACGAATACGCAGCGCTTGTCAGGCCGTTGGTTTTCGGCCAGGCGGCGTTCTATGCGGTCTTCTTTCTTGTTCTTGGGGCGGATATAGCCGTTGACGTATGCACCGTCCATGTGGACTTCACCGGACAGCGGCGCATCGTCGCGCTGTTCCATCAGCGATTCCCTGATCTTGTGAGCCAGTACAAAGGCGGTTTTGTATTGCACGCCTAGGTCGCGGCTCATTTGCAGGGCTGAAATCCCCTTTACGGCATTAGTGTAAATGGCAATCGCTGCCAGGTAGGTGCGCAGTGGAAGCTTGTGGTTGGCGAAAATTGTGCCTGATGTAATGCTGAATGTATGGTCGCAATCCTTGCAGCGCCATTGCTTGCGATCACGGCGGAATTCGTGCTTGCCGATTACGCCGCAGCATGGGCATGACACTTCATCGCCAGCGCCCCAACGCAATTCCTTAAACACCGCAAAGGCATCCGTATCGGTCATCTGCATGACCTGGTACACGGACAGGTTGCGAGCTTTAGCTGAGAGAAGAAAATGCTGAGACATAATATAATCACCTGCGATATGTTTATATCTCACATGATATGCTTTATACATCGCTTGTCAAGATATTTATATCGTGTATGATGATGTTTATATTTTATAGGGATTATTATGTCTACCAATCAGCAATGGGAAAACAAAGTTAAAGGGCTGCTCAAGGCCGAATTAAAACGCCGGAATGTCACCTACCAAGAGCTAGTAGAAAAACTTGCCATGTTAGGAGTTACTGAGACCCCTGAGAACATCGCCAACAAGATCAGCCGGGGGAAGTTCACGGCTGTATTTTTGGTGCAATGCTTGGAAGCTATTGGCTGTAGCGTTATTCGCCTGGAATGATTACAGTGCTATTCCCAATCAAACTCTTTCTCAATTTGCGCAGCCGTTACCGCCTCTTGATCAACAGCGCGGTATTGACTTTTGTTGCCCTCGTCCTGCTTTTGATTTTCCTTTCCCGTAATAGCCACATAGGGATGGCTTTTGTCATGGTCAACTGTCAGCTCTTGCATAACCCTATGCAAACCGCTTAATTCTAATTGGGGCAACTTTGTTTTAAGTCTTTCAAAAATACGAATTCCCTCGGCATCTGCGTCACCCCAGAAAAACATATTATCGTGCGCAAACAGTTCCTGTACTGGCGGCGGATTCCCGGCTCGCACAAGTGGGATAATGGCTTTGCCAGACTCAATTATTTCTGCCAATTGTTTCCCGAATGAATCATCAGACCGGCTTAGTCCGTACCCATAAGTCGCAATCATGGCAATTTTATTTGCAGCACCAGATTCTACCGCTGTCTCGAATGCATGCGGATTTTCAATAAGCAAAACTGCTTTGGGATTACTACACCCAGCAACCATCACGTATGAAGGAGAATCTAAAAATTGGCTAATATCTATACCAAAGTTGCGCAATGCTTTTGCCGGTAAATTGCCTATGATTTTTGATGAGCCAAGCAGGTATTTGGCACTAACAACGAACTTTGGCATCCTTGCGCAAGTGTCTTGCTCATTTCTGAGTAATAGTAACCCTCGAATAAGCCGAGCCATGTCGTCTTCATTCATGTCATGCAATTTTTCATGGCATGGTTCAAGGCTGAAAGTATCCTGTTCAATCAAACCAGCGCTTTTCATGACTAAACTCCACCGCGCAAGAGATGGAGCAACAGGTTGCACTGGTATTTCTCCAATTATGGAAACACGCCCAACCGGGAGGCCGGAATTAATAGCCACCCCATTCAGCCAGTTTTCTTTTGCTAGCGCCCTCAACGCATCGCGAACAGACATGGTATCCAGCCCGGTATCGCTCTCCAACTTGGCAACTAGATTGTGGCCCAGCAAATAACCTCTGCCTCCACATCTTTCGATAATGTAATGTTTTACATGATCCTTGTTAGTGACAAAACTCATACAACAACCTTTGTCTCACGACAATGCTGCATGAGTTCCATCGCGCCATAGTGTGAGCCAGCAGCGTCCGGCTCTACAAGGCGATCAATACCATGATGGTGTTCGGCATACATGATTCGATCAGCTTCAATTTCATGTCCGGTTATTAAAACCGGAAAATGGTTGTAGTCATTTTTGTAATGAGGATCATGCACAGTAATGATTAGCTGGAATTTGCCTCGCGTATCACCTATCCCGGCCAGTGCTTCATCTATGAGCTTTTTGTCCGACAGATGCGAAAATGCGCCATCAATAAGCGCAAACTGGGATTTCGCGGATAAAGCATATTCTTGAAGCGCCGCCTTCATACCTTTCTTCCCAGATTCCCTTTCATTAACGAAGCGAGCCATTTTAACGATCCATAGCAACGTCATGGCAACCCCTTGCCCAGAACTGACCATTTTGGGTTCAATAGTCAACGCTTTGCTGCTAACGGATGGCATGCATAACTTGACGTTAACATCACGCAAAACCCTGGAGTAAAACATGCGCCTGATTTCATCTCGTAATTTTGTTTTTAATCGCTTACGGTCATCCCCGTTATCTTCAAATTCGATTGCATGCTCACGCCTCTCGATCATCTCAACAATGTCCTGAAATATTTCACGCACGTTTGAAAGATCAGACATCTCGGCCTTGATCTCGTAGCCTCCACCAATATAATTACCTGTGACGCTATCGCGTTGTGGCGCAAAAATATCCCTCATTAACTTGAAATTGCCGGGCAGGCGCACAGTAAATTGCCTCAGCGATTCGCCAATTTCATCCCATTCCTTCTCAATCATATTTCTGGATTTTTCGTGTACCAACAAGGAATCCTGATATGTTTTTTTAGATGCCGCATAAAAATTATTCAACAATTGCGGATTATCCTGTGCGGACGCAATTTCATCTTTAATGTACTCTGGCACATCCTTGTCCTGGCGAAGCTCGTTTAATCTGCCGACAAACCGCTCTTTTGATCGGCTCATTGCTTTTCTAGCGTTATCGACATCCGTTTTAAGAGCACGATCTTCCGACTCCTTTATGTCATCAATGAAGTCTTCCAACAAACCAGCAAGATGATCTAGGAGTTTTTCTTCGCGTAGGTCATATACAAGGCCATACGAACCTTTTAACTGAATATCTGTAACTGAGTCTGCAAGTGAAACATCATCGCCATAACCGCGATAACGTTTCATGAGGTCCCGAACAAAATTATCAATATTAACTATCTTGGGAGTAAGTTTTGCTGCCCGATCCTTGATGGATAGAATTTCATTCGAATATTGAAGACATTTATTTCTACCGTCTTCAATAGCCCGGCTCATCTCTTGAATTTGCTTCGCAAGCTCTATAGCGTACTGGTTTCCTTGCTTTAAAAACTCGGCAGCGAGCGCAAATTGAAAGGCGGCTTTGGTTTCCGCCGCATCACACTCATGCCGCAGCATTCCTGTGCGCACATCTCCATTCTTCATGTACTCAGGATTAATATCCTCACGCATAGAAAATTCATGTACGCGACGAAGAATCTCAACATATTTACCTGCTTTGATTTTCGCCTGATTGGCTACATCATTGAAAGATGAAAAACTTTTTTCAAGTGTGGAAATGATATTTTTTAGCTCAATGCGCGCAGCAGTTATTTGCTGTACGTTTTCAGCGGCCTGTTTGTGCTTTAACAACAAAGACTCAAAAGACTCGCCAGCGAGAAGTTTGTTGATTTCAAGCATGGCTTGAATGCAGGTAATATTTGACTCTTGCAGCCTTAAACTAGGAAGAATTTCGGCATCCAGCTTCGATAATTGCGATGCAATATTTAACGCTTCCGAATCGTAATTGCTTTCAAGCGCCTCAGCGGCATCCTTGACACGTTTTACATTCGCATGTTCAGGTGAATACAGCGCACGCTCATTGGTCTGCTTTACTATATCCTCCTTGACGGTCTCAATTTTCCCTTCAATAGCGCGTTTTTCACGATCAACGAGCGATGGATCAAGAATACATTCGACTTGTCGCGTGCGAATACCGAGAATCAATCCTTCTGAAATTTCACCGCGACTTAATATGCCGCCCGACCTGCAATACTCGGCCAGCCTGTCAAATACAAATACAGGCGCTTCCAGCCCGGCATCAGCAAGTTTTTTGGCTGCGTGTTCGGCATCAACAGCATTGGGATATACAGGGGAATGCAACAATGCAGAAAACAGTGTTAACGCAATTCCATTTTGCTCGGTAGGCAAATCCATGCGGGCAAGCGCTCGATACAATGGCTCAGACGCGCCGCCAGCGGACTCAATAACCAGTCGGGCCACCTTGCCCGCCGCGACGGGGTTCAAATCAAGCTGCGACAGCTTGTTTTTATGTTCGGCCAGCTCGATTTCGGCTGTGTTTATCGCAACACCAATTGAATCCCATTTGTTAAGACGATCTTGCACCCACATGGCGGGTGTTGAATCAGGGAATTCTTGACGGAACCATTTAAGCGCGTCCAACTTTGGCGAAATGACCTTATTACGGCCAGACAATTCCTGGTGACTGCGCTCGGCTTCGCGCAAGTTTTGACGAATCGTTTTCTCCAATCCGTCTGGATTAAGACCTGGGAATACCTCGCGATACTTGCTTTCCAATGGAGCAAGTTTTTCAATACGTGAAATCGTTGGTGCCAACTCATTCAACAGCTTGTCCTGCTCTCTTTCCTGTTTTTCCAGTGGCGCGTCTTTACATCGCTCATTTTGAATTTTAATGCCAAGTTCCTGAGCTTTAACGATAGCGGCCTGCGCCTCATCTTCAATTTGCGCGGCAATAGATTTAAATCCAGTTTCTATTTTGAATTCAGAAACCATACGCAGCCAGTCTGCATAGACAGCCGCATTTGTCATCAACGCGGTCTGATGCGCTTGTAATGCCTGGTTAGAAAGCAATCTGTTTTTTTGAGCCTCACTACCAGTAGCTTTTGGATCGGCCAATTCTTCTGGGCTAAAAAGCTTGCTATCCTGCATGCGCTTATACTCGGCCTGTTGCGCACCAATATTCTTCTGTGAATCTTCGAGCGTTTTGTGGGTTTGAACCAAGCGTGCCACTTCTTTTTCTTCAGCAACCTTCAGTTCGGACAACTCCACCTCTTTCTTGAAATCCTGAATAAGGCGCAGCCTGGCCGGATTCGTGTCGGCATGAGCCTCAGCCCAATCAAATATCTCGTTGATGGCCGCCATCGCCTTTTCGCGATCCCATTCAGCAGTAAAGTTGCTCGCAACTTCCAGTAACGCCGATATGTTATCGCGCTTGTAAAACTTTCCTGTCCATCCACCGCCTTGAGGCCGCCCTTGCAAACCATGATCACAAGCAATTTCAATGACTTGCGATTTTGTGGCAGATTCCGGCTTGATCCCTTTTCTTTCTGCTCTCTGGTTCACTTTGGCTGCATCTTCGCCTGTAAACATCGCCAGCGCCCGATCTGGTAAATGCCATGCATGATTTCCATCCCGCTCAAGCAAAACCAACATATTCGCTATAGATGGCAGGGATGCTGCTGGGCGGCGCGGCACGCCCGGCATAGGATCATCAACAAGGATATTCTTTAACGAAGCAATTTCCTGCGTATAGTCAGCGATAAACCCGTCAAATTTATCCTTATCATCCTGATATTGCTTCCCATCCTCGAATGCCCTCTCCATGACCTCAAGGGCGTGATGATCCTTTTCAAGCGCTAATGCAGCTTTTTTTGCACTGAACCTGGCACGGATGATTCCTCCGGCTTTTTCATGAATGGTATCTTCAATGCCGTGTTCATCGTTTTCGCCCTGCGCCCCCATTGGATCAGATAACAATTCTGGAGCTAATAATTCATAAAACAACGCTTCGTCGTAACGACGCCCCAATCGCTCGATGTTGAAATAGCCGTTACTACCTTCTGCACCACTTGCTAACTGATAAACAAGCAGTTGATTGATCCCGGCCATATCGAACATGGAACCCATACGCATTTGCCACGCTTTGGGGCCACTATCCTTCTGCTCGGGGAACAGCTTCCCCTTGAATGAGGAATAAAGCCGGTCTTTAAAATCGTTGTCGCCAGTCAAACGTATTTTGTTGCCGCTAAGATTGGCTACAGGACAATCTTCAAGCGTGCCAGGATAGCAGTACCAATATAGACTTTCACCTTCGCCGCTATTCCCATACATGCCGATCACATACGGGTTGCCACCATACTCTCCACCATTCAGCCCGAGCAAATCGTCGGTAATACCCTGCGCAACCCGAGTTTCAACACGGAAATGGGTGTAGGTTCCACTGGAACGAGGCGCAAAGAATATATTCCGAATTTCGTTTAGCTTTTTCTTGTTCCCGGCCAGCAAGGCAAGCATGGAAATACAAATGGTACTTTTCCCGCCACCGTTAGGAATATTGATTGCAGCACCTTTCCCGTCAAGATCAAACCGTTGATGTACCCACTTCGGCTTCCACGGCGTACCACCATTTACGACATTAATAAAATTGCTGATTTCGATAGAATAAATAAGTGACATATCAAACCTCTTCAGTGCTGCCGTTAAGTAACGCAACAGTTTGCGTGGCAATATCTTCTTCGTTGCTGGCCGGTAGTAAATAAGCTAATTCCTTTTCCTGATTTTCCTTCATCTCAACTGCGGCCAATAAAGATTGACGATATTCACCAGGATTACCTGCGCTTTGAATCATTCCGCTATCCAACATGATTTTCAAAAACTTACGAGCATATCGAGAAATACTGCTTTTACTATCATTGAGCACATCCCACATATACCCGGCATCGCCATCAGGACGGCCTTTTTTCAGCATGGATTCAATCCCTCTTTCAAGCACTTCAATAAAGTGCGATTCAGAGACCACGGCCATTCGATACCCAGGTAGGCTCGATGTCGCGCGGCTATCCTTTTGATAAAAAAACCACTGCAATGTAAGCCACATTCTTGCCAACCAAAACGTAAGTTCGGCCTTTTTGGCGGTTTTCGTATTGCCACGATCATCACGCATCTGCTCGATGAACCATTTTGTATTTACATAAGGTGCCATGCTGTCGGTGCGTCTGCGAGTCAACAGGAACACCATATTGTCTTTTCCAGCCTTGGGTGGTATTCCAAGATTAAACGCCTCAACAGTCGTCAATGTAAAACCTTGAGCTTCAAGAAATTCGTCAAAATCAAGCAAATCAGCACTCGAACAGTTGGTCAGATACCGCACAGCCTCAACTTCATTTTCGCGGGCTGGCCTATCTACAGGGTTGCCATGCAGTTCGCGATATTTCAGCAACATTCCAAATACCATACCCATTTCGCCGTGCGTCATTTTATTTCCTCCAATACCAGAACAGGATCGCTACCGGAAACCACGACACCATCATGCTCTGTCTTAAATTTCTCGCGCGTAAATCCAACCACAATTCTTGCGGATGCTTCGCCAGACAAGTGATCTGAAACAGTGTAAATCCCAAAAAAATCTGATGGCGTCTCATCTTCAAGGAGATCAAAACCAGTCATTTCAACAAGCTCACTAAAGCGTAGCGGGCTTTGTTTTAGTCTATCCATTAAGACGGCACGGTTCCGATTTAGAAAGTCCCATAATCTGCCGGTATTTTTTGTACCAGTCTTATCTAGCGAAAAAACTGCTGGCACAACTGTCACGTTTTCATTAATTCTGAAATCGACTTCACCAACCAAAAATCCGGGATGAAAAATATCGGCATCAATTCCATGCGGTAATACGCGCGAAAGCAACGCATTTAACGTCATTTCTGGTTCAGAGAGAATGCCGGAAGATATGTGATTGATCGCCAGCAAAAAGTCTATTCGCTGAACTGGCGATGGCCTGGCTTGTTGCAACGTATCCAGAAATTTAACAAAATTTCTGGAGTACGCCTCAAGACACTGAAGAACAGATTCAAGCTCGGACAGTACATTACTCCAGCTAAACTTAGCATTCTCGCGATGCCTCCATTTATTAAACGAATCTATAACTAGTTCAGATGAGAGCAAGCCAATGGCTTCATTGACATTTATCTTTGCAAGGGAAAGCGATTGCTCAATCTTTGCACCGTCATGAACCAGCTTATCTCGAAGTGCGTTCGTTGACGGATGATCAAGTATTTTTAGAAGCTCGCTATTTTGCTGTGCGATGTCAGCATTAAGTCCACGACAAAAATCGTGAATGCGGTCATATTGTTCACGTTCAATTGCTTTGACCAAGCGCTCGGCTTCAACATCATTGAATAACCACTCGTCTTTTAAGCCACCGATACGAAGCAAGAGTTGTGCATTATCGGTTAAAGAAACCTGATCGTACCCATCCACCACCCTAATCAAATCAGTCGTATTGAATGTTACGCGCGGCTTTATTTCGCCGTCAGGAGTATGTTCGGCATAATGGATGTCACGTCGAGTCTTTAGTGTATCCAAGCAAAAATCTAACTCGTCACGCTGCAAGGATGGAATTGTGCTCGATAACAGTTCAAAAACCTCACTCACGGACACAACGCCAGCGCCACGCTCCATTTGCAAGTCATGCAACACCTCAAGCACTGCAAGCGCGACTGACAGGTTGTAGCCAGCACGCTCCGGCACCGCAGGAGTTGAAACGCCAGATTCCCTACGACTTTGATGAAGATCAAGAAGCCTGGAAACAGCGGCAATAAGCCGAATGCTATTTGGGGTGACTTGTTCCATATATTCCTGTTGTAGCGCTACTTTTCCCTTAAAACTTAAATGCATATGAGAATAATTATTGTGCCCACTATAATGCGGCTTATTTACTAGGTCAACATAAATATTATGCTAATATTAGGGTATGAATAAAATGAAACCACATCCCATTCGTGATTTAGCATGGAGCGCCTTGCAGCGCCTCCAGTTCATAGAATTCCGCCTTGTGTGGGAAGGGCATGTCAACCGGAGCGATCTCATCGCAGCCTTTAGTATTTCTGTCCCTCAATCCACCTTGGATTTCCGGGAGTACATGGAGAGAGCACCGGGAAACATGGATTACGACAAACGGCGCAGGCATTACTTCCCGACCGCGACGTTTCAACCTGTGTTTATCTCTGGCAGCGCAGAGGGCTATCTATCACAGCTTGTTGCAATGGGTATCGGCGGGGAAGAGCAAAGTCATCCAGGCTTGATCGGAGCCACGCCACCATTTGATATTCTTCCCTCGCCGGAACGCCGAGTAGATCGGGATACGTTGCAGCAACTTCTAAGGGCAATCCGCGAAAATCTTTCTCTTGAAATCCATTACCAATCACTCAGTAGTCAATCGCCAGGCTGGCGAAGAATTACACCGCATGCGTTGGCATCTGATGGTTTGCGCTGGCATGTGCGGGCGTACTGCCATGCCAAGGAACAATTCCGGGATTTTGTGTTGGGACGGATCATGGGTATTCGTGGTGAACAGCCATCTGAAGTGATGGGAACCTCTGATACGGAATGGAATGAAATTGTTAATGTCACAATTGCACCGAACCCCGCGCTAACAGAAGATCAGCAGAAAATCATCGAGCGTGATTACGCCATGAAGAGGAGTAAAGCAGTGATCGCCGTGCGAAGATCGCTTTTCTTTTATTTGATTCGACGGCTTGGGATTGATGAAGGCTTGGAGAAAACACCGGCTGCGCAACAGGTAGTGATTACAAAAATTTCAACAGTCAAGGCTATGTCATGAAGAACTCAAACAAGGAGCGTACTTATCGTCTCATGAGGCAATACCATCGTCACCATCAATGGCGGCTGGAAAACGGGCTATACATCCCACATGCCTATCCCAATCCAATAAAAAAACTATCTGGCTGGGATGATGTTGGCTTTATTTTGAATGGGCGGCGCATCATGGTTTGGTGGGTTCATCCACGTATGAAATATGCAGACGCTATCGAAGATATGGCGTGGAAGGAGGCTGGTGATCCACCGCTACGCGGTGCGGATATATTTGAACCCAGCGAAAAACAATGGAAGAAAGTTGGCCGCTCACGAAAGAAAGTGATTGCTTATCGGTCACATCCAATGCCTGATACTCAACGAGATTACTACACAAAGCTGCGTGCCATCGAAATGCGTATGGAATCTGATGGCATTGATTTGGTGGTGCATCCGTCAATGTCTGTAGAAACATTATCATGGTGTAGGGGCGTCAGCATCTGCATTCCGATTGAAGTGCGCGACAAGGATGAACTTAACGCACTGGCTACGCTTGTGCGCCGGTTGCTCAAAGGCGAAACAACTCTAGCCGATGAGTTTCCCGGATACAAATATAAGCGAGATGATTGGCTATCAGAAGCTGAGTTGCGAAACCAGGACAGGCAATAAGAAGATGAAACATTCCGACTTTTATATTGGCTTAGAGTTCTTTGCTTCTGCTGGATTCGTTTGGCGCTGCACCGATATTGGCACACGAACTATTTCTGCCATCCATATTGAAGAAGGCCGCGATGCGAGTTGGTACAACGGCCCGCCGTATCCGGTCGCAGAGACAATTTTTGACGAATACGATCTACCTGGTTGTCATCTCAGTATTGATGAGGCCATTGAAGACGCAATTCGCGAATCCGATACGTCAGGCCATCCCGGCTTTCCAAATGATGATGTCAAACGTATGACTAGGGAATGGTTCGCGTGTGAGGCAGAAGCGAAGTATCGAAACAAGGGGCTGTTACGATTTGATCGAATACGCGAAGACGGCGAATTACTTCACCCTTATGCAGCGCAGAAGTCGGGCGATAGTTGGATCATTCGGCTGTATCTGCCATTTCTCAATGAATGCGCTGAAATACCAGAGTTGGAGTTTCTTGGATTACCTATTGCTACTGAGACTGATGTTAAGCAAAGAGCAAAAGCTAGTTCATTAAAGACGTAACATGATGAATGTTAACGGTTTTGGCAACAGCTACATAATACCGCATATCAATCACCAATCTATTTTTAGCACCCCCCCCCTCGATTGCAAATAATGCAACCGTGAAATACACCAAGGAGGCCAGCCAATTCTGGCAACTCACATCCGCCCAAATGGCTTGAGCAAGTGGTGTTTCGCCGGTGAGTGAACCATAAACCCGCATACACCGTACGGTCAATATGCCGAAAGGCCTATTTTGCAGGGAAATCTGCCGCGAGAACGGCGCAGGGAATGGAGCGGGTGAAGGGGATCGAACCCTCGTATGCAGCTTGGGAAGCTGCCGTTCTACCATTGAACTACACCCGCCTGGTGTAGAATACGGCGCGTATTTTA
>C687J26845_10002138_pt1 | contig 11606 bp, 10 predicted proteins | sample RifCSPlowO2_12_FD_26845 | JGI IMG/M metagenome (IMG submission 26845) | reverse complement strand
CTCACCCTGACGACCCAGCGTGTACCGCGTGAGGCGACTCACTGGAGCCTGCGCCTGATGGCCAAATACGTGGGCGTTACCGTCTGGCAAGTCGCCCAGGTGTGGGCCGCTGCCGATCTCAAGCCCCACCGGCTGAAGACCTTCAAGATCAGCAACGACCCACACTTTGCTGACAAAGTGGTCGATGTGGTTGGGCTGTACCTGAGCTCGACTGATCCGCTCGGGTGGACAGCTTGGCGGAGGCTCCCCCGATGCGGCTTCCGCAAGTGGAGCGGCGTCTGGTCAATATCCGGTCAATGCAGCCTCGGGGGGGGGCACAGCCAGCCTGAGTCTGGCGACAAAGCAAGCGTCAGTAGGTCACTGATGCCCGGAACTCCGGTCTGCAAGCTCCTGCCTTTCGTCAGTACCGGAAGGACCGGCTGGGCGACAAGCCAAAGCGGCGCCAGCCCCCATGCGAGAGGCCGCATGCGGCAGTACTGCCGCATGGTCACATCATCACTTCTTGGCCGCCTCTGCGATCGACTCGCGAATCGAGGAATAGGTTTGAGCGAAATTCTGCTGTGCTTCGGCATAGCTCTGCTTTGCGTTTTCCCAGGCCTGTGTGGAAGCGTCCCGCAGTCGTGCGGCGCGGGCTTTCTCCTCTTCGACTCTGACCTTGAGTGCCTCGATGCGCACCTCGATAGCGACACGCTGCTCGGCAGAGAGCCAAGCAGCATCGGCACTGAGTCCATCGATGGCTTCCTGCCATGCCTTCTGGCGCGCATCGAATTCGGCCTGCAGGACTGCCCTGCGGGTGGCAACGTCGGCCTGCACGGTATCGAGATAACGGTCTTTGGTGCCCTGCAACGCCGTCCAGGAATCGTCAAGCGACTGCCTGGCCTGCGCCAGCTCCTGCTCACTGCGGATCTTGGCCTGGGCGGCAGCCGCCTCGGCCTCGGCCCGGTAGGCGTCGCGCTTGCCCTTCAGCTCCTGCAGTGCAACCTCAACCTTGGCGCGAGTATTGCCGTTGCGCTTGGCGAGATTCTGCTCAAACACGGCGATGGCGGCGTCCAGTTCGGTCAGGCGTGTCTGTGACCATTCGATGGATTGCCTGGCGAGCGATGGTTCGCTGGCTTGGGCTGCCGGGGTAGATTCTGATGACTGCTGTGCCTGTGCCTGTGCCTACGCAAGGCCTGCCTGCACCAGCACGGCCAATGCCACGGTGGATAGACGGGGTTTCATGCTCAAGCTCCTTGCCAAATCAAATTAGATTCATGCGAAGAGGAAGCTCTCCCTCGCTCAGAGCGGCTTAGAGAGCGCGTCGCGGATCTTCTGGATCGTGCGGGAATGCACCTGCTTGGCTTCCTCAAGCCCGCTCTTGACGGCTTCCCAGGACGCGTCGCCGGCATCCTTGACTTCACCAATCCTGGTCTGGAACTTCTCGGCTTCGTCCGACACGCGCTTAATGGCGGCATCGAGTTCGGCGCGGGCCTTTTCCACGGCATCCGCAGTCTGGCCACGCAGTTCCTGAAGCGAGGCCTCCCACGCACTGCGCTGGGCCTTAACACGGGCGAGTACGATACCCCGCGCCGTCTGGGCATGTTCACCAACGGCGGACGTGAACGAATGGAACGCGGCTTCCACCTCGACCCATTCTGCTTCCAGTGCGTCCTGAACAGCCTTGACGCCCTGCTTGGTGGCACCGGTCTCGGCGCGGAGCTTGTCGTAATGAACCTGGAGCTTGCCTCGTGCCTCTCGAAGGCGAGCCAGTGCGTCGTCGGCTTCCCGGCGGATGTCGCCATTCACTTCGTCCAGGGACTTCTCGGCCGCAGCGATACCCGCGTCCAGTTCGTCCAGGCGCTGCTTGGCCCATGCAATGGTTTCGTGGATATGGGTTTGAGTGTTCATAACGTCAATACCTTTCTTGGGTGGGTAAAAAGCCGGAGCGCCATCTTGTGAACACAGTGTCATGTGGCGGGCCTGACGGGGAGAAAGCTGCTGCGGCAGAGGTCGCTGATCATCTTTTCGAGCTGAGCGGCGCCATCGTCCTGCAGGTTCTCCCAGTCCATGCCGCGGACCATGACGCCGCGCAGGAACCTGAAACTGAAAATGGCCGTCACGACCGCATTGATCCGCAGCCGGGCCGCGGCGATGCCGAGATCGCCAGACGAGATGGCCGTCACAGCCTCTACGAGACGCTGCAGCATGGGCTCGATCGCCTGCTTGTGGATCAGGGAGAACGCCTCGTCGTTCTCGTAGGCACAGCGCGCGACGAATGACGTCCATGAGTGCGGTTCTGCGTTGCTCAGAATGATGTGCAGAAGATGAAGGAGTGCCTTCTCGAATGCCTGGGATTCGCTTCCGGAAGCCGGTGCATCGAGAATGTGGATGACCTCCCCGAAACGCTCGCGGGCGTACTCGGCAATCATCTGGGCGGCTGCCATGTAGAGCTCGCTCTTGCCCCCGAAGTGGTAAGGGATGGCTGAAAGCGGCGTCTTCGCCACCTGCGTGATGGCCCGAGTGCTAGCCCCTTCGTAGCCCACCGCGCCGATCACATCGATGGCAGCCTCGATGAGCTGCGCTCGCGTCTTGGCGCTACGGACTTCATGCCCGCTTGGTGCTGTCATGCACGTCTTCCTCGTTTAACGTATTTAAATTATAGTTCGTTCGAACGAACAATCAAATAAAGGCTTTCGGATCGAAGCCCTCCTTGGGAACCATGCGATATGACCCCACTCGTCCCAATGCTGCTCCATAAACTGGCGGTACTCATTACAGCGCTCACGCTCGCCGCCTGTGGCGGTGCAGAGCACGTCGCACCGGTGGAGCCACCGTCGGTGGCGCTGCCCGTGGTCACCGCCAGCAAAGCCGAGGTGGCCCTCGGTGACCTGGCCAGCGGCACGGTCGTGGCCGACGAGAGGGTACAGCTAGCTGCCCGCACGGCAGGCACAGTACGGGCCCCCGGGCTGCATGAAGGCCAGCCGGTAAGGGCCGGCCAGGTTCTGGTGACGATCGATGCGCAACAGGCCGAGGGTGCCGTGCAGCAGGCGCGCGCGGCGTTGCATGCTGCACAGGCACAACAGCGCCAGGCCGATGCCGATGTCGCTCGCAACGAACCGCTGGCGCGTGCCGGCGGGGTTTCCCGAACGGATCTTGAGCAGGATCAGTTGCGCGCCCAGGTCGTGGCGGCTGCTGTCGAGCAGGCACGCGCTGCGATGGCGATCGCCGAAGCCAACCGGCGCGACCAGCGCGTGACCAGCCCGATCGATGGTGCCATCATCACGCGCCACGTGCGCGACGGCGACATCGTGCAGCCGGGCGTATTGCTGCTGACCGTGGAGGGGCGCGACCAGTTGCTGTTCCGCTTCTCTGCGCCACAGGCCAGCCTGCATGCCTTCGCTTCCGGCGCCACAGTGCCGGTGCTGATCGACGAGCGTGAGGATCAGCCTGTCACGGGCACGGTGCGCGCCATCGTGCCGTCGGCCGATCCGGCAACCCGGCGCTACACGGTCGAGATCAGCCTGCCTCCGGACAGCGCGCTGCTGGCCGGCATGTTCGGTCGCGTGCGCCTGCCTGCCAATAGCGCGCACAGCGCAACGGCGGTGACGATCCCCGCCGCGGCGCTCACCGAACAAGGCGGGCTGACCGGCGTATTCGTGGTCGGCAAAGACGAACGGCTGGCGTTTCGCTGGCTGCGCCTGACCGAGCGGTTCGGAGACCAGGTGCTGGTCACCAGCGGACTGGCCGCGGGCGAACAAGTGCTGGCTCGGATCGATCCATCGGTCCGCGACGGCGCCCACCTGGTGCCAGTGGTGCCCGCTCAATGAGCGGGTCATCCCTGAACCTCGCCGGCCGGCTCGCGCGCAGCTTCATCACGTCCAAGCTGACCATCGTGTTCGTGCTCGGCGCACTGGCCCTCGGCGCTCTGGCCGTGCTCTTGAATCCTCGCGAGGAGAACCCGCAGATCGTCGTGCCCGGTGCCGTGGTGGTCGTCGCACTGCCGGGTGCCACCGCTGAGGAAGTGGATCGGCTGGTGGTTTCGCCACTGCAAGGCATCCTCAGCGAGATGACCGGCGTCGACCACAGCTACGGCAACGCCAGTCCGGGCCTGGGCACGGTGCAGGTGCAGTTCAAAGTCGGCGAGCCGCCGGAGGATTCGCTGGTCAAGCTTTACAACCGGGTGATTACCAGCCGCGCTCGCCTGCCGATGGATGCGGGCGTTCCGCTGATCCAGGCCGTGGATGCCGATGATGTGCCCATCGTCACCGTCACATTGGCATCCGACGCCTACGACGACCACGGCCTCAAGCGCCTGGCTGACGCGGTGGCCGAGCGCTTGCGTAGCACGCCCGGCGCAGCCGGGGTTACGGTGTACGGCGGTCGCGACCGCGAGATCGGCGTGGCGCTCGATCCAGTGCGGATGCAGGCCTTCGCGATTTCGCTGGCGACCGCACAGGCGGCGCTTACGGCGGCCAATTCCGCGCTGACGCTGAACGGACCGGTCTCCGGCAACGAGACACACGAACTGCGCTTTGCCGGTGACCTGGACTCGGCCAGGGCAATCCGCAACCTGGTCGTCAGTGTGCACGACGGGCAGCCGATCAAGCTCGGCGACGTCGCCACCGTCACCGACGGCTCAAATGAGGAGATCACGCAACTCAGCCGGTTTGCCTTCGGCCCTGGCGATGCGCGCGCCGAAGAAGCCATCGGCGAAATGCCGGCGGTGACCATCGCCGTGGCCAAGAAGAAAGGCGAAAGCGCCGTCGCAGTCGCGCGCGCAGTGAAAGACCGGGTGCAGCGCATGCAGGCCAGCTTCATTCCGCAGGCGGTGCACGTAGTGGTGACGCGCGACGACGGTCAGAAGGCTGAGGATGCCGTAAATGGCCTGATGGAACACATCATAATCGCACTGGTCACGGTCAGCTTTGTGATGCTGCTGTTCCTGGGCTGGCGCGAGGCGCTGATCGTCTCGGTGACGGTGCCGGTCATCTTCTCGATCACGCTGGCCGTCGACCTGCTTGGCGGCGTGACCATCAACCGCATCACGCTGTTTGCTCTGATCCTGGCGCTTGGTCTGCTGGTCGATGCCGCGATCGTGGTGATCGAGAACATCCATCGTCACTACCACCACGCCCGAACGCCCGGCTCGAAGGAAGAAGTCACCGTCCTTGCGACCAACGAGATTGGCAACGCCACCAACCTGGCCACCTTCGCCATCATGCTGGTGTTCCTCTCGTTGTTGCTGATAACCGGCATGGCCGGAGACTATTTCTATCCGCTGGCCTTCAACGTGCCGGTGGCGATGCTGGCGTCGATCATGGTGGCCTACATCATCACGCCGTGGGCAGCCAACCGCTGGCTCAAGCGGCCCCAACCTGCCGGCACGGCCGTGGCTGGTAATGCGCAAGGTGATGACCACCACGAGTCCAGGCCGGACTGGCTACAACGTACCTATCTGAAGTTTTTCATCCCGCTGCAAGAGCGCCCGCGGGTGCGCCGCTGGCTGGCGATCGGCATTGCGGTAGCGATGGGGCTGTCGCTGGCCCAGGGCGGCTGGCAGTTCGTGCGACCGGCCGGCATTGGCGGGCCGGCACCCTATCTGGGCGTGGCGCTGGGCTTTCTGCCCAAGGACAACAAGAACACCTTCAGCATCGTGCTTCAGGCCGCGCAGGCCAGCCCGGTGGAGGAAACCGACCGACTGGTGCGAGAAATCGGCCGGGTACTGGCCCGGCTTCCTCAGGTGACGAACTACCAGAGCTGGGTCGGCCGAACCGGAGTAACAGACTTCAACGGCCTGATTCAGGGCACCTCCTTGCTGACCGGCGAGCACATTGCCGAGATCCGCGTCAACCTGACTGACAAGCACAACCGCTCCGAGAGTTCCATCGACATCGTCCACGCATTGCGCCCGGACATCGAGGCGATCCGCGCCCGTCATCCCGGCGCGCGCATTCGCCTGGTCGAGGACCCTCCCGGCCCGCCGGTGCGCGCCACGGTGCTGGCGGAGCTCTACGGCACCGATCTGGAGGTGTTGCGGCAACTCTCGCGTCAGGTCGAGGCTGAATTTGTCCAGACCTATGACATGGTGGACATCAGCAACAGCGAGCCGACCGATATGCCGCAGTGGCGGCTGGTGCCCGACCGCGAGAAGGCCGCGCTGTCGGGCGTCTCGACCGCGCAGATCGCCGAGGTGCTGGACATTGCCTACGGCGGCCGAGTGGTCGGCCGCGCGCACCTGGACGGCGAACGCAATCCGGTGTCCATCCGCGCCTACGTACCACGCGCCGCACAGCCCGATCCGGCACGGCTTGAAGGGCTGTACGTGCCCAATGCCGAAGGCCGGCAGATTCCACTGGCTGAAATAGTGCGGCGCGTGCCCGCCGAGGCCGATCGGCCGATCCTGCGAAAGGACAACGAACCGGTCATCTTCATCGGCGGCGAATTGGCGCGCAGCGTGCCCACCTATGCCGTGCTCGATCTGACGCAGCGACTGTCAGGGATGCGCGCACCTGACGGGCAGCCGCTAGCGATCGGCAATCTCGGTCTGCGCGAGACTGTGCCCGACACCATCGACGGCTACCAGTTGCTGTGGGACGGCGAGATGCGGCTGACGCTGAACATCTACCGCGACATGCTCGCCGCCCTCGGCGCGGCGCTGGCGGCGGTCTACGTGCTGCTGGTGGCCTACTACCGTTCCTTCCTGATCCCGCTGATCGCGATGGCCGCGGTGCCGCTGGGAGCGATCGGCATCCTGCCCGGGCACTGGCTGCTGGACACGGATTTTTCAGCCACCTCAATAGTCGGGATCATCGCGCTTTCGGGCGTGGTGGTGCGCAACTCGCTGCTGATCATCGACTTCATCCAGGACAACCTCAAGCAGGGCATGCCGCTGGCAGAAGCCGTGCGTCAGGCCGGTGCGGTGCGGCTGCGGCCCATCCTGCTGACCATGCTGGCCATCATCCTCGGCTCGGCCATCATGGTGCCCGACCCTGTGTTCGGCGGGCTGGCGATCTCGCTGATCTTCGGCACGCTGGCCTCCACGGTGCTTACCGTCTTCGTTGTGCCCACCCTCTATTACCTCGACGCGTTACGCCGTGAAGGGCTTACGCCGCAAGCAGGCCTGGCCGTCGATAAGGAGAACACCCAATGAATCATGCAGTTTTCCGTCGGACTGCCTGGCTGGGGGCAACGCTGTGCGCTGCCGCGCTGTTGGCGACCGAAGCCATGGCGTCGGAATGCCAGTCGGTGCTGGATCAGATCAGCCGGCCGACTGTGAGTCTGCGCGTGGACAACGACCTGTTCGGCGGCAGATCCCAGGATCAGGGTTATACCAACGGCCTGCTGGTGACGCTGGTGTCGCCCAACCTGCTCGATTACCTGGACGACCCCTTCCTGCCGACAGCCGCCAGGTGGATCAACCGTGGCCTGACATGGCTGCAGGTCGACGACTTCGACCAGATCAACATGATTGCCAGCTTCGGGCAAGGCCTGTTCACCCCGGAAGATCACGGACCTTCGGAGCTGACTCCAGACGATCGCCCGTACGCTGCGGTGTTGTTGTTCAGTGTGGGCTACAACGCCCGCAAGGGCGATCACCTGACAACCAACCAGTTGCGGCTGGGCATGGTGGGACCCTCCGCACGCGGCAATGAGGTACAGAGCAGCGTGCACAAGGTGATCGGCAGCCCTCACTTCAATGGCTGGGATCACCAGTTGCGTGATGAGCCCGTGTTCCAGCTCCTGCATGAGCGCATGCGCCGCCACGATCTGCCGCCGGTGCCTTTCGCACGTGGTAGCGGTCTGTCGCAGGACATGATCACTCACTGGGGCGGCGCGCTGGGCAACTTCGGCACCCATGCCAACTTCGGCGCCGAGTGGCGTATCGGTTGGCGGCTGCCCGACGACTTCGGCAGTTCGCCACTGCGCCCGGCAGGAGAGAACACCGCACCGCCGGTCTCCGGCAACACGTACCGCGGCTGGGCCGGACATTTCTTCGTCGCCGCCGACGTCCGTTGGGTGCTCTACGACCTCACGCTCGATGGCAACACCTGGAAGAACAGCCATAGCGTCGACAAGCGCTCCTCCGTGGCCGACGTCGGCCAGGGCATCGCGGTGACCCGTGGCGACTGGAAGTTTGCGTTCGCGCACCACCTACGCACGCGGGAGTTCCGCGAGCAGAAGGAGTTGCCCGTCTACGGCAGTTTCACCATCAACCGCAGGTTTTGATCTGCATGGGCTGCGCAGATCGTTATTGGTTGGTCATTCATAGCGTAAGGAATCTCTCATGCGGAGTACGGTAATTGGATCGGGCAGGCTCGGAGGGCCGGCCTTTGCCGCAAAGCACAGGGCTGAAGTTTTCCCCCTCCTGAAGCGTGCCGTGTGGCATCTGGGATGCGTGATGGCGGCAATGGCCGTCGCGGGCTGCGCGCCCACCCTGAACATCCGCGCAGTGCCCGAGGAGTTGCCGGTGGCCACCCACTGGCCTGCCAATGCCCTGCCTGCCGAGAGACAAGGCATCCGCCCTGTGGAGTCGCCATGGCGCGACTACGTAGTCGACGAGCAACTGCGCGCGCTGATCGAGAAGGCGCTCGCGAACAACCGCGACCTACGCCTGGCGCTGCTGCGTGTCGAGGAAGCGCGTGCCGCCCACGGTATCCAGCGGTCCGAGCAGTTCCCGATGATCGGTCTGACCGGCGTGGGGGCTCGCGCACGCGTGCCGGACGATCTGATTCTGACCGGAGAACCTGCCATCCATGAGGTGGCTGGCCTAGCGGTCGGCCTGACCAGTTGGGAACTCGACCTGTGGGGCCGGGTGCGTAGCCTCAATGAGGCCGCACTGCAGAACTACCTGGCGACCGACCATGCACAACGCGCCGTAAGGGCCAGCGTGATCACAGCCGTCGCGCAAGCCTACCTGAGCCAGCGCGACTACGATGAGCGCATCGCGCTGGCGAATCAGACCATTGCCAGCCGCGAGGAGTCCTACCGCATTTTCCGCCGCCGCAACGAGATGGGGTCGACCTCCGACCTGGAGCTGACCCAGGTCGAAACGTTGCTGATCCAGGCCCGCACGCTGGGCACGCAGCTTCAGCAGGCCCGTGCGGCGCAGGCCCATGCGCTGACCCAACTGGTGGGCGCGTCCATCGAGCAGCTAACCATCGCCGAGCCTGCGCTGCGCGACGAGGCCATCTTCGCCGCGCTGGATGCTGGCCTGCCCTCCGACCTGCTGACGGCCCGCCCCGACATCATCGCGGCCGAGCGCCAGCTCGCCGCCGCCAACGCCAACATCCGTGCGGCTCGGGCTGCCTTCTTCCCGCGCATTGCGCTGACAGGAAATTTCGGCACATTGAGCGCCGAACTCGCCGGTCTTTTCGAGTCCGGCAGCCGCACCTGGGTGTTCGCACCCACGATCTCCCTGCCGATCTTCGATGGCGGGCGACGCCGCGCTGCGCTGGACTTGGCCGAGGTGCGCAGCGACATCGCCGTGGCCAGCTACGAGAAGACCATTCAGAACGCCTTCCGCGAAGTGGCCGATGCGCTCTCCGCTCGCCAGGCGCTGGCGCAGTTGGTCGAGCAACTGCGCCAGGCCCGCGATGTGCAGGACCGGCGCGCCCGGCTGGCGCAGTTGCGCTATGAGAGCGGTGCCGCCGCCTATCTTGAAGTCCTGGACGCGCAGCGCAACCAGCTGGAGGCACAGCAACAACTCGTTCAGGTGCGCCGACAGCTGCTGGCCAGCCAGGTGGCCCTGTATGCCGCGCTCGGCGGTGGCGCCGGTTTCGACCGTACTGTCGAGAGTACTGCCGGCAGTCCGTCGAATCCCTCCCTGACCACCAGGCTCCCCCATCAAGAGTAAGGCTGCGCAATGGCACAAATGTCTTTCCTCAAGCCACCGTCTCATCGCATTCATCGTCGTACTCGCCGTGGCACCTACAAGAAACTGGGCAAGCGTAGCGCTCTATATAAAGCCAAGTGCAAGATCGAGAAGGCAAAGGCAAAGGTTGAACACCCATTCAGAGTGATCAAGCGCCAGTTCGGTTATGTGAAACCACCCTGGGCTGCATACGTAAAGAGCGTGTGTGGTGAGCGCCACGGGAAAAGGCTGACCAAGAGTCAGTCAGGTATGAGTGATTGAGACGAACGTAAGTGAACCATCGAAGAAGTGTCGATAATTGCAGACGATATCGAAACCAGAGACTCGACAACGCTCTGGGACAAGTCAGACGGGCGCCTGGGTTCTGGTCTGGCGGTATCCGGCATAGAGGTGGCGTGACGATCATTCAGGCACATGTACGGAACATGGAAATCTGTCATTGCGATGCCAAGGGAGCGATTCAACCAGAGAGGCGTTATCTCTCCGGCACTTGCGAATTGGACGCTGGATGGCCTGGAAGATGTCGTCCATGCAAGCGTGGCTTCGACAGAGCGCAAGCGTAAGCCATTCAAGATACACGTCGTACGATATGCCGATGACTTCATCATCACAGGGGCCACGAAAGCTGTTTTGCAACATCAGGTTCGTCCTGCAATTGAGGCGTTCCTGAAAGAGCGAGGTTTGGAACTCTCTGATGAAAAGACTCAGATAACGCATATCTCGCAAGGCTTCGATTTTCTGGGCCAGAACGTACGCAAGTACACCGGCAAGCTACTCATCACTCCGGCTCGCAAGAGTGTGAAACCACAGACCATCCGTAGTGACAACGGCCCGGAGTACATCAGCAGTAAGCTTGTTCTGTGGGCGGAAAAGCGCGGCGTTCGCCTGGAGTACATCCAGCCAGGAAATCCACAGCAGAACGCCTACGTCGAGCGCTACAATCGCACGGTGCGTTACGACTGGCTGGGGCATTATTTGTTCGAGTCGATCACCGAGGTGCAGGAACATGCAACTCGCTGGATGTGGACATACAATCACGAACGGCCAAACATGGCCCAGGGAGGTATCACCCCCAAACAGAAGTTGGCCCGCGCGGCCTGACCTCTACTTTTGGCGAGTGCTAAAAATGGGGGGATTCCCCCCTCAAGGCGCAAAACTATGCATTTGAAGGTGGAAAATGATCCGTTTTTCGATTGAGACGTTGTTTTTTCGAGTCGTTGAGAAAAACACCATGAAAATCGCGACTACTTCAGACCTTCCGTAGAGAAAGCGAATGCCGGGCTGTAATGGCTCGGAAAGGGGTTGGAACATTACTCTACGGGAAACCGGGCTGACTTCTGCGTGGTCGTTGAACACATGAGCGAAGATTAGGTTGGGCCTGAAAGGGTGCAGGTCAGCGCGCAAGAGCATGGGTTCCCCATGTCCGCGACCTGAGTCCGTATAGCGGAAACTGGCCAGCTCAGAGCGGATTGTGAAGATCCATCTGTACCCAGAAGGAATCAAGGCAGATAGATCGGCTCTTGATCGGGCTTACAACGGATTGAGCCGTATGCGGTGAAAGTCGCACGTACAGTTCTTAGGGGGCCCTAGCGGACTGTTTGGTTAGTTCAATAACTTATTCTTGATTGCGGTGAGCTTTGCGCGACTAACAGAGTTGATGATGGATTCAGCCGTTTTGTTCCAGCGAAATGGCTTGGCTGAATGTTCATTATGGGCCTCGATAAAACGGCGAATTGCCGCTTTCAGATCAGCCACG
>C687J26845_10002136_pt1 | contig 11615 bp, 13 predicted proteins | sample RifCSPlowO2_12_FD_26845 | JGI IMG/M metagenome (IMG submission 26845) | reverse complement strand
CCCCGGCGACGGGGGAGAGGGAGTTCTTACCCGTTCACTCGTTCACTCGTTCACCGCAATATAGGCTACCATTCCCGAGTTATTCGACTCACGGGTGCATTGGGGGATGATTATGAGCGTTCTGCGCTGCGTCTTTGCCGGACTCGCGGCAGCGCTGCTTGCGCCGCTGGCTGCTGCGCAAGACTATCCCAACAAGCCGATCCGTGTGATCTTGTCGGTCCCCGCCGGCGCGACACCCGATCTGACGGCGCGCCTGCTCACGCCGGGCCTGTCCCAGCTGCTCGGCCAGCAACTCGTCGTGGACAACCGCCCCGGCGCGGGCGGGCTTATCGGTGCGGAGATCGCGTCGAAAGCCACCCCCGACGGCTACACGGTGTTCATCAGCAGCCCGGGCGCGCTCACGATTCTGCCGCACCTGCGCAAGAGCATGCCTTACGACACGCTCAGGGATTTCGCGCCGATCCTCGCGCACGTCAAGGCGGGACGCTTGCGGGTGCTCGGTGTCGCCGGCGCGAAGCGCTCGCCGCAGCTGCCTGAAGTTCCGACGATCAGCGAAGCGGGCGTGCCGGGGTTTGAGGCGGTGAACTGGTTCGGGATGTTCGCTCCCGCGAAGACGCCGAAGCGCATCATCGCCCGCTTGAACGAGGCGGTGGTGAAAGTTGTGCGCTCGCCGGAGACCCGGTCGCAGTTCACGGCGCTGGGGGCCGACGCCGTCGGCAGCAGCGCCGATGAGTTCGCGGAGTTCGTCCGCCGGGACATGGCGCAGTACGCGAAGATCGTGAAGCTCTCCGGCGCCAAAGTCGATTGAGTCAGTCTGATTTCCAACGTGGAGGAGGGACGACTTGGCTGAAAACGTGGCACGCAATCTGAAGCCTATCGATGCGCTCGAAGTGCAGGTGTTGGTGGACAACGTCACCGACAGCCTGTCCACCGTGCCCAAGGACGTGAACAATGAGGTCTCCGTCCTGATGAAGCAAGGCAGCCTGAAGATGTCCGCAGGCGAATACCGCTGCTGCGCGCACCACGGGCTCTCGCTCGTGATTGGAGGCGGACGCCGTCAATCGATCTTCGCGCCGGCGCGCCTGACGACGTCCCCCCACTTGGCGTGCTCGGTGCGGATCAGTTCAGCGAACTGCTCGGGCGTGCGCGCCGAGGGCTCGGCGCCGATCGCGGCAAACCGCTCCTTCAGCGAGGGCGAGGCGAGCGTCTTGTTGATTTCCCGGCTGAGCGTCGTGAGTATGGCTTTTGGCAGCCCCGCCGGCGCGACGATGCCGTTCCAGGTGGTCGCCTCGTAACCCGGCACGCCCGCTTCCGCGATGGTCGGTATATCGGGCACCGCCGGCGAGCGTACCTTGCCGGTTACGCCGAGTCCCCGCACGCGGCCGGCCTTTGCGTGCGGCGTGATCGAGTTGAGACTTTCCATCATAAGGTGGACCTGTCCCGAGATGAGATCGAGGATGGCCGCCGCGCCGCCCTTGTACGGCACGTGCGTGATCTGTACGCCAGCCATCAGCTTGAAGAGTTCGAAGCCGACGTGGCCCGGAGAGCCGCTGGCGGAGGAGGCGTTGAGCAGTTTCCCGGGGTTCTGATTGGCGAAATCGACCACCTCGCGGATTGTCTTGAACGGATGTTTCGGCGACGCGGCGAGCAGCATCTGATTGGTGGCGATCAGCGCGACTGGCTGGAAGTCCTTCAACACGTTGTAGGGGGTCTTGCGGAACATGTTGGGGCTGATCGCCAGCGCGCCGATCGGCGCGTAGCCGAGCGTGTAGCCGTCGGGCGTCGCTTGGGCCGTCAGTCCCATGCCGATGGCAAATCCGCCGCCCGGCCGGTTGTCCACCACGATTTGCTGTCCGATCTGCTGGCTAAGCTCGACGGCGACGATGCGGGCGATGTTGTCAGATGCGCTGCCCGGCGCCTGGGGAACGATCAGCCTGATCGGGCGTGCCGGATAGCTCTGCGCGAGAACGTCGCTTGCAACCGTTGCTATGGCCAATAGAAATAGCGGCGGAACCATGACGTAGCACCAAGCAACTGCTCGCGACGCTCTTCGTCGCAGCTTCGGGAGCAGCGGCAAACCAATGCGTCGAGGTATGTTCATATCCCCCCATTCGGATCATGAGACGCAGGAGCAAAGTGCATCCGCATCGCTGCCGCCGCGTGACGAAGTGAGAGTCCCGGCGTCGCAATGCATTCTCTGTCCGGTTTCGCGCTCCTGTCAAATTTCGCGGACCCGGCTACCATTACTGAATGGCCCATAACGCCGGGCGGTCCCTCCGGTCTTCAACTGTAATGAAGCCGGGGCCTTATCCAGAACGTCGCCAGTTTCCGGCGAGCCCTGTCGCGATACGGTCGATGCTGATTGAGCGGCAAGCGCTCCGTTTCCGGCGGCTTGAAACACGAAGGGCGGCCGAGGCCGCCCTTCGTTGTTGCCGCATCGGATGTCATCCGCGCGGCCGTTTGGTCACCTCTGCATGCATGCGGGGCGCCGCTGCGTCAGTGACAACCTTTGCGATGTGACGATGCGTCATACGAGAGCGGTCAGGTCAATTGCCAGAGTCCGAAGACGAGCCGTTTTCCACCAACCCAACGTTCTCCGGAATTTCCTGGTCGGCGGATTGGGCCCGAGGCCGTAGCAGATTCGCGAGTTTCTCGCCCACGCCACGCAGAGATATATCGCTGCTCGTCACCGTCTGGTCGCCGGCCGCCAGTCTGGTGGCCTCCAGTCGGTCGAAGTATGCGATCTGGGCCGGCAGCAGGCTCATATCGTCTACCGAATTCGAACGCGGAAATGCATCGCCACGTGCCACCCACTGGATGCCAGCCGCCAGCCGGTCGGCCTCGAGCCGGTCGAAGTATGCGATCTGGGCCGGCAGCATTTTCCATTCGTCGGTGGAAGACGGAAACACACTCTCCCGCGCTTCCGCCTGCGTGGCGGGTGTTTCACGTGGCTCTACCGGGCCGGGGGCCGCTACTTGATCGACCGGTTCGGCCTGAGCCGGGGCCGGTTCTACGTATTCAGCCTGCGCCGGTGCCGGTTCCAGGTATTCCTGCTCAACCGAAGGGGGAAGATTACTTTCTTCGCTGATGGCAGCCACACCCGCTTGTGCGCCCACCAACAAACCCGCGATCAAAACAGCTATACGACGTTGCGACATGGACAGTCCTCCTTATGGGAAGTCGATCAATTCCTGAGACGGCTACCAAATCGATGGCACCGTAACGTATTCAAGCGATATCCGTGCCAGAGAAAAACACTCCACAAGAATCAACCTGTTAAGGCGGGGCACGACGGGGCAGCAAGGACCAAAACGTCGTCATATCACGACACGGATTCAGGCGTGCGCCGCAGGCAACTGATTTTCTGACTGTTCTTGTTTCTCAAATCGGCGACAGTCCTTCTCCCGTACGTATCGTTGGAAGCGGTGGACGTTGTGGGGTATCTCATAAAGGCGGAACTCTCGAAGTGGGCGAAGATTGCCAGGACGTCTGGGGCGAAACTCGATTAGCGTGCCGATATGCGCAAAGGGCGACCGTAGCCGCCCTTTGTTCTCGATGGACCGCTTGCCGGCAATTACCAACCGCTGCCGAGCATTCCGCCGAGGACTGCGCCAATCGCGGTCGCGGCGGCCCTGTCGTCACCATGGCCGATCTGGCTGCCGATCGCCGCGCCGATAATCGCGCCGCCGAGCGTGCCCAACCCATTGGCGGGTTCCGAATAGGCGGGTGGCCCAGTGTAATACGTCGGTTCGCCGTAGTACGTCGGTTCGCTGTAATACGTCGGTGCGCTGTAGTACACGGGACGTCCGTGGACCACGACCGGCCGCTGGATGTAGACCGGCCGTTCGATGAGCACCGGCCGTCTGACCACGACCTCGCGTACCTCCGGACGGTAGTGACGCTGGTTTACAACCACTCTCTCCTGGCGATCGCGGTAACCGTACGCCGGCGCCCAGTGTGGCGGGTCGGCGAATGCGGGCACTGCGGCCGCGAGCATCGTGCCGGCCGAGAACATGCAGACTGTCTTGTTCGCTTTCATGGCATCCTCCTTTTGTCGGTTGCCTGCAGGTTAGAACGCCGGCATGGTGGAAAATGCCGACATTCAAATGAAACAATGTGTTAAAGGGGTAACAACTTTGTTACGTTTGGCGGCTGCATTCCGAATTTTCTTCCGTTTTGAGCGAGGTATAATCAGTTCCGTAGCGTACCCCGGGAAACTTGATGTGACCGGATCTCCGGTGCCCATCAGGTTTCGCTGATGGTACACAATCTGCCACCCGATAAAAGCCAGGAGACCCGACATGCAACCACCGGTCGAAATCAGGGACCGCAGCGAATACAAACGCAGGATGAACGAACTGTTGAAGATCGATCCGCGGAGGACGGTTGTCCTCACCGTGGATATGCAAAACGATTATCTCGACATGAAACTGGGGACCGCGCCGGTCGCGCCGGAGGAAGCAAAAAGGGTCATCAGCCACACCCGGAGGCTCCTCGCCTTCGCCCGCGCAGAGGGCCTCCCGGTCATTCACGCCTACGTCAAGCGCCGGCCGATAGAACCCGAGCGCGGCTTCGTGACCAGTGTGTTGGGCGAGGCGAGCCGGCAGGCGCGGCTTTCCCAGAATGCCCAGGCCGAGGCGCGCAAGGGTCCGGACCGCGTCGATGGGACGCCGCAGGCGGAGTTGCCTTCGGAACTCGTCGCGCCGGGTGACCTCCATGTGACGACCAAGCGCGTGATGGACGCCTTCCACGGAACCGATCTCGATACGCTGCTCGGCAGGGTGTTCAAGGCGGAGACTGTCATCATCACCGGCATCAACACCGATACCTGCGTCTACGCGACGACGTTCGCCGCGGGCAACCGGGGCTACCAGCCGGTCGTGATCTCCGACTGTGTGGCCAGCATGCGGGGACTCGACCACCATTGGATGGCATTGGAACTCATGTCTCGCTCCATCGCGTGGGTGATGACGGTCGATGAATTCAAGGCCAAGGTTCAGGCGGCCAAGGTCCTGGAGCCGGTTGTGCTCCACTGATGCGACGCGGATCGTTCGGCGTCATTGCGGTCTGGTCGGCAGTTGCCGGCGTCGGCGCAAGCGCATTCAATGCCGAAGCGTTGGCGGCTGAGATCTATCCCCGGCGAGCGATCGAACAAGCCAACATTCGCGCAGAATAGGCTGGCTATTGGCTCTAAGTTCGCTGCTTCATTGCCGCTTATCGAAGGAGAAACAATGTCAGGCACAGTGCTTCTTTACGATCCGACCGCCCCGCGGCACGAGGATAAGCAGACGGTCTGGCGCAGCTTGTCCGGACTCACCGGAAAAGTTGTCGGTTTCGTCGACAACGCCAAACCCAATTTCGATCATCTGGTCGATGACCTCGCCGACCTGCTGATGAGCAAATACGGCGTCAGTCGGGTCATTAAGCGCAGAAAGCGGTCCGCGTCGGTTCCGGCGCCCACCGCCATGATCGAGGAACTGACGGGGCAGTGCGACCTGGTGATCACCGGTTCGGGCGACTGAGGGTCCTGCACGTCGTGGAGTGTCCACGACAGCGTAGAGGCCGCGAAGCACGGGCGGGCAGCGGTGACCATTTGCTCGACGGCCTTTACCACGCTCGGACGGGCCCAGGCGCGCGCTCTGGGCCATGCCGATTTGCCGATCGCCGTCGTGCCGCACCCGTTCGGTCTGCGCAGCCGTGAGGAGATTCGCCAGATCGCCGAGCAATGCGTGGACGATGTCGTCGGGCTGGTGAGTAAGGCCGGGTCGAAATGAGCGAAGACAACACTATGGCCGGCCGCGCGCCAGCCGCCGCGCGCGCCGCGCGGTTCGAGGCCTCCGACGATCTCGATGCGATCAACCAGCTCTACCGCGAGCGACGGTGGAGCGACGGGCTGCCGGTGGTGCCGCCGACGGTCGAACGCGTCGAACGTATGCTCCGCCACACGCGCCGCGCCCCCGAGGAATTCGTAGCGAGGGTTGCTCCCGGCTTCGGCGCCGCAACCGTCGAGCGCATCGCGATCAACGCCGTCCTCGCGGGATGCGATCCCGAATATCTGCCCGTCCTCATTGCTGCGACTGAAGCGACGGCCGACCCGGAGTTCAATCTGCAGGGCATACAGGCAACCACGAATCCCGTCGCGGTATGGCTGATCGTCAACGGTCCCCTGGCCCGGCGTTTGAACGTCAATGGAACTTGCAACTGTCTTGGCCAGGGCGCGTGGGCCAATGCGACGATCGGCCGGGCGCTGCGCTTGATTTTGCAGAACATCGGCGGCGCACTGCCGGGCGATATGGATCGCGCGACGCACGGCCAACCGGGAAAGTACACGTTCTGCTGCGCCGAGAATGAGGACGCGAATCCATGGGAGCCGCTGCACGTCGAGCGCGGCTACGCGGCCGACCGCAGCACGGTGACCGTCGTCGGCGCCGAGGGCACCATGAACATGAACAGCCACACCAAGAATGCCGGAGAGCTGGTGCGGGTGATCGCTGAAACCATGATTCATCCCCCGAGCAACGAATACACTCACGGCGGCGAGCCGTGGCTCATGCTGGGCCCGGAGCACGCGGAGATTCTAAGGCGCGGGGGCCTCAGCAAATCCGAGTTGAAGCGGCGTCTCTGGGAGGAGTCCAGGATGCCTGCGAGCCGGATGAGCGGCAAGGAGCTTCAACGGGTTCGTGACTCGCGCGCCCACGAACTGGGTGAGATTACGCCGGACACCCTGCTGCCGATATCGCCGCGGCCGCAGGACATCATGATCGTGGTCGCCGGCGGCCCGGGAACGCACTCGGTGTACATCCCGTGCTTCGGCAACTCGCGGGCCGTTACGCGCGAAGTCACCGGCGCGGCGATTCCGGTTTGATTGAGACAGTGCTTCGCTGCGCCCTGCAAAAATGCGATCAAGCGCATGGCGATGGTGAATGATCCCGGTGACTATCGTTGGTCAAGCTATCGGCATCATGGCTTCGGAGCGCCCGACGCGCTGCTCTCGGCACACGAGCAATATGAGCGCCTCGGCAGCACGCGGCAACAGCGTCAGCGCTCCTATCGCGAGCTCTTCCGCTAGGAAATGGATCAGAACGCGCTCGATGAAATTCGCAATGCGGCCAACCGCGGCTGGCCCTTGGGAAGCGACCGCTTCAAGGACCAGATCGAGCGGGCGCTGAACTGTGCTGCACGACTGCCCAAGCGGGGGCGGCCCACTCGTTCTATGATTGTGGTTCCATGATTCTGGTTCGACCGTTCTTGGAGCAACGTACACTGACCCCATTTATTTTTCTGGTCTGGCTTTGAGTGCCCGCCTTGGCCAGTTGCTGCCACGTTACTAACCGGACAAAATCCGACTTAGCAGAATATGACCTAGAGCGGACCACCCGCAATAAGTTAAGACACATGCAATTAAGAGAAATCGAACTGAGCAATTTTCGATCATTCTCGAAAGGGACGGTATCTGTCGAGCGGAGACTGACCGTCCTTCTTGGGGAAAATAATGGGGGAAAGAGCAATATTATTGATGCTCTTCGCCTGATTTCGACCCCGCTTAGTGGTCGACGAGAGATTTATTGCGAGGAAACTGATATTCGGTTCGGAAGCACCGAACGTGCGTTCGAAATAGCTGCAACCTTTTCTGGGCTATCACCACCTCAGCAAGGTCGCCTTCTCTCAGCCACGACAGATGATTCCATGACTGTCGCGAAGTTCGGCTTGAAATACGATACCACCGGAAAGCGCCCGCCAGTCAGACCGACACTTTGGGCTGGGCGATTCAAATCCGCACCCGAGCCCGGCTGCCATGAGATGATTCGGCATGTCTATCTGCCTCCACTTCGGGATGCGAAACGCGCTCTCGCCTCGGGTAATCCAACCCGCATATACGCGCTTCTCAACCACTTTCTTGGGGGGCGCGACCCGGACGAAGTGGCCAAGAGCCTCGCACGTGCAGGCAGCGACCCGATTCTTACAACCGTGGACGCGGCAGTTAAGACCGGTCTGGATGCCTTAACGACAGGCGTCCGTCAACAAAGTGCAGCACTCGGATTCAGCACGGACGAAAAGCTTATCGATATCGCTCGGGATCTTCGCTTCAAGCTCTCCGATCACGGTATAACGCTAGAGGATCTTCGATACTCCGGACACGGCTTCGCAAACCTCCTCTATATCGCCACAATAGCCGTGGAATTGGAGAAGGTCGACGACGCGGAGCTCACCATGTTCCTCGTTGAAGAACCGGAGGCGCATCTCCATCCCCAGCTTCAAGCCGCAGTCCTTAACTTCCTTGAAGAAGAAGCGGAAAAGTCGCTCAAACCGAAGTCGGATCCCAGCGCGCCTGCAGGCCACGTACAAGTCGTCGTCGCCACACACTCTCCGAACCTTTCAGCTTGGGTATCCAGTAAGAATCTTGTCTTCATTCGCTCGGTTCTCCCCGAGGTCAAAGAACAAACAGAAGAGACAAAAGAGGTAGAAGCATCTGCGGTACCTCCGAAGCCTCGACGTCGAGAAACACGCTGCATTCCGCTCGCGAAACTGAATTTGACAGACCCGGAGCGCAGAAAAATAGATCGCTATCTCGACGTTACAAAGTCTGCTCTGCTTTTCGGCGGCCGTGTGTTGTTGGTTGAGGGTATCGCCGAAGCGCTCTTGTTACCCATCATCGCCAAACGTTATGTGCTCAGGGATAGGCCAGCAGATCTTCGAACCTTTCGTTCCGCCGCATTTGTGCCAATCGACGGTGTCGATTTCTCACCTTACGTGAAGATCTTACTGACTCCCTTCGCTGGCACGCGCATCGCTGATCGACTTATAGTCATTACAGACGGTGATAAGACCGCTGTAGCGGACGGCGATGAACTTCCCGGCGACAAACGAAAAGCCACTCTTGACACTATAGCTGACGCAAACAATGCTCGCGCGGTTCTTGACGTCTTCGTGAATACATACTCTCTGGAGTCTGAACTCGTTGCTGTGGGAAATGCCTCAATAATGAAAGAGGTCTTCCTCGAATTTCACCCGCTATCCGAACAGAAATGGGACGCCGCTGTCGGTTTGACGGGAGACGCTCGAGCCAAATCTATCCAAGATCTATTCATGACGACGCTAAAGGGCGACTTCGCTCAGGTACTAGCGGAAAGGATCAATAGCAATGCTTCCTTCTTCGTCCCTGATTACATCCGCAGGGCCATAGAGGCTTTGGTGAAATGAGTGGAGAACAGTTCGAGCCCACGCTGCAGCAGCGACGAATCATTTGTCATGACGGATCGGCATTCGTAACCGCCTGCCCAGGTGCCGGAAAAACACGGGTGATGGTCGAGCGAGCCCGCCAGCTTTTTCAGGCGATGCCTCCCGGCCGAGGCGTCGCCTTTCTGTCATTTACCCGAAGCGCAATTTCGGAACTTGAAACACGCCTCAGACGGCAGGCGCTTTTGCCCGCACCCGCATTTCCAAGCTTCATTGGTACCTTCGACAGTTTCGTCTGGCAGTTCCTCGTTGCTCCATTTGGACTACGCGGTTCCGATGCCCGTCCCCGCCTCATCCCGGATATGCGAGATTGGCTTGTGACCCCCTTCAATGGCGCGCACCCTCTCCCGTTGTCGTGTTTTGACCCGTCGTCAGGTGCGATCGACCAGGCAGCTGCAATGCGAGAGGGTTTCGATACATCCGAAAAGCCTGAGTCTCAGCTGCGAGCCTACTCAACAGCGGCACTCAGCGTCCGCGCACACTCACGTGAACGGGGGCAGGTTGGGTTTGACGAAGCAAGAGTCGCAGCACTTGAACGTGTCGATGATCCCGCAACCGCGTCGCGCATTGCCACAGCGCTTTCTTCGAGATTCTGTGAAGTAATCGTTGACGAGGCCCAGGATTGCAATCCGGATGATCTCAAAATCATCTCTTGGTTTCGTGAATCCGGAATGCCGGTCAAGATAATTTGCGATCCCCATCAGTCGATATATGGGTTTCGCGGCGGCGTCACCGGCGAGCTTTTTTCTTTCGCCGACGGGTTCAAAGAACACGAGCGAAAACCCTTACACGGAAACTTCCGATCCAGCGGTAATATTTGCAAAGCCATCACGATGCAGCGTCCACCATCTGCCCAAAATCAGGTGGATGAGCCACTCGGAAAGTTCAAAGACGTACCCTACCCAATTCATGTTTTATCGTACGCTGGACTTTCAGTTCCGTCGTCGATCGGAGTAACCTTCTGCGAACTCGTTCGCAAGATTGGCGAGGACATCTCCGAATGCCCGGTACTAGCTGCCACTAAAGGCAGTGGAGCTGCAGCAGTCGGGCAGCCACGCGGCAAGGGTAGGAATGACGCCACTTTCCGCCTTGCCAAAGCCGTGATGAATTTTCACTTTGCATCGGGTTTCAATGACGTCAAATCTGCGCTTGAGGAGACGCATCGAATCATTCTCGAGATCGAAAACGTTCTATCGACTTCTTCGTATCACAAGTACTTGTCGGACAATGACATCAAACCAGAATCATGGCGACCAAAGCTAATGCAGATCCTTCGAGATTTGCGGTTCGATCCAGATGCTTTCTGTGACGCACGCGCTTGGCATGACGGCGCTAAGTCAATCTTGAAGCGCAACGTAACACCGGCAGATGGAGTCTCGATATCCCAGAAGCTGAAATGGAATGCGGGTATTGAAACATTGCTCTCGGTGGCGCTACCAGAAAATGCGATGGCCCGAACCATCCACTCCGTGAAGGGGCTGGAATTTCCAGCTGTTTGCGTCGTAACCACCGCAACTACGCTTAAAGGAATTCTAGATTTCTTAGAGACTGGAACACCAACGGAAAAGGCTGAAGATGCTCGTGAGCTGTATGTTGCATCATCCAGAGCTCAGAAGCTCTTGGTGTTTGCCTCCCCCAGGAGTCAAGCAAGCCGGTTGATCTCACACCTCAGCAAGCAGGGTGCGAAAGTAACATTGACCGAGATCTAAGATTGCTCGCTAGAAGATTAAGGAGGGTGACGTACCGCATGCTTTCCGAGAGCGGCAATCCCGAGCTGAAGAGTCGTAAGCGTCCCCCAATCCCCGTCTTGAAATGAAGCGCCCGGATCGGGCATGGTCTTTCTCTTTTTCTGTGAAGGAGAACGACGATGCGAGCGAAGACGGTGGTGGGTATCGAGCAGGCAGTACGAGTGAATGGGCGCAAGCGTCAAAGCGCGCGGCGCAATGCCGCACAATGGGCGAGGATCATCGAGGCGCAGCGCCAGTCCGATCTGACGGTGGTGGAGTTCTGCCGGCGGCGTGGCATCGCCAAGGCCACGTTCTGGTACTGGCGCAAGCTCCTGGTGAGGACCGAGAAGCACGAGCAGGTCGCGAAGCCCGCGCAGAGGTTCCTCGCGTTGCCGATCGTCGCGCCTGTGGCAGAGCGCATCGAAGTGGACCTGGGCACGATGCGTGTGCGACTGGACGGGGCAGGAGCTGCGCGGGTGGTGGATGCCATCGTAGCGCGGGTTGGGAGCGGAGCGCAGCGATGATCCTGTCCTCGTCAGTGCGCGCCTACGTGTGTGTCGAGCCCGTGGACATGAGAAAGCAAATTGATGGCCTTGCACAAATGGTGGAGTCGGTGTTTGCCGCCGATGTGTTTGGTGGACAGGTGTTCGT
>C687J26845_10002135_pt1 | contig 11616 bp, 11 predicted proteins | sample RifCSPlowO2_12_FD_26845 | JGI IMG/M metagenome (IMG submission 26845) | reverse complement strand
GGCGAGCCGGCGCCCGCCAAGGCCGCCGGCTGGCTCAAGCAGCGGCTGAGAGAAGGGCTGCTGCAGCGTGGGCCGGTTTAGCTAAGGTCGCGGCCAGAGTTCCTGGCAGAGATCGCGGGCTCAGCCCGAGTACACATTGGTCTGGTTGCGGCCGCCTTTTTTCGAGGCATACAGGGCCTGGTCGGCCCGTTCGATCAGCTGCTTGTGCTCGTCCATCGGCAGGCTGAGGTCGGCCACCCCGAGGCTGACGGTGAAGCTGATACGCTGCTCTTCATGGCTCACCACCAGGGCGGCAATCCCTTGGCGCAGGCGTTCGGCAAACACCCGGGCGCCGGCGCTGTCGATATCCGGCAGCAGAATCACAAACTCCTCGCCGCCATAACGGCCGGCGTAGTCGGTATCGCGCACCTGTTCGCGGATGACCTCGGCGACCGCCTGAATCACCTTGTCGCCGGCCGGGTGGCCATAGGTGTCGTTGACCTTCTTGAAGTGGTCGATATCGAACATCACCAGCGCGGCGTTGCTCTGGTAGCGGCGGTGCCGGGCGTATTCGTGGGCCAGGCATTCTTCCCAGTAGCCGCGGTTGTTCAGCCCGGTCAGGCGGTCGGTGCGGGCCAGCTGTTTGAGTTGCAGGTTGGCGCCCTGCAGCTGCTGCTTGTTGACCGCCACCTCGGTGACGTCGTAGATGATCAGGCAGATATGCTCGATGCTGCTGTTGGTGGAGAGCACCGGCAGAATGGTGGTGTTCTGGTACATGAACTCCTCCTGCCCGGTGATCGGCTGGTAGTTCTTGAACCGCACCAGGTAAGGCCGCTGCTCCCAGATGGTGAATGCCGGCGTGCCGAGGGTCACCACGCTTTCGACCTTGTGGCGAAACCAGTTCTCCTCAAGCTCGGGAAACACGCTGAAAATCGACTGCTGGTGCACCTCATTGGGTTGGCGCCCGGAGCGGTTCTCCATAAAGGTGTTCCAGACCTGAATGCGGTACTCACGATCGATCAGCACCACGCCGACATCGATGCTCTGCACTATGGCCAGCAGCCGGTGAAACTCGTTGAAATCGAGGTTATCGCTCATGGTCAGTTCATCAGGTAATCAAGCTTGTTGGACAGCAAGGCCACCGAGTCTTCGGTGAACAGCAGCAACAGGTCGAAATGGATATGGTGACCCTCGATGCTGTAGCTGATCTCCACCGCCAGGGTGTTCTTCCAGCGCGGCCGGTTGAGGCGGATCAGCTCCTCGATGGAGGCGTGTTCGCCCAGCACCATCGGGTGGCTTTTGGAAAACTGCACGTCAATCTGCTCGGCAATCCCGCCCAGGCAGGCGCCAATCAGCACGGTGGAGAGGTCCAGCAGCATCTCCATGGCGGAGTAATCTGGCGAGAACCAGCGCATCAGCCGGGCCATGTCGTCGACTTCCGAGTCGTGGAAGATCAGCAGCGCCTCGCCAGCAATGCCGCCACCGATAAAACCCTGACAGACGGCCGTGAGGTTATCGCCGCGCTGCAAATCGGCCAGCGCCATATGCAGTTCACCGGCCTCGAAAATACTCACGTTGGGCACCGGTAAGCGGACAAACACCCCCAGTACCCGCGCCAGCAAGGCCGCCGCCCGGCCCATGGCGACGTTGATCACTTCCCGAAAGGCGTCAGGGAAGCTGATGCTCGGCTCGACGCCCGGCGGCCGCGTTGCTACTGCGCCTTGGCGGATGGCGAGCAGCCCGAGGCGTTCCAGGGTTTGTTTCAGCAGGTCCGGGTCGGCCGGTTTTTGCACGAAGGCCAGGGCGCCCAGTTCCATCACCCGTTCAACCGCTTGGGCCTGCACATCGCCCGACACCACGATGACCTTGCAGCTCAGGCCCTCGGCTTTAAGTGCGGCGAGCACCTCGTAGCCATCCATCTCCGGCATGGTCAGGTCGAGCAGCAGCACCTCGGTTTGGCCGAGGCGCAGAATCGTCATGGCCTCCAAGCCATTGGCCGCCTGTTCGATGGTCACCGGCCAGTCGGCGGGCAGCGCACGCAGCAATTGCTTGCGTGCCATGTTGGAGTCATCACAAATAAGCAGGGAGCAGAGGGTCATACCTAGCACTTCTTATTGTTATGCCGAGGGTCGCGGCCATGTTGGCCAAGCGCCGCGCCTCGAGCGATTTGACAGCGGTGTGCGGTGCTGCCGATAACTACTGAGCCTTGGTGTGTTTATAGGCTTTAAATAAATCGCCAACCAGCACGCCATCGATGCGCATGCCCTCAAGGTTTGCATCCTCAATGGACACGCCGGCAAGACACACATTACGCAGCGTGGCGCCGCTCAATGCGCTGTTTTCAAACAGGGCGTTGCGCAGGCTGACGTCCTCAAAGCGTGAGCCACTGAGATCAATGTCCCTGAAGAGGGAGTTCGCCAGATTTTCGTTCTCGTGTTGCACACCGGTTGATGCTGACATGCCAGAACACCTTATTGAGATTGAAATAGCGGCCTAACCCACAGCTTAGCCGGCTCGTCGCGGCGTTTTGACGACAGTGCACTGGATAAACCAGAAAGTCGCGTGTTGATGCGCTTTTTTGCCGGTGGATTGCCAGCGCTACAGCCTGCAGGCCTTAAGCCGCGCGGCTGAGCAGCGGCTCTGCTGCCTTGATCAATGGGGCGGCTCTGCTATCGTTTCTTCACGTAACTTGCTCCTTACCCGCGGTTTTTTCGCGCTCAAGTCTGGTGTGTGATTGTCCGCTGGGAGGACGTATGCCGAGTACCGGTGATGGCCCTGGGGGCAAGCCGCAAGGTCCTGACGGCACCTTAGAGTTTGGTCGGCAAGAAACACTGCTGAAAATGGGCGCCTTGCAAGACGCGATTTTCAACAGTGCCAACTTCTCCAGCATCGCCACCGACGCCAAGGGCGTGATCCAGATCTTCAACGTCGGCGCCGAACGCATGCTCGGCTACACGGCGGCCGAGGTGATGAACAAAATCACTCCGGCCGATATCTCCGATCCGCAAGAAGTCATAGCGCGGGCCAAGGCTCTCAGCGTCGAGCTTGGCACGCCCATTACGCCGGGTTTCGAGGCCTTGGTGTTCAAGGCCTCGCGGGGCATCGAGGACATCTACGAGCTGACCTATATCCGCAAGGATGGCAGCCGTTTCCCGGCGGTGGTCTCGGTCACGGCGCTGCGCGACGCGCAAGACAACATCATCGGCTACCTGTTGATCGGCACCGACAACACCGCCCGCAAGCAAGCCGAAGAGGCGCTGCTCAAGGCTGGAGCCCTGCAGAGTGCGATCTTTAACAGCGCCAACTTCTCCAGCATCGCCACCGATGAGAAGGGCGTGATCCAGATCTTCAACGTCGGCGCCGAGCGCATGCTTGGCTACACGGCGGCCGAGGTGATGAACCAGATCACCCCGGCCGACATCTCCGACCCCCAGGAGTTGATCGAGCGGGCCAGGCTGCTCAGCCTGGAGTTGGGTACCGCTATTACGCCGGGCTTTGAAGCGCTGGTGTTCAAGGCCTCGCGTGGTATCGAAGACATCTACGAGCTTACCTATATCCGCAAGGACGAAAGCCGCTTCCCGGCCATCGTCTCGGTTACGGCGCTGCGCGATGTGCAGGACGCCATCATTGGCTATCTGCTGATCGGCACCGACAATACCGCGCGTAAACAGGTCGAGGCCGCCCAGGCGCTGCTCGATCAGCGCTTGCGTGATCAGCAGTTCTATACCCGTTCTTTGATCGAATCGAACATCGATGCACTGATGACCACCGACCCCCAGGGGATCATCTCGGACGTCAACCAACAGATGATTGCGCTCACCGGGCGCACGCGCGATGAGTTGATCGGCGCGCACTGCAAGAACTTCTTTACCGATCCGGGCCGGGCCGACGCCGCGATCAAGCGGGTGCTTAGCGAGAACAAGGTCAGCAACTATGAGCTGACCGTGCGCGCCCTGGATGGCGAAGAAACGGTGGTGTCCTACAACGCCGCGACCTTCCACGACCGCGACCGCAAGCTGCAAGGCGTGTTTGCCGCGGCCCGCGATGTCACCGAGCGCAAACGCTTCGAGCGCACCCTGCTCGAAAAAAACATCGAGCTGGAACATGCCAGCCGCATGAAGTCGGAGTTTCTGGCCACCATGTCGCATGAGCTGCGTACCCCGCTGAACGCCATCATCGGTTTTTCCGAGGCGCTTAAGGATGGCTTGGTGGGTGAGATGAGCGATAAACAGTGCGAATACATGGGCGATATTTTCACCAGTGGCCAGCACCTGCTGTCGCTGATCAACGACATCCTGGATTTGTCCAAGGTCGAAGCCGGGATGATGACGCTCGAGCTGGAGGAGGTCGACTTGCTCAGCCTGCTCTCGAACAGCTTGTCTATCGTCAAAGAAAAGGCCGCCGCCCAGCGCATCCAGCTTGAGCTGGATGTCAGCGAGGACTTGGGCCTCCCGCAGCTCGACACCCGCAAGACCAAGCAAATTGTCTACAACCTGCTGTCCAATGCGGTCAAATTCAGCGCCAACGGCGGCCGTGTGAAGCTTCGCGCCCGGCGCGTTCCACGGGCTGTGGTTGGCACGCTGGGCGGCGCCTGGCCGGTGCATAACTTCCCCTTGGTCGACAATGAGCACAGCGAGTTTATCGAAATCTCGGTCAGCGACAGCGGCATTGGGATATCCGCGCACAACATGAAGAAACTGTTCCAGGCCTTCAGTCAAATCGACAGCGGTCTGGCGCGTAAATTCGAGGGCACCGGGCTGGGTTTGGCAATGGTCAAGCAACTGGCCGAACTGCATGGCGGCAGCGTGGCCGTGGCCAGCAGCGAGCAAGAGGGCTCGTGTTTTGCGGCCTGGTTGCCGTTGCGTACTGCGGTATCAACCTTGATTACGGCGCCCGTTGATGTGGCGAGCATGACCGTCGCACCGGCCATTGAGCGCATTGCACTGGTGGTCGAGGACGACGAGCCAATGGCCGAGCTGATCAGCCTGCTGCTCGAAGCCGAGGGCTTTCGCGTGCTGCGCGCGGCCAGTGCCGAGGCGGCCCTGCTGTTGGCCCCCCGGCAGCCCCTCAGTTTAATCACCCTGAATCTGCAGTTGCCGGGGGCCAATGGCTGGGCGTTTCTGCTGCAAATACGTGAAAACAGCGCCCTGGCTCAGGTACCGGTAGTGGTGATCAGTAGCCTGGATGACAGCCATATGGCCCTCGCCGGCGGTGCGGCCGCGGTGCTGCAAAAACCCATCAGGCGCGCCGAGCTGAGAGCCGCTCTAAACCGCTTGGGCCTGTATCCAGACGCACAACATCGGCGCCGGATCTTAATCGTCGATGACGACCCGAAAGCCGTGGAAGTGATTGCCGTCCTCTTGCCGCCGTTGAACTATTCGGTGCTGCGCGCCTATGGCGGCAGTGAGGCCATCAGCATGACCCAGCGGCTGCAGCCGGACTTGCTGTTGCTCGACTTGCTGATGCCACAAGTCAGTGGTTTTGATGTGGTGCAAGCGCTGCAGAAGGATGTGAGTACCGCCAATATTCCCATTTTAGTGGTGACCGCCAAGCAGGTCACACCGCAGGAGCGGGCCGAACTCAATGGCAGTCATGACCAGCAGATTCGTATTGTCGAAAAAACCGGGCTCAATCAGGCTCGTTTTCTTGCCGAAGTCAGGCGTGCATTGCTGCCACGTTGTTAAAGAGGGCGCTAGATGGCCAGAATATTAGTCATTGAAGACAATCGGGAGAACCTGAAACTGGCAACGCTGCTGCTGCTGAATGCCGGCCATGTGGTGTTGTCCGCTATCGATGCTGAAAGCGGTTTGATTCTGGCGCGCGGCGAGCACCCCGACCTGATTCTGATGGACATCCAGCTGCCCGGCATGGACGGTTTGGCGGCCACCGCGCTGCTGAAACAAGATCCGGCTACCGCCGCCATTCCAGTCATTGCCCTGACTGCCCTGGCGATGAAAGCCGACCAGGAGAAAAGCCGGCTTGCCGGTTGCGACGCCTATATCGCTAAGCCTTTGCGCTACAAGGAGTTGTATGCGGCGATCGACAGTCTGATGGGCTTAACCACAAGGTCAGTGGCCAGCGCCGATTCAGCCGCGGATCAGCTGTCATGAGCAGTTCGCTGGCCAGTATCCTCATCGTCGACGATGACGCGCGGGAACGTAAGCTGCTCGAAACGCTGTTGCACGCCGAAGACTATTCCACCCTGAGTGTCGCCAGTGGCGAAGACGCCTTGAGCGCCATTGCGCAGTGGGCTCCGGATCTGATTCTGCTCGACATCATGATGCCGGGCATGGATGGCTACCAAGTGGCCAACAGACTCAAAGCCAATCCTGCCACCGCGCATATTCCGATCATCATGTTGACTGCGAAAATCGACCACAGTGCTCGGCTGGAGGGGCTCCAGTCGGGGGCGGAAGAGTTCTTGACCAAGCCCGTCGGCCGCGTCGAGTTGTCGCTAAGGGTGCGCAACTTATTGCGTTTGAAAGAATATGGCGACTTTCTGAAAAACCACAGTGAGCGCCTCGAGCAACAGGTGCAGGCGCGTACGGTTGATCTGCAGCGTTTTCGTACCGCGATGGACGCTACCGCCGACGGGGTTATGCTGGTCAATCGCAGCAGCATGCGCTTTATCGAGTTCAATGCGACCGCCTGCCAAATGCTTGGCTATACGCGCGAACAGTTGTTCCAGCTGGACCCGGTGACGCTCAGCATGGAGCCACCCGAGCATTTGCAAGGCATGTACGACGCCCTGATCGTTGGTCACGGCAGCAATCAGTTGACGGAAACCCAGATACGTCACGCCAACGGCTCGCCGGTCGAGGTCGAGGTGCATCGGCAGGCACACCGCTTCGGCGCCGACTGGATCATCGTCAGCGTGCTGCGTGACATCAGCGAGCGTAAGCAAGCACAACAGAGCCTGCAGCATTTGGCCCTTTACGATGCCCTCAGCGGTCTGCCCAACCGAAGATTGTTTTACGAGACCCTCAAGAAGGCGTTGGTGCAGGCTGCGGACAGCGATTGGCAAGTCGCCGTTATCTATATCGATCTGGACCACTTCAAGAACGTCAATGAGACGCTGGGCCATGCGCTCGGCGATGAGTTGCTCAGCCAGTTCAGCAATCGCCTGCAGCAATGCGTGCGGGTGCGCGATGCCATCGGGCGCCTGGGCGGGGATGAGTTTGCCTTGATCCTGGTGGGGCTGGAGCAGGGACAGCAAGGCGCTAGCCTGGTCGCCAATAAAATCCGCGAGGAGTTACGCCTGCCTTTCGATTTGCATGGCCACCCAGTAGAGGTCACGGCGAGCATTGGCATCAGTGTTTATCCTGATGATGCCTTGGACGCGGATACCTTGCTCAAATTCGCGGACACGGCGATGTTCCGGGCCAAACAAGCGGGGCGCGACACCTTCCGTTTTTTTACCGCGCAAATGAATGCCGACGTAGTGGCCAGGCTCGAACTGGAAGCCGCCTTGCGCAAAGCCTGCGACAACGACGAGTTCGTCTTGTACTACCAGCCCAAGGTGCAGCTCAGCAGCGGCCGGATTGTCGGGCTTGAGGCTTTACTGCGCTGGCGGCGGCCAGGACACGGCCTGGTGGCGCCCCATGAGTTCATTCCCGTGTTGGAGGAGACCGGGTTGATAGTGCGCGTCGGCAGCTGGGTGATAGCCACGGCTGGCAAGCAAATCGGTTTATGGCAGGCCTGCGCAATAGGCCCGCTACAGATAGCGGTGAATGTCGCTAGCCGCCAGTTGATCGAGGGCGATTTGGCCGGCGATGTGATCAAGGCCTTGGCCGACAACCATATCGCCGGCCATCTGCTGGAGCTGGAACTGACCGAAAGCTCGCTGATGGACAATACCGAACGCACTATTGCCTGCCTGCAAAACTTGAAGCAGTACGGGGTGCAGATTTCCATCGATGATTTTGGCACCGGCTATTCGAGCCTGGCCTATTTACGCCGTTTCCCGATCGACAAACTGAAGATCGACATCGCCTTTATCCGCGACATCACCACCAATCCCGACGATGCCGCGATTACGCTGGCGATCATCAGCATGGCCCATAGCCTGAAGATGCACGTCATCGCCGAAGGGGTAGAAACGGCCGCGCAACTGGCGTACTTGCGCGAGCACAACTGCGATCAGATCCAGGGTTATTATTTCAGCCCACCACTGGCACTGGCAGAGCTGGAGCCAATACTGCTGGAGCAAAAGTGCCTGCCGGTTCCCGACGACTGCGGGTAAAAGCTAGCCACGGGTTGATGTTGCCCCGCGACCTTATTCAGGGGCGCTGAATGCGTTGATTGGTCAGTTCGAGAATCTGTTTGGCGGAGTTTTCCAGGGCCGCCGAAGCCACGCGGATTTCCTGCAGAAAGCTCAGTAGCGCGAAGATGAAAGTGCCCATGCTGACCACAAACAGCGCCGCCACGGCCAGGGTGGCGTTAAAACTCAGCAAGGCGCTAATAAACAGCAGGCCAATCACCGTGCAGATCAGCAGCGCGGTGAGGGTGCACAGGCCGATGGCGCGGTTGCACAGCACGGTGCGGCGAAACAGGATGTACAGCTCGGCGCGTGGCTGGGTCGAGCGCTCGGGGTGCTCAAGAATAAAGGTCTCCAGCTTGCGAGTGCGATCGACCACCCGCGACAGGCGGTTGGTCAGCACCGCCAGCATGGTGCTGATGGCGGTCAGCAAAAACACCGGCGCGACGGCCAGTTGAATCACATGGGCCAGTTCGGGAATGCTGCTTTCAGGGAACATAGAGGCCTCTCGCGGGGTGTCCGGCAGTCGCAATGCGCCGGGTGTGCTTAACCCTAGCAGCAAAGTGGGTGGGCTCAGGGCGCCATCCACACGCCTTTGCTTTGTTGCTCGCAGGCCGGTTTGAGCAGCCGTGCATCAGTGGCCACGCCGTAGTAATGGATGTCTTGTTGATAGGCGCTGCCGCTGACATGGGCGTTACGGCAAACACCGAAGGCGCCGGGCGGGCATTGTTCGGCGTAGCTGACATCGACCTGTTGCCCGCTCAATTGTGGCTGGCAAAAGCCGTCGTGAAACAAGCTGGCCGGGATAGTGCGGTTCTGCTGGCAGACTTTAACCTCCACCTGTGCACCCTTGCTGTGTACCACGCAGGCTTCGGCCTGGGCCAACAGGGGCAGGGCCGACAGGCACAGGGCAATCCAAACACGCATAAATTGGCTCCAAAATAAGGCGATGTCCCCGTTACATGTTGAACGCCACACACCTCGTAGGAGGGGCTTTAGCCGCGACCAGCGCATAGCCATCGCGGCTAAAGCCCCTCCCACAAAGCTGCCAAAAGCTGCAGCCTGCGCAACGCATAAGGGACATAGCCAAAAATAAACCGCGCGACTCTAGCACGGCGCTTTCCTGTCGCCCATAAAGGCGGCAGCATAATCATCATCAGGCCAACCGCGGCCAAGAACCGAGCCCAAGCATGCTGAGCAATATCCCCACGCACCTGATTGCCGGGCCCCTGGGCGCCGGTAAAACCAGTTTGCTGCGTCATCTGCTGGCGCACAAGCCGGCCACCGAGCGCTGGGCGCTGCTGATTAATGAGTTTGGTCTGGTGGGGCTGGATCAGGCGCTGCTGACCACCAGTGCCGACGGCATCAGCCTCTCGGAGGTGGCCGGCGGTTGCCTGTGCTGCGTGAATGGCGCGCCGTTTCAAGTTGGTCTGGCGCGCTTGCTGCGCCAGGCCCAGCCGGATCGACTGTTTATCGAGCCTTCCGGGCTGGGCCATCCGGCCGAGTTATTGCGCCAGTTGGCCGAGCCGCCCTGGTGTGGCGTGCTGGCGCTGCAACCGCTGGTGCTGGTGCTGGACGCCGCCGCGCTGGCTTTGGGGCAGCCGCTGCCGGCCAGTCAGCAAGAGGCCCTGGGCTTGGCCGGGTTGTTATTGCTGAATAAGGCCGAAACTCTGGATGGCGCCGCGCGCGCCAGGTTGCAGGCGCAGTTGCCGGCCACGCCGCTGCACTGGACCAGCCAAGGCCAACTCGACCTGGAGCAGTTGCCGGGGTTTGCCACCCGGGCGCAACCGGCCAATGAGGCATTGCTGCTGCCGCAGGGGGCGGTGCCATTGGCGCAGGTCTGGACCGATGCCAGCCAACCCATTTGCCTGATTCAAGCGCAGCCGGAAGGCTGGAGCATCGGTTGGCGCTGGCACCCGAGTCAGCAGTTTGAACTGATGCGCCTGCAGCAATGGCTGGCCAGCCTGCCTTGGCGGCGGGCCAAGCTGGTGCTGCACAGTAACGCCGGCTGGCTGTCGGCCAACGCGCTGGAGGGCGAGGCGCCGCACTGGCGCAACAGCGAGTGGCGCAACGATTCGCGCCTTGAATTGATTTTTAGCCAGGCCCAGGATGCTGCGGCACTGCGTTTGGGTTTAGCGGCATGTCGGCTAAGTTAAGGCTTAGCTATTTGAGCAGTGCGTCGCCCAGCAGCCCAAGCAGTACCGCCGCCAGACATAGGGCGGTTAAACGCAGCGCCCAGGTCGAGGTTAGCCAGCGCAGCAACTGTTGCCGGGGCACCTCGCGGACCTGCAGCAGGGCCGGGAGAAACTCCGGCGGCAACGAGTGGGCAAAACCTTGGCTGTGAAACAGCAAGTGGCGGGCGTGCTCCATCTGCGAGTAGAGGGCCAGCTGAATGGCGAAGTGCTGGCTGCCGGCCGCGTCGCTGCCCATGGCGTTGATCAGGCAAACGATACCGCGGCCTTGCAGGCTTTCGTACAGCGCGTTAATGAAGCCTTGATCGGTGGACTCGAGCAGCACAAACACTGTCGTTTTAGCCCGCCGGCGCGCTTTGCCGGCGCTGGTGCCACCAGCCGAGCAGCATCGGTACCAGCGACAGGCCGATGATCAGCAGGATCAGCAGGGTCAGGTTTTGCTTGATAAAAGGCACGTTGCCAAACTGGTAGCCGAGGGCGATCAGGCCGCCGATCCAGCCGACGCTGCCGAGTACGCTGTAGCCGAGAAACTGGCCATAGGGCATGCGGCTGAGGCCGGCGACGAAGGGTGCGAAGGTGCGCAGAATCGGCAGAAAGCGCGCCAGGGTGACGGTCTTGGCGCCGTGGTCGGCATAGAAGATTTCGGTGCGCAGCAGGTAGTCGCGGCGGAAGATTTTCGAGTTGCCGCGCTCGAACAGGCGCACCCCATAACGGCGGCCAACCCAGTAGTTGCAACTGTCGCCCAGCACCGCGGCAACAAACAGGCAACCGGCCAGCAGCCAGGGGTCGAGGCCGCTGTGGGTGGCGGCGGCGCCGGCGATAAACAGCAGCGAGTCGCCGGGCAGAAAGGGCATCACCACCAGGCCGGTTTCGCAGAAAATCACCAAAAACAGGATGGCGTACACCCACACGCCGTACTGGCTGATCAGTGCGTCGAGATGGTTGTCTAGGTGCAGAAACAGGTCAATCAGGCTGGAAATGTCCATGGGCGCTCGAGACGTAGCAGAGAAGTCGGCGGCCATCCTAGCAGTTGTCGGCTGATTTTCCTTGTACCGGCGGGCCGGTTAGACTGCCTAGGGTCTGTTGTCGTTTCATCGCGAGCCGCGTTGCCGCGAGAAATGGCCCCCGGTTAGGCGCAGGACGCAGGTAATGGTTATTCCCTTGCCAAGTCCTGCAACAACAGCGGGG
>C687J26845_10002133_pt1 | contig 11618 bp, 12 predicted proteins | sample RifCSPlowO2_12_FD_26845 | JGI IMG/M metagenome (IMG submission 26845) | reverse complement strand
AGCAGTGGTGAACTCTTCAGCCCCTATTACGGCGGGTCTGTGGCGCGATGGACCTACGAGGTGTACAGACGCACGCCGGCTCATGTTCATCCGGCAATCTTCGGGGTTCCCACCGACTCCGAACAACGGTACGCGCTACCGTTCAGGACCACCTCTCTGTGGTGGCTCGCCAAGGTGTTCGAACACGTTCCTTTCGCCCGTCGATATCACGAAAACGTGTGGCTGGCGACCCTGATGCCGCAAATCCGGCATTTCGATGTCATTCACGTGCAGAACCGCGTGAACTGGCCGCCGATCCTGCGCCACCTGGGATTCCGCGGCAAGATCGTGTTGCATCTGCATAATGGACATCTCACCCATTGGACGGGCCCCACGTTGGACAAGCTCGCGCCGTTCGTCGACAGGACGATCACCTGCAGCAACTTCATTGCAGAGGGATTTACCGGACGCTCCCAGGCTATCGCTCGGACGACGGAAACGATCCATAACGGTGTTGACATCAACCTGTTTACACCGCCGAAGGATCCTCGCCAGCCGAAAACGGTGTTCTTCGTAGGGCGCATCGACGATACGAAGGGCGTCCTGCCTCTCGTGCAAGCCTTCGAGATCGTGCTCGCCAGACATCCAGATGCCGAACTGATCATCGGCGGGTCGAGCGGGATTGCACATCACGAGGAGACCGAGTACGTCCGTTCCATAAGTAAACTGGCTGATCGTCTGAAGTCGGAAAGAGGTGCTCGTATTCACTTTCCCGGTTATATCGACCACGACAAGGAATTGCCCCGCTACTTTCAGCAGGCGACAGTATGTGTCGTTCCATCGGTGTGGGGAGAAGCGTTTGGAATGGTGAACTGCGAGGCCATGGGTTGCGGGATTCCTGTCATCGGCTCCGGCCGTGGGGCTATTCCGGAGGTGCTCGGCGATTGCGGGATCATCGTTGCCGACCCTGAGCCAATACCCCTTGCAGAGGCGATTTGCCGTCTGCTGGAAAGTCCGGAATTGCAGAGAAGTTATTCCGATCGAGGCAGACGGCGTGCAGTGCAGTTATTCGATTGGAACAAGATCGCAACTCAATGGACTGCGATGCTGCTGAACCTCTATGGATTGGAGTCGTAGCGTCCGGGCAACGTTCGAACGGGCCCGGGGCTACGACACGCTCAGCGGGGTCCACACGGCAGCTTGGGCTTCCGTCTCGCTGTCAGAGCTTGGGCGATTCACTTCGAGATGCTGCGGATGAGACTTATTCACTTGGTTGTCATTTGGCTTGCGCAAGCGTGGGAGGAACACTGGCCTTTCTCCAGAGGCAAAGGTCTGGCACATCGATTTCATGATTTCTTGTTTCGCCTGGGGCTCCTTAAACCATTTTGGACCAGAATTGACGGTATCTTCTATCTGGTGGACACACGCGACCACATATCCAAGTTCCTGGTCAAGCAGGGTGCCTACGAACCCTATGTTGTTTCAAAGATTCTGGAGAATCTGCCGGTATCCGGTGTTTTTGTCGAGGTCGGTGCCCACATTGGAAGTGTGACCCTCAAGGCCGCTCGGAAGGTGGGTTCCAACGGCCGCGTAATTGCGATCGAAGCCAACCCTTATACCGCGCAGACGCTGCGGGCCAACATCGAGAAAAACGCCATCGCCAACATAACCGTGATGCAGGAAGCCTGCTCCGATAACACCGGCATTATTCGGCTTTTCCTGAGTTCGTTCATGAATATCGGGAAGAGTTCGATGTCGTCGGCGAATGCGGGGTCCAGCAACTATGTCGAGGTGCAAACTGAACCGCTGGACCAGATCATTCGCAGGGCAGGAATCACTCGCTGCGACCTGGTCAAAATCGACGTCGAAGGGGCTGAGCTGAAGGTCCTGCAAGGCATGCGCGACACGTTAGAGCGTTATAGACCGGTCTTGATCCTGGAAATCATCCCCGACCTGATCAGCAATTGCGGTTCCTTGCCACGGGATATCCCGAATTTCCTGTCGGCCTACGGATATGAATCACAATCGATTGGCGCCAACGATTATCTCTTCGTGCCTGATGCCATTCGTGAATCGTGACGCAAGACGATAAGACACATGGACTACAAGATCCACTTCTATCCCGAGAGCCGGTTCGGCGGCTTTACCGACATCGACGGCACCATCGCCTTTTACGCGCGCATCAGAGCGCTTGCGCATGGGCTGAAAACGGTCGTGGACGTCGGCTGCGGGCGTGGCGCCGCCGATCCCGTCCCGCTGAAGCAGGAGCTTCGGGACCTGAGAAGCCTCGGGGCGAAAGTCGTGGGAATCGATGTGGATCCGAATGCACAGGCCAATCCGTTACTGGACGAATTCCGGCTGATTACCGAGCAGAAGTGGCCTATTGGCAGTGATTACGCGGACCTGGTCATCTGCGACAACGTCATTGAACACGTCGAGGACCCGGAAGTTTTTTTTCTTGAACTCGCCCGAATCAGCAAGCCGGGGGCATTTGTGTGCATCCGAACGCCGAACGTATGGGGCTACGTGAGTCTTGCGGCACGGCTGATTGCCAATCGGTACCACGGCCGGGTGCTGTCGTATGTCCAGCCTGACCGCCGGGAGCTTGACGTTTTTCCAACCGTCTATCGCTGCAACAGCAAATGGAAACTCAGAAAGGCACTGACCGGCGTCGGCTTCGACAGCGTTGTCTACGGGTATGAGGCCGAGCCATCGTATTTGTCTTTCTCGCGTTTCGCTTATACGCTCGGAGTCTTGCATCAGAAGTTGGCGCCTTCGGCGATCAGGGTGGCGCTGTTCGCGTTCGGGCAAAAGAATCGATGAACAGATACGATCGAATCCTCGTTGCGGGCCACACCGGAATGCTCGGGTCGGCTCTGGTGAGGACGCTGCGGAATGCGGGTTACGTGAACATACTGACGGCAGGCCGGCAAGAAGCCGACCTGCGGGATCCGGCGAGCGTGAAGCAATTGTTCGCCGACTTGCGGCCGGACCATGTCCTGCTGGCTGCGGCAAGGGTTGGGGGCATCAAGGCCAATACGCAATATCCCGCCGACTTCATGTATGACAATCTGATGATCCAGTGCAATGTGATTCAGCAATCGCGAGCGTCCAGTGTGAGTACGCTGATGATGATCGGCAGCTCGTGCATGTACCCCAGGGAGTGCCCGCAACCGATGACGGAGGACTCTCTCATGACCGGGCCGCTCGAGCCGACGAACGAGGGGTATGCTCTTGCCAAGATTGCCGGCCTCAGGCTGGCCGAGTACTACCACCGCCAATACGGGATGCGCTGCCTGAACCCGATCCCGTGCAATCTTTATGGCACCAACGACAGCTTCGATCCCGATGACTCCCACGTCCTGTCGGCGCTGGTACGGAAATTCGTCGACGCGGCGGAGGACGGCGCGGGTGAGGTAGTGCTGTGGGGGACGGGCAGCGCGCGCCGTGAATTCATGCACGTCGATGACTGCGCACGTGCACTCGTGTTCCTGGCGGATGGTTACGGATCGCCGGAACCGGTCAATGTCGGTTGGGGTACGGACATTTCCATATGCGACTTGGCCACGCTGGTTGCGGACTGTGCCGGATATCGGGGGGAACTAACCTGGGACAGTGCGATGCCCGATGGCATGCCGCGAAAGTGCCTCGACGTCTCGAAGTTGACCAGCCTCGGCTTCCGGCCCCTTATCACGCTTGAGAGGGGTATTGATATGGCCATCGCGGAGTACCGGCGGCTGAAGGGCTCGGGAGCGCTGTCATGATTCCACTGATGAAGTACGCTTTCATCGATGAATTCCACACCAAGCAGGCTCTGGCGGAATTCATCCTTCAGGCGCCGCGCCTCAGCATGGATTCGAAATGTTTCGAGTTCGAGGCTGCGTTCGCGAAATACCAGGGGCGCCGCGATGCGATATTGTTCAACAGCGGCAGCAGCGCGAACCTGGCGATGCTTCAGTCACTCAAAAATCTGGGAAGACTGAAGGATGGAGACCGGATCGGATTCTCGGCGCTGACGTGGTCCACCAACGTGATGCCCATTATTCAGATGGGATTCAGGCCGGTGGCGATAGACTGCGACCCCGCGACGTTGAACGTCATGTCGCATGATCTCGAGGAGCGGCTCGCTGCAACCGACCTGCAGGGATTGTTCATCACCAACGCGCTCGGGTTCGCGGGCGATCTGGGTCGCATCAAGACGATTTGCGACGAGCGAGGCATGCTTCTGCTCGAGGATAACTGCGAGTCGCTCGGGACCGAGTTGCCGCAAGGGCGCGCGGGTAATTTTGGCGTTGCGGCCAGCTTTTCATTCTTTGTGGCGCATCACATGTCCACAATAGAAGGCGGAGTGGCATCGACCGATGATGGGGAATTGTGCGAGATGCTCCGGATCGTGCGCGCCAACGGTTGGGACCGCAATCTGCGGGCGGACCAGCAGTTGAGGTGGCGCAAGGCCTACGACGTCAGGAACGAGTTCGAAGCCAAATACACATTTTACGATCTGGGGTTCAACCTGCGCCCGACCGAAATCACCGGCTTTCTCGGTCTGTGCCAGCTTCGGCATCTGGCCGGTAACATCGACCGGCGCCAGGCGAACTATCTTCTGCTGGAATCCGCGGCGCTGCAAAATCCGGACTTGGTCCCCGTGGAGCGCTCGCATCTGAGCCTGGTCTCGAATTTTGCATTCCCGGTCCTGTGCAGGACACCTGAGTTGCGCGACAAATACCTGTACCAGTTTGCAGGCGCCGGGGTCGAGATCAGACCGATGATCGCCGGCAACATTCAGAAGCAGCCTTTCTACAGGAAGTATGTCAAGGAGTTGGTCGATCTGCCCGGTGCGGATTTCATCCATAACTGCGGGTTCTATTTCGGAAATTATCCCGAGCTTTCGGAGACCGACCTGGAAACCCTGCGCAGTTGCCTGGGCGCTTGCTGAAGCATTGCGCAGTGAGACCGAGAACCACGTCCTGCCGTTCGTAAGATGGCAGACGAACGCGGGGAATCGATCTGAGCGAGCAGGCGGCAAAGCCGCGTTTTCCGTTCCGTAAGATGGAGGGCATCAATCGAGCGAGATTTTGCGACGTGATCCCTGTTTTAGCAGCTGTTTGAATTAGAGTTCTGTGCGGTTTAGGGAGCAACTCCAAGTCAGATCATTGTCAGAGGTCGTTATGGAGCCAGATGAGTTCGTGGCAGAAGTCTATAGGCGAATGAGTTTACGCGCCAAAGAACAGCGGGATCTCGCAATCAAATGGAATGATTTCATGAATGACCGTGCGGCCGTTATCGCATCGGGTCAATACGAATCTGCCTTGCCTAGGAATAAGAACGCAAAGATATTAGATATTGGCTTTGGGAACGGTTGGTTCATGTCAGCTTGCATTAAACTTGGTTACACAGATATATACGGCGCAGACTTTGGCGGAGTAGAGAAAATGAGCCAAGTGTGCAAGGCCACTTCTTCAATAAAAGGTATTTTTGATATAAGAACCAACATTGGAGAGTTCCTAGCCGAAAAGAACGAGAAGTATGACTTTATTCATTTGTCTCACGTAATCGAGCATATTCCAAAATACTCATTACTGTATGTGACAGATGCTCTATATAGATCGTTAAACAGAGGTGGAGTGTTGTTTCTGAGGACGCCAAACATGGAAGCACCCTGCGCCTTGTCAAGTTTGTACGTGACACTCGGGCACGAATATGGTTTTTGCGGGTCAAATCTGGTGTCGTTGTTAAGCATTTGTGGTTTTGATGACATCAAGTTTCACAACTTTCATTTGTATCAGCCAACGGTTAAACAACGACTTGGCCAATGGGTGAGGGAACCGTTTATTTTTTACAATATGCTGAGACATAGATTATTTGGCGTGAATCATGGAGGTCAATTCGATCCCGAATTGCTTGTGTCTGGGAGCAGGGGTGATTTTCAGGAACTTTTCGACGAAAAATACAGGTAACCGACGATCATCCGTTCAGCTCCCACGTCAATGCAGTGCTTCGAGCAACTGGTCGACTAACGCCCTTGCCGGGCAGTTGGTCATGATACTTCGCCTAAAGACCGTTCCCTAGGCGTATCGCACGAAGATTCTCCTTGGTGAGAATATCCCAAGGTCCTGTCCTGCCCAGGTTGTCAGGACCGCTTGTCAGTCGAGAGAGCGGCTCCTGCAGTCAGAAGGGGAGACAATGAAGAAAGCGCAAGGATGTGTCCGGTGAACACCGAACAGGCAGACAGGCTGTCGCAGATTTTTCGATTCATCCTTGATCTCTCTGACGACGCAGATCCATCGAACACGCGGCGCATCAACGAGGCTCGATGGGATTCGCTGGCAAACACCTCGCTGATCACTGCTATGGAGAGCGAGTTCGGCATAAGCCTGGATGCTCAGGAGATCGAACGTCTCACTTCCTACAAGGCTGCGCTGCTTTTGGTTCAGGAGAAATGCAGGTGATAAGCGGTGAAACGCAGTTCGAAGTCGAAATGACGATCGAAGACTGTTGGCGCTTTGCTGAGTTGTCGGGCAACTTGAACTCGCGGCATGCGGACGCGCAGTACGCGCAGGCTACCGAGTTCGACGTCAGTAGGCCCCTGGGTGGGATTTAGGCACTGGCAGTTGCTCTAGCAGCCAATGGTGGGCGGCAATGCGCCGCTGATTCTCATAGGCGCCATCTTTGCGGCGCCCGGACGGCATTATTGCGGGATGCCGTTATACAGCATGGGCAAGTCGACCATCCCGACAGTAGTTCAAGTTCTCGCGTTGGAGGTGGCCTCGATGGGCCGGCGTTGCATCGGGGTAGTGTTCGATATGGTCGATGGTGGGATAGACAGGGAAATAAGCGAAGGGGCATGGCCCGCGAATGCGGATCGCTCCCAATGGGGAACCTTGCCGACACCCCAAGGCGCCGCAGAGGAGATCATCTGGGTGTTGGAGAACCAGAGTAATCGGGTTAGTGGCGCCACGGTTACTTTATTCGCAGGTACCATTCCATGAACTTTCTCGAGGCACAGCGTATTCTCGCTGGGTTTGCGGGTGGGCACCCTCTGAACATTCGATTGATCGCGTCCGGAACCGTGGAGACGCTCTTTCTCTACATCCGCGCGGCTGCCGCAAAACGGGGAAGGTCCGCTGAAGTTTCCGGTGTGCCGTTCGGAACGCTTGCGCAGGCTCTTTTCGAACCGCCGCTACCCGGCGCAATAGAGGTGCTTCTCTTGATGCCTTGGGACTTGGTGCCCGAGTGTGACTGGCGGTCGGGCATACCGGTCAATACCCCTACATCCGAAGTGTTGTTGGAGTCTGCGCACCGGCTGGCGGAGCGCATTCGGGAGCGACAAAGCCGTATCATTTACGTGCCGGCGCCATTACCGCCGCTATATGCGGACCCGCGTGCAAGCGCCTCGCTGGCCGCCGGAATATCGGCGTTCGCCGCGGGACTGCGTGCAGCGGTAGTTGATCCGGCTTGGTTTACGTTGGGCTCCTACCTGTCCCATGGGGCGGTCATAGGCGGCACACACGCTGGCGCGATTGCCGAGGTGGTGGTTGATCTCAGTCTGAAATCACTGGAAAGCTCGGCGAAGGTGCTCGTAACCGATTTAGACAACGTGCTTTGGGCCGGATTGGCGGCGGAGGAGGGGCCTGAGGGTATCCAGTGTGGTCCGGAAAACGTCGGTTTTCGTCACTTTCTTTTTCAAGGCTTATTGCGACGGTTGAAATCGACGGGAGTTCTACTTGCTGCAGTGAGTCGCAATGACGCAGATGTAGCGCGCGCGCCAATCGCGGCTGGCAAGACTCTCCTAGCGTTAGATGACTTTGTAGAGGTTCGCGCGAGCTACGATGCGAAATCGTCGCACATACGCCGTCTGGCCGCGGCGCTCAATCTGGGGCTTGATGCGTTCGTGTTTGTCGACGACAACCCGATAGAACTCGCTGAAGTACGGGCGGCTTTGCCAGCCGTGACGTGTATTAGGTTTCCCGAGCACGACGATGAGTTGCCGAGATTCATGCATGAGGTATCGTTATTGTTTGCCCGCCATACCGTGACGGCCGAAGACAGACAGCGTACGGAGATGTACCGGCGAGGATTAGCGGCTGCGGTCGAGCTTGGTATAGAGGCACAAGGCGCGGACTTGTCACAATTCCTTGCCGGTATGAAGATGGAACTCACCATCTTCGACCGTAGCGCGGGCAACCGAGAGCGAGCCCTCCAGCTTATCAACAAGACGAACCAGTTCAATCTAAATGGTCGCCGCTTCACCGACGAAGAAGTAAGTGCGGTTCTCAGCTCTGGCGGGCGTCTCTATAGTGTGAAGCTGGATGACCGCACGGGGAGCCAAGGGGAAATTCTCGTTTGCCTGATTGATGCAGATCAGCGAGTCGTCGCGTTGGTGCTGTCGTGTCGGGTGTTCCAGCGCAGGGTCGAATGCGCTTTCCTCTGCTGGTTGGCGCGGAAAGTGGGGGGCGACATCCGGCTTGCCTATGCCTCGACGGAGCGCAACACGCCGCTGCGGGAGTTTCTTGCTGATCCGGCATTCGTTGTCCGTGAGCGCGGCGACAGTTTGCTTCATTCTGAAAGGTTTCTTTCCGATCACGAGCGTGACGTGGAACTATTCAGGTTGATGGAGCCGGGCGCGTGACGGAATCCGAAGCCAGCACGGCGCTGCAGGCAATTCTCGAGCATCTCGGAGTCAAGGCGGGAGACAGACTCATGCTCGGGATAGATATGGGAGCGCTTCCGTTGCCAAGGTATTCGGCTGCGCTCGACCGACAAGCGTTTCGAGAGCGGGAGCGCAAATGGTGCACGTTCGTACTCGATATTCTGAAAAGTGCCGTAGGACCAAGCGGCACTATCCTGGTGCCGACATACACATATAGCTGCGGATCAGCCAGAAGCTGCTTCGTGCTCGAAGATACCAGATCAGAGGTCGGCCCATTCACCGAATTTGTCCGCACGCAGGCGGGGGTGGTCAGGTCGGTCCACCCAATCTTCTCGCTATCCGGAATAGGACGCGATGCGGCGTCGATTCTCCTTGGGACCGGGCGTTCCGCATTCGGCGCAGTCAGTCCCTTCGGCAGATTTCACTCGTACGGCGTTCGTTTTTTGTGCTTGGGCGTAGAGTTGCGGAAATCTATTACCTATATACACCACTTGGAACAAAGTTACGGCTGTCCGCATCGCTACAACAAGGTCTTCGACGTAGACGTGCTTTCAGGTGGTAAGAAGATACCAGGGCCCTGGTACGCGTATGTCGGATTCCGCATGGGGTATGAATCAGAGATAAGCGCTTTGCAGAAAGCCCTAAAGGAAGCCGGCGCTCTGGCGGAATGCAACTGGAATGGCCATGCTAACCACCTTGCGGATATCCGTGCGGTGGACTTGGTGGGGTATGACCTGTTGTCGAAGAATTCTGACGTCTTTGTGAATCAGGGGCTGGATATGCGTTTTGAGGAGGCGTACCCGAACACCGATCTACAGACTGGGGCGCAGTGCAATCTGACGGTGTACGCCAAGGAGAAGCATCGATGACGACTACTTCTGCCGCTTCCGCATTACATCCAGATGATGTCGGCGACGAGATGCACCGGTGGTTGCGCGATCTGTTTCCCATCTGCCGGAGCATTACGGGGCCCGGGGTGCGACAGACAATTAGGTATCTCCAATCTCTGTTACCAGGATTGAAAATGGAGGCAATACCCTCCGGAGAGCGAGTCTATGATTGGACCGTTCCTGACGAGTGGACCGTCAACGACGCTTACGTTAGCAACGAGAACGGCGATCGAATCATAGATTTCCGAAGCAACAATCTTCATCTGGTCGGATACTCGGAACCGGTGGATCGATGGCTCGATCTGGCAGAGCTGCAGCAGCACTTGCACTCACTGCCCGAGCAGCCGGACGCCATCCCGTACGTTACCTCTTACTATGAGCGGCGCTGGGGATTTTGTCTGACGGAGAATCAGCGCAGAGCGTTGCCGCCCGGGATGTACAGGGCAGTCGTCCAGAGTGGCCTGTCGCCCGGTGTGCTGAACTACGCCGAACTAGTACTGCCTGGGATTCTCGAACAGGAGGTCCTTCTCTCGACGTATGTTTGCCATCCGTCGATGGCAAATAACGAACTTTCTGGCCCAGTTGTGGCGACGGCCTTGGCTCGTTGGCTAATGAAGCAGCCGTCCCGAAAGTATACGTATCGCATCGTATTCGTGCCCGAAACGATAGGGGCCATAGTGTATATCGGAAAAAACCTGCCGCTACTTAAACGCAACACCGTGGCGGGATTCCAGATCACCTGCATAGGCGATGAAAGGGCATATTCCTTCCTGTCGTCCCGAAGCGGTAACACCCTTTCAGACCGCATCGGTGAGCATGTCCTTAAGCACTGGGCGCCTGGCTACAAGAAGTATTCATACATAGACCGGGCTAGCGATGAACGACAGTATTGCAGTCCAGGGGTGGATTTGCCCGTTGCCTCGATTATGCGTTCGAAGTATGGTGAGTACGCCGAATATCACACTTCGCTTGATAACATGGACCTCGTTACATCCAAGGGGCTTGAAGGAGGGTACATGGCGCTAAGGCTGGCCATCCAATGCATCGAGGGGAACTGTGTTCCGCGTACGCTGGTTCTCTGCGAGCCCCAGCTTGGAAAGCGAGGATTGTATCCAACGATAAGCACTAAGACTTCGGCAGTGCCTGTCAAGAACATGATGAATCTCATTGCTTACGCGGACGGAGCAAGGGATCTTGCGGAGATTGCGGAGATTATCGGTGCACCGATGTGGGAACTCATGTCGTTGGTGGAGAAACTGCAGGATCATGGGTTGATGAAGATCGTCGACGGCGCGAGAGCGACTGTGGCGGCTACGTGAGTTGCTGTTGCACCGTGAGATGGGGGGCGAGAGTCGAGATTTGAGTATCGCCGCTGATATCCGGTCGCGGGACGCGGACCTAGTCGCTGGCAATCGCCATTGCAGTCCTATTGGTCACTATTGCCGCTCCGGGAGGGCTCGAGATTCCGAATCGACTGTGGATGCGATTCGCACTCCTGATGGGTGAAATCGCGAGTCAGATTGTGACCGCCTTTCTTTTCTACGGGGTAAGGACACCGTTTGTATAGCGAATTTGTATAACAAATGGCTCAAAGAGGAAGCTTCTGGCGGGCGACAATTATCTTGACCGGCGCATTGACTCATCTAATTTGTTACCCAGATGAGCCCGTTGCCTCACCTAACCTGCTACCCGTTGGATTGGCCGACGGGGGCAGAACATGGCGAGGCGACTCAGCATGGCAACACGGAAAGAATTGATCGCGGCCGTTGGGCGGCGATATCGCGAAGCGTCGAAGATCGACAGAACCAAGATCCTGGACGAGTTCGCGGAGCTCACCCAGTATCCCCGCGGCGAAAGTCCACCACATCAAACCAATGCACCCAATGCCTTCGCACATATTCCTCGGGAGTAAAAGAAATGCCGTACTCGTACGGCTCGTCGATTATCCTTGGCGCCGGCGGTGCTGAACTCGTAGTAGTCAAATGTCCTTGTTGCAGGATGAAGGCATGCTCGCCTCGGGCGAAGCGATCGCGGGCTTGCCTGAACGGTTCATCGGGAACGTCGATCATCTCGCGTATTCGTGGCTCGGATACGGCACG
>C687J26845_10002132_pt1 | contig 11622 bp, 9 predicted proteins | sample RifCSPlowO2_12_FD_26845 | JGI IMG/M metagenome (IMG submission 26845) | reverse complement strand
CCGACGAAAAAGCGGCCGGCTTGAACGGCATGCCTTCATTGCACGGGCTTTGGCTCGCCTGGTCGGCCACCACGATATGCCGCGCGGGGCTTGTGCTGGACAACCTGTGCCGACGGCCCGTTACAATGCGCGGCGTTTTGCCTCAAGCCGATAAGGACAGCCCATGATCGAAGCCACCTGGATCGCCTTCGCCTTCGTCATGGGCCTGGCCATACGTGGCATAGGCCTGCCGCCACTGGTCGGCTACCTGGCCGCCGGCTTCGCCCTGGCCACGTTCGGCGAGCACTTCGGCGTGGGCCCGCGCGACAGTGCCGCGCTGGAACATATCGCCCACCTCGGCGTCCTCCTGCTGCTGTTTACCGTCGGCCTCAAGCTCAAGCCGAGCAACCTGGTCAGGCGCGAGGTGATTGGCGGCGGTCTGCTGCACTTCGCCGTCTCCAGCCTGATCTTCCTCCCGGCGATCCTGCTGATCCTCGATCTGCCCTGGCAGGAGGGGCTGCTGCTGGCCATCGCCCTGTCCTTTTCCAGTACCGTGCTGGCGGCCAAGGTGCTGGAGGGCAAGCGCGAATTGCGCGCCTTCCACGGCCGGGTGGCGATCGGCGTGCTGATCATCCAGGACCTGCTCGCCCTGCTGGTGATGAGCCTGGCCAACGGCGACGCCCCTTCGCCCTGGGCGCTGCTGGTATTCGCCCTGCCCCTGCTGCGGCCGCTGCTGTTCCGCCTGCTGGATGCCAGCGGCCACGAAGAACTGATGGTGCTACTCGGCCTGCTGCTGGCCCTGGTGGTCGGCGGCTATGGCTTCGAGTCGCTGGGCCTGAGTTCCGAACTCGGCGCCCTGGCCTTCGGCGCCCTGCTGGCCAAGCACAAGCGCGCGGTCGAACTGTCCAACTCGCTGTGGAGCATCAAGGAGGTGTTCCTGGTCGGCTTCTTCCTGCAGATCGGCATCGGCGGCCTGCCGGATGCCGACGCCCTGGCTTTCGCCGTGGTCATGTCGCTGCTGCTGCCGCTCAAGGGCCTGCTGTTCTTCAGCCTGTTCCTGATGTTCCGCCTGCGCGCGCGCAGCGCCTTTCTCAGCGGCGTCAGCCTGACCAACTACAGCGAGTTCGGCCTGATCGTGGCCAGCGTGGTCCTGCCACAATGGCTCATCCCGCTGGCCATCAGCGTGGCCCTGTCGTTCGTCATCTCCGCGCAACTGAACCGCTTCGCCCACCCGCTCTACGAGCGCCTGGCCAAGCGCCTGATCCCGCTGGAGCGCGATATCCGTCACCCCGACGAACAGCCGATTTCCCTCGGCGATGCGCAGATCCTGATCATCGGCATGGGCCGCACCGGCCGCGCCGCCTACGATCACCTCAAGGACAAGGGCTTCAGGCTGTTGAGCCTGGACTCCGACCCGGTGGCGATCGAACTGAGCAGCAAGGCCGGACGCCGCGTGCAATTCGCCGACGCCGAAGACCAGATGTTCTGGCAGAGCCTGGAAATGCCAGCGGTCGAGGCGGTGATCCTGGCCATGAACGACCAGGAAGCCAAGATCATCTCCACCCACAAGCTGCGCGAACGCGGCTTCAAGGGGCTGATCGTCGCCCACGCGATGTATGAAGACATCGCCCAGCGCATCCAGGCGGCCGGCGCCGACCACACCTACCTGACCATGAGCGAGGCCGGCAGCGGCCTGGCCGAACACGTCGCCCGTGGCCTGCAAGCGCGCAACTGAGAGGCGACAACCGCCCTACGATCTCGAGCAATCCATATCAGGGTGTCACTCGCCGCAGGCAGTGCACCATGGATCATCGGCGCGGCATAAAGCTGGCGGGCTGTCGCTTCGCGCCGAACGGATCGCCGCCCGAGCCGCCCTACGCGCCGGCTGGATTGCCCTCCATGGCCTACGCGAAATCGCGACAGCGCCACAACCCGTAGGGCGTAAGTAATACGCCATTTGCAGCGGCAAGACACTGCCAGCCATGACGCCTGCCGCGCGCAACAATAAATATTGTGCACAATCACAAAATAAATTGTTTTAACCAATGTGAACAAGTTGCTATAGTCGGCCCATTCTGACCGACCAGACAGCTTTTAATGGCGATCAGATAGAGGCGCCGTGAAGCCTCGTGCAAGCCCATGACCGCATAAAAACAACTGGCAGGCTCTGACATGACCACGACTAGCACCAAGCACGCCCCAGCTCCGTCTGCGGGTAGCAATGACCTGATCTACCAGCTTGACGATACCCCGGCGTTCGCTCCCGCCATCTTCGCTGCCCTGCAACACGTGCTGGCCGCCTTCGTCGGCATCATCACGCCGACGCTGATCATCGGCAGCGTGCTTGGCCTGGGTGCCCACGTGCCCTATCTGGTGAGCATGGCGCTGTTCGTCTCCGGTCTCGGCACCTTCGTCCAGGCCAAGCGCATCGGCCCAATCGGCTCCGGCCTGCTGTGCCTGCAGGGCACCAGCTTCGGCTTCCTCAGCGTGATTCTCAGCGCCGGATTCATCGTCAAAGGCCGTGGCGGCAGCGAGGAAGAGATCCTCTCCACCCTGTTCGGCATCTGCTTCTGCGCCGCCTTCGTCGAGATCGCCTTCAGCCAGTTCATCAACAAGCTGCGCAAGGTGATCACCCCGGTAGTGACCGGCACCATCATCTGCCTGATGGGCCTGTCGCTGATCAAGGTGGGCATGACCGACTTGGCCGGCGGCTATGGCGCGCCTGATCTCGGCGCCCTGCATCACCTGGCCCTCGGCGGCCTGGTCCTGAGCACCATCGTCATCCTCAACCGTGTGTCCTCGCAGGTATTGCGCCTGTCGGCGGTGATCATCGGCCTGACCCTGGGCTTCACCGTGGCCTGGCTCACGGGTCAGGTGAACTTCGCCAGCATGGCCGAGGTTCCGCTGATCAGCGTACCGCAGCCGTTCAAGTACGGTTTCAGCTTCGACTTCATCGCCTTCGTGCCGATTGCCGTGATCTTCCTGATCACTCCGCTGGAGACCGCCGGCGACCTGACCGCCAACTCGATCATCTCCAAGCAACCGGTATCCGGCCCGCTGTACATGCGCCGGATCAAGTCCGGGGTGCTGGCCGACGGCTGCAACTCGGCGGTCGCGGCCATGTTCAACAGCCTGCCGATGACCACCTTCAGCCAGAACAACGGCGTGATCCAGCTCACGGGCGTAGCCAGCCGCCACGTGGCCTTCTACATCGCCGGCATCCTCGTCCTGCTCGGCCTGTTCCCGGCGGTGGGCGCCGTGCTGCAACTGATGCCCAAACCGGTACTGGGCGGTGCCACCCTGATCATGTTCGGCACTGTTGCCGTAGCCGGCATCAAGATCCTCAGCGAGGCCGGCCTGCACCGGCGCAACGTGCTAATCGTAGCCATTTCCCTGGGCCTGGGCCTGGGTGTAGCCGGCGTACCGGAGGTGCTCTCGCAGATGCCGGATGTGCTGAAGAACATCTTCGGCTCACCCATCACCATCGGCGCCTTCAGTGCCATCCTGCTGAACTTCTTCCTGCCGGACGAGGCCCATGAAGTGGAAGAGGATGACTACGACCCCGAGGCGCACATGCACACCGTAGTGAATGGCGCATCCGACGAGGACGGGGACAACGTTGCACCTGGAATCCTGAGCAGCAACCTCGATCCGAGCCCGCGCCCCAACTAAGCATCCAGCCAACACCATCCCGGCGCACACGCCGGGAGTCCCGACGTGCACCTCCTAAAAATAAGGGAAACCCGATGAAACTGAAGCATCTGCCTCACTGCATTGCGCTTTCTGCCGGCCTGCTCGCCGGCCAGCAGGCCACTGCCGGCGACCTGCTGCACTGGCAGGACAACAGCCTGACCTACCTGTATGGCGACAACTTCCAGCGCCTCAACTTCAATGGCGAGGAACAGCCCTCGCAGACCACCTTCACCTTCGAACACGCCAGCGGCTGGGCCTGGGGCGACGTGTTCTATTTCCTCGACTACGTTCGCGCCGATAACGTCCAGTCGCGCGGCAGTTTTGCCAACGGCAGCTTCGAGCAAGACGACAAGAACAGCTTCTATTACATGGAGTTCTCGCCGCGCGTCAGCCTCAGCTGGCTGACCGGCCAGGATCTCTCCGTGGGTCCGCTGAAAGACGTCAAAGCGGCATTCACCTATGAAAAGGGCGAAGGCGGTCCCGGCACCGAGAACTACCTGTATGGCCTGGGCTTCGACTGGGACGTGCCGGGCTTCGCCTACCTCAAGACCAACCTGTACCGGGTCAAGATCAATAACCAGGTGTTCTTCGCCGACCAGAATAGCAACGGTTACGCCACCCAGTTGACCGTGGCCGGTGCCTACCCCTTCGCCATCGGCGAGCAGGACTTCGTGGTCGACGGCTACATCGACTGGCGCTCACCCTCCGACGAAGCCGGCACCCAGACCTCGGTGGGGTCCTCGATCCAGGTCAAATGGGACGCGGGCAAGGCCCTGTTCGGCAAGGAGCGCAAGCTCTACGTCGGCACCGAGCTGAACATGTGGCACAACAAGTACGGGATCAAGCCCATCGATGGCTCCACCGACGGTTTCGACCAGACGGCGGTGCAAGCCCTGGTCAAGTACCACTTCTGATGGCAACGCACTGAACCACTGCCGGGTAGGCGGCAGTGGGGAAGTAGAGGGGATCACGCTGAGCGTGATCCCCTTTTTTTGTGTACAAAAATATCCCCCGCAGCCAGCCAAACAGTGCCCTCGGCGAAGCAGTCCCCCAGTACGATCAAACAAACCGGAAAACCCAATAGCCACAACAGCTTAAGCAAAATCACCCAGCACAAACTGACCGCCAAGTCAATTTATGGTACACATAAAAATAGCTTTTTGTGGACAATTTAGTAAAAAACAATTTCCAGGATTAATTTTTATGTGTACAACAATTAGACCGCCACGCTCATTCGCTCAGCGTTAGCCACCCAGCCCTGCTCAACCCAAGGGAAGCGAACGAAAGATGTGGAACGGAACGTGCACACAATATCTCCTCAGATGCGCGCCATATCGGCGCCAACAACAAAATGCCAGGAGCCGCCCATGTCCACCGATGACTTCCGCATCAAGCAAATCGACACCTCGCTGCACAACGAGGACCTGGCGCCCTTGGCTCCCGGAAAACGCAAATGGGGTTGGTTCGAGATATTCAATGTCTGGTCCAACGACATCCAGAGCCTGTTCGGCTACACCCTCGCCGCCACCCTGTTCATTTCCTATGGCCTGAACGGCTGGGCGGTGCTGGCCGGAATCGTTCTGGCCGGCTTTATCGTCATGGGCCTGGTGCAACTGACCGGCAGGCCCAGCGTCAAGTACGGCATTCCTTTCCCGGTCATGGCCCGTGCCAGCATGGGCGTGCGCGGGGCCAACTTCCCGGCCGTGGTGCGCGGCATCGTGGCGATCTTCTGGTATGGCGTGCAGACCTATTTCGCCTCCACCGCCGTGGCCCTGTTGCTCAACTCGCTGCTCGGCAGCGGCTCGAGTGCGACATTTCTGGGCATGACCACTATCGGCTGGGTCTCCTATGTGATCGTCTGCGTATTTCAGGTCGCCCTGTTCATTCGCGGTATCGACTGGATCACCAAGTTCCTCAACTGGGCCGGCCCGCTGGTCTACCTGGTGATGATCGCGCTGATGCTGATGATCTGGTACAAGGCCGGCCCCAGCCTGCTTGGTGAGCTGGGCGAGATCTTCCGCGGTACCGGCGAATATGCCGCCGGCCCGGTCGCCGCCTTTATCGCGGTGGTTGGCACCATGGTCGCCTACTTCGCCGCAGTGGTGATCAACTACGGCGACTTCGCGCGCTTCGTCAAAAGCGAAAAACAGATGACCATCGGCAACTTCCTCGGCCTGCCGGTGAGCCTGGCGATCTTCTCGCTGATCGCCCTGGTGATCACCGCCGGCACCGTGGTGGTGTTCGGCGAGACCCTGACCAACCCGACTGACATCGTCGCCCGGGTCGACAACCTGAGCCTGACCATCATCGCCGCGCTGACCTTCTTCGCCGCCACGGTCGGGATCAACCTGGTCGCCAACTTCATCCCGCCCGCCTACGACATCGCCAACCTGGCGCCCGCCCACATCAGCGCGCGCACCGGCGGTTTCATCACCGCNGCCATCGCCTTCTTCATTGGCGCACTCTGGGTGTCCTTTATCAGCAACGTCGGCATCGCCGCCTTCGTCGACACNCTGGGCGCGGTACTCGCACCGCTGTATGGCATCCTNGTCGCCGATTACTACCTGGTGCGCAGGCAGCAGCTCAACCTGCAGGACCTGTTCAGCGCCGAAGCCGGCTCGACCTACTACTACAATGGCGGCTGGAACCGTAACGCCATGATCGCCTTCGGCGTGGCCTCGGTCTTCTCGGTCGCCTCGGTGTGGACGCCGGGCCTCAACGACCTGTCCGGCTACTCCTGGCTGTTCGGCGCCATGCTCGGCGCGCTGTTCCACTACCTGCTGATGCGCAAGCACTGTGCCGCCAAAGGCGCCTCNGCTGTGCTCGGCTCACGCAGCTAAAACCCGCCGGACGGCGCGTCGCAGGCAACCCCGGCGCGCTACCGCATGCAGCCAACCAGGCCGTTCCCCCCGGGAACGGCTTGCCCTGGCGTGGCGCGAGCGTCCTCGCCTGCCCCTACCGCAAGGTCGATGCCGGTTTTTCCCGACGAGCGCCACCAGACGTGCCCGGCATCGGCCTCCTCCTCTGACAGCACCTGCCGAGACGGCCACCATCCGGGTAAATTCATAACAACTCAGTTGCCTCACAACCGCCTGATAAATGTCTGATGGCAACGCACTGAATCGCTGACGGCTAGGCGGCGGTGGCAAAGCAGGGAGGGAAGCATGCTGGTCTTGCTTCCCCCTCCTTTATCCGGCGCCTGCGTCGCTAATGCTTCCGTGCCCGCACGATATGCGCCGGCGAATCGAACCGCAGCTGGCCGTCCGCGCCGACGTAAGGTGCCAGCACCTGCTCCGCCTCAGCCAGGATGCGCGCGATCACTTGCTCATCGAGGTTGACCCCCATGACCGGCAACCAGCCGCGCAGATCCGCCTCGACCATGGCACGCACACTGGGAAAGCATGCCGTAGCCGTGTGACTCACGATGCCTGGCGAGCCGATTCCGGCGCTGTTGAACAGCGCCACCAGTGCCTGCTTGTCGCCAAGCACGAATGGCGCCCGCAGGGCGTCCGCCGCCTGTTCACCAGCGAGACGCGCCAGCAAGGCGACTTCGGCCGCGTAGGCCGGGGTATTTTCCAGTGAATCCCAGACGGCAACGGCCAGCCGACCGCCTGGCACCAGGACCCTGAGCATCTCACGCAGGGCTTGTCGCCTATCGTTGAAAAACATCAGGCCGAACTGGCTGATAACCGCGTCGAAGGACTCATCCGGATAAGGCAGCGACTCCGCCGGGCCCTGCCGCCAGTCGATATCGGGCGCCAGTCGTGCGGCAACGGCGAGCATTCCGGGATTGACATCCAGCCCCGCGACGACGCCATCAGCCCCGACGCAAATGGCCGCCACCCCGGCGAGTACACCGGTGCCGCAGGCCACATCCAGCACCCTCTGCCCTGGCTGAAGGTTGGCGGCGGCGGCGACCCAGGGCGCCCACTCCTGGAACAATGCCGGGACCAAGAGTGCCTGGTAGGCATTTGCCTCATCTATCTGTGCTTGCAAGTCGGAATCGTTCATTTCAGGCCTCCTGTGCACCCTGTGTCGGAGTCCGCGAGTCATGCCTTTGTTGCCACCGCCGACACACAACTTGACCACCGGCGGGGCCGAAACAGCTTCTGGCCGCAACGGCCGATTGCTGTCGAGGACGAATCGCACCTTCTTACTTGCAAGCATAGAAGACCTGAAGCCGGAGCCGTGCGCGGGTCGATTGGCTACTCGACGCTCGCCTTGGCTTTTTGCCGCTTGAGGAAATCCACCTTCCACTGCTCCACCCCCATGTACTCCGAATCCAGATTGGCCTCGACCCGGTAGCGATCCTTTAGCGCCGCTACCTCGGCCTGTTGTTCGACAAGAAAGCGATCGAAGCGCTGCAGCAGCTCGGGATGCCTGAGCGTGGACAGGTGAAAGCTGCCGCGGGTATGCGGCAACTTGGCATCGAACACCAAGGCGCCGGGGCGGGCGCGGATGTTGTCGAGGTAATGGGTGGCGACCACCACATTGAAGTAGGCGCCGTCGGTGTCTTTCTTCAATGTCTGCTGGATCATCTTGCGCAGGTCGTCGCTGTAGGTCAGCTGGATCTGTCCCGTCTCGATACCCAGCTGGTAACCCCAGGGGGTCCAGCCGCTGACCATGCCCAGGCGCTTGAGCCGTTCGATCGGCTGCCCCTGACGCTGCGGTGCGACCAGCACGCCATCGACATAGGCGACCACCGCCTGGCTGTAGTGCAGGTCCTTGCCGAGCTTTTGGGTCTGCGCCCAGCTATCGCTGTCCGGGTACTTGAAATCCACCTCACCCTGCAGCAGGGCCGGTAGCAAGCGCGCCACCGGCAGCGCCCGGTAGCTCAACTGTACGCCGCTGTGCGTCGCGAACAGATCGAACAACTCACGGGCAAAGCCTTGGTATTGCCCCTGCTGGTCGACACTGTAATGCGGCGCGAAAGCCATCTTCTCGACGCCGATGACATAGCTTTCGGCCTGGCTGGCGGTGCAAAACAGCAAGGTGAACAAACTGCAGACACGAGCGGGCTTCACGGCAACCCTCCTGATTATTGTTGGTTTGGTCTCACCGGTTTGATCGGCCAAAGGCAGACCGCGACCGGGGATTCAGCGCGGCGACTCAGCCACCGGTCACGCTCATGAACCGCAGTACCTGGACCTGCTCGTCACGCTCGAAGTAATGGCGCTCGGGCTTGAGTCGCAAGGCACCGACCAGGGCGTCGCGTAGACGCTGGCTGTCCCCCGGATAACGGCGGATCAAGGCCTTGAGATCCAGCGCGTTGTCGTGACCCAGACAGAGCACCAGCTTGCCCTCGGCGGTGACCCGCACGCGGTTGCAATCGCCACAGAAGTTGTGGCTGTGCGGCGAGATAAAGCCGACGTGCGTCCCTGTGCCCTGCACCCGCCAATAGCGCGACGGCCCGCCGGTCTGCTGACTGCTGCGCACCAGCGCATGGCGCGCCTCGATACGCTGGCGCACCTCGTCGCTGGAGCAGAAGGTCTGCCCGCGTTGATGGCTGGAGACACTGCCCAGCGGCATCTCTTCGATAAAGCTGATATCCAGGCCGCGCGCGATGGCGAACTCGACCAGGTCAAGTACCTCGTCGTCGTTGCGTCCCTGCTGCACCACGCTGTTCAACTTGATCCGACCGAAGCCCGCCGCTCGCGCCGCCTCGATGCCGGCCAGCACCTGATCGAGCCGGTCACGCCGGGTCAAGGCGGCAAAACGCTCGCGGCGCAAGGAATCCAGGCTGATGTTCAGGCGCTTGACCCCGGCCGCGCGCAACTGCGGCGCCAGTTCGGCCAGTTGCGAGCCATTGGTGGTGATGGCCAGGTCTTCCAGCTCCGGGCGCTGGCCCAGGCGCGCCAGCAGGCTGAGCAGGTTCTTGCGCACCAGCGGCTCGCCACCGGTGATGCGAATGCGTTTGACCCCCAGGCCGATAAAGGCATCGGCCACGGCGTAGAGTTCTTCCAGACTGAGGATCTGCGCCCGCGGGGCGAAGACCATGTCCTCGCTCATGCAATAGGTGCAACGAAAGTCGCAGCGGTCGGTGACCGAGAGCCGCAGGTAGGTGATGCGCCGACCGAAAGGGTCGAGCAAGTGCGCGTGAGACACGGCGAGTCTCCTCTACTCAGGGAGTCGAGACATTTTTGTAATTAAATTCAGCGCACAGATAGAAACAGAAAAGTTATTTTTTGTACACAATAAACTGACCGCCTGGTCAGTTTAGTTAACCAAACGCCCAGCCTGCGCTAGCTTGAGCCACGCGCAGGGCCGGTGCTACCATGCCCGACCGCCGCCCAGCGCCGGGCGGCACATGCAAGCACAGGGGCTTATGACCAGTATTCGCGAGCGCAACAGAGAGCTGATTTTGCGCGCAGCCAGTGAAGAATTCGCCGACAAGGGCTTTGCCGCCAGCAAGACCAGCGATATCGCCGCCAAGGCCGGTGTGCCCAAGCCCAACGTCTATTACTACTTCAAGTCGAAAGAGAACCTCTACCGCGAGGTGCTGGAAAGCATCATCGAACCGCTGCTGGAGGCCTCGGCGCCGTTCAATCAACCCGGCAACCCGGCGCAAGTGCTGACGGCCTATATCCGCTCGAAGATCCGCATNTCCCGCGAGCTGCCCTCCGCCTCCAAGGTATTTGCCAGCGAGATCATGCATGGNGCGCCGCACCTGTCCGCCGACCAGGCCGAACAGCTCAACGCCCAGGCCCAGCACAACATNNCCTGCATCCAGCGCTGGATCGACCAGGGCCTGATGGCCAANATCGACCCGCATCACCTGATGTTCAGCATCTGGGCCGCGACCCAGACCTATGCCGACTTCGACTGGCAGATCGCCACCGTCACCGGCAAGGCCAGCCTGGACGACGCCGACTACGAAGCCGCCGCCCAGACCATCATCCGCCTGGTGATCAAGGGCTGCGAGATCGACGAAAAGCAGAGCGCCGCCTCCGAGCAAGTCACCCGCGCGTAAGCCTCAGTTATGCAGCCTACCCTCAGCTAAAAAACACAACGCCCACGCCGTCAAAACGGTGGATGCCTTGAAAGGCTCCACCGTTTTTTATGGCTATTTCGGTCTAACAACAGAAAACGTGGGAGGCGCTTTAGCGGCGATTTTCCACGATGCTGATCGCGGCTAAAGCCCCTCCCNCAGGCCAGCAGAATCAGCGGCCCGGNAGACAGCATCAGGCCACCACACCTGCATCGGCCTTGAGCCCCNCCGCCTGCACCGCGCCGATCGCGCATTGCTCGTCGATATCCGAGGTATCGCCGGTGATGCCGATGGCGCCGATCACCNCGCCGCGCTCATCGCGNATCAGCACGCCGCCCGCGGCGGGTACCAGCTTGCCGTCCGCCANGTTATTCAGCGCCCCGATGAAGGCNGGCCGTTGCTGCGCATCGGCAGCGATGGCACGCGAGCCCTTGCCCAGCGCCACCGCGCCCCAGGCCTTGGCGATGGCGATCTGNGGNCGCAGCAGGCTGGCGCCGTCTTCACGCNGCAGGCTGATCAGGTGGCCGCCGGCATCCAGCACGGCAACGGTCAAGGGCGCCGCGGACAGNTCCCGGCCAAGCGCCAGGGCGTGGTTGCTGATGGTGGTCGCGGTATGCAGGTTCAAAGCGCTCATATCTGGAGCCCTCCTCGGAAAATGGATGGAAACAGGGCCTGCACCCACGGCGTCAGCGTCCGCAGCGGACCGGCGGGACATGCCCAACGAATAAACCGTACACAATAAATAATATTTTTAGTACATTTAAATTATTNTTTGTATACAAANATCGTCCTGCTTCANCCTTCCCAATACCCCGGGGTGTTGTAGATCGCTTTCAGGTAGTCGATGAAAAAACGCACCTTGGCNGGCAAATAGCGCTGTTGCGGATAGACCGCCTGGATGTCGTAGGCCGGCACGGCGAACTCGTCGAGCACCGTTACCAGTTGCCCGCGCTTGAGCTCGG
>C687J26845_10002128_pt1 | contig 11625 bp, 8 predicted proteins | sample RifCSPlowO2_12_FD_26845 | JGI IMG/M metagenome (IMG submission 26845) | reverse complement strand
GATGAGAACGCGTCAGCGGAGGAGGAGCGGGATATCGCCACCCACACAGTGGCGGTCGATGCAAACCTTACTGCCCCATTTAAAATCGTCGCGCTCGATGATCTTCACGGTGCACAGATCGACACTTTTTTGCATGGCAAAAATGTGGAGAACGTCAAGGCTTTCCGCGATGCTGTGGATCGAAAGGATGCTTGGTCGCTGACCACCCGCCCGCAGGATCTGGCCGAACTCGTTGAGTTTTGGAATGACCATCAGCGGATCGGTTCACGTTTTGAGCTTATGCAGAGCAGTATTGCTCGCCGCTTAGCGGAGCGTGACCAAGATCGTTCTGAGGCGCGTCCGATCTCGAGCGATAGGTTGCGTCTCGGAGCGCGCTTGGTGGCAGCCGCGACTACGCTAACCCAGGAGTCGGCGATTCGAGTCCCTGATGGGGTCAACAACGCGAAGGGTATCGCTATCCGGGAGGTTCTTACCGATTGGAACGACACCGATTGCGCGACTTTACTCAGCCGGCCAATATTTGACGAGGGCATCTACGGTACGGTTCGTTTTCATCACCGATCGGTGCGCGAATATCTCACTGCCGAGTGGCTACATACGCTTATCGTCGACGAAGGCTCGCGTGAGCGGATTGAGAGTTTGTTCTTCCGGTCGCAGTATGGCATCGAGGTGATCGTCCCTACGATGCGGCCGGTACTGCCCTGGCTCGCCATCCTAGACGGACGTATCCTCGCCCGAGTCCGTCGTCTCGCACCTGAAATTCTCTTCGAGGGTGGTGATCCGAGCCAACTGCCGCGCGAAACGCGGAGCGATATCCTGTGTCAAGCCTGCGAGCAACTGGCACAGCCTGCGCATGGCCGGTCACTTACTGATTACTCAGCAGTTCAGCGCTTTGCGAATATCGATCTCACTGACGATATCAAGGCGCTGCTCGTCCAATATGCTGAGGACGATGATATCTCCTCGTTCTTGCTCCGTATGGTCTGGCAAGGGGAGATCAGGGGGGCCGCCTCCGAAGCCAAGAGTTTCGCGCTGGTTTCGCGTAACAAATACACGCGAATCGCGGCTTTTCGCGCGCTGGCGGCAGTCGGATCAGCCGCTGATCATGATGAGGTACGGTGCGCCTTACTTCACGAGAGCGAAGAGATTAGACGCGATTGGCTCGTCGAGCTGATTCCCGGGCTTCCGGAGAGCGGCAACGCCGTCGAATGGCTGCTCGCGGCGCTGGAGCGCACGCCAGCCAAGGAACAGTTCGCAGTTGACAGCCTGATGCGCTCTTTGTCGCAACTGGTCACTGAGTGGCCGTTGCTGCTTCTCCCCAGATTGCTTGCCGGCTTCCATGCCCTCCTGAAGAGGCCGCCGGTCATCGAGCAGCGCTTTTGTGAGATATCGACGCGATACAGCTGGCTGGCGCAAGCCGCAGCTCAGACTGTTCGCCGCCTTATAGACGCTCGTGATCTGAGTGCACTCGAGCCCGCTGCGTTGTCGATCCTGCGCACGCTACCTATTGCCCAGGGATATGGCGAATACGAGTTTCGCGACTTAAGTGGCGATCTTTCGAAACGTGTCGTCGAATGGCCCGAACTCAATCATGCGCTGTTCTGGCACGATGTTGCCGAAACACGCGCTGCCCTTGAGGTTAAGAAAGACGAACGTCTCATCGATTATTGGCAGGTCGGCATATTTGGTCATCTCTGGATGGTAGGTGCCGACAGCTTCGATACCGTGTGTGATGACATCGCTATCCGGACACTGTTAGACGACAAACTTGTCGCACTCACTTTAGCCTTTTCTATCTACCGAGAGAGTGGTCGTCCCGCTGCGTGGCGAGCTCGCTTGAAAGACCTTGCCAAGTGCGAGGACGAGCTGAGGTCAACACTGGACGCGTTACTACGTCCACCGGCCCAAGGCCGGCAAATCTGGAAGCAGCGCGAGGCGCGCTGGAAGAAGCAGGCGGCAAAGGACGTAGCGAACCGAGAAACGAATAAGCGCAAATGGAAGGAGCATCTCGACGCTAATATCGAGGCGCTGCGCGATCCAGGCGCTCAGGGGGTTATCACTAACGCCCAATATTATCTGCACCAGCGAATGCGCGAGAACACCGATAGTTCCAACCAATGGAGTGAGGGAGACTGGTGCTCGCTCATCCCAGAGTTCGGTCAGTCGATTGCGCGAGCGTTCCGCGACGGTGCGGTTAACTTTTGGCGCTGCCATCGTCCGACATTACTTTCCGAGGGGGCTAAGCCTAATGTCACCCCCTTCAGCGTCATCTTTGGGCTTACAGGTTTGTCGATCGAGACACGAGAGCACCCTGGCTGGCTCAAGGACATCTCTATCGCGGAGGCAAATATTGCAACCCGCTTCGCGCTCCACGAGCTCAACGGTTTTCCTAGCTGGTTGCCGGGTCTCTATGTGGCCTATCCCGAAGCAGTCATCGATGTTGTGATCACCGAGATTGACTATGAGCTCACAACAGAGAGTTCTGATAGCTCAAGCCACTATGTGCTCTATGACGCTAGCTGGAGCGGCAGTTGGATGTGGGATCGGCTCGCACCACTAATAATCGCTCGGTTACGCAAGCAGCCGAAGAATATCGGCAACCTGCGCTATATGCTCAGCGTCGTGCAAGGTTCATCGGTCGACGATGTGGCTATTGCGAAACTCGCAGCACAAAAGGCTAAAACGACCAAAAACCTTAGAGCCGCGCCGCTTTGGTTTGCGATGTGGGTGGGAGTTGATCCAGGGGTTGCTATTCCGGCGCTCGCTGCGCGGCTTGCCGAGATTAAGGGTACCGATAACCAAACACTTTTTGCGATGTGTTTTATCACGGCGCTAATTGGTGATCGCCGTCAAAACAGTAGTACTCGCCAAGCCTTCCGCACGGTCGAGCACATGAAAGCGCTTTACCTCCTGACGCACAACTATGTGCGTCAGGAGGATGACATCGAGCGCGCCGGAAATGGTGTGTACTCACCGGGCCTGCGCGATGATGCTCAGGATGCACGCGATGCGCTGTTTTCGTTTATTAGGGAGACTCCAGGCAAAGAGGCTTTTCTTGCATTGATGGATATTTCACGCGCGCATCCCGCCGAAAAATCGCGTCCCTGGATGGCGTTTTATGCCAAGGCCAAAGCGACTCTTGATGCAGATGCTCATGCCTGGTCGCCACTGCAAGTACGCGACTTCCACGATCGGCTGGAACGTACACCGACCAATCATCGTGATCTCTGGAGTCTTGCCGTCGATCGTATGCTTGATCTCAAGCATGATCTTGAGGAAGGCGATGCGAGCATCGCATCAATCCTGCAGCCAGTAGATCGGGAAACGGAGATCCGAAAATATATCGGAAACTGGTGCCGAGAGCGCTCAGGTGGCCGATATGCGATTCCACAAGAGGAGGAGCTCGCCGACGCCAAAAGGCCTGACCTGCGCTTTCATGGCGTTGGTTTCGATGGGCCGGTGCCGGTAGAGCTCAAGCTCGGCGACAAATGGACCGGGCCGCATCTATTTGAGCGCCTTGAGGTACAACTTTGTGGCGACTACCTTCGAGATCGGCGATCTAGCCGCGGGATATTTGCGCTCGTTTTTCATGGAGTCAAGGCCAGTTGGGATCTGCCGAATGGTAAACGTGCTGAGAGTTTCGGTGCCCTGATAGAAGCGCTTCAAAACCATTGGACTATCCTCGCGCCACAGTTCCCAGGTGTCGAAGAAATCAAGGTGATTGGGATCGATCTGACCAAGCGCGGCGTGGATACGAAAGCAGCATCAAAAAAGGTCGCTAGGAAGCGAGGAAAAGGGACTGATATAGGCTAGGCCATCGCAGTATTAAAGTCAGAAGCATCTAGCTAGGCAGACGTGCGGTTCATACGGCCATGAACCGTCCTCGGATGATCTGTGAGGTATCGGAAAGCGAAGGCGTTCAAAAATACGAAGGTGCTCAATATTCTTTGAGCACCTTCGAGTGAAGTGAGCATCTTCAGGTAGATGCGGGCAGCTCCCATGCCCATCCGCCCTGCATACCTGTTTTGTGTGAACGTATACCTAGCTGTTTCTGGGCTCTACGAAGTGATGCCTGAGAGATGCAAGACTCCTCAGCTAAAGACTGCAACGTAGTGATCGCAACAGGCCCCGCTTGCAACGTCTCCTCAAGAAAGTTGCAAGCTTCTTGAGTGGCTGATGCGGGTCTTGCGCCACCCGTTTGCTCGATAGCAGCCAGAATGGCTTCAGCACTACCTTCGATGGCCTCTCCCCATCGGATGCAGGTTGTCTCCAACTGCTCGTCTATAACGATGGGCTCAACGAAATACTCGATCCCTCCGCTATCAATCGAAACGTTGGACTTGGCTCGGACAAGCACCCTGGCTTCTGAGTTCTGATCCTTCTCTGCCACCAGTACAGTGCGAGCGAGCGCGGAGAATGCCTGGCTGCCGATTACACGATTAGCTGCGGAGGACTGGGACGCACCTTTGCTTAGGTGAGATATGCCGAGGACAGCGCAACAATACCGCTCTGCGAAATCCACTACCATTTGTAGCCCCTGCCGAACTTCGTTTGCTCTGTGCATGTCCCCACGAATGAGATTGATCAGTGGGTCGAAAATCAGCAATGAAACGCCGTCAATCCGTGCGGCTGCCTCATTCAAAAGGGCAAAGTTGGCTGCAGGATCAAACTGTCGCCTGTTCCCACGCTGATCTCTGAGCCCTTCGATTATGTGCACGCGGGTTAGGTCTGCATCTGCAGCCGTAAGGCGGGGAATGATCGTGTCAGCTATACCATCCTCGCCGCTCCAGATTACGACGTTGCCTGCTGCCTCACATTTGCTGCCGTCTGGCCAGTCACCACCTCTACTGAGCGTGGCGGCCAGCGAGATTACCAACGTGGTTTTGCCGCATCCACCTGCGCCGGCAAGAATGGATAGCTTTGCCCTTGGCAGCCAGCCTGGCCAAATCCACTGGATCTTTTCCACTGGAATATCGACCGCTGCTGTGAGTTCTACCATCCAACCTGATTGTTTAGGCGTTTGGGGCTGCATCACAGCGCCTCCCTTTGCCGAATCCAAGCCTGGATTTCACTGTTACGCCAGCCGACGCTGGAGCCGCACAAAAGGCGTTGGCGCGGGAAATGGCCCTCCGATATTTTGCGATAGATCGTTGAGCGTTTTAGGCCTACGATTGCCTCGACATCGCGTAAGCGAAGAATTTTGTCATCGTCGCCGACGTCGTCAAAGTTGCTAACGTGCATTGCCATAGGTTTTGAGTCCTAGGTCCTGAAGCGTGGGGCAGCGTCCTCCGGCACTACTGCTAAAAAGGGTAAAAGACGGATATCGGCTGGCTATATAGCGAGCACGGGCATTTGCCACACGCATAGGTATATGCGCGTTTCCGAGATTAATGTTCGGTAGCGTCGGAGGTCGTTGTGGGCTACAGAAATTCTAGGCCGTGAGGCTTCTAGGGGCAGAACGGACTGAGAGTGTTCTGGCCAGATACGCAAATCAACCAATGGCAGCTGATGCGGCCCGTTCAGCGGATGCGAACGAGGCGAAAGTTTTTAACGTCGTTACCAGGGCGACGTGGCGGACCGTTGCGGATCGATAGGGATCGCTTGGGACGAACGATTTTTAACATGCGAGCATGTTCGATAGCAACTCGCATGCTCCTCTCCTTGGTTGGGTAGGTATTGGCCCGACCAAGGGCACAGTTGACAGAGCATTTAGCTCTTTATCGAGTCCAAATAGTCGGCCCATGTCTGCATCATTTCGCGGCGCTCCGGCAAGAAAGTGGTTCGATCGTACGCACGTCCCAGCGGATTTTTTACCGTGTGAGCAAGCTGATGCTCCAGGAGGTCGGGGCGAAACCCCAACACCTCAGCACCTATGGTTCTCGCTGTCGCACGAAAGCCGTGCCCAGTCATTTCGTCGCCGCTGATGTCCATGCGGCGTAACGCGCTGAGGACGGCGTTGTTGGACATCGGTCGGTCGCCTCCTCGGGCTGAGGGGAAGGCATATCTATGTCTGCCAGTGAGTGGTTTTAGCTCGCGCAGAACAGCGATTGCTTGCTGGCTCAGGGGAACCAAATGATCCGGGCGATCCTGTTTGGTGACAGTGAGCCCTTTCATCTTGTGGCCGGGAATCAACCATTCGCCAGCATCCAGATTGACCTCTGACCACTCCATTTGCCGCAGGTCACCGGGCCGGCAGAACAGCAACGGAGCCAGTTTTAAGGCACAACAAACAGGCATCGTTCCGCTGTAGCTATCCAGTGCTTTAAGCAGTGCACCGAGTTTTTCAGGATCGGTCACGGCAGCAAAATGTTTCACCCGCTTGGCTGGGAGCGTACGTAAGAGATTGCCAATCTGGTTGGGTGGGGTGATACCGGCAGCTTCGGCGAACTCGAAAATCTGTTTGTAGATCTGGGCAACACGACGTGCCGTCTCGCGAGCACCGCGCTTGATGATGCGCTGGAGATTTTCGACCAGCATGGGCGTGCTGATGCTGCTGATCGGGAGTTTTCCCAGCCAGGGGAAGGCATTGAGCTCAAGGCGCTGCCGCACCGTGCGGGTGTACTCCGGGTCCCAGGAGGACTCGCGAATACTCAGCCACTGCGTGGCAACCGACTCAAAGGTGTGCTGGTGATCGAGCTGGCTGACCACCTTGGCCATACGTCTTTGCAGCGAAGGGTCTTGACCGCTGGTGAGCTGAACACGAGCGTCATCACGCTTGCGACGAGCATCCTGTAAGCCGACCTCTGGGTAAACGCCAAGAGCAAGGCGTTTTTCCTTTCCCAAAAAGCGGTACTTCAAGCGCCAGTAACGGCCTCCGTTGGGCTGCACTTCAAGGTACAAACCTTGTTCGTCATACAGGCGGTACGGCTTGTCCTGGGGCTTGGCGTTGCGGCAGTTGGTGTCTTTCAAGGGCATTGGGGGCACATCCTCTCCGAGCGAGCTGATGAGCGTTTTATGCCCCCATATATGCCCCCGTCAACCGTGGGATGCCCTGGGATTAGGTGGGAAGACGTGGGCAATAAAAAAGCCGTAAAGCTTTGATTTCTCTAGGCTTTACGACTTTTCTGGGTCTTCCTGGGAAGACAAAGTGGCCGGGGGGATTAAAAATCTATACATAAGCTATTGTTTTAAATAACTTTATTGCTAGATTTATTCTTAGGTGCCCCCATAAGTGCCCCCGTGCACGTATTTCCGATGAGCGGCTATTTGAGGAGTTGAACTGGCGTCCTGAATTATCGTTCTGCGACCGGGCGAGGCCAGTCAGCCACCGGCGAGCATTCAATGGAGTCGGTCGTGTACAGCATAACCTCGGTTATCTGGATACGAGGGTTTGAGCCCAGCTCAGCACCGGGTGCTGGGTAGATGTCAGGTCACGCAGTTGGGTTTTTTCCGCGGTAGCGCACCATGGGCTCATCTAGGACGATTTGAGCTGAGGTGCGGTATGAGACACTCGATGGTTACCTGTCACAACTGCGGCAAAGCGATGGTTCCGAGAGCGTCATATAGCCGTGGTTTCTGGGGGTATTCGCCTTCGTCCAATCACTGCCCCTTTTGCCTGAGTGAGAACTGGCACGGCGGAAATCTAGGGTTAGGGGCTCGATTGTTCGCTTTGGTTGGCCTTGCTTTGGGTGTTCTGGCCTGTGTTCTGATAGGAGCGTTTTTTTTCAAAGTGCAGTGGTGGCTCGGCGTTGAGGGACAGTGGCCTCTATTGACCCTTGGAACCTGCGCTGTGTCGGTGGTCGCGGGATATCGTGTTTACAATTGGTTTGTAGATTGCTGATAAGTGAATTTTATCTAAGGATGACAGGCAGTAATCGGTTATGAACTGCCGGTGGCGGCTAGGTGTTCAATCCACCCAACGCGCGATATACGCCAGGCTTCCACATCCTCCAGAAGAGGACGATAAAGACTGGCGGTGAGTGCGGGGTGGTCCGGCTGAGGACGGCAATGTAACAGTGGCGCACCGCGACGATGGTCGCATGGATGTGTTTTGAATCGCGTCAAAGGACGACTGCCCGGACTGTCGAACAGAGCCCGCTGGGTATGCACTTTTTGTGGGCCAAACTAGCCAGTTCGATTGCCACACATCATGCACTTGGGACCCTGAAGGAGCCCAGAACTTCCGCAACAGTTATGGCAATCACCCTCCAGCTTTCCATTCTCCCAGCGCCACAGAAGCAGCAGGCGCCAGCCCATCCAGATCAGGCCGGTCACCGAAACCCCTAGAGAAATGAAGAATCCCACGCGAACTACGTATGCTAGTACGGCAATTGCGCGGAAGCCGTCTGCAGTCATGATTGTCATGCCGATGAGACCAATGGCGATGAAAAAAACTGGTAGCGCGAACAACTTGAAATAACGCTCTATCTCAAACATCGGCCTCTCCTTGGTTGGGTCTCGACCTTAATACGAACGCCCAGGCTCTCGCCAGATACAGCCCTGTTACGTCGCCCGTGATGTGGGGCGACGGAGCGGTCTATACCCGCCGTTCACTCGCATGCATCCAAAGCGAGTTGCACCCGGGGTTACTCGGATTTTGCAGGAGGCGCTTCACCACCCGTCAACACCGAGCCGACCACTTTGCTGAATTCAGCGTTCACCTTCGCCTGCTTCTCTGCATCTCGGAAGCATTGATCTTGCTCTCGCGTTTCCAGTATCCGGGCACACTCGCGGACCTTTTCGTTTGTCTCTGAGTATCCTTTGAGCATAGGAACGCCGAAGGAAACGAACAAACCGAGACTGATGATCGTACACATCACAATAAGCGCATTAGCCACAAATATCTCCGAGGACTGTTTGGTTGAAAGCGCAATAATCGTCGACAATCTGGGAGGATGCTACTGAATCGGGTGTAGTTACGCACAGGGCTCGCTGCGTAGTATGAGCTCGTGATCGCTGGCAACTGCCCCATCATCTCAGGTGACTCGGCGATTGCGTCTGTTGTGCCAATAAGAGCGTATATAAGCTGAGGGCTGCCGTGATTCGAATTTCATGCTCCATGCGAGGTACGTGGTGATGCGATCCTCTATTTCTCCTCGCAGATTTTCGTCATCGATGAGCTCGCATAGATCCAGCCCCTCCATGCCAATGGCCGTGATGGCCAGAGTTAGCAAACGGTCATCTGAGCTCACACGCTTAATGTAAGTCAGCAGTTCCTTTGACCCATCCTCACCTTCGAGTTTTTGGATGCTCGGATAGCACCGAAACAGGTCTTCGATGACGGCGGCCCAGGTGTCAAAAGGGTCGGAGCAGACATGGGCGTGAAATGCAGCCTCGAAGACAGCCGACCATAACTCGGTTATCTGCGCCGCAAGGGCTGGTTGGGCGTCCGGACTTGTGCCAGCGCGGATCATGGCGATGCCCACACCCGCGAGGAACAAGCTCGGCACACCGAGGTCCCTGACGGCCTGCCCCAGCCGATCACGCCTGAGCATCGAGGCAAAACGATTAAATGCGACTCGCCATCTTTCGGCAATGGATTCATTGTCACTCAGATAGAGATTGGCCACCAACGTATGCTGCCAACCGTATTTGTACTGAGTTGAGGAGCCGAACTGAATTCGAGCTGCAACTAGAAGACTTTCGAACGACTCACGTAAGTCCGCCGTGACGGGTGCCTTGCTCTGGAGTAACAGTGCAACGAAAAAGTGAAAGTACGCGCGTTTGCCATCCTCGTCTTGCAACGTGACGTCTTTGAGATCCTGAAGCCCGATTTTCAGCTTTTGCATTGGTGGCAGAATTAGCGTTGAGGCGGGAAAACCATTACTCGTCAGTTGAATGAGGCATTCATCGATGAGAGTGTCCACAAACCGAGAGGCCCAGGTTCGGTGAAGTGGCGTAAGCAGGTGTACCAGCCAGTTCACGCAGAGGTAACGACCGTCGGTGCGTGTGAGCAGCACCAGTACGATCGAGCGAACCTTCGCTCTTGTTTCGTCCAGATCCGCGATAGGTTCTGCAGTTCCTGGCGGGTTGCCCAAATCCTGCAGATACCGAAAGGCAACCTTGAGCAGCAGTGGAGCCATCATGTTTCGATTCCAGTTGCCCTCGTCATTCAAGACGGTCGGGGCACTTTCCAGCAATACAAGCAGGTGATCGAAATCGTAGCGAATGTCATATGTGTACAGCATGTCTGACGCAATCGTCGGAAAGGTGAGCTTTTCGGCCATTTGTAGGTAGCGTTTTGCATCGGCATGGCGGGCAGCCATCAAAAGCACAAGCACCTCCGGGCCCAGATAGCTCATTCCCCAGGCATGCATATGCCAAAGCTCGTGCATGTCTGTCTCTTGTTGCCAGCCTTTCAATATCTCCATCCGATGTTTGTGACGGAAGTGGGCTGGATCCTCATGGAGCCGATTTTCATAGGCAATGAGTAACTCAAAGGCGTCCCACAGTTGATGGTCCGTAAACGCAAGCGCGTGTTGAGTCGCCTCGGTGAAGCCGATGACGAGCAGATAGTTGTGTCTGGCCAGCAATGCAACCGGCACGATATCGATAGAGAATCGAGCGCGTTCGAGCAGTGCGTCTCCCAGAGCAAGCCCCACGATTAGGGCTTCACCGCCCTCTGCATCAGAGTGCACTAAGTCGTGCAATAGGGCATGAATAGAATGCTTCGCCTGATCTGGCAGGTCTAGATTATCTAGTGTTTGTCGGTGCAGCAGGCTGAGCTCCTGGAGCTTTTCAGGAATATCCTCAGTGTCACCATCCAGCCTGGCGAGAAGCTCACCCAGCAGTCCGGCGATGACTTCTCGCGCGCGCGGTACCCAGGGCTGTTCGCAGAGAGAACGTGCCAATTCATCCTCCTGAACACATCGTTTGACGTGGTAATCCGTTTCAGCGATGCGTGGATCGATCATGGCGTTTTCCCCGGCTCGACGCTCATCTCATTTGCTTTGTTATCAGTCTGCGAAATAGGTGGTTGCAATGTCGAGAGTGGGTGAGTCTTACCAGATGCTTCACGTTTGAGCTTGCGAGCCCAGCGAAGCAGTTTGATGAACCTTGAGCATGGAGCAGGCTCTCGTGTCTCTAGGCGGTGCTTTACCCAGTCAGCCAAGGTTTTGGTCCGATCCGGGTCATGTAGAACTTGGATGATTTTGTCAATCACCGGCTCAGGTGCCGGGAGCTTGATCATCATTCCTGCGCGTTCACCGAGCGAGTTAAGCGAGTTACCGGTAAACCAGACATCGTCGTCGATCACCAAAAACCTGTCATGCACCGTGGGCATCGCCCCGGTCATCACTCGTACCTGAATGTGCTTCATCACGTTGCGGGACGTGTTCAGCAACATGACCTCACCAGCTTCCTTTTCCTTGTCGTGGACATCAGGTTTGGTGAGCGCGGTACTCGCACCGGTGAGAATTGTGACTTCGGTGCTCAGATAAGCCGTGGCGGCAGCGAAACTGAAAAGCTCGGCCGTCGCAAAGTATGGATCGATAATCCATACGCGGTGTTTGGCCGCGCCGATAAGCTGGCGAACGAAGGTTGTCGCTTCTTCCTGGTTGCGATGCAGCCACTTCTGCCCGAGGCCTTCGGCGGCCAGTGTGCGCTGACGGTCGTACTGCCCCTTGCGCAGTCTCGCTGGAATGCCATTAGCGCGAGAGGGTTTGCCTATTACTTGCTCCGAAACCC
>C687J26845_10002127_pt1 | contig 11626 bp, 10 predicted proteins | sample RifCSPlowO2_12_FD_26845 | JGI IMG/M metagenome (IMG submission 26845) | reverse complement strand
CCATCTTCATGAGGACAAGTTTTACAAATTCACTATCCCCTTGCTGTCCCTATTCCCCTTGTTTTATAAGGAACTTTTATGTTTATGCGCCTGCTCTATACTTAATTTTTGATGTGATTGCCCCGGCAACCCTGCCAGCAATCGTGCTTCTCAAATCGGATGAACTTGTACCTCTTCCCGTTTTCAAAGTACCTGAGTCTATCTTCCCGATATTAATTGAACTCTTTTCTTTTAAAAGACCAGGCTGTTTTGCGAGTTGTCTTTGCAATTCATTGCCGAGACCGCTGACCAGGGAACAGGCAACCTGTGGTGATACACCTCTAAGGCGAATTCCCAATCGGTCTATGGTGGTGTTTGTCTTATTCATGTTCCATCCTTTCGACGATTTTTGCATAAGACCCAAATTGCTCAAGGCTCACCGAGCGATGTAATTTGTCGTATTCCCTTTTGACTGCAATAATTATGCTTTCCATCGTCAATTGACCATTAAAGTCACCTTGCCTATAATCTGAACCATTTGCACTTTGCAGACAGGCATTGAATACAATGGAACGGATATGTCCGCCACTTAGCTGAAATTGTTTTGCCAGAAATTCAAAATCAAGGGTAGAACTATCAACCGTTTTGGGAACGACCTGATGCCAGATCTTCTTCCGCTGCTCTGCTCCCGGAAGGGAAAAGTCAAGGATATAGCGCAACCTCCTTAAAAAAGCCTCATCAAGATCTTTTTTACGGTTTGTCGCAAGGATAGCCAACCCTTTAAAACGTTCCATTCGCTCCAGCAGATAGCTTATCTCGAGGTTGGCGTAGCGGTCATGTGCATCTTTAACCTCAGTCCTGCGCCCAAAGAGGGCATCGGCCTCATCGAAGAAGAGGATGGTGTCAGAGATGTCCGCTACATCGAATAACCGCTTCAGGTTCTTTTCTGTTTCTCCAATATATTTGTTGACCACCTGTGACAGGTCAATCCGGTACATTGGCAGTTCCAGCTTAATAGCCAAAATCTCAGCAGCCATCGTCTTGCCTGTGCCCGGAGGTCCAGCGAAAAGCAAGGAAATACCGCTTTCATTCCATACCCTGCCTGTTTCCCAGCCATAATGAACCTCGGTGAGTGACTTCATCGCCTTGACGATTTCCTGAAACTGAAGGTATTGTTTCTGAGGCAATATTAATTCTTCGTCGTCGTTAAACCTGGGAATAACCTTCTGAGCCAACTCACCCATATCCAATTCCAACTCCGCCCTGCACGCCCCAATAAAATCTTTTTCTGAAATTGGCCTGGAAAATCCCTTCAGTCCTTCACAGATAGCGTTGATGGTCTCTTTTTCGTAACGGAAACGTCTGGAGCATTCTGAAATGGTACTATCCAAACCCCTGGCCTTTTCTCCCATCGCTTCTTTCCAGTGGTCCATGCGCTCATGGTAAGAAAATCCGGAAACTTCAACTACGGGTAATAAAAGATTGCCCGGAATGGTTTTTAGTTGACTTCGCTCTTGAATACTGAAGAAAATGGTTATGGGTATCGTTTGGAGCGGCAGCAAACGGACATCCGAATGATGTTTATCGCTGGTTAGAACTGACACCGAATCTTTACTGAGAAATAAGTCTACACCTCTCAGCCAGCAAAGGGTTGCAAGTGAATTCAGATAGTGGTTATTATCAAGGAGATTGTGCTCCCCTTTGAATTCGACGACGTCTCTCTGCGCTGCTTTCGCTATTCCACGAACTGTTTCGATGCTCGTGGAACCCCGTGGCCCAAGGACCGGGACTATGCAAAGCTTATCCGCTATTTTTGAATTTAATCTGGCTGCAACCAGACGGGCAGTATCCGTAAAAACCAGCTCTTGATTATTCTTAATAGAGATGGGAATCAAAGATTGGGGGAGGAATGAGTCAGGGAAAAGTAACTGGTTTGCCACCACAGAAGGTACGGTAATCGGACTTTCCCAATCAACCTCCGAATAATTATGCAAGGTCTGGCCACGGTGTTGCAGCAATCCATAGCGAAACAGCGGATGGGCTGGGTCGACCAGCATGAAGACCTCCTCAGGGTAATCCCATAGCTTTTGAGCGAGGGCCAAATTCGGATGAGTTTTCGTCGAATCATTGAGACATGCAGCAACGACACTTCCTATAGCATTATCAAAAGTAACCGCTAATCCCAGAGCAAGGACAAATGAGGAAATATCATCCAGATGCAACCTCTCAACAACCCATCCAAGCGATCCCTGGACAGACTGCTGATCCGCACAAGGAGTATCCACTTCGACCTGTTCAGTTAAATATCTTGCGGTCGGATCAGTTTGAAAAAACTTATTTTTTTCTTCCCAAAACCTGCTCATATCGAGGATTGCAGATACTTTATCGCTAAATGGTGGCATGGTCGCGGGGCTTTCATTAGGAAGCATACCGCGCTCATGCCAGCACCAGCAAATCTCTCTTCTCAACCTCGTGGTTACCTGTCGCATCCAATAGTTTGCCAATGGGTCACCCGCATGAAGACCTGGCGAGAACGTGATATGGTCTTTTTTATCAGTAATTATGCTCATACAACAAGCTCCACTTCGGGGCTATTTTTTGCCTGCTGGCCGTTTATTCTTAGAATAATCCGGTACACCCCAGGCGGTACGGCTTTATCACTTGTAATTTCGAATCTTATTTGAGTTTGCGCTGGGGCCAACGGAGGCGCCGGCGGGGATGGTGTAACGTCAAACGCATCAAATACTTTAACTGTCTCCCCGTCTTTGTAAAGTGCCAGGAAAACGTCATCACTTAAAGTTCCCATAAGAACACCAGTCATGTCAATGTTGCCGAATACAGTTGAATCGGCATTGTTAGCAAGGGAATTCGTGTTTGCGCTGATCAGTGTTGGCAAGAGATTCCCAACTAATAAATTACTTGATCTCTTTCGTCCGGTCGGTAATGTCTGAACAACAGATATTGGATGACTTCCGGCAGAAATCACAGTACCGCCTGCAATGGCTCCGTTAACCACACATTGCAATTTATTTGGCTGTTGAGCTGTAACAGCAAGCTCTGCGGAGCCTAGCATAACTGACAAACCAGAGAGATTCAGGTCGTTTCCCAAAATAGTTAACGTGGAATTAACTTCAAATTTTGAAGGAGAAATTTCGGTTATCATTGTTCCCATGGAAGGAATCACCGGAAGTTGGATTCCTTCTTCTCCGATCAAAGCAGGAGGACTTGCTGTGTAATCAACACCCACAAGGAGTGAGTAAGAAGGTGGCTCACCTGTCGCAATCATGACTGGCCTTATCTGAAAACCCAGGGAAAACCGATATTTCTCATCAGATCCCTGCATTAATTTAGAAAGAATATCCAAGGGCATCTCATCAAAGGTTATCTTTAAAGGCTCCGGGTTGTCCTGGAGAGCATTAAGGATGTCTGGGTTTATGGTACTCATTAGTGACAAGAAATTTAAATCTTGCAGGGAACGAATCCCAAGACCTAAGTTTACATATGCTCCCACTGTATCGCTGTTTCCATCATTGTCAAAAGCTGTTATTAAATATTTTAAAATCAACCATAATGGAGCAGGTTGTCCTTCGTCGAGAGAGACATTCTTTAAACTCGGGTCAAATTGAGCTTCATAGAGAAAGAGGTTAAGTCTCGCACCAGTTGCACCATTTGTTGAAGGTTCAGGTCTTCCCACCGAGATATCAAGACCAGTCTTATTATTGAGACGTTCTACAAGCAACTGTGTCACCCTTCCTATCGCCTCTCCCGTATCTACAAGTGCCATCTTATAATTTCCTTATCGTATCCTTATATAATGCCGGCTTAGTCTTGAAGCCTCACTTTTGCGACCAGATTTTCTTTCTCCTCTTATTTCCTGCGGAGGTTGTTTGCTTTGGACTTCTTTCTGAGGCCCTTCTATGGTGAGGCTAATGGTTCCGATTGAGAGATGAAAATCATGGACTTCTGGTTCCTCTCTTTGTTGAGATGCCATGGGCCTTGGATAAGAAGCCGTGAGCTTCTTCCACTCATCCATGGCGGAGAGTCCCTTCTTCTCTGTGACCTGAGTCATGGTTATATCTTTACCCTTTGTTTCCTCGTCATTCACGACAGGTATTCCAGCAACCCAGTCCCTGACTTCTTTTATATAAGTTTGTCGGGATTGTACCTGACTGATTTGTTCCTCTGGTTTTACTTCAGGTGTAAAACCAGGGGCTTTCTTATGTTCCTGATTGGTTGTGGCGGCATGTGTATCCGATTGCTGAGCATAGTCTCTGCTTACAGTATCAATTTCAACAATCTCCTCCCTTCCCAACAAGTCATCAGCCTTGATTTCATGATGAGGTTCGACCCTTTTTAATGAAGATTGAATGTCTTTATCAAATACCACGAGTTTTTGTCCTTCTGGTTCTCGCTTTTGATGCTTCTGCTCTTCCCGTTCCGAGGCGTGATTTTGCGGTTCTCCCGTAATCTTGATTTCGAACCTTTCTTCTAACGGTTGTTGAATATTCTCGTTTTCTAAGACCGTAGCCAAACTTTCAGGGTCTTCCCTGACACCCTCATGAATATTCCTGTTCGTCTGATCTGCCTGAGTCTCGATCGGCTTTTCCTCATTACCATGAATTGGATTTACCGCATCACGTCTCTCATGCCTTACGGGAGAGTGTTCAAGGGTACTATGCCTGGTATTACCGATGGGTCCGAATGTAATACCCGTTTGTTGAATGAGCCGAGGAAAATAGCCTTTCATCGATCTTCCTTTTTTTCAATCAGGGACAGATAATGAAAACGCCGCCACGGGGGAATGGAAAATATCTGTTGTTCGCTCCAGTGATAGTATATGGCTAAGCGATGGACGGTTTCAAGGAGACTCAGCTGTGCTTCACGGAGCTTATGGAGTGAGAATTCTTCTAAATTAATTTCATACTGATTTTCTTTTCCACAGTACGGACACTGAGCCAGAAGATTAAAATTGATTAACGGATCCAATTCTTCCATAGCCTTATTGATGCTCTTAACCCATTTCTCTGAGATATTTCGTTCTTGATTTGATGAATCTTTCTTATTATTTACTACCAACTTTTGGATCATCACCTTAACTGCCACATTTTCGTCCGGAAAAGAACCCTTCAGCCATTCTAATTGGTCACCCCCAGTCGGCCTTCGAATTGAAAGGACTTCGTTATCGAGTCGGATATCAAAATAACCCCTATTTTCTGTTTGATGTTGTAAATTGGTAAGCTCTTCCATAGAAACCTCGATCTCTATTTGTTGTTGACATGCTTTATTTAAGCAACGGAGACGAACAGTTATGTCAGATACGTATCCTAAGGTCGCGATAGTCAGCAAACATTCAATCCTCTTACCAATGGTAAGGTCCCAGAAGAAAGTTTGATCTGGTGTGTCTCCGTTTTTATCCCTCGTGCAACACGTCAGTATCTGCGTCACTATGTGTGGATATATCTTCTGATGAAAGTCGACCTCCAGATCACTTTCAAAAAGTCCAAAAGGTCGAAGGGATAAATCATTGTGAGCATGCTTTGCCCCCATGCTATCGGGAATTCGAGGAAACGGCACTACGTACCCATATCGCTCCGGCCTCCACATTTGAGTTTACCCCCCTCGCATTATTTAACTGGATGCTGGAACGTCACCTGCTTCATCAGGCTCTTTCGTATCCACATCGCGTTCCCATCCTTCCAACTCGATCTTGAGGTGCTCAATGGCCACGGCATTGGCATTGGCATCAAGGTCAGGAACGGCCGTAAATTCACTCACCCAACATTTATGGAGAAAATAACGAAGCGCAACGTGCCCCTTTTCATTCATCACTTCGAGGGTCAATTCCTTTTTGTAATTCACAAGGTCCATCGCAACATCTCCCGCGTAAGGATGCACCATGTTTGCCCACTTCTCAAATTCCGTATCGTGTGTTATTCCTCTCTCCATGGTTATTCCGTCATACGTCGTACGCGCCGGCGACTTATGATCGGTACTATTTTCCCCCCCTTCCCGATGCTTCACGACCTCAGTTGTCCGCTTCAACGCACCCACCTTGCTAACACCCATGACAGGTTTTCCACCCCAGACAATCCTAAACTTATAGTTCTTATACGGGTCGATGCGGTGGGCATTCTTTACAAAACCATTAGCCATTAACTATCCTCCTTAATTTATAGTTCACCTGCAATTTGCTGAATCTTAATAACGACAAACTCCGCTGGTTTCAAGGGTGCAAAGCCAACTTCAATGTTTACAATACCAAGGTTCCGGTCGGCTTGTGTGGTTGTTTCATCGTCACATTTGACATAAAATGCCTTATCAGGCGTACTCCCCTGAAAGGCACCCTGTCGGAAAAGCCCCATCATGAAGGCATTTAAGTTAAGTCGTATCTTCGCCCAGAGTGGCTCATCGTTGGGCTCAAAAACGACCCATTTTGTGCCGCGGTAGAGAGATTCCTCAAGGAACAGGGCCAGACGGCGGATGGGTATATATTTCCATTCGGAGCCAATGTCATCCGAACCGTCCATAGTGCGAGCACCCCAATTGACAAAACCACTGGGGAACTGACGCAGGCAATTCACAGCAAGTTTATTTAGCACACCGTTTTCCAAATCCGTAAGTTTCACCTCTAATCCCAAAATCCCGCGTATATCGGCTTCAATTCCGGCAGGCGCTTTCCATACTCCGCGCGTAGAATCAATACGTGCCATTAAGCCAGCAATTATTCCGGATGGACCAATAAACTTCTTGATACCAGCATCGCTGTACTGAACCCTAGGATAGAAAACCGCCGAATGGTCTTTAACAACCAGAGAGCGGAAGGGATTGATGGTATTTGCGTCCGGAGTTGGTGGATAACCGTTAGACCAAGCGTCCGGCGCATCAAGCAATAAGAAAGCGCGGTTTTGTTGGCAGTAGACGCTTGCCGGTCCAATGATTGTTTCCATTGTGGCCGCCAGGACTTCTCTGTCGCTCGGCAACACCATCAAGTTAAACAGGTCAACTAAGTCCAGAGCGTAAAAACCTGTGTGCGAGTTGGGGTTGCCTTGATATTCTGCCGCGCCGGGTGCTCCGCCATCGTTACCAGGCGTTCCAGCAGATTGAAAGTTACTTGTGCCGACTGCGCCCAAGCAATACCGTCGTGTGTTGAGAACAAATCCCGTTCCCAAACTCGCGTCGCTTGTCGTGCCGACTGACGCGACTGTGTCATTTATCGTGCCTGACTTTTTCTTGAGAACTAAGTGATAGCCCCATAGTTCAGCCGTGCAAGTTGCATTCGGGCTGGCATTGATGGCTTGAGCAATAAGTCTTAGTTTTTCTCTTACGCCGTCAAACCCACCGCCTTGTTGCTCAAAGTTGAGATTGGCTGCGCCAACCGTCTGAAGATTGAAATCAATATCAACAGTATCTGCGGCAGTTGGGTCACCGATTGTTAATCTGTTTATTGCATCTTGCCTCAAACCCGAGAAAGTGTTTATTCCGGCAGCGAAGCTGTTAAAGTCTCCGAAGTTTTGATTGCCGCGATAGAAAATCCCGCTTGGAAACGGACGCAAGTTACTGAACCGGGTGACTTCGATTCCGCCTTGGTCTAGACCCAGCATCATGTTCGCAGCAAAATCGTTTGACGGTGCGCGTCGAATGCGTACACTCGTATGCGGCAGTGTGATGTCGGATGTAATACGCATAACAGCGGCGGTATCTCCGGAAAATGTGTCAAATGTCACAGACAGACTAAGACCCGCCATGTACGTTTGAATTTGTGGAATGATGCTATCGCGTATTCTGTTACCAAGAGCATTCATATCGACGGCACCTACAACATTTGTCCCTGCCAAATCAATATCACAATCCTGTGTTCCATTGACGTTGATGATGAATCGGGAACGCCTGTCCGCAGGTAGTGCAGGATTTAGCCATGCGTCAAGTTGGTTAATTATGTTTATTCTCACGTCATCAAGGTTCGCGCCAGTAAAAACTCTCCGACTCTGGCTAAAACCGGCAGGCGTATTGTTTATGTCATTGATGAAGGAAGCCGCTTGAGTCTGGTCGCCCATATCTGCGTGCAGGGTCAGCATAATCAATTTCGACGATTGAGTGACAAAGGTTGGCGCAAAACGCGGCGAGGTCGGATTCATTGAAAGATTGCTGTGAATTTCCTGTGTGATAACCTGTCCATTTGTTTCTTGAACAACGCGCAGATTGAAAGAGTCGTCAGGGTTCGGCGTGTTGAAATCAACTTCTAACTTTATGTCTTGCCCCCAAACGCCTGGTGCTTTCGCAGTTGCAGTTAAAACATTTCCATTCACGTCAGGGTTTGGTCTGTTTCGCAAAGTGACTGCGGCTTCGCCTGTCACGCCCGGCGAAAAGCTAGCTAAACGCACGACATAACAATCCGTACCGCCGTTATCGATAAATTGCTTGACGCTCGTAGCCAAATCGCTCAAAGGGTGTGAACCACCAAACTCTCTCAGAAAGTCTGCATAGCTCAGGCATCTTACTGCCTTGTTAATAGGCCCCTTGGCTGTCCGCCCAAAAAACGCAGCTATAGATGTCGACACACCCGTAATGGTATGTACACCACTGGGGACTTCTTCAATATAAACGCCTGGATAGCTTACTTGTACTGGCATAGTTTATACCTCAAATAAATTATTGATATAAATTCCTGGATATTTCCTGTAATATTCTTTCTCTCCTAAAAAATAAAAAAGCCTTACTGCAGAGACCTTTTGAATAATAGTTTATTCAACAACATCTTCGGCAGTAAGGCTGTCTTTTGGATGAAATGTAGAGACGCAATATTTTGCGTCTCTACGAAAGACCCTGCTACTTTGCGTCCCCTGATCACTCAGGGTTTGCCATTATCGTGCTGTTTCTGTTTGTTGTTTATCGCCTTTATTTCTTCATACTTCTTCCGGTTTATTCGATAATAGGTATGCAAATCTTTCCCATCACACTCAACGATAAATCCCTTATCCATAAGCTCGGCAAGTGATTTCTCCACTTCGACCGTTGTGTGTTTGATCTTTTGCTCCAATAACCACCATGCTGCAATTCCTTCAAGCGTATCTTGTGCGTCAGGATGTTCAGCCAAATAGGCTAATATCTCGCACGTGATGTGTGACTTTTCCGTCGTAAACCTTTCATGGCTTCCCATTCTAATTAAACACGGACAAACACATTTGTCCGTGCCACCCATTAAGATTTCCGCATATTAAATCAGACGCCTCGACTTCGCTCAGTAATGTATTACACCGGACAAAACAGACCTCTTATGAAACTATCCCGGACGAACAGGTTTAGATTTTTGTAACGTTGCAATTTTGTAACAGTTTAATACTATGACATCCGCAATCACCGTACCTTGTAGATTGGAAGTGAATCTTATAAAATGTTGTGATATCTCCCATATTCTTAGAAATACTGGCTTAACGACTATCATCTCTATTTTAAATGCTAAAGAAATGCCTATTGATTTCATGAATCGTTCACGGCTCAGGCAGGCTAGTTTTATCCTATCAGTAAAAATAATTAGAAACAAGTATCGATAAACAACCTACTTAGCGGTAGGATAAATTTGTCCTGGCAAAAACAGATATTTGTCCCGTTTTACGATTTGCCACAAAAAGTCTTTTTTATAAACGGTGAGATTTGTAGATTTGTGGATTGATGTGGTGCTTTTGGATTAATTGCCAGAATGCCCGCCGGTTTTTCTTTGCTGCCTGGGCAGCCTTCGTGATATTACCCTGATGCGCTAGTAAGAGACTCTGGATGTAAGCGCTTTCGAATTGCACAACGACTCTATCCTTTGCCTCCTGAAACGATTCCTGGTGCAAACTACTCTCTATACCGGGTAAAACGATATCGGCTTTTTGGATGATTTTTTGATCAGAAAGTACAACTGCACGCTCAATAACATGCTCCAGTTCTCTGACATTACCCGGCCAGTCAAAAAGCATGAGATGCTGTATTGCATCTGAAGAGAACGCTGATGCCTGTTTGTCATATTCTGTTGCGTATTTATATAAGAAATGTTGAGCAAGGAGCGGGATGTCTTCCCGCCTCTCCCGGAGTGGAGGGAGTTTGAAAGAAATGATGTTGAGGCGGTAATAGAGGTCATTCCGAAACTTTCCTGTTTTTACCGCCGCTTCCAGTGATATATTAGTCGCAGTAATGATCCTTACGTCCGCCTTGCATATCTTGTTGGAACCGAGAGGCCGGTACTCTTTTTCCTGGAGGAAACGCAGGAATTTGGTCTGTGCAAGGAGAGGAAGGCAGTCGATTTCATCCAGAAAAAGTGTGCCGCCTTCTGCTTCATGAATTAATCCTTGCTGTGATGAGGTGGCGCTGGTAAATGCGCCAGACTCATGGCCAAATAATTCGTTTTCAACTAATTCCACGGGGATAGCTCCGCAATTCACCGGTATGAAAGGGTAACCTTCCCGTGGGCTCAGATAATGGATCGCCCGGGCACACACCTCCTTTCCCGTGCCCGTTTCACCCATGATGAGAATACTTGCGCTCCCTTTTGCTATAATGGGAATTTTTTTAACCTCGGTAACAAAGGCGTGACTTTCCCCAACGAGTTGTTTCAATCCGAGCCTTTCTTTGAGCTTGTAAGTAAGTGTATCTTCATGATGTTTGTACCTCAATAAGCGCCAGATGCGTGGGAAAATATCCATTGCCCTCAGTGGCAAGGCGATGAAATCGTCAGCCCCGAGTTTGAGCAAATCAAACATCTCATCCGGCTGATATTCATCCACGATAAGAAGAATGGGTATTTCCATACATTCTTTTCTTATGGATTGAAACAGATTACACGATTTCTCCAATAAGGCATGAGATAAGAAAAACAATAGCACATCCGGATCGAAATCTGTAACGGCTTTGGAAAGATTTCTGACGGGGACATTAGACTCGAATACACGTATTGACTCGTATAGTAATTTCTCGTTTGGGCTGACAGGTGATTCAAAAATCCCTCTCAAAGTAACGTCTAGGTCACTCACGGGATTGCAATCCAACAGCAAGACTTTTCTCTGCTCCATAAATTCAACCCTTCTTTCAAAAAAAGGCATTACTGCAAAGATGAAAAAAATACTTCCTAAAATCGCCAAGCACTTTATTTATGAATGTCTTTCACAGAATCTTTCTGCCCCAATTGCTTAAGCTTAGGGGAAACTCCGTCACTTTCAGTCGTGTTGTCACGAAAATCTGGATAGCCTGGCAACCACCCCATTCCCAATTGTTCAATCATCTCGTCCATAATTTTTTACATCCTTTGTTTTTAAAACCTCTTTTTTTATTAGGGACACATCCCATTTATTATCTTTCCCCCTTCTTTGGCCTCCCTAGCGACCTTGATTTAAATATCCTATCAAGCTTCCGCTCCATTTTTTTCATAAAACTTTCACTGCCAACGGGACGACCACTTTGTCAAAGACAATTGGAATGCGTCCCCTTTATTCCCCTAAACTTTTCAAGTTGGCATTACTACAGGTTCGTTTAAAGGAAAGTTTATGACAAATGATGCGCCATTGCCGTTGCTTTCAACATGGATGGCAGCGTCCATGTCTTCCAGTTTCTTCTTAACAATAGAAAGCCCCAATCCCGTTCCTGTTTGCTTGGTTGTATAAAATGGTTCAAA
>C687J26845_10002124_pt1 | contig 11646 bp, 10 predicted proteins | sample RifCSPlowO2_12_FD_26845 | JGI IMG/M metagenome (IMG submission 26845) | reverse complement strand
CGCGTTGAGCGGCCCCAACCCAAGCAACTTGCTATGAAAATCGCTCAAGAAATCCGCGCCGGCAACGTCATCATGCACGGCAAGGACCCCATGGTGGTCCTCAAGACCGAATACGCCCGTGGCGGCCGCGGTGCAGCCACCGTGCGCATGAAGCTCAAGAGCCTGATCGGCAACTTCGGCACCGAAGTCGTCTTCAAGGCCGACGACAAGATCGACAACGTGATCCTCGACAAGAAGGAGTGCACCTACTCCTACTTCGCCGACCCCATGTACGTATGCATGGACACCGAGTACAACCAGTACGAAGTCGAAGCCGAAAACATGGGTGACTCGCTGAACTACCTCGAAGACGGCATGACCGTGGAAGTGGTGTTCTACGACGGCAAGGCCATTTCGGTCGAGCTGCCCACCAGCGTCGAGCGCGAAATCACCTGGACGGAACCCGCCGTCAAGGGCGACACGTCCGGCAAGGTGCTCAAGCCCGCCAAGATTGCCACCGGCTTCGAAGTGCCCGTGCCGCTGTTTGTCAGCCAGGGCGACAAGATCGAAATCGACACCCGCACCGGCGAATACCGCAAGCGCGTGTAAGCATGTTCTGCCCAGCAAAAAGGCTTCCCTCGGGAAGCCTTTTTTCATGCTATTTTGGCCTCTGGCGCTCGTATTACAAGCGCCATAAGCTATTCAATTCATAGCAATCAGATCGGCTGCGCCACCAGGTCGTGGCCCTGCACGCCGACGATGCGCGCCCGGGTGAACTCGCCCACCTTGAGCTGCTTGCTGATTTTTTCGGGCGGCAGCAACTGCACGTTGCCGTCGATCTCGGGCGCATCGGCGTAGCTGCGGCCCACGCCACCCTTGCGGCCCATGGCGGGGGCATGGTCCACCAGCACCTGCATGGTCGCGCCCACGCGGCGTTGCAGCTTGGACACCGACACCTCTTCGGCCACGGCCATGAAGCGCGCCCGGCGCGCCTCGCGCTCCTCCAGCGGCAGCATGCCGGGCAGGTTGTTGGCTTCGGCGCCATTCACGTCGCTGTAGGCGAAGCAGCCCGCGCGGTCGATTTGCGCCTCCCGCATGAAATCGAGCAGGTGCTGGAACTCTTCTTCGGTCTCGCCAGGGAAGCCGGCGATGAACGTGCTGCGGATCACGATGTCGGGGCAGGCCTCGCGCCAGCGCTGGATGCGCTCCAGGTTCTTCTCGCCGCTGGCCGGGCGCTTCATGCGGCGCAGCACATCGGGGTGGCTGTGCTGGAAGGGCACGTCCAGGTAGGGCAACACCAGGCCCTGCGCCATGAGCGGAATGATCTCGTCCACGCTCGGGTAGGGGTACACATAGTGCAGACGCACCCAGGCGCCGTAGGGCGCCGCCATTTCACCGAGGGACTGCACCAGCTCCAGCAGGCGCGTCTTGACGGGCTTGCCGTCCCAGAAACCCGTGCGGTACTTCACATCCACGCCGTAGGCCGAGGTGTCCTGGCTGATGACCAGCAGTTCCTTCACGCCGCCCTCGAACAAGGCCTTGGCCTCTTTCAGCACGTCGCCGATGGGGCGGGACACCAGATCACCGCGCATCGAAGGGATGATGCAGAAGGTGCAGCGGTGGTTGCAGCCCTCGCTGATTTTCAGATAGGCGTAGTGGCGCGGCGTGAGCTTGATGCCTGCCACCCCCATGGCACCAGGCACCAGGTCGATGAAGGGGTCGTGCGGCTTGGGCAGGTTGCGGTGCACGGCGTCCATCACGTCCTGCGTGGCCTGCGGGCCGGTGACGGCCAGCACGCTGGGGTGCATCTGCTGCACCATGTTGCCGCCGCCCTCGCCGGTGCGCGCGCCCAGACAGCCAGTGACGATGACCTTGCCGTTCTCTGCCAGGGCCTCGCCGATGGTGTCCAGGCTCTCCTTGACGGCATCGTCGATGAAGCCGCAGGTGTTGACGATAACCAGGTCCGCGCCCTCGAAGGTCTTGGCGGTCTGGTACCCCTCGGCGCTGAGCTGGGTGAGGATGAGTTCGGAGTCGGTCAGGTTCTTCGGGCAGCCGAGGCTGACGAAACCGACCTTGGGAATCTTGGCGGCGGAGGATGCTTCAGTCATCCCCGTATTGTCCCAGCATTGGAAAAACCCGGGTTATTAGCGCTTGAGCCCCATCACCCCGAGCATCTGCTCGGTCTGTTTCTGCATCTGTTCCTGCAGTTGGGTGAACATGGTGCGCGACTGGTCGGTGTAGTTGCCCATCATGCCCTGCACCATGGGCGACTGCGCTCCCATGAACTTGGCCCAGGCTTCCGGCGTCATGCCCTTGGACTGCTCGGCCAGCCGGGCCTGCATGTCGGTGAACATCTGCACGTTTTTGTCGAGGTAATTGCCCATGAAGCCCTGCATGGCATGGCCGTAGAAGCGGATGATGTTGGCCAGCACCGCCTCGGTGAACATGGGGGCGCCACCAGCCTCTTCTTCCAGAATGATCTGCAGCAGGATGCTGCGGGTGATGTCCTCGCCGGTCTTGGCATCACGCACCACCAGGCTTTCGTTCGCCATGATCAATTGCTTGACCTCGGCCAGCGTGATGTAGGTCGATGTGTTGGTGTCGTAGAGGCGCCGGTTCGGGTATTTCTTGATGATCCGCGGGGCCGGTTTGGCGGCTGGCGCGGCGTTTTTTTCTTGCACTGCGGACTCCTCGGGCCGTCATGCCCATGTATTGCACTGCAACAGATTTTAGGTGAGCGCCTCCAATGTGCCTGCGCAGGATTACCCTGACGGAAACCGCCTGGCAACGGAGGGCGCGAAGGGGCAGACGGCGCTGCGACAGGGCCGCAAGCCCGGCGACCGGGACGCATTGAAGGCCCATGAGCCACTGCCCCCCATGAATCAGAACCCCTTCAACCAATGGCTGAGAAACGTGATGTACGACTAGTGGAGTTGGTGGACCAGAGCGCCCGCCTGCTGGGCACCCTGATCGGGGCCAAGTGAACAGAAGCATGTTTCCGTTCCGGAAACAAAAATACCCACTTTTCAGTGGGCATTTCGCTGCAAGCTCTGGTCAATGCTTGCAAAATTGGTAGGCGCGATTGGACTCGAACCAACGACCCCCACCATGTCAAGGTGGTGCTCTAACCAGCTGAGCTACGCGCCTGTGTATTCGAGAGATGAGATTGTAGCAGCAAAAAATGCGTCGTTTGGCTTCATCCGAAAAATCCGTTCTTCCCGTCTTCAACGCCGGCGCGCCGAACGCACTCCCGTCACCGAGGCCACGGTACCGAGCACCTTGTTCAGGCGCCCCGAATCGGCCACCTCCACGGTGAAGGTCATCCAGGCCGTGCCCCTGACCGACTGCGTCTGCACACCGATGACGTTCATCTTCTCCTTGGCGAATACTTCCGAGATGTCCCGCAGCAGCCCCTGGCGGTCGGCAGCCTCGATGGCCACATCCACCGGATAGACCGAAGCCGTGGCCGCAGCCTTGGAGGAACCCCATTCCACCTTGATCACACGTTCGGCATTGCGGGCCGACATCTCACGGAAGTTGCTGCAGTCTGCACGGTGGATGCTGACGCCTTTGCCGCGCGTGACGAACCCCCGGATGTCATCGGGCGGCGCCGGCTTGCAGCACTTGGCCAGCTGCGTCATGAGCGAATCAACGCCCACCACCAGCACCCCCCCCTTGGGAGACTTGTCGGGAGCGCGGGGCTTCTTCAGCAGCAAGTAGTCATCGGGCTGCAGCACCGGTTCCGGCGGACGCAGCAAGGTTTCGATGTTGCGCAGCGAGAACTCATCCTTGCCCACCACTTCGAACAGCGCATCGGCCGACTTGAACCCGAGCTGGCTGGCCAGGTCTTCGAGCCGCATGGCGGTCTTGCCCTCGCGCTGCAGAAGCTTCTCGACCGCTTCCCGGCCACGCGCCACGGTTTCATGCTGTGCCAGGGCATTGAACCAGGCCCTTGCCTTGGCGCGGGCGCGGTGGCTGGTGAGGTAGCCCAGATCGGCGTTGAGCCAGTCGCGCGAGGGGCCGCCTTCCTTGACGGTGGTGATCTCCACCGTCTGGCCGTTTTGCAGCGGGGTGTTGAGCGGCACCATGGCACCATCGACCCGCGCGCCCCGGCAGCGGTGGCCCACATTGGTGTGCACGGTGTAAGCAAAATCGACCGGCGTGGCCCCCTGGGGCAGCTCCACGATGGCCGCATTGGGTGTGAGCACGTAGATGCGGTCCTCGAACAGCCCGGCCTGCTGCGGCGTGCCCGCCAGATCGCGCTCCCAGGCCAGCAACTGGCGCAGCACGGCGATCTTGGCGTCGTAGTCACCACTGGCGGACACACCGGCGTAGCCCTTGCTGCCTGCCTCCTTGTAGGCCCAGTGTGCGGCCACACCGTGCTCGGCGTGCTCGTGCATGGCCTGCGTGCGGATCTGGATCTCGACGGCCTTGCCGGTCTCGTCGCGCACGATGGTGTGCAGCGACTGGTACCCGTTGGGCTTAGGCTTGGCGATGTAGTCGTCAAACTCTTCCACCAGGGGCGTGAACTGCGAGTGCACCCAGCTCAGCGCCGAGTAACAGTCCTTGACGGTGGGCACCAGCACACGCAGCGCGCGGATGTCGAATACCTGGTCGAAGTTGAGCGACTTGCCGCGCATCTTCTTGACGATGCTGTAGATGTGCTTGGGCCGCCCGGTCACCGTGGCACTGATGCTGTGCGCACGCAACTGCGTCTCCACGCGCTCGCGCAACTGCGCCATGTTGACCTCGCGCTCAACGCGCTTCTCGTCAAGCAGGCGCGCGACCTCCTTGTAGGTCTCGGGCTCCAGAAAACGGAAGGCCAGGTCTTCCATCTCCCACTTGATCTGCCAGATGCCCAGCCGGTTGGCCAGCGGCGCAAACACCTGCAGCGCCTCGCGCGCAATGCCCGGTGACACGGGGCGCTTACTGGCGGCGTAGTAGCGCAGCGTCTGCAGGCGCGAGGCCAGACGCAGCATGACCACGCGCAGATCGCGCGAGAAGGCCAGCAGCATCTTGCGCACGTTCTCGGTCTGCACGGCCGGGTCGTCCACCATCTGCCCGGAGGCCTGCGCCACACGGGCCTGGTGCTGCACCCGCATGAGCTGCGTGGTTTCGACCGCCAGCGTGGCAAAGTTCTCGCCAAACGCCTTGGCGATCACCTCCTGCGGCTTGTTCAGGTGCCCGCAGGCGTGCACGAGGTAGCTGGCCGCCTGCATGGCCTCAGAGCCACCGATCACCTTGAGGATGGCGGCCACCGCATCGGCATGGGCCAGGGTGTTTTCACCCGAGTCGAGCTGCTCGCCCGCAATCAGCGGCTCGGCGAAATTGCGGGCACGCACCAGGGCATCCACCTGCTCGGGCAATGTCTGCGACGTGGCCGCGATGAGTTGCGGAACGGCTTCTGCGCCGTGCCCCAGCGGCGTGGCGGCCACCGGTCGTGCCGGATGGCTTTTCATGCCGGCCCCTTGGTTTCCGCATCCAGAAGAAACGATTGCACGGCAGCCACCTGATCTGCCGCCACCAGGGTGGGCGCATGGCCCACGCCTTCGAACTCCACCAGCCGGGCCTTCGGGCCGCGCTGGCCCATGGCCTGCGCGGTCTGCCGAGAGAGCAGATCTGATTGGGCGCCACGCAGCAGCAGCGTACGCGCCTGGATCTGGTCGTACAACTGCCACAGGGCGGCCTCGCCAGCGGCGGCCGATTCCTGCGTCAGGGCCCTGAAAGGCACGGCAATGGCCGGGTCGTAATGCAGCGTGAAGCCCCCTTCGGGCAGTTCGCGCAGCATGGGGCGCGACAGCGCCAGCCACTGCTCCGGGGTGTGGGGCCCGAAGGTGGTGGACAGACTCCACAACACCTCTGCCGCCTGCTCCGGCGAATCAAACCGCACCGGCTGGCCCAGGTACTGGCCAATGCGCTGCAGCGCCTGCCATTCAATGGTCGGCCCCACGTCATTGAGCACCAGGCGGCGCACCGGCGCGGGCAGTGGCAGCTCCGGCTGGCCACACACGGCCATGCCGATCAGTCCGCCCATGCTGGTGCCGACCCAGTCAAGGGTCTGCAGTGGCGCCTGCTGGTGCAGGTGCGCCAGCAGGGCCAGCATGTCGGATGCGTACTGGCCCAGCTGGTAGGCCATGGGATCGGCCAGCCGGTCGCTCTGGCCCCGGCCCACCACATCAGGGCACACCACACGCACCTGATGGCACAAGGCGCGGGCCAGGGTGTCGAAGTCGCGCCCCTGGCGCGAGAGACCATGCACGCACACCACCACATGCGGATGCTGCGGATTGCCGGTCGCATTCCATTCCCACCATGCCATGCGATGCCCGGATGCCGGGGCCCCCGATGGGGGTTGGGCTGCCGGGCCAGGGCAGGATACGTAGTTCAGCCTAGGTTCAATCATGGATGGGAATCCCAAATGCGCTGCTCGATAATTCTTTCATTGCATCGTAATTCATTCGGAGAAAGATCCATGCTCAAAGGCAAGACTGCCCTCGTCACCGGCTCCACCAGCGGCATTGGCTTAGGGATAGCCCAATGCCTGGCGCGCCAGGGGGCCAACGTCGTGCTCAACGGATTTGGCGACTCGGAAGGCCCGCGCGCCGAGGTACTGGCTGCAGGCCAGCACGCAGGCATTCGCGTGGCCTACCACGGCGCCGACATGAGCCGTGCTGGCGACATCGAGGACATGATGGCTTTTGCGGCCAAGGAGTTCGGCCGCGTAGACATCCTGGTCAACAACGCCGGCATCCAGCATGTGGCAAACATCGAGGACTTTCCAGCCGAACGCTGGGACGCCATCATCGCCATCAACCTCACCAGCGCCTTCCACACCACCCGCCTGGCCCTGCCTGCCATGAAGGCTGCCAATTGGGGCCGCATCATCAATGTGGCGTCGGTGCACGGCCTGGTGGCCTCCGCGCAGAAGTCCGCCTACGTGGCGGCCAAGCACGGCATCGTCGGCCTCACCAAGGTCACGGCGCTGGAGACGGCCACCACTGGCGTCACCTGCAACGCCATCTGCCCGGGCTGGGTGCTCACGCCGCTGGTGCAGAAACAGGTCGACGCCAAGGCGGCCGCAGCCGGCGTCTCTGGCGAAGAAGCCAAGAAGATTCTGCTGGGCGAGAAAGAGCCTTCGATGCAGTTCACCACCCCCGAGGAACTGGGCGAGCTGGCGGTGTTCTTCTGCTCCAGCGCCGCGAACAATGTGCGCGGCGTGGCCTGGAACATGGACGGCGGCTGGACGGCGCAATAACTGTCTTTTGCTCTATTATTCATAGCTTGAAGCGCTTATTTATAAAGCGTTTCAAGCTATTTTTTCTCTGAAAATCATCGCATCTGGACAGCGCCCGACACCGTGACCTCCACGGTGCTCTTGCCCGCCTCGACGGCGATCGGCGCGTCGGCCGAAGACATCTTGGCCTCCATGGCCATCATGCGGGGGCGCGGCCCCGGCGCACTGCTGTGGCTGCTCACGGCCACTTCGCGCAAGGTGTAGCCGGCAAATCCGAAGGCCTGCGACAGTTCGGCCGCCTGCGACTTGAAGTTCCGGATGGCCTCGCCCTGGGCCTCACGCTCGGCGCGCGTGCGTTCGCCCCGGCTCAGCCCGAAGCCCACCTGGCCAATGACCATGGTGTTGATGCGCGCCGCCGTCTGCGTGATGCGACCGAAATCCCGCCCATCCAGCACCACCTCGGCCCGGCCTTGCCAGCCGGTGATCTGCCCGGTCGGGCCATAACGGGGGGAGAGGCTGAACTGGCCCGTGCGCACATCCATCGGCCCCGGCTCAGCCCCCTTGCGGGCCTCCTGCATGGCAGCATCAAGGGCCTGGCGCAACTGGGCCTGTACCGCTGCAGCGTCCTTGCCATCCCGCGTGGCATGCAGCGTGAGCACCAGCAGATCCTGCTGCACCTCGACCACACCCGAGGCCGACAACTGCACCACGTTCTGAGGCGATGGAAGGTTCGCGTTTTGCGAAAAAACGGGGAAAGTGCTTGCCAGCAAAGCGCAATAAACTATTATTTTTGTAGCAATTTTCATGATTTGAAAAGAATGGAAACGGGTTTGAAAAAACACCATAGCGGGTTCTACGCCCGCAGCCTGTCAGCCAACACCGCCATTTTGAATTTGTCTGTACGTGCGTCGCAAAACTTGTAACCGTTGGTCAAGCCGGGACCGGAACCCCGGTTTTTGGCCGCCAAACTGGTAACAATGACCGCTGTTACAAATTGGACCGAGGTAAACCATGGCCACAACAACGACCCGAACCGACAAGATCCTGGTGGTGGACGACGATGCCCGCATCCGCGACCTGCTGCGCCGCTATCTGACACAGGAGGGCCTGGAGGTCATCCTGGCGGAAGACGGCAAGGCGCTCAACCGCATCCTGCTGCGCGACACGGTGGACCTCATCGTGCTCGACCTGATGATGCCGGGTGAGGACGGCCTGTCGATCTGCCGCCGCCTGCGCGCCGCCAACGACCGCACGCCCATCGTCATGCTGACCGCCAAGGGCGAGGACGTGGACCGCATCGTCGGACTGGAAGTGGGCGCCGACGACTACCTGGGCAAGCCCTTCAATCCGCGCGAACTGCTCGCGCGCATCCACGCGGTGCTGCGCCGCCGCCCTGCCCAGGAGGCCCCCGGTGCGCCCTCGGGCGACAACGAGGTGGTGACCTTCGGCCCCTTCACTTTTGACATGGGCACGCGCGCACTGCAGAAGAACGGGGAAGAACTGCCGCTCACCACTGGCGAGTTCGCCATGCTCAAGGCCCTGGTGCGCCACCCGCGCCAGCCCCTGTCGCGCGAAAAACTGGCACTGCTCGCCCGTGGCCGCGAGTTCGAGCCCTTCGACCGCAGCCTGGACGTGCAGATCTCCCGTCTGCGCAAGCTCATCGAGGAAGACGCCGCCGCGCCGCGCTACATCCAGACGGTGTGGGGTGTGGGCTATGTGTTCGTGCCGGACGGAACCAGCTGAGCCGCATTGCCGCCCGCCTGCACTCCATGAAGTCTCCTCGCTCCCTCGACAGCGAAGCCACCAGCCCTGCGCCGCTCGAATCGCACGAGCGCAGGGCCGAAGTGCGCACGCGCGTGGGCCTGAACCTGTTCTGGCGCACGTTCTTTCTGCTCAGCGTGCTGCTGGTGGGCAGCATTCTGGCCTGGCTGCAGACGCTGCGCGCCCTGGAGTTCGAACCGCGCACGCTGCACACGGCGCAGCAGATCGCCTCGCTCGTCAATCTCAGCCGCGCCGCCCTGATGCACGCCGACGGCATTGCGCGGGTCTCCCTGATCAAGACCATGGCCGACCAGGAGGGCGTGCGCATCCTGCCGCGCGAGCCCGGTGACAAGTTCGAGCCGCTCGACAATTCGGCTCTGGGCCAGCGGCTGTCAGAGCAGCTCACGCACCGCCTGGGTGCGGACACGCTCCTGGCCCAAAGCGTCAATGGGGAAAAAGGCCTGTGGGTCGGTTTCTCCATCAATGGCGATCCGAACTGGCTGCTGATGGACCGCTCGCGCTTCAGCCCGGCCGGTGGCAAGACCTGGCTGATCTGGCTGATCACCGCAGGCGCCCTGTCGCTGGCCGGTGCGGCCGCCATTGCCCGGCTGATCAACCAGCCCCTCAAACAACTCTCGTATGCCGCCAACCGCGTGCGCGATGGCGACTTCGCCGCCAGCCACCTCGACGAGGAGGCCGTAACCAGCGAGATCCGCGAGGTCAACATCGGTTTCAACCGCATGGCGCAAAAACTCGCCAAGCTGGAACAGGACCGCGCCGTCATGCTGGCCGGCATCTCGCACGACCTGCGCACGCCGCTGGCGCGCCTGCGGCTGGAGACCGAAATGAGCGTGGACGACGAGGTGGCGCGCGCCCACATGGTGGCCGACATCGTCCAGCTCGACGCCACCATCGACAAGTTCCTTGATTACGCGCGGCCCGACCATGTCACGCTCACGCCGGTCAACCTGCACGCGGTGGTGTCGTCCTGCGTTTACGCGGTGCAGGACCACCGCGAACTGCAGATCCACACATCCATCCCCGAAGACCTGAACGTGCTGGCCGACGAGGTCGAGCTGGCACGCATTCTGTCGAACCTGCTGGAGAACGCACGCCGCTACGGCAAATCTCCCGAGACCGGCGTGACGCGGGTGGACATCGCCGCCAAAGGCCGCGAAGAGTGGGTGCTGATCAAGCTGCGCGACCACGGACCCGGCGTGCCGCCCGAACAACTGGCCAACCTCACCAAACCCTTCTTCCGGGGCGACGCGGCACGCACGGCTGCGGCGGGCGCGGGGCTGGGCCTGTCGATCGTGGACAAGACCATCCAGCGCATGGGCGGCATCTTTGCCCTGGCCAACTCCACTTCGGGCGGCCTGGTCGCCCATGTGCAACTGCAGCGCGCCAGCGACCAGCCCGCAGGCACCGACCCCCACCAGCGCCTGCAGCGCCCGCAGGTCAAACGCAATCTGCCGCAAAGGAAGGGATGACAAACCCCTGAGCGGCTGCGCCGCTTCCCCCTTGTATCTTTGCTTCTGAGGTTCGGACCGATCTGCGCAGCCCGATTCCCCCTGGGGCCAATCCTTAGCCCGTGCAGAAGCATGGGGCGCGCAGTTCGGATCGTCCTCCTTTGTAGCCCGAACGGTTGTAGGAACCTTCAAGTTCGCATAGACAAGGATGGGAGCAAGAGGATATGTCCGACTCTGTTTTTGTAGGTATCGACGTCGCCAGTCAGACGCTGCAGGTGGCCCGCAGCGATCAAGCCAAGACTTGGCAGGTGAGCAATGACAGCGCAGGCATTGAGGTGCTAGTCAGTCAATTGGCTGATCTCAAGCCCGCGCTGGTGGTGCTGGAGGCCACGGGTGGCTACGAGTTTGAAGCCGCCTGTGCCCTGCAGGCCTGGGGCCTGGCTGTGGCGGTGGTCAATCCGCGCACAGCACGCGACTTTGCCCGCGCCATGGGAGCGCTGGCCAAGACCGATGCGCTTGATGCCGGCATGCTGGCCGCATTTGCGCGGGTGTTGCACCAGCACCCTCAGCGCGAGCGCTTTATCAAGCCGCTGGCCGACGCTGAGCTGCAGCGTCTGCAGGCGCTAGTGCTGCGGCGCCGCCAGATTGTGCAGATGCTCATCGCCGAGCGTCAGCGCTTGCGCACTTCGCACGTGGCGGCACGCCTGAGCATCGAGCGAATGATCGAGTTTCTCAAGAAGGAACTGGACGATGGCGACACCCAGGTAGCTGCCCATGTGCAACGCCATCATGCTGATCTGGCCCAGGTGCTAGCCAGCGTGCCAGGCGTTGGCGCGACCAGCGTGGCGGTGCTGTTGGCCCAATTGCCGGAACTCGGTTCGCTGGATCGGCGCCGCGTGGCGGCGCTGGTGGGGGTGGCTCCNCTGAACCACGATTCCGGGCGGATGTGCGGCCAGCGTTCAATTTGGGGTGGGCGCGCCGAAGTACGCCGTGCCCTGTACATGGCAACGCTGGTGGCTGTACGTTACAACCCTGTGCTCAAAGCCCATTACGAGCACCTGTTGGCGGCAGGCAAGCGCAAGAAGGTCGCCCTGGTGGCCTGCATGCGCAAGCTGCTGACCATGCTCAACGCGATCGCTAAACACGGCACCCCCTGGAATCCAGCCCTGCATCGCGCTTGACTTTCAAGACGGTTGCTTCTCT
>C687J26845_10002123_pt1 | contig 11648 bp, 15 predicted proteins | sample RifCSPlowO2_12_FD_26845 | JGI IMG/M metagenome (IMG submission 26845) | reverse complement strand
AAAGAAAAAACTTGATTTTTGCAAAATCACAGAAATCTGTGAGTTTTTGCGGTGCGTTGAAAATTATCCACAGATGGAGTTTCGTAATTCAAAGAAACTTGTGCAGTTTGAACCAAAATATTTCAAAGAATTTGTCGCTGTGCAAGGATTTCATTACTATTGGCTCTCAAACCGCATTTCATTTAATCTTGGCTACAGCGATGAGTATCGCGGAATGAAAGACTTGTTGCGCGGATACGCATATGGCGTCAAAAAATATCAGTTTGTTTCGGTCCTTCGCGATTATTAAGAAGGTGAATAAATCAAAAACACCCCGGCAACTGCCGGGGTATTTCTTTGCGAATTCAAACGAGATTAAAATCTGCGTCCGCCGCCGCCATAACCGCCGCCGTAGCCGCCGCCGCCCTCTCTGCGAGGAGGACGTTCGCCCATGGGGCGCGCTTCGTTCACGGTGATCTTTCTGCCATCAAGCTCCTTGCCATTGAATGAATCAATAGCTTTCAGAGCTTCGTCATCGTTGGTCATTTCGACGAAACCGAAACCTCGGCTGCGTCCTGAAATTTTGTCCATGATAACATTGGCAGAGCTGACGTCTCCCGCTTGAGTGAAAAAATCCTTCAAGCTGGAATCGGTCGTGCTATAGGAAAGACTTCCTACATAAAGCTTTTTTGCCATCGCTTTGAACTAACCTAATAATACTGCTTTGTAGGAAGACTTGACCTGGCCTTGCGCCTACGAAAACATAAGCATCAAAAAGACACTTGATAGACAGTCTAGCGCGGATATGAAGCGAAGTCAACACCATAAAAATCCCCTCCTTACGAAGGAGGGTACGGGGAGGTTTATAAAAACACCATCATTTGCTCTACCGCTTTGTCAATACCAATACCTTGTTCCTCGTTTTTGAGGAAAATATAGGGGATATTCGAGGTAAGAGCTTCTTCATCCCATTTTTGGCAATCATCGATCCGTTTTTGGATCTCGATTTCTCCTCGTCCGGCGAGCCGCCGCCTTATCTCATCCTTACCGGGCGAGAGCACATAAAATGACTTGATCAAATCAAGAAGGATCGGCCATTTGGAATAATATTCCATTATTACTTTCACCGCTTCCGGGACAAGAATAAGAACGCGCGGGTCGCAATACACCATAGCTTCAGTAACAGATTTCCGGAGTGTTCCGTAAAAATTGCCGTGGACAGAGAAAAGCTTAAAGAATTCGCTTTCCATTTCTTTCATTTTCTCAAAAGTATGATTACACAAATATTCTCCAGGTAAATCCGGATCACGCGGTCCACGAGTCGTGTAGCTCGTAATTAGCTCCGCTTTTGGATTTTTTTCAATGAATTTTTTGATTATCGTCGATTTCCCGACGCCCGATGCTCCGGTAATCGTAATAATGACCGGAGTCGAAATTATTTTCGGATAATCCACCAGACAGCGGTATTCAACAAGGTGTCCCATTTTGAGCGCCGCCTTAATGCCGAGATTCATTCCTTTTGATATTCCACAGTTAACGTAGACAATGGTCGCATCGGAAACTTCTTTCCAAACAAATCCGCCCTCAATTCCCAATTTTCTTTCTTCGGGAATCTTATCGTCGAGCACATGTTCCTGGGTATATAAAAGGTGACTCGCGAAAAACGCCTCGCCTCTCAAAAAACAATCATGCCCGCACAATCTTGCGAACCTTACATTTTCCTCGGTTGATTCCCAATTTTCGCCTTTGAACGGAGACTCAAGAATTACCCGCCTCATTAAAAGTCCTCAACTTCTTGAATAAAATTAGCACGAAGATAAAAATCCGCAAGCGGACAGAATTTACTGTCCTCCGGTGTATTTTACCAAATAGATAACACCCGCCTTGTCGTCGGAAATATACATTAAGCCGTTATCCAAAACCAAAATCCCTGCAGGGCGCCCGATTGCACTATCTTTATCTTCGCCCTGCAACCAGCCCGTAATAAAATCGTGGGTCTTCGGAGAATTGCCCTCATAATCCCCCGATGAGTCAAGCTCATAGCGCACAACTTTGTATCCCGTTGGCTGTGTCCTGTTCCATGAGCCGTGATACGCGACGAAAAGATTATGCCAATATTTTTGAGGCCATGCCTTGCTTTCAGGAATAAAACCCAAACCTAACGGTGCCGAATGTGCCGGAATATCGATCAGGCTCGGCATTTCAAACGGCTCCATGCATGGGTTCCTTACATAAGTATTTTTATCAAAAGCCGTATCGTGGATATTATTTCCAAAACATGTCGGCCAGCCGTAATTTTTACCCTCCTGAATAATATTTATTTCATCGGGAGGAAGGTCGTCCCCAAGCAAATCCCTGCCCATTTCAGTCGCCCAAACCTGCCCGGTGATAGGATGTAACGTCATGAAAACGGAATTGCGGAGCCCCGCGGCAAAAACTTCAAGGTTTTTGCCGTCGAGATCGCTAGCCATTATTTTACCGCGTGCAATATTTTCTTCGTTGCAGACATTGCAGGTGGAACCCATGGAAATTAAAATCCGTTCTTTTCCTCCCGGCTCATCGGACGGAGCTATGAGTAAAGTTCTTGTAAAATGATTTCCTCCCGCCGGCAAATCGATAATTTTTTTCTTATTTAACGCCTTAAAGTTCGTTTCGTCATAATCATAAACCGCAACCTGATTTTCTTCCGCAATGTAGAGCGAACATCTCTTCCCTCCCGCGGGCGGACAATAAAACGCGAGGCCGTGGGGATTTTTTAATCCTTCGGCGACGATCTTTACATCATCAGCTTTCCCATCCGCGTTTTTATCGGGAAGCGCGACAACTTTTCCTTCAGATGTAAGACTTGTGAACAAATTTCCGGAATTATCATGTATTAACACCCGCGGATTTACAAGATTGTCGGCGAAAATTGAAATTAAAAAACCTGATTCAATTTTAAGGTTTTTCAAAAGCTCATCCGTGTTTGCGGCTGGCTTGGAAATTACCGGTCCTGCTCCCCTTAAATTTTGCCAATAAAACCAGCCTGCGTATGCAAGGCCGGCCAAAAACAATAATATAAATAAATAACGAAAAATTTTTCTAATTGTGTTCATACCTCTAGCGTGTTTGGGATGCGCTTTCGCCGGAAGCTTCCACCGACTTGCCTTCCCTTCCGTCAAAAAGACCCGCAATATAGATTACAAATACTCCTGTCGCGATAATGGCGATTAACGCGAAGAAGAATTTCCAAAAGTGCCGGGTTAAGAGCGCCATATCTCTATATTAGCAAAAATATGCGCTAAAGCTAATACGCTCCGTGGCTTAGATCAAGCGCTTCTTTATTGGAATTTTTAACGAATTCAGGGTCAGGGAAATTCTCTCCGGTTGGCTTAAATTTTGAAGCGCCGAGCGATGCGGTATTTTCACATTTAAATGATTTGGTACCTGAACATTTGTCTCCAGCGCCGTAATAATAAACCGCCCCGGCGACGGAAAATACCCAAAGAAATATAACCAAATATTTATATATTTTAATCTTGTCCTCCATTTGGGATTATTTTATCTGATACCAGCCCCGTTGTCGATGAATTTAAAAGTGGAGAGGATTTGATCCAAATAGAGTAATCTGTTTCTGCTGTCCTGAAGCATAGTTATATCGATCTTATTTGTCAAAAACATCTCCTCATTTCCCAACTGACTAACTTTAAATACTTCAAAACAGGTTCCAAACCCCAATTCAGTTACAATTTCAAATCTTTGATGATTCGAGTCAATAAATATGATCTTTTTTGATACAATCCCTTCACCAAAGCACGATGAATCCAATTCTCCGCAACCCTTAATGCTGCCGATATCATAAATTTGATAAAAACGTCCATTTGCATGTTTATATTTTCCTGCAGGTCTATTTAAAAAGACCTCGCAGTTTAGTTTTTCAGGTTGTACGCATAAAAAATCTTGAGTGCAGTTATTTTTATTATTTAATATAGACTCTCCAGTTGCGAGACCAATTTGTATTTCCGCAAATCCATTATTGATTGCGCTTTCGGTGCCCAACTCTAAAGTTATAGCATTGTAACCATCTATCCCCGATGGTGAAGTATCTAATTTCTGTAAAAACACTCCCGGATACCTCACCTCAAACCCGTATTTTTCGTTGCGGTAGGTTTTCCAACCCGAAATATCCACTTGACCTAAACTCGGTTTAGGACATTCTTTAAACTCGCAATTCGGACCGGTTGGGCCGACTTTTGAGCCATCTAGGCAGAGTTTCGCGTCCTGGGCGCACAAAAGCGCTTCGGACCGTTCTATCGTGGTAAGCGGATAAAAATAATGGAGATAGAAATTTACGGTAACAACTGAAAGAACTGCGACAAAAATTGGGAATAATCCAGATTTCCAATTTGCTCCATACAATCTATTCCGCCACTCGGCGATCAAATTTTCCTCATAAATTTTCTGCCACCAATAAACCCCCTCTTTGTACCCTATCCACGCGCCAGCGGCAAAGAAAACGGCAGTTAAAACGTTGTGTATCAAAACCCATGTACTCCACGTAAATCCGAATCCGTAGCGCTGAAAATCAGATAAAAGAAGGCCTATATACCACACCTCAATAAGTGCGTGCGCCAAAAACTGGAGCAATATGCCCAAAAATATAAACGAAGCAATATAAAAAAGCCTTTTCATGGCTTTTATTATATCACACTTGATACAACCCATCGAAAGTTGCGTAGTAGGTTTCTATGGGAATTTGCAGATTTTTTGACCGCAGGAACGCTTCAACTGATTTTTTCGCATTCTCAAGTTCTGTTTTATAGAAATTCTCTTCGCTCGCAGTATCATCAAAGGTTTTGCCGTATGCTCCACAATTCTGGTGAACCATCAAAATAACTTTCCGGGTGTGATGCAGCTTGACCGACTTTTCTATCTGCCCGCGGAAATAATCTTCTTCCGCCTCTATTTCGTGCGTCGCAAAAACCCTAGCACCGCCGGCGATCTTGATCAGGTCAATATTCCTCAATTCCTTCTCCGCGATGAATTTCTCAAGGAGCGCGGAAAATCTTGCGTCAAAGCACCAGACAATGCACGCGTCTGATTCATAGTGATCGTACGAGCTTTGGTGTTTTATTATTTGCCGCATGTTTTGATTAATCTACCAGCAAGGTTAACACATTGTCCCTGCTCATTTCAAGAAATCCTCCACTGATTTTTATTTCTTTCTTTCCTTCCGTCTCGAAGATAATAGCTGTCCCTTTTTTCAGATCGGCAATTATCGGCAAGTGACGGTCCAAAACAGTAATCTCGCCGGCTCCTGTTTTCACATTGAGCCCCTTGATCTCGCCGTCGTATTCAGCTCCTTTTAAAGATAATATTTTTAAACGCATATTATTCGCCTAAAATTCCTTTCATGTAAAAGAATTCTTCCGGTTTATCGTCATACTTGCCGTCTAAAATGTCTTTGAAATCGCGGATCGTTTCCGACAATTTTACGAATTTGCCGGAACGGCCCGTAAAAGTCTCCGCGACAAAGAACGGCTGGGATAAAAATTTCTGAATTCTGCGCGCGCGCCCAACAAGAATTTTGTCTTCGTCCGATAATTCCTCCATTCCCAATATCGCGATTATATCCTGAAGCTCTTTATATCTCTGCAATATCTGCTGTGTACGGCGCGCTGCTTCATAATGATCCGTACCCACAATTTTCGGATTTAACGCGCTTGAAGAAGATGCCAACGGATCAACCGCGGGATAAATGCCTATCTCGGTGAGAGACCGTGAAAGAACGATCGTCGAGTCCAAGTGCGCGAATGTCGCCGAAGGTGCCGGGTCCGTAATATCATCCGCCGGCACGTAGATTGCCTGCACCGAAGTAATCGAACCGTCTTTCGTTGATGTAATTCTTTCTTGAAGTTCACCCATTTCATTTGCAAGTGTCGGCTGATATCCCACCGCCGATGGCAAACGCCCGAGCAAAGTTGAAAGCTCCGAGCCCGCTTGCGAAAAACGGAAAATATTGTCTATAAAAAGAAGAACATCTTTTCTTTCCTCGTCGCGAAAATATTCAGCCATGGTAAGCGCGGATAACGCGACACGGAGCCTCGCGCCGGGGACTTCGTTCATCTGCCCGAAAACCAGAGCCGTTTTATCAATAACTCCGGACTCAAGCATTTCATGATAAAGGTCATTTCCCTCTCTGGTCCGCTCCCCGACTCCGGCAAAAACCGACGCTCCGCCAGATTCCTGCGCAACGTTCCTGATAAGTTCCATCAATAAAACTGTTTTTCCCACGCCAGCCCCTCCGAATAGCCCGACTTTCCCTCCTTTGATAAACGGCGCCAAAAGATCGATAACTTTGATCCCCGTTTGAAAAACCTCGGTTTTTGTCGATTGTTTAATAAGGCTCGGCGCCTGCCTTTTTACTTCCCAATATTTTTTGAAAGTGAAACCTTTCCCGTCCACCGGCTCTCCTACAACATTAAAAACCCTTCCTAGAACCTCATGTCCGACAGGGACTTTAAGGCCCTCACCGGTATTCTCTACTTCTGCTCCGCGCGCCAATCCGTCAGTTGAAGCTAAAGCGAAAGCGCGCACCCTGCCCGGTTCCAAGTGTTTAGCAACCTCCAGAACAATTTTTTTTCCTTCGATCGATATCAGCAGCGCCGTTCCGATATGCGGCATCGAGGATTCGCCGAATTCAATATCTACAACCGGCCCGATGACCTGTATTACCTTTCCTTTTTCTAATGTTTGATTCACTGCTTCATGCTTCATATTATATGTTTTAAGTTAACGCGCTTTGCGTTCCGCTAATCTCGATCATCTCGCCCGTAATCGCCGCTTGCCTCGCTTTATTATACGAAATAGAAAGATCGGTCGCGATCTCATCCGCGTTGTCCGCCGCGTTTTTCATTGCGACCCTCCGCGCAGAATGCTCAGAGGCGTTCGCTTCCAAAATAATATGGTAGATCTGCATTTTAAAAAGATGCGGGATAAGAGAATTCAAAATTTCAGCCGGAGTCGGCTCGAGAATGTAATCTGTAGCATGCCGTACGCCGTAAGCCGTATGCTCTGTCGCGTATGGCGTATGGCTTATGGCGTTTTCGGTATACCGCCCCCGTTCAGGAACAATTTCTTTTACGATTTTTTCAATGTCGTGCAAATCAAACGGCAAAATTTGCCGCGTTAAAACTTCCTGAAAGAGCGCTGTCCGGAAATGAGTGGAAATAACCAATACTCTGTCGAATTTTTCCGCCAAATATCCTTCTGTTAAAAACGCGGCTAACGGAGAGACTTCCTCCGTTTCAATAAAATCTCCGAACCCGTGGAATTTCGCGGGCATGCTCCATTTGTTTTTTAAAACATAATTTTCAGCTTTCTTTCCGACAGCCGCAAATAAGAATTCATGCTGCGCCCGTCTGGCATAATCATCTTTTGCCAAAAGTGCGTCGGATGCCCTGAATATCTGCGAATTAAAAGAGCCCGCAAGCCCCCTGTCGGAAGCAATAACGACAACCAGTGTTTTTTTTATCTCCCGCGATTCGGAAAGCGGGATATTGATTTTCTTNATATCGTCTCCTCTCAAAAGCTTGTTCAAAAGACCAAGTGCGAAAAAAGCGTAAGGACGCGAGCCCAAAGCCGTTTCCTGAGACTTCCGCATTTTTGTGGCGGATACCACTTCCATCGCTTTTGTAATTTGCCCGATGTTTTTTACGGCGCCCAGCCTCGATTTTATATTTTGTAAAGATTCGGCCATATTAGTTCGCTTTTTTCATATTTTTAAAACTGTTGATGGCGCTCTTTAAGGCCTCCTCTATTTTTTCGTTCCATTCACCGCGACTCAAAGGTTCTACTATCTCTTTTTGATGCATCTTGAATAAAAATTCCAGAAGTTCTTTTTCAAAAATTTTAATGTCTTTTTTCGGCACATCGTCCAAAAATCCGTTTATCGCCGCGAATATTGAGGCGACTTCCATCGCGACCGCCGCCGGCTCTCCGTCGGCCTGCTTTAAGACCTCGGTCAAAAGTTCCCCTCGCTTTATCTGCTTTCTTGTATTTTCATCCAAATCAGACGCAAATTGCACGAACGCCTGCAGTTCCCTGAACTGCGCGAGCTCGAGCCGCAATTTGCCGGCCACCTTTTTCATCGCTTTCGTCTGTGCGGCAGAGCCCACGCGCGAGACGGAAAGCCCGGCGTTGATGGCAGGCCGTACTCCCTGATAAAAAAGGCTTGACTCAAGATAAATTTGTCCGTCGGTTATTGAGATCACGTTCGTCGGCACATACGCGGAAACATCGCCCAATTTTGTTTCAATTATCGGGAGCGCCGTGAGCGATCCTCCTCCTTTTTCTTTAGAAAGTTTTGCCGCGCGTTCGAGCAATCGCGCGTGCAAATAAAAAATATCTCCCGGGTAAGCTTCCCGTCCTGGTGGTCTGCGCAAAAGAAGAGACAACTGCCTGTAACTGTCCGCGTGCTTAGATAAATCGTCATAAATTACAAGCGCGTCTCTTCCCGAATCCATAAAATATTCTCCTATCGCGCATCCAGCAAACGGTGCTAAAAATTGCATTGAGGCAGGTGACGAAGCAGATGAGGAAACTACAATCGTATATTTTATCGCCTCATTCTCTTCCAACATTTTTACAATTTTCGCTATCTTTGAATTTTTTTGTCCGACAGCAACATAAATACAGATAACTTGTTTCCTGCCCGAACCTTCCGCGTCCTGTTTTTGGTTTAAAATTGCATCAAGCGCGATAGCTGTTTTTCCGGTCTGCCTGTCGCCGATGATAAGTTCGCGCTGGCCACGGCCTATGGGAATCATGGCATCGATAGATTTTATTCCAGTGTGTACCGGTGCCGAAACCGATTCGCGCTCAAGAACAGAAGGCGCTTTGCGCTCCAACGGATAGTCTTTTCCGCCTCCGGCGGATCCACCTTTGGCGGAAAAAATAACTCCCTTGCCGTCGAGCGGTTCTCCCAACGGATCGATGATCCGACCCAAAAGTTCATCTCCGGCTTTTAGTGAAAGAACTTTACCGCTTTTTCTTACGCGGTAACCTACCGCAACTCTTCCGGCCTCTCCCAAAATAACGGCTCCGATTGAGCTTTCTTCAAGATTGAACGCCACAACCTGTAAAACGCCCGAGGCGGCCTCCACTGACAAAATTTCCTGGCTTAAAGCATTTTTAAGCCCCGAAATTTTAGCAATGCCGTCGCCTACCTCCGTAACAATGCCTACATCCGCAAATTCGGCTTTGTCCTCAAAGCCTACAATGTCCCGCTTTAATTTTTCGATTATTTCTTTCATTTTTACGATAGCAATTTATTAATTTTTTTTGAGAGAGTCATATCAAGCTCTTTTTCCCCGTCTATCAAAACTCTTACTCCCGCTATAAGCTCCGGTTTTATGAATATCTCCACATGGTCTTTTGCGGAAAATTTTTCTTTAAATTCAGAGATCATTTTCTCCGATAATGGCCTTGCGAATTCCGCCGAAACAACCAGTCCGTCGGAATCATGCGTTATTTTTTTTGTAATTAAATTAAAGACCTTCCCGACTGATGCCCAGTCGCCATTTCTGCTTAAAGTCTGCAAAAAGGATTTTACAATATGGTCTTTTTTGGAAGGGTGCTCATTGAGTGCCTCGGTGAACGCCTTCATATATGCTTCCGCAGAGTATTTCATGTCTTTGACGCTTTAACGGCTAAACTCGCAACCTCATTTACCGCCCGTGACACCAGCGCCTCGTCCACCACTTTCGGGTCAAGCTCCACAGTTTTAATGATAGCCGCGCGGACCAGCGTTTTTGCTTCCCGAATCAGCGCAAGGTATGCCTCTTCCTGTCTCCGCTCAGCGATTTGCCCCGCTTCTTTCAATAAATCCTCGGCTTTTTTACCTCCTTCGGCAATGATTTTATCAGCACCGGATTTGGCGTCAGTCTCGCTCTTTTTTACGATCTCAAACGCCGTTTTTTCCGCCTCGCCGAGCTTTTCCTCCTTCATTTTATCTATCGCTAAAAGTCTTTCTTCCGCTTCTTTCCCGACCTTGAAGCCAAGTTCTATCTTTTTTTTACGCTCCTCCATGACTTTAAGTAACGGTCTGAAGAGAAAAAAAGTAAGTACTCCGAGCAAGATCAAAAAATTTACCCCTTGCGATAGCAGGAGCTTCCAATCAACGCCGAGTTGATGAAAGAGCTCGCTCATGAAATAAATTTAACGGTTAAGCTACGAACTTTAAGATCAAAGAAACGACCAACGCGTAAATAGCGATGGCTTCCGCGAAAGCGATAGCCAAGATCATCGCGGTCTGCACCTTTGGTGCGGCTTCCGGATTCCTGCCGATCGATTCAGCTCCCTTTGAACCTATCCATCCGATTGCAATTGCCGGGAAAATCGTTCCCACGCCCATCAATATGGCGATCGCGAATAGTTTTGCAGTTTCCTGTTCCATTATTTTTTTATGATACCTTTTAATAAAATGCGCCCGAACACGACCATTTGTTCAGTGCGCCTCCTCATGCTCCCTTACGGCCATCCCAAGAAATACGAGCGTTAACATTGAAAATATGAACGCCTGTATGAACCCGACGAAGGTCTCTAAAAAAAGAAACGGCAGCGGGACGATCTGAGGGACGAGGAACCCCACTATCATCAGTAGGACTTCCCCGGCAAAAACGTTCCCGAACAGCCGAAAAGAGAATGACACTATTTTAATGAATTCTGAAATAAATTCAAGCAGACCCACAAATGTAAAGATAGGGTTCTGTATTGTGAAAAATTTGGAAAGATGTTTCGCCGTGCCTATTGCAACGGCGCCCAAAATATTCACGGAAAACACCGATATTATAGCAAGTGCGATGGTAAAGTTGAGGTCGGCCGCAGGAGCCCGCAAAAGCGGGACAACATGGCCGTTTTCCGCAACTTCCAGAAAACCGAACGGGAAAAGTCCGAGCCAGTTGGATGTGAGAATAAAAAGGAAAATCGTGCCAATTATCGGCAGGTATTTTTCTGACAAATGCCTATCGCCAAGCACCGAATCCATCAATGAGAGAAGTTCTTCAACTGCCAATTCAAAAAAACCCTGCAATTTTCCGGGGACAAGCGAGAGCTTGCGTCTCAAAACGAGCGCAAATGCGATGAGCACTATTGCCGCGATGCCCGCCAAAAAAAGAGCGTTCGTCACCGGCCACGACCCGATATGGAATATTTCTTCCGCGGCTATCGAAATTTCATGCATAAAATTATCCACATAATACCACACTTCGGTTGGAATTAAAAAAGAGCTTATGGCCAACCCGGCAGGTTGACCATTTTCCATTTATTTATCAAAAAAATATTGGATGTAGGTATCAATCTCACGCTGGTCCATGTCATAAAAATTCTTGCCTTGCGCGTAAAGATCGGATGCTAATTGCTTTCCAACAAAACGCCAATGCCATGGCTCGTAAATATAGTACGAGTTCCCTTTCGGATAGGACAATATAAAGCCGTATTTGTAGGCGTTGTTTTTCAGCCACTCATACGCAGGCAACTTATCGAAACCTGCGAATTGCTCGCCATTGATTGAAGTAAAATCAACGGTAGTGCCAAGCTGATGTTCGGAATACCCCTGATCGGCAGAAAATTGGTTTGAAGAACCCGCGCCGTAAGTTACCGAATAAGCGGATTTGACTCCGGCTTGCTCG
>C687J26845_10002121_pt1 | contig 11657 bp, 13 predicted proteins | sample RifCSPlowO2_12_FD_26845 | JGI IMG/M metagenome (IMG submission 26845) | reverse complement strand
CAACGCGGCAGTCGGCGGCGCGGCGACAACCGGGGGCGCTGCAACCGCAGGCTCCGGCTCGACCGGCGCCGGCGCCTGAAATTCGACCGACGCAGGAGCAAGCGGCGGTTCTGGCACAACAGCCGCAACCACCCCAGGCTCGGCTTCAGCCTCGACAACGGCAGCGGTCACAGCCGACACAGCCACAGCCGTGCCGGCCACTGGGTTGGGACGGGGATCAGCTGTGGCCTGGCTAATCCCTAGCGGCTTTAGCGCCACCCTCGGCCCATCGCCGCTATCGGCGGGCCGAAACGCCAACATGCGCAACAGCACCATCTCGAAGCCGCTGCGCGGATCCGGTGCCAACGGCAGGTCGCGCCGACCGATCAAGCCCATCTGGTAATAGAACTGCACGTCTTCGGCAGGCAACACTTCGGCCAATGCCAGCACCCGATCACGGTCGCCCTGGCCATTGTCGACGCATCCGGCAGCGCCTGGGCGATGGCCACACGGTGCAGGACATTGAGAATCTCCGCCAGCACCCCATTCCAGTCGGGCCCCTGCTCGGCCAAATGGCGTACGGCATCGATCAGTCCGCGCGCATCGCCCTCGAGCAAAGCGTGCAGCACGCCATACACCTGACCGTGATCGAGGGTGCCGAGCATCGCACGCACGTCTGCCGCCAGCACCTTGCCTTCTCCGAAGGCAATCGCCTGGTCGGTCAGGCTCATCGCATCGCGCATCGAACCATCGGCCGCACGCCCGAGCAGCCAGAGCGCATCCTCTTCAAACGGAATATTTTCCGCCCCCAGCACATGGGTCAGGTGCTCCACCACCCGCTCCGGNGGCATGTTCTTCAGAGAGAACTGCAAGCAGCGCGACAGAATGGTCATCGGCAGCTTCTGCGGATCGGTGGTTGCCAGCAGGAATTTGACGTGCGGCGGCGGTTCTTCCAGGGTCTTGAGCAAGGCATTGAACGAGTGCGAAGACAGCATGTGCACTTCGTCGATCAGGTAGACCTTGAAGCGCCCGCGGCTCGGCGAATACTGCACGTTATCCAGCAACTCGCGCGTGTCTTCGACCTTGGTACGGCTGGCAGCATCGACCTCGATCAGGTCGACGAAGCGCCCCTCGTCGATCTCCTTGCAGATAGAGCAGACACCGCAAGGTGTCGAACTGATCCCGGTTTCGCAGTTCAGGCACTTGGCGATAATGCGCGCAATTGTGGTCTTGCCAACCCCACGGGTACCTGTAAACAGGTAGGCGTGATGCAGGCGTTGACTGTCGAGGGCGTTGATCAGCGCCTTGAGCACATGGGCCTGGCCGACCATTTCGCGAAACGAGCGCGGACGCCACTTTCGTGCAAGAACCTGATAACTCATCTAAAACCGTCGCGAGATGAAAGCAAAAGTGGGCTAATCGTAACGGAGCATGGGCTAAATTGCATCCGATGCTCGGCTCGGCGCTGCCAGGCAATAATCATTGCATCGACTCAGTCCATGTATTGCAGGCGCTAGCGGGCTGGCGATCGTTGGCAACTGCTGGCGGATCGCCGGAATGCGGACCACAGCCAACTGGCTCCTGCTGGGTATTATCCGTGCCCTGCACAGATTCAGCTGGCTAAAACTTAATCAAACAGTTATCATCCGGCCCGTTAGTACCACGCTGTAAGTCATTCAGGCCTTCCGGCCCCCTCGATGGACTCCAGGTAAAGAACGCATACGCCCCATCAGGCTATGCCGCACAGTTCCTTACCAGACCCAACCTGCTGACTGATCAGGCCGTCTTGCGCAAGCACTGACTCAGCCTGCCTCCGAAGTACCGACCCGCATAAGCACTAGTCAACACTGAACTTATGCGCGCAGTCCCGCTCCGATCAGACTCATTCCTTCGACCAGAAGTCGAAAGCTTGGAGCTTTATTTAGCGCAATGACGCGCCCGTTGTTTTAGGAAACACCCAAAAAATGAATACTCAACACCAAATTCAGGATGCCATTCGCACCCTATCCAACGCCTTTGCGCCATTCGATTGCCGCATTCTTGCCAGCCGCAAGGGTAACTTCAGCTTCACTATCGTCAATCAGGCCGGTATCGCCCAGCATACCCAGCGCCTGTACCCCGAGCAGTACAGCAGCGAGTCCTTGCCGCAGGTAATCGAGCGCGCCCGACAGTCGCTACTGGCCTGACTGAACTTCACCACGCTATCGGTGTCACAAGTGATTAGCCTCAGGATGGAGAACGGTCATGGATAGCATCAATCGCCAGTTCGTCGAACAGTTGTTTGCTCCTTTACGCGTCACTTTCAGCCCGCGTCGCCCAGACGGTGGCATTGTCCTGTCCCTGCTCGACGACGCCGATGTCACCGCCTACAGCCGAGTCCTCAGCTCCGCCCAGCGTGACGACGCGCAAGCTTTTGCACAAAGCCTCGAAGACATTCGTCTGGAACTCGCCGTTCGCTCCGGCAATATTCCTGCAGAGATGCGCAAGGCGCTGAAAGAACAAAACAGCGTGCTCAATTATCACGTCGACTGAAAGAGCCTGTGCAGCCCTGCCCTGCCCCGCACAACGCAATGCCGCTTACTCAAGCCAAGTGAACGGCATTTTTGTAACCGGCGCGAGGAACTCACAGGACGCGGTCGAATTACGCGGGCGATCACTCATCGACGCGATTGGAACTGCCCATCCGCTTACTGCACTCGGCCTCAGCCAGAGCGATACAATTCGAGCGGACTGATGTGTCCATCACCCCCCCTGACCCTGACTATCGCTTGAACTCGAACTGTAGTTCGGCGCCTTCCAGCGAATCCCAGTAGTCATCACCCCGCTCATTGGTGATCAGCTTGCCATTGAGCTGAAAGGGGCTTTCCGCTGCCTGTTCTGCCCGGAACAGCGGCGGCAGCAAGGCCGGTGACGGCGGTTCATCAGGGGCGACGAGCGCCTGCAATTCCTCAAACAAATCCGGCGGCAGGCTCAAGTCGAGGTTCGCCTTGAGCGGAGGGGCAACAACAGCGTCTTTAGCCACCGGTTTTTTCACAACGGCGGCAGCTCGAGCTGGTTCGCTTGCCGCCTTGATCACCGGCTTGGGGGCGGGGGCAGGCGCTATATCCGCCGTCGGCGCGGGCATGACGGCTACCGCCGGTTCGGCAGGCTCGTGCGGTACGGTGGTAGTGGTCGTTTCGTTGTCGCACGCACTCAGCGATAGCAGAGCCAGAAGTAAAAGCAAACACCGGAAGCTGATCATCAACACGCACAATCGCAGTAAAGAGAGCACCATGCTCTCCTCTCCCCCGACATCTGGCAAGCCTGCCATGGAGTGCTTACACAGGTTTTACTCAGAGGGTGCGCCAATATCGAGCGCCGCAGCCGGCGAAAGTTTTTCACAAGCTCGCAGCCTGCCGGCCAATGCACTCCGTCTTCATATCGACAGCTTACTAGTGTTTTTTCTCGAGTCGTTCGAGCTGCGCCTCGATATCCAGCTGCGGGTAATCCAGTTGCAGGCGCTGCTGCAGACGCTGCGCCTCCTCGACTTTGCCTGCGCGGCGCAATTCGNGCAGCTGCATCAGCGCTTTTTCCGTATCCAGCTTCGCNGCCATGCCAGCCAGTGGTACCGACTCCACCGCGGCCATGGGCAACTCGGCACTCGGCGCCGATAGCAAGACGCCGGCTTCATCAGGTGCCTGCTTGCCCGTATCATCCGCCAGGACCGGCGTCGACTGCTTCTTCTCGGCCTTTTGCCGCGCCTGTGAATAGCTCTGCAGCGCCGGCGCCTGTTCGCGCAGCAGACCTTGCGGCGCCTCAGCGTCGGCCATGGGTGCGGCTGGCGCCGGCGCCATCACCGCGCGCGGCATGGGGNCGCCATAGTTATCCGGGGTTTGCTCCAGCGTGCGCCAAGTCAGGCTGACGCCTATGCCGACGCACGCCAGCCCGGCCACCGCCAGCGACCAACGCTGGCGACCGCCTGGGCCGAACAGCCAGGCATGCAGACGTTGATTCCAGCTGGACTTGCTCGACTCCTGCGCGGCTCGAGCAGCCGCGAGAATCCGCGCATCCAGCTCGGCGGAAGGCTCGGCCGGGCTGTGGGCACGGAAGTGCTCGAGCAACGCCTGCTCATGCGGCTCGTGTTGATCGCGGTTCATGCGGATAGCTCCTCGGCGGCCGGGTCAGCCAGCAGCCGACGTAATTTCTGCAACGCATAGCGCAAACGGCTTTTCACCGTTTCCGCTGGCGTGCGGGTCAACTCGGCGATCTCGTGCAACTCCAGATCGCCGTGGGCGCGCAGCAGGAAGACTTCGCGTTGTTCCGGCGGCAGATCGGCCAGCGCGGCCTGCAGGCGCTCCTGGTCGCGACTCAAACTGAGCTGCTGCTCAGGGTTGGTCTCGCTGCATGGCCGGTCATGCAGCTGCTCGTCGAACNCCTCATGCCTGCCCTGCTGGCGGCCCGATTTGCGCCAGTGATCGATCAGGCGATTGCGCGCGATCTGGTACAGCCAGGTCTTGAACAGCACCGCCTCGCGCTGCAGCGACTGGCTGCGGATCAGGCTCATCCAGGTGTCCTGGAACACCTCCTCGGCCAGCGTCGGATCGCCGCACAGACCACAGAGAAAACGAAACAGGCCGAGGCGATGGCGTTGATAGAGCAGTGCAAAGGCCTCGGCGTCGCCCAGGCGATAACGCCGCAACAAGGCGGCGTCCTCTTCGTCGGGCAGTGGAGCAGCAGGATGGGCAGTCACGCTCAATCGACCTTGGCAGCGCTGGGTGCGGGAAGTGAAGACGGAGTTTGCAGGCTTTGCGCCAGTTCGACCAGTTGCACGAACTCGCCGCGCAGACCGAAACGGTCCTCGCCCTTGCCGCTGCGCGCCAGTTCGGCGCTGGCAGCCAGGTCGAAAGCGCCGGTGTAGCGCGCGCCTTTCAGCTGCTGGGCAAAGGCGGCAACAGCGGCGGCGAAGCGCAGATCCTCGCTGGCCTGAGCAATCGCCGGGGTGTTGTGTTGCGCCTCAATGGGGATTTCCAGCAACTTACTGCTGCTCTGCTGCAGCGCCTTGTAGCGGATACGCAGCAGCGCCAGTTCACCCTGCTTGCCGACGGCTTTTTCCACCTGCTGGTAGCGCAGCGGCTCCAGCCAGCCCTTATTGCCGGTCGGGACTATTTCATAGAGCACGGTGACGGTATGACCCGCTCCTATTTCCCCGGCATCGACCTTGTCGTTGCTGAAGTCTTCACGCTTCAACGCGCGGTTTTCATAGCCGAGCAGACGGTACTCGCTGACTTGGGCCGGGTTGAATTCGACTTGGATCTTCACGTCCTTGGCCACCGTCGCCAAGGTCGACCCGAGCTGATCGACCAGCACCTTGCGCGCCTCGCGCAGGTTGTCGATATAGGCGTAATTGCCATCGCCGGCATCGGCCAATTGCTCCATCAGACGTTCGTTATAGTTATCGGTGCCGAAGCCCAGGGTAGTCAGGGAAATCCCGGTCTTACGCTTGTCGGCCGCCAGTTGCTTGAGCGTCTCGAAGTCGCTGATGCCGACGTTGAAGTCGCCATCGGTGGCCAGCAGGATACGGTTGATGCCGTTCTTGATAAAACCCTGCTGCGCCTGCTGATAAGCCTGCTGAATGCCCGACTCGCCGGCTGTCGAACCGCCAGCGCGCAACTGATCGATGGCCGCGCGGATCCTGGCCTTGTCGCTGCCCGCGGTCGGCTCCAGCACCACACTGGATGAACCGGCATAGACCACCAGGGAAACCTTATCCTCGGCACGCAGTTGCTCAACCAGCAATTTCAGGGTGCTTTGCACCAGCGGCAGCCCTTCGCGCCTGTCCATCGAGCCGGAAACATCCACCAGAAACACCAGATTGGCCGGCGGCAGCTGCGCAACCTGCATATCCGATGCCTTGATCGCGATGCGCAGCAAACGGCTTTGCGGGTTCCACGGCGTTACCGCCAACTCGGTGTCGACGCCAAAGGGCGAATCGCCGGTCGGCAGCGGGTAGGCATAAGGGAAATAATTGACCAACTCCTCCAGGCGCACCACCTCGGCCGGCGGCAACTGNCCCTGGNTGAGGAAACGGCGGACGTTGGCGTAGCTGCCGGTGTCGACATCGATGCTGAAGGTCGACACTGGTGATTCGGCCACGGCATGCACCGGGTTGTCGGCCAGTTTCTGGTACTGCTCGCGGTATTGCTCGCGGTACGCCGGCGGCAGATGATCCGCCATAGGTGCGCCAGGCTGCCCCGCCGCCGGCAGCGCAGCGATGGCGGCATCACGCTGCAACTCGGNTTTTTTCNCCCGTGATGAGGCCAGGGATTGCTCANCGGCCGCGACTGGTTCTTGCTGATCGGCAACATGGCTCTGCGGTGGTTCCGGTTGAGCGGCATTGCAGGCAACCAGGGTCAGCAGCAGGCTACCGGCAAAACCCTGCAGCAACGGTTGTGGATGTAACGCACGAATCCTCGACATGACGCATCTCCTTGGGGCGAAAAAGCTCTTCGCCCTGGTAGACGCAATGCCTCACCGATTCGGGTTAACCGCGAGGACATTCAGCCACTTGCCGTTGCCTCCTGGCACAACTGGCTGGCCAGCATGCCCAAGGTCATCAGGGCCCGCTCGGCCTCGCGACTCCAGGGGATGCCGCAATTGAGGCGGATGCAGTGGTTGAACTGCTCGGTATTACTGAAGATCAACCCCGGCGCGATACTGATGCCCTGCTGCAAGGCACGCACGTGCAAGTCCTTGGTGTTGACCCGCGCCGGCAGGCTGACCCAGAGGATGAAGCCGCCATTGGGNCGAGTCATCTGCGTGCCTTCGGGGAAGTACTGCTGCACCGCCAGCTGGAAGGCGCTGAGGTTCTTGCGGTATTCCTGGCGGATATAGCGCAGATGGCGGTCGTAACCACCGTTCTCCAGGTAGGCCGCCACGGCCATCTGTGTGACGCTACAGGCCGAGTGGGTGCTGAAGGTCTGCAGACGCTGGATTTCCTCCTGGTATTTGCCGGCGATGATCCAGCCGATACGCACCCCGGGCGACAGGGTCTTGGAGAAGCTCGAGCAATACACCACCCGCCCTTCCCGGTCATGCGACTTGAGCGCCTTGATCGGGCCTTGCTCGAACATCAGTTCGCCGTAGATGTCGTCCTCGACGATCTGGATATCGAAATCTCCGGCCAGGCGCAGCAACTGCTTCTGCCGCGGCTCGGGGATGCTGCCGCCAAGCGGATTGCTCAGGCGCGCAGTCAAGACCAGCGCCTTGATCGGCCACTGGCTGGCCGCCAGTTGCAACGCCTCCAGGCTGATCCCCGTGCTTGGATCGCTGGGAATCTCGATGACTTTCAAGCCCAGCAGATCGGCCAATTGCAGCAGGCCGTAATAGGTCGGCGACTCGGTGGCGATCAAATCCCCCGGCTTGGTCAGCACCCGCAGAGACATCTGCAGCGCATCGACGCAACCATGGGTAATCACCACTTCCGATGGATCGACCACCACGCCGGCATCGCGCATGCGGATCGCCACCTGGCGACGCAGCGGCTCGAAACCNGGGCTGAACATATAGCTGAAGGCGCGCGGACTCTGAAACCGGGTGACCTTGGCCAACTGCTGATGCAAGGCGCGCACCGGCAGGTAGTCGACATGCGGCACCGCCGCGCCGAGAGGGAATACCCCTTCACGGCGCGACTCGGTGAGGATCTGATTGATGATGCTGCTGCGNGTCACCAGGCTGGGACGCTCGACCCGGGCGATATCCGGGGTAGGCGCGGTCAGGGCCGGGGTCTGGTGCACATAGAAACCGGATTGCGGACGCGCGCGAATCAGGCCTTGGTCCTCCAGGTTGGCGTAGGCCTGCAACACCGTGGCATGACTGACGCTGAGCTGCGAACTCATCTTGCGCACCGACGGCACCCGCTCTCCCGGCTGATAAACGCCGCGGCGGATGTCTTCCGCCAATTGCTGGGCGATACGCTGATAGAGCAACAGACTGGTCATGGCCGCCTTCCCGCTTTATTGAACCGTTACAGTAACCCGACGAACCGAAAGTGCACCGGTACAGCTCCATAAATTGTGGACGACACAGCGGTGATCCGCCAGCGACTGCAGTGGAACAATTCAATAACAAGCCAAGTGTTTGTTGAATTGCTCGCATCCTCCAGGTCGCTGCGATCCTGACTACTAGCTGCGATAAATCGCGAGCAGAAAAAAAACCGGCACACCCGGGCGGCGGGCGACGCCTGGATCAGCGTAGCCCGGATGCAGTCGATCGTTGACGATGCCCCGGCCCCGGCCTTGACAGACCCGGCAGGCGCCCGGCAGGCAGGACTTGCGGCCGAGGCACGGTTCAGCGTGCCAGGCCCAGACGCCCCTGCTCGTCGGAGAACACGATCTCGACCCGGCGGTTCTGTGCCCGCCCCATGGCCGAAGCATTCTCTGCGACCGGGAAGCTCTCGCCATGGCCCTGTACTTCGATACGCTTGCTATCGATACCCAGGTCGATCAAGACATCGGCGACGGTTTGCGCCCGTGCGCGGGACAGTTCGAGGTTTTCCAGCTTGTCGCCACGACTGTCGGTATAGCCCTCGATGCGTACCACCCGGCGCGGATTCAGTTGCAGGAACTGCACCAGCTTCAGCACCGTACGATTGGCCGACGCTTTCAGATTGGCCTGTCCTGCATCGAACAGCACATCGCCCAGGGTCATCACCAAGCCACGTTCGGTTTCGCTGGTTGCCAGGCTGACCATCTGTTCTTCCAGCCAGTTGCTCTGCTCCTGCACACTGAGCAACTTGGCCTCACGCAGGGCCAGCTGCAGGCGCTGGCGCTCCAACTCGAGCTTGGCCGCCCGCTCCTGATTCAGGTTCAAGGCACTGTTTTGTCCGGCGATTTCGCTGTAACGCTGACTGAGGTAGGCGTAATGGCTAACGTCATCCGTACTGCCCCAATAGCTCGACAAGCGGTCTGCACGGGCCAGGGACTCACCCGCACGGATCACATCTTTCGGTGCGCTGCGCAGCACATCGGAGTTTTCCTTTACCGCCTGAAAGCTGCTGCGGGCCGCCTCGAGTGCCTCATTGCTGCTCTGCTGCTGCGAACCCGCGCAACCACTCAGCAGCAACGCCGACAGAAGGCCTCCCAGCAGCGGGATCCGAGCATTCATCACAGCTCCCCCAACTGCTTGCGCAGGCGATTGATCCGGTTATTCAGTTCGTTCAGCTGGTCCTGACTTTTCTGCGTCAACACCCGAGCTTCCGCCAGGCGGGCATCCAGTTCGGCCTGCTCGGCGAGCACCCGTGCCTCCTTGAAGGCGTCACGTTGCATGGCGGATTGAGCCTGCAGCAACTTGGCTTCGGCCATTGCCAATTCAGCTATCTGCTCATCGGCACCAACAGCCTTGGCCTGTGCCAAGGCTTGCTCGGTGAGACGCAATTGCTCGGTCGGTGCCGGATCGCTGGCGCAACCGGTCAAACTCAGCACCACCATTGCGGCGCATGAAAAACGATTAATCACAAAAAACTTCCTACGGATTCGGGACGCTTGCGGGTTGCAACTGCTGCTCTTTCCAGCGCAACAGGTTGTCCTGCAGCAAGGTTTCCGGCAGGCCGGCAGCGACCGATTCTGTCATCTTTTTCGCCAGTTGTCCGCGCAGCCAGGGATCGTTGCATGCCGAGTTGTGCGACAGGGTGAGGTACAGACCCTCGCTGGAAATAGGCGGATCCAGCACCAGCAGGTCATCTTCCATGCTCAGCGTTTCGGCCAGAGCCAGACCGGGAAAACGCTCGTAGAGGACATAATCGGTACGCCCCAGCAACAGCTTTTGAAAGGCCTGAGCCAGGCTGGACACGCCCTCCAGGGTCAGGTTGGCCTTGGCATAGGTATCGAACTGCTGACCGAAGCTGTTATTCACCAACGTGCCACCAGTGCGGCCCTGCAGGTCGGCCCAACTGGCGTAGGGAAACTCCGCGCCTTTACGCACCCAGACCACGCTAGGGGTGAAGAAAAATGCCGGGTGCACATAATCCATGGTTTCCAGACGCGGCAAGGTCAGAAAAGCACCGGCGATCAAATCGACCCGCCCCGTGCGCACCTCGTCCTGGGCGCGAGACCAGGGCCCGGTATAGATCACATCGATCACCAGATCCAACTCTTTGGCCAAATGCTTGAGCAAGTCGGCATTGGCACCAATCAACTGCTGCGGATTCTGCGGGTCACGCCACAAATAAGGCGGATACTCCGGATTGCCGGTGGCGACCAGGCGCTCACACTTGCCGGCGGCAGCACTCAACCCTGGCAACAGCGCCACGCCGAGCAAAAGCATTACGGATTTCAACAACCCACGTTCGAGCATGGCGACTTCTCGGCTGAACTTTTGATGGACTTTCAGGGCACGCGAACACTGGTGAATGCTGGCTGCATGTTAGCGTACAACCGGCTCAATAATAATTCGCGATAAGGGCGCGCTATGAAAAAACTGATTCTCGGCTTGATACTGTTGCTCGGCGGCTCCGCCGCGACGCTCTACCTCTGCCCCGCCGCACTGCTGGCTACGACGCAACTGGTCGCACTGCAGCAGGCGGATCTCAGCACCAAGCGGGTGACAGTCGGCGATCTTAGCATTCATTACTACCAGGGCGGTCCGAGCGCCGGCGAAACCATTCTGATGGTCCACGGCTTCGGTGCCAGCAAGGACAACTGGCTGCGCTTTGCCCGCTACTTCACCGAGGACTACCAGGTGATCGCCCTGGACCTACCCGGCTTTGGCGACAGCAGCAAGCCCTACGCCAGTTACGATGTCGGCACCCAAGTAGAGCGCCTCGCCGCTTTCACTCAAGCCTTGCAGATCAAGAAACTGCACCTGATCGGCAGCTCGATGGGCGGCCATATCAGTGCCCTGTATGCCGCACGCTATCCCGAACAAATCCTGTCAGTGGCGCTGCTCGGCAATGCCGGCGTCGACTCGCCACAGAAAAGCGAGTTGATCGAGCGCCTCGAACGCGGCGAACCCAACCCGCTGATCGTGAAAACACCGCAACAGTTCGAGCAGCTGCTGGAGTTCATCTTCGTCGAAGTGCCGAGCATGCCAGAGCGCCTGAAGCAGGCGCTGGCGGAAAGAAGCGTCGCCAACAGTACGCATAACGAGCGGGTCTTCGCCCAACTGGTCAGTCGTTATATTCCGCTCGAACCGGTACTGCCGAAGATCCAGGCGCCGACTCTACTGTTATGGGGCGCCCAGGACAGGGTTCTGCATGTTTCCAGCATCGAGGTCATGCAGCCACTCCTGCAGCGCCCCAGCGTGGTGATCATGCAAGACTGCGGGCACGCGCCCATGCTCGAACGGCCCAAGGAAACTGCCGAGCACTACCAGGCGTTTCTGCACACCCTCACAGCAGAGCGTGAATAAAGCCAAATCGTGCACAAGAAAAAACCCGCTCAAGGCGGGTTTTTCTTGGAGCAAGGGAAGCCGGTTTACACCAGTTTCTCAAACTCCGGGATGGCTTCGAATAGATCCGCCACCAGGCCGTAATCGGCCACCTGAAAGATCGGCGCCTCTTCATCCTTGTTGATCGCGACGATCACCTTGGAGTCCTTCATGCCGGCCAGGTGCTGGATCGCGCCGGAGATACCGACGGCGATGTACAGCTGCGGCGCGACGATCTTGCCGGTCTGACCGACCTGCATGTCGTTGGGTACGAAACC
>C687J26845_10002119_pt1 | contig 11662 bp, 8 predicted proteins | sample RifCSPlowO2_12_FD_26845 | JGI IMG/M metagenome (IMG submission 26845) | reverse complement strand
CTTTCCATAGCAAGCCATGGGGACGTTTTTTAGCGCCTTGTCCATTCCATGCTGCACTACTTCAAATGCCTTTGCCATGACATATTCGATTCCATCCCCTGTCAGGTCCTGCAGCAGATCTGAACGTTTATCTTTCCGCATTGACGGCTTGCTTAGCACTTCGTGCCGAAAGGAGGAAGAAAAGATGGCGGCAGGTTCTTTTTCAGTGAAACAAAGCATTTCCCTGGTCTCCTTTTCGTCCGCGCTGTTGTTAATGAATATCTTCTTAACGGCATCATTTGATGCCTTTACATTAAGGTCATTTCCAGTCCCGCCGCCCAGGTGATAATTCACCCTTGCCGCAGCCAGCGCCCTGCCCACTGCAATAAATAAGGGATATGTTTCCTGCGAAAGGATATGACGCACCATTGAAGCAGTAATAAACGTCGAAGTTCCAAAAATAGTGCCGGGCTTTTTTGCCCTGAACGTACCCTCGCATTTCCTGGGGTCGTACAAAAAATGCTCAAGCCGCGCGTGATTCATACCATCTTTTCGTACAAAACAGGCAGCCCCCTCATGTTCATAGTGCACGATGCAGCGTTTGCATTTTGACAGGTCATGCGAAGACAACCCCTTTTCAAATTCTTTTGATATCTCTTCGATGGCAAGGTCCCATGATAACCCTGTGGAAACGGATGCGCCTCTCTTCCTTAGCGCATCCGCTGATAATACAATGGTTAATCTGTCTGCGCATTTCCGGAACAGGTCATTTAAGAAATTTGAGGACGAGGTATTTTCAGGTAATGCCGATACCTTGAGGATGATATCTTGAATTTTATTCGCCTTTTTCAGATTTTCTATGAGTGTATCATATTTTCCAAAGAAACCGAGTCCGATATTATCCAAAACAAGAACGTCTGTATCATGCAAACGATCGGGACAAAATTCCTTTTGCTTCTCATGAGGAATAGGTTCACACCCCAGGAACTCCCTGATACGCCAGACCTTCTGCCTGCTCCCGATCTCCTGTTCGTAGCGCGCCCAGAGCTGGTAGGCGCTGCTTATGTTGTCCGGGTCTTGCAGCATGATGATTTCTGCGCCAAGGCCGGAACATGCGAGGTTTATTATATCTTTCAGATACCAGGCGCCGCCTTCTTGGAGATTACTTACGATATTTTTGGAGATTTCGTAGTATCCAGTAGTGACCGTGGGGTTATGTGCAAGATTATTATCCATTACAAGGTCTCCGGCGATAACAATCCTTTTTTTGTTAATAAACTGCTCGTCTTTATTACTTACTCTCTTTCCCATAAACATCGCTCCTTAAATTTTATTGTCTTTGTTTTTTTCTAAGCCGGCTAATATTTTAAGTTCATTTATAGCATACTCTCGTGAGGAAATATTTTTGTCTTTTTGTTCTTCAAGCAAGAAATTAAATTCCTGATCAAACAAATCAATCCTGTTACGCACACTTGGGGCATGGCGGGTAAATATGGTCTGACGAATGCCTTCACCCATAGTAGAGGACACAGATTCAGCAGCAAACCAATCACCTACAATGGTCAGGTAATGTTCTTTTGATTCAGGTTTAGAAATAGCCACTTTCACCTTTTCATCGATGTATTCCATGGATTTTAAAAATTCTATGAGATTCCTTATGCGGGTTTTTCTAGCCTCACTTCCATATATTTTATAAGTTAAATAAGGATATATAATTAGCCTGCAACCACAATTTTTTGCATGCATTTCTAAAATTTGACGTTCTTCTCTTTGCTGCATACACCGATGCTCGCTAAATAACCGTCCGTATCGGCGCTTCCAGTCCGGATGCGACACAGGCTGATTTGGTATATGAAACGATGTCAGTCCGCCCTTTTGGAGCACTTCACCATAATATCCCAATTCGATTATTTTTGTACTGTATTCTATCATCATTGGTGTACGATCCTCACGATATTCGGCACACTCAAATAATGGTTTGCAGGTCTTTTGCGCACGTTCAACCAGTTGAGCAAATACTTCTTTTGATAATTGTTTCTTAAGTATTTCAGAATCTTCACTTAGTTGCACTGCTAGAAGCTGCTGGATCATTTCTCCAGGTATTCGATCTTTAGTTATAGGCAAAACCGGCACGTTTAAGGCCATTGCATAACCAATTTCCTGATGCACCCATCCCTTTTGACTGGAAGCATCGGTAATGAAAGGCATAAAGACATGGGCATGAGCAATGTAATTCTTGATTTGCTCATGAAAACCTTGTCCATAAAGAAAGTTCTGATCCCACATGGGTTTTAGCCCATTTGACTCAAGGATATTAACTATCTTTTCCACCTGTTCTTTATCATCATGAGAATAGCTGATAAATACCCTGTAAGTATCCATTTTTAGCCTCCAATAACATTTAAACCATAGTTAACGCCACAAAAACGTTGTCATTGCGATTCTTTCCCTTCTCGTCATTACGAGAGCGCTCTTTTTGTCATTGCGAGGGTTTTATCCGAAGCAATCTCCTGGCATAAATGAGAGAAGGATTACTTCGCTTTGAAATAACAAATGAGACGCCTTTTATCATACCCATATACATTTTACCACAAAAAGAAATAAGTATTTTTTATCCTTAATTCTTGCTTCCCATGGTTCATTCTTTATGTCCCATCTCTTTCATTTTGCGAAGAAGCATTCTTCCCCCTCATAAAAGAAAGTACCCAGTCATTAAAGTGTTTGCCAGCAAGTTCAGGTGGGGGTGGTACTTCTTCAGGTGAAACAAGTGGCACCGGATCAATAAAGTCTATCCCTTTCGTTTTAAAGGCACAACGCCACTCCTTTTCAACCCATTCAGATTTACAGGCATTTTTAGACCAGAAGAGATAGAAAATATCATTCTGTGGAATAATTTTCCAGAGTTCCTGTTCCCAATACTGACCGGAACGAAGTCTAAGCACATCCATGTTAAACTCTAAATAAGGCGCTACTTTTTGAATGCCTTGAATGCGTGCCAAAACAGCATCACGATCTTTGCTAGAGTAAGACGGGAATGCCTTCCTATGACGTTCTTCTTGTGTGGGAATACTTTCAATCTGGGATTGTGTTGCTCCTATTTGTATTACAAAATAGAGCCGTGATATTTGCATTCCATCAATATAAATCGTAGCTACTCCACTGTGAGAACCTTCTTTTGCATCTTCGGAAACTTTTACAAGAAACATAGCATTTCCAATTTCACCCTCCCAAAGAATAGTATCTTCTGGATTTTCAACAATCAATCCTTCGAGTTTCAAACGCACTGATAGAATAGTGCCCCTTGTTACCTTTACAGGCCCTTTAGATTGGATTGATATTTTACCATCAGTGTATGCCTCTTGTGCCCTTTGAATAACAATGTCACGATGTCGTTCTAAGTGTGCCCATATATAAATTACAAAAGATGCTGCAGGCTTTACAACTTGTGGCGATGTCATAGAAAAATGGACCAGATCTAGATGTTCACAGGGAAGTTCTAAACTACCAGTTTGGTATAACGGGTTACTGGATATAGAAATTGTCTCTTTCTCACTTTGTTCATCGGTAGATTCCATAATGTGAAAGACTAATTTACTTTTTCCTACAGTAATTACGTCCTTGTCTTCCATAACTACAGGGGGATCTCCCTGTTTTAATTTAATTACATCCCCGGCATTATTCCTGCGAACTGTGACTGAATTGCTGCTATAAAACTGCGCCACCTTAAATTCTCCTGTTGTTTTATTTACAAAGAGTTTTGCATGTACGCCCCGGGTAGCCAGATTGTCATCTTCGGATAATTTAATTGTTCGATGCTCATCTCCGTGAATTGCCCTAGAAAGCGTATAGACATATTCGCCGTTTTCATTAACATCACCGTGCTTGTAAAGATCAATTTGTCCTGACTCCTTTCCATCCTCAGAAAGTATTCCTAAATATCCATGTTCTAATACTACAGCAGTTGTCACCGATGTATCTTTGACAACCTCTGTGGGCGCATTAACAGGAGGGAGTGGAGGAGGAGCGCCCGTGCTTGTCCCCCATACTTGTGTTAGGATTTCCTGTTTTTGTGACTTTCTCGTGATCAACCATACAAAAAAACCCAGCCCAATAGATGCACAAGTTACACCAATAGAACCTAACACAATTACAAACAAAGTCACCTTTGGCATGCCAAATCTAAGACCCATTGTTGGCATATCAATTTTAAGACCTTGGGGGTTTTCTAAGTATTCTGAATCGCCCGTAATAAGGGTTGTATTACATAAACTTCTACTTTTTTCATAAAAAAATACTTGATTAGGGACGTTAGAAGTGCTATCTAACTCTACTGTACCAATAATCATAATCTTTTGACCAATATACTCTTTTGGGAGCTTTCCATTTAGAGACTTCACCATGATCGTGCCACCATAATCATCCTTCAAAGCATAAAATATTACACCTTCAAAGCGTTCATCAATTATTCTTTCAATAGTCCCCACAATTTTTCGTATTTTACCTAAGTGATTAAGCGGATTTTCTTTAATTTCATTGATCTTGGTTAGTGCAAGTTCAGCAAAATCATTGACTACAGCCTTTGTATTAATCTTTGAATCTGAGTAAAGTATAACTTGAATAGAACAAAGGCTAGCTACTATTACTATGACAGAGGAAATTGTTTTTTTACATACAAAAGTAAACATAAATAATTCACCTCCATAAGCTATCTTTGTTTAGAATATCGCATTATTCCATTTGAAATAAGTAAATAATATTTTTATTAAACATTCGGCAACTATTTTGGTCGTAACACATCTGTCCATTTATTCTTACTTTTTATAATCTTTTAAAAAAGCTTCTAAATCTTTTTTTATTTCAGAAATGTATTGGTAGCGAACTTCGCGGTCTTTGTCAGTCATTTTTCTGATGACAATCTGTAAAGAATTAATTTTCATACTATCAAAATTGTAAAATTTAGAATTGCTAAACAACTCATGGAATATTACTCCTAATGAATAAATATCAGTACGTTGGTCTATAGCAATTCCTCGTTTACGTTGTTCTGGAGATGTATACCTTTGTGAATCAAATATAGTCTTAACATGTTCACCGATCCTTATTGCTGTTGCTATATCTATTAAGGTAAAACGATTTTGCCCTGTGTAAATAAAATGTTCTGGTTTTAAATCAAAATGACAATAACCCGTATCATGAACGGCCATTACTGTTTCACATAATCCTATTCCCATTTCTATTGCTTGCCGAAACCTATATTTTTTTGTACTTATAATTTTGTTTAATGAAATCCCTTTTATATATTCAAAAACTATTACTTTTTGTTTATTGTTTCTCGCTAAAAATCCTGAACCTAAATACCGTGCCATGTATTTATGACTTTTATTTGTCCACTTATTTCCTAATGTTACATGTATCTCTTTTTCTCTTTTAAATAGCCAGTCCATATCTTGGTGTTCCTCTTTAAGTACTTTAAAAACAATTTTTTTTAAACCTTTAAAACAGCTTTTCCCAATGTAGATATAAGATAAACCTTTACGATTACTAAGCAATTTGATATTTACTCTAACCATCTGTAACTTACAGTCGGTGTAATTATAATTATTTATAGCATCATCAAAAACAATTGTTTCTCTGATTATTCCTTTATTTTTGTAAAGAATAATTACCCCAAATGTTATAAACCCACTGAAACACAAAACAAATCCTATAATTTTTGAAATATAATAACCTCTTGCTTCGTCTATAAATATTTTCTGATTCCTTCTGATGTCCTCTCCTTTCTTAAAAAATGAGAGTTCATGTCTTTTCAACACTACTTCATAACACCCTGAATATTTGGTTAAATCAATATCTTTAATATTTGGTGAAAATCCCTTTTTTTCAACCCTCATAATATGCTTACCAATTAGTTCAAGTTTCTCAAACTCACCCTTTTCATTTGTTTCACCGCACATAAAACCATCCAGGATAATTCTTGTATTTTCCAAAGGAATTCTTTTATCCACTCCGTCATTAAGGACTAATATCTTTATCGTTGTTTTATCATCTTCCTTCTTAAAATTATCCTGATTATCATTACCTGCATAATTAATCTTTTGCCCTTTTATATCACTTTTTACATACATAAGGATTGGAATTCTTTTATTACTATTTAAAAAAACAAGCTCTTTTGCATTGATTTTAGTTACATTCATTAATGAAAATATTGATATCAAACTGAAAGTAATAAATGCAATATTTCTATCAAAAATAGGTAATATTAAAATGTTTCTCATTTTCTACTCGTAGCAAGAAATTTATTATTTAATATCAAATTAGGTTATTTTCCTGCCATAAAAGTAACACTAATACTTACTCTTTCTGTAATACACCATTTTCTATGAGTGATTTAAACAGTCCTTTTAAGAAACGCATATTATCAGTCCCTATGTAACACTCATTAGGGACTTCGAACCCGCTCACTTTTAAATAATTAGTATGAAATTCCAGTGAAAAAGGCCATCCGTTAGTAAACCACTCGAACAATATTTTACCATCTCCTGAAGGGCAAGAAGCATCGTACCACCCTCTGTTAATCAACGACTCGAACAATATAATACAATCTCCTGAAGGAGTAGGAGCGTCATACCACCCTTTAGATAAATCTGGAACTCCTGAGAAATACATGCAAGTGTTGGTCAAAAGGATTCCATCACAAGTTAATATCCAAAACGGTCTGGTTTCAATAAGTACCAGAGGGTGTTCTTTGGAAGGGTCGTAATCTGCGTATTTTTTCCTTGCTAGCCCCAGCCTCTTTTCCGGAATACCATTTCCAAAATATAAATATTTACATTTTTCCAAACCGGTGAATTGTTCTATATATTTTTTGACTGTGCGGGAAACTGCGTCATCGTATATTTGTCCTTGTTTTCCCAAGCATGTCTCTTTTTCATTCACAACCTTTTTCGTATCGTTAGAAAATAGTCTTCTGAGAAATTTTATTACCATATCCCATTAACCTCTATAATAGTAACGAATACTAATTCTTTTGAGGTACAGCCACTTTTCGCCACCTAATACCACTTTTTTATTCCTTACGAAATACGTAGCGCGGGCGGCTTGTCCCCCGCCTAGTATCATCGTAATTAGTCATCGGTTACGATGCCTGTATCGTAAAACGTCTAACGTGAGCCGTAAGAAGCTTTGTGGCTCAAAAACTAATTGCCGACCACAAGGGATCGGCGCTACGTCCTCCGCGCCCTCTGCGGTGAACTATTGTTTTCAATCTATTAACCAATAATGCGACCATAACAATGTACAGAATGCAATAACACTGCTGAATGTTACGATAACGGCTGATTTAGACGGTTTTATGGCGAGGGACACTATGCCAAACGCAAATACAGGCATCGGGACTTGGAAAACGTACCCCAAAAGCATCCTCAGATTATAGGCATACCGCCATGGTCCATGGTTCCCTTCATATACACCCCACGGCAGTACGCAATGTATTTCACCGCCGTCTATAGCCAGCGCCCATAGAGTCGAAAGAAGGGGAATAATGAGGAAAAGGCTCCCTATAGCAAGGTGTAACATTAGCTTTGATATAAACAATCGCCATCCGTATTTTAGGGTAATAGCATTGAGCGATAAAATAAGGCCTATTAGCCCAAAAGAAAAGTATGCACTCATCGTAAAGGTACGGGAAATGCCCTCAAAAGGTTGGCAGCTACCAATAAAGGGCGGATGATATTCCCTCCCGAACAGTGAGTGTTCCCTGAGATTCGGGAAAAGATACAGGAGAAGCAAGAGTGCGTAAGGTATCATTGCGCTCAGAAATGCAGAAAATAACCAGATTGATGTTTGACGCCAGACGGTATTTCTCATCGTAAACATATATTACCATGTACCCTTTGTGCCACGAAGACACAAGGAAATGAAACAAATTAGGTTGTCTTCTGTAACGACCCTCTATTGGTAGGACAAGCGTCCCCGCTTGTCAATCATGACAAATTCCATATTAAAGCGTCCTCGCCTGTCCATATATTTGTCAACCGGGGACGGTTGACCTACCGTATTTTATAGTGATTCCTATTTCTCTAAAATCTCTTTTAATATTTTAGCAAATCAAATATTTGATATTGTTTCTTACTTTTTCCATTATCCCTTCGTTGGCAAAACCGATCACTTTTATAAATCTTCGTTTATCAAATGAACTTATCTGTTTTATTTTGATTAAAGAATCCGCGATGAGTCTATTTTGATGATCTTTTTTCAATACAATATCGAGGGCTGATTGCTTTGTTGTCTGGGAAGAAATTGGAATGACGGTTATTAAATCACCGGATTCTATGTATTCGTTATTCTGGACAATTAAGGCAGGTCTAACTTTCTTGTATTCATGTCCAAAGCTCGGGTCAAAATTTACTAACCAAATCTGTCTACACTGGAAGCCGCTCATAAATCCTTCAAATTAAGGTAATATTTCAATTCTTCCTCAGAAAGAAAATCTTCAGAAGCATCATTCATGGCGGACAATTCAATTTCGCGCTCTGAGGCTTCAGGTTCTGTTTCTTCAAAACTCGCAATTACTTTAAAATGGACATTCTTTTTCTGTGATATTTCATCCGGACAGTACAGATGCCCGTCAGCCAATAATTTGCTTTCGAAAACCATTTTTTTCATAATCATCACCTCTCATTGAAAAGATATTTCTATGGATATGCCTTTAACATTATATAACAACAAATGTAATTTTATCAATTTTTATCCAAAAAGATTGGCCTTAATGAACGCCAAATAAATCTTTGTTTACGAAGATTCTTTTGGTAGGACAAGCGTCCTCGCTTGTCATAATAAATTTTCCTTATGGACATGCGTCCCCTCTTGTCATGATGATTTTTTTCTTATGGACAAGCGTCCCCGCTTGTCATAATGACAATTCCTTTTTCACATGCATCCCCATTTGTGATAATATTTTTACCATCGGATTTGTTTTTATTTGTCAACCGGGGACGGTTGACCGCAATGTATAATCATAATGTCAATCGGGGACGATTGACCTACCATAAATAAAAAGCCATTTGTACGTATTATACTCTTCTACAATACCTGCCTTGATTGGATTTTTCATCATATATTTTATTTTCTCAATGAATTCTTCTTTATCCCGGATTATCCGGTCGAAATTTTCATGTTGCCATATTGGCTTGCCTATTTTATGGGCGGTAAAACTTTTTATGCCGTGCATGATTTCGGATAAAGGATAATATACGTCCTTATCCTTTTCCTTTGGTTGAATGATGAGGTGGAAATGGTCGGGCAGGATAACCGCCGCATACAATACATATTTTTTCCCGTCCAGGTATTGAATGGATTCCATGACAATATCCCGGTGTTCAGGCAGCAAATGCATCCCTTTGATACATCGTGTGGTGATGAAATATACGGAATTGGGCAATTGCCAGTGTGGGAGGTGTCGCTTGGTAATGGTAAAGGTAGTGATAGAATCCTTTTTCATGTAATTTGTTGATTATTGTAATCCATTGGTTGGTTTAATATAACAGAAAAATAATCCATAATTTCATGGTAGGACATGCGTCCCCGCTTGTCATGACGATTATTCCTTATGGACAACCGTCCTCGGTTGTCAAAATAACAAATTCCAATTTTTGCGTCCTCGGTTGTCAAAACAATTTACCACATTCAACCTACCCGGATGACCCACAATGCCATTTTCGCGCAAGCGAGACGCGTGCGTTACCACACATGGTTGGATAAACGCCTTGCTTACCAAAACAAAATCAATTTCCGGTAGGACATGCGTCCCCGCTTGTCATGATGATTTTTCCTTATGGACATGCGTCCCCGCTTGTCATGATGATTTTTCCTTATGGACATGCGTCCCCGCTTGTCATGATGATTTTTTCCTTATAAACATAAATCAATGAAATATACGCGCAAGCGAGACGCGTGCGCTACCACATGTGGCATTTCCCTTTGCAACAAACGTCCCCGCGTGTCGTCATTACAATTCCCGTTTCAACCATCACATCAAAAAATGATTATTTATTATGTCAACCGGGGACGGTTGACCTACCGTATTTTATAACGGTTCCTGTTTTTCTAAAATCTCTTTTAATATCTTATGCCCCTTTTCTGCCCGTTTGTCCTTTGCATCTTCGAGGATGCGGGTTAATGCCTTTACCCTCTCTACATCCACATCCTGACCGGATAGGTGGTACATGGTCTGGAGATTCATCTCTGAATTGGCAGCCTCGATAGGATCAGGCACCTTACCAAAGAGTTCGATTGCCTTTTTGTAATAATGCCCAGCCTCTTTCCAATTCCTTGCAAAGACATGTTAGGACAAGCGTCCCCCTCCATACGTTTTCATCCCCGTAGGGCAAACCTTTAGGTTTGCAATATGCCTCTATCAGGAGGCAGGCCTTTAGGTTTGCCACACGCCCAACAATATCGTTGTGTTTTGTATGAATACGTGCGTGTTTGCACCCAATCACACGTTCCAAATGCAAGGCTAAAGCCTTGCCCTACGTACTACGTGCTTCACTTCCTTACTATCCGAAGGCTACTTCTGCTGTTGGCTCTGAATCCATTGTATGAGTTCCTCCAGTAACGCCGGGTCTTCGTGTTGGAGTTTCGCAGCAATCTCCTGTGCCTTTGACGGGTCTCGCATTAACTGTTCCATTACGGCGCGGAGTTTTGGCGACGGTTCCGCTTTTGTCTCACCGCCCGCTCCTCCCAGATTCACCCCGAAGCGCTGTCCCAATTTCTCCAGGTCGCTTCGGATATCCTCTGTGCCGCGGCCCATCACCTGTAACAAGATGGCATAGTTGTCGACTGCGGCACGCAGATGTGGATGTGGATGACCCGTCCCATGTGTTAATTGGAGAAGTATCTCTAATACACGCCTACTAATTGGTTCCGCCTCCGCAAGCCGGTTGGTGGCATGAAGCAGCTGAGCCAAGTTATTGAGGCTTGCTGCTGTATTCTGGTGTTCCTTGCCTAGTACCTTCTCCGTGATAGCCAGCGCCCTGCGGTAGAACGGCTCGGCACCCACATAGTCACCCTTGTTCTTAAGTAATAATGCCAGGTTGTTGAGGCTTGCTGCCGTATCGGGGTGATCCTTGCCCAGCACCTTTTCCTTGATAGCCAACGCCCTGCGGTAGAGCGGCTCGGCGCCTGCGTAGTCACCCTTGCTATAAAGCAAGAATGCTAGGTTGTTGAGGCTTTGTGCCGTATCGGAGTGATCCTTGCCCAGTACCTTTTCCCTGATATCCAGCGCCCTGCGGCAGAGTGGCTCGGCACCCACGTAGTCACCCTTGCTCCGAAGCAGTTCTGCCAGGTTGTTGAGGCTTTGTGCTGTATTCGGATGCTCCTTACCCAGTACCTGCTCCCAGATAGCCAACGCCCTGCGGCAGAGCGGCTCGGCGCCTGCGTAGTCACCCTTGTTCCGAAGCAGTTCTGCCAGGTTGTTGATGCTTGCTGCTGTATTCGGATGCTCCTTACCCAGTACCTGCTCCCAGATAGCCAACGCCCTGCGGCAGAGCGGCTCGGCGCCTGCGTAGGCACCCTTGTTCCGAAGCAGTTCTGCCAGGTTGTTGAGGTCTATGGCTACGTTCGGGTGGTTCTCACCAAAACTCTGCTCATCAATCTTCAGGGCGCGGCGCATGAGCGGTTCTGC
>C687J26845_10002113_pt1 | contig 11692 bp, 14 predicted proteins | sample RifCSPlowO2_12_FD_26845 | JGI IMG/M metagenome (IMG submission 26845) | reverse complement strand
CGGACGGATCAGCTTGACGTAGGGCACGGGTTTACCGTGCCAGACGATCGACGCGGTGCCTGCCGCGCGCACAGCGGCGCACACGACACGTTTGCCTCGGGTATAGTCTGCGGCCTCCACGAAGATTCACGATCAAGGGAGAACGATGCGCATCGCCGTACTGGGCGGCGGGCACGGCTGTTACGCCGCCGCCGCCGATCTCACCGAGCAAGGCCATGAGGTGCGGCTGTGGCGACGCGATGCCGCTGCGATTGCGCAACTCGCCGGGGACGGGCGCCTTTTCCTGATGGACGTTNCCGGCCGGCGCGAAGTTCGCATCGCGCTCGCGACGCCGGACATCGGCGCCGCCGTGCGCGGCGCAGAACTCATCCTCGCGCCCGCGCCCGCATTCGCGCAGCAGGACATCGCGCGCGCGATCGCGCCCCACCTTCGCGACGGGCAGGTGGTGTATCTGCCGCCGGGGACCTTCGGCAGCTACGTGATGGCGAGCGCGGTTCGCGCTGCGGGCTGCGAGGCCGAGGTCACCTTCGCCGAGACCGGAACGCTGCCCTATCTTGCGCGCAAGCACGGCCCCGCCGAGGTCGCGATCACCATGCGCGCCAGGCGCCTGCCGACGGGCGCCTTTCCGGCCAAGCGCAGCGCGCATGCGTTCGAGGTCATCCGCAGGGTCTATCCGGCCATGGAGCCCATCGAGGACGCGCTCTCCGGGGCGCTGATGAACTCCGGCCCGATCATTCATCCGCCGCTGATCCTGATGAACGCAGGGCCGCTGGAGCATTTCGAGAAATGGGACATCCACAACGAAGGCACGCAGCCTTCGATCCGGCGCGTCACCGACGCGCTCGACGGCGAGCGCATCGCGCTGCGCGAGTCGCTCGGCTACAAGCCCTATCATTTTCCGCTGCGCGACCACTACGAGAGCGACCGCTGGATGTACGGCGATGCGCACGANCGCCTCACCGAATCGGGGGACTGGCGCGAGCACATCGACCTCAAGACCCACCGCTACATGCGCGAGGACGTCCAGTACGGACTCGCGCTGCTGGTCTCCGTGGCCGGCTGGGCCGGCGTCGCCGCCCCAGTCGCCACCGGCCTGCTTGCCTTGGGCGCGGCAGTCGTGGGAGAGGACTTGCGCCACGGCCTGCGAACGCTCGAATCGCTCGGCCTGTCGAAGCTCTCCCGCGCGCAGATGACCCGCCTGCTGCAGGAAGGTCTGGGTTGAGCACGCTGCCGGTCATCGCGTCATTGGGCGCCGGCCGAATGGGCCGCGGCATCGCCCACGCGTTCGCCTACGCCGGCCACGAGGTGCGGCTCATCGACGCCAAGGCGCGCGGCGCGGCCGACGCCGAGCGGCTCGGGCGCGAAGCGCTGGCAGAAATCGACGCAAACCTGAAATCCGTGGCCGAACTGGGCGCATTCGACGACCGCGATCGCGGCGCCATCCTCGCGCGCGTGCGTTTCGTGCCGCGCNAGGCGGCCGCGGCGGCGCTCGCAGGGGCCGGTTTCGTCTTCGAAGGCGTGCCCGAAGTCATGCAGGCCAAGCGCGAGGCGCTCGCCTTCGCCTGCGCTCACCTGCGCCCCGACGCCATCGTCGCCTCCACGACTTCGACATTTCTGGTCAACGAGCTTGCCGCGGGCGTGCCGCAACCGGANCGATTCCTCAACGCGCACTGGCTCAATCCGGCCTACATCATCCCGCTGGTCGAACTCTCGCCGCACGCGCTCACCTCGCCCGAGGCGAGCGCGCGGCTGAAATCGCTGCTCGAGGCGATCGGCAAGGTACCGGTGGTGTGCAAGGCGTCGCCGGGCTACATCGTGCCGCGGCTGCAGGCGCTGGTGATGAACGAGGCGGCGCGCATGGTCGAGCAGGGGGTCGCCAGCCCGGAAGACATCGACCGCGCGTGCCGCTACGGCTTCGGCTTTCGCTACGCGAACATGGGCCTGGTGGAGTTCATCGACTACGGCGGCAACGACATCCTGTATTACGCCAGCCGCTATCTGGCCGAGGCGCTCGCCGACCCGCGCTTCGCGCCTCCGGACATCGTCGTGCGCCACATGAACGAAGGCGCCAACGGGCTGCGCGACGGCAAGGGCTTCTACGACTGGGCTTCGGTGGATGCGGCAGCCTACCGGCAGCAAGTGCTCTCGCGACTGGTGGGCATGCTGCGCTACTCGGGGCAGCTGCGCTCACCGGGCAGCGCGCTCGCAAAAAAATAAGCCGGTTCAGCCGAATCGCGCCAAATGCGGCGTGCGTCATGCGCGCGATCCGAGACATTGCGCAGCGTCGGCTTTCGGCGATCTGCGCCGAAGGTTGGGCTTGGCGCCCCTTTTCAAAGCGCGGCGATCGCCCGGCGCAGCTCGAACTTCTGCACTTTGCCCATCACGTTCTTGGGCAGCGCGTCCATGAACACGACGCGGCGCGGGTGTTTGTAGCGCGCCAGGCGCCCCTCGAAGAGGGCCATCACGCCGGCCGCGTCGAGCGCGCTGCCCGGGCGGCGCACCACGGCGGCCACCGCGATTTCGCCCCATTTCGCGTCCTCCAGGCCGATCACCGCCGCCTCGGCGACCTGGTCACAGTCGGCGAGCACGTTCTCCAGCTCGGCCGGATAGATATTCTCGCCGCCGGAAATGATCATGTCCTTGGAGCGCCCGACCACGAAGTAGTAGCCTTCCTCGTCCTGGAAGGCGAGGTCGCCGCTGCGGAACCAGCCGTCGCGGAACGACGGGTTGTCCGGGTCCTTCCAGTAGCCCTGCATCACGTTGGGCGCTCGCACGAGGATCTCGCCGACCTTGCCCTGCGCCACGTCGCGATCGTTCTCGTCGACCAGGCGCACCTCGGCGTGGACGGCGGCTTTTCCGGCCGAGCCGGCCTTGCGGCGCGCATCCTCCGCGCGCAGGTAGATCGACACCGGGCCGGTCTCGGTCGAACCGTAGATCTGGGTCACCGTGAGGCCGTGCTCGTGGAACGCCGCGATCAGCGAATCGGGAATGGTCGAGGAGCCGGCCGCCGCCATGCGCAGCGACGCGAGATCGGTCTGCTTCCACGCCGGATGGTCGACGAGCGCGCGCATGACCGCCGGAACGAGCAGCGTGAGCGTCGGCCGCCGCGAGGCCACGTCGGCCAGCCACGCGCCCGGATCGAAGCGCGGATGCAGGGTGAGCGTCGCCCCGGCGTGCAGCGCGGGCAGCGTCTGGATGCACAGGCCGCCGACGTGGAACATCGGCAGCACGGTGAGCACGTGATCGGCGCTGGTGAGATCGTGATAGTGCGTGGAGTTGACCGCGTTCCAGAGCAGGCCCGACTGCGTATGCACCGCGCCCTTGGGCTTGCCCGTGGTGCCCGAGGTGTACACCATCAGCACCGGGTCGGCGTCCGTGCCGCTCGAATCGGCGCGCGGCCGCGCCGGCTGCAGCGCGTTCCAGTCGCGCCAGCCCTCCCGTGCGCCATCGAGGGACAGCAGCATAAGCCCGGGCAGCGCGGCGCGCAGCGTGTCGCCGTGGGCGCAGAAATCCGGCTCAGCGAGCAGGCACTTCGCCCCGGAGTGCGCGAGGATCGCCTGGTGCTCGGGCGCTGCGAGCCGGAAATTGAGCGGCACCAGCATCGCCCCGATGCGCGCCAGCGCGAACAGCAGCACCAGGATGTCGGGACTGTTGTAGCCCAGATAGGCGACGCGATCGCCGCGCCCGACGCCCAACCCGCCGAGGCGGATGCCCGCCTGGTCGATCCGGCGCCACAGCTGGGCATAGCTNAGATNGCTGCCGCGGAAATGGACCGCGGTCTTGTGCGGCTGGAACGCGGCCCAGCGCTCGACGATGCGGGAGAGATTCATCGCACGCGGAGGATAAGCCGGAATCCCCTGGGTCAACAAGCGACGCGAATCACGGCACCGGCCCGCTCACGTAGCGGCCGTGAACAAACACCAGCGGCCGCTTGCTCGAGGCCCGGTGACGCTCGACCTCGCCGATGAACAGCATGTGATCGCCGCCGCGCTGCCTGGAGTGGATGCGGCATTCGATATACGCCGCACAGCCCGCGATCAGCGGCGCGCCGCCGATGCCGGGCTTCAGTTCCAGACCCGTGAACTTGCGCGTCGCCCTCGACGAAAACAAGCGCGAGATCTCGACCTGTTCGTCGGCGAGAATGTTGACGGCGAAGTGCTTGGCCTGCTCGAAAGCCGCCAGCGACCGCGATGCCGAGGTGAGCGACCACAGCACCAGCGGCGGATCGAGCGACAGCGAGTTGAAGGAATTGACCGTGAGGCCGACGTACTCGCCGTTCGGCGCGACCGCGGTCACGACCGTCACGCCGGTGGGAAAGCACGCGAGCGTCCTGCGAAGCTCGCGCCGATCAATTGCTGGTGCGGACACGTACTGCCCTCCTGGTTGGGCGACGACGATTTCCGGCGAATCTTGTTCAACGTTTGCGCCTGCGGGCGAAGCCCAGTTAGCGCCGGGCGATGTTAGCATTGGGCCGATCTCATGCGCATCGAAAATATCCGTCAACGGCTGCGCGCTCGCATCGGCCTGAGCCGGCGNCACCATCCGCGCCGCCACCGCAGGGCATCCGCATGTCTGGAATCGAATGCAGCGCGGGCGTGAATCCGCCGCACTCATCCGGACCCCGCCGATGACGGCCTGACACTGACTTGCCGGCGCTGCCGCGGCGGCGCAGAATGGGGTGCGGCCTGGCAGGGCGGTTTCGCGAAGATCGGCTGCTGGCGCGGGTTTCCGGCCTGCCTCCGTGTTGATAACCGTTGCGCGCAGGGGTCCGGAAAGGGCACCCGGCGATGCGCGCGGCGACGGTCCTCGCTGCGATGCTTTGCGCCGGCTGCGGGCCGAAGAGCCGGCGCCAGCACTGGTATGATTCGCGGCAATTCTCACCTGCTGACGGGAGGTTCTGACATCGAAGCACTGGAAATGGCTGAGCGCGATGCGGGACCCGGCGCGCGAGACTCTCACCGTTCGGCGATGGAGGAAGATCTCTCCATCCACGCGAATCTCACGAAGATCGTCGAACATCATGCCGAAGAGTGCAAGAAGCTGGAGCGTCGTTTCGAAGACAGCGAGAACAGAGCGCACGCCCTGGTTGTCGATGCCCAGCGCTTGATCGCCGAACATCAGGCCACGGTGGAACAGTTCAACAAGACAACGCGAAGGATCGCGTTGTCCGCCTTTGTGATGGTGATGGTTCTGCTCATCCTGATGGAACTGTCCTGGTGGGCGGCATGACGCGCAGGTCGCGTCGTCGCGGATAAGAGGACAGCATGAGTTTCGCCGAGGAATACATCGCCCAGCTCGAACGCTTCGCCGCGCGCTCGGCGCTCCCCCGCGTGCGCGCGCTGCACCTGCCTCCCGAGGTCGTTCCCGGGGCGGACAACAAGGGGGAGTTCTGCGCCCTCGAACTTGAGGACGGATCGCTGGGCCTGACCTTCGTGCTGATCGGCGACACGCTGGAGCAGTTGCGCGCCGGAAGGGATGCATTCGAACTGGCCGGCGCGGACGCCTTTGCGCTGGCGCGCCGCTACGCGCAGGGCGAAGGCATCGCCCGTACCCTGGGCTTTGCGGCGGCCAACGCGCTGACACGCTGCTTTTTCGATCGCGCCGCGTATCTTCCCGAACCGAGCGCCGATTCCATCGGCCGACTCGATCCGCAGCCGGGCGAGCGCATCGGCATGATCGGATTGTTCACGCCCCTGGTGGAGCGCATCGTAAAGGCGGGGGCCGAGCTCATCGTGGTGGAACTGAAGACAGGGCTGGCAGGGGACCGGGGGCGCTACCGCGTCACGCTCGACGCGAGCGAGCTGGCGTCCTGCAGCAAGGTGATATCGACCAGCACCCTGCTGCTCAACGACACGCTCGACGCGATGCTGGCACACTGCCGCCAGGCCCGCTGGTTCGCGATGATCGGCCCCGGCGCGGGGTGCCTGCCCGATGCCCTGTTCGCGCGCGGCGTCACGCTGGTCGGGGGAAGCTGGGTGCTCGACCGCGAAGGATTTCTCGATGCGCTGTGCCGCGGCGAATCGCACAGCCGCCACACCCGCAAGTTCGCCATCGACGCCGCGGGCTACCCGGGATTCGAGCGGCTGCTGGCGCGCCTGTAGCGCCCCGGATGTCCGGCCGGCTTCGTGCCACCGGGCGACGAGCCTGCCGCACTGCGCCGCATGCGTCCTGCCGGCCAGCGCGATATCATGCGCGTCCCGGTCTTGCGTCGTGCACGGACACAGCACNGGATCTGACCTTCCACGCCGNGCAACAGCGNNACTAGACACGAGCGGAGCATGCACATATGAATGGCAAGATTGCGTTTGAAGAACACTGGAGCCTGCTTGAAACCCTCGAGGACTCGCGCGGATTCGTCGGCGGATCATCGCATTGGGAAACCTTTCAGCGCCAGATTCTCGACCTGGGCGATGAGCGACTGCGCGAGATGGACAGGAATGGCATCGAATATCAGATCGTTTCGCTGAACGCGCCTGCGGTTCAGGCGGTCCTCGATACCCGCAAGGCCGTCGATCTGGCCAGGCGGGCCAATGACAAGCTGGCCGAACTGGTGGGCAAGCGCCCGGACCGCTTTGCGGGCTTCGCTGCGCTGCCGATGCAGGATCCCGAGGCCGCCGCCGCCGAACTCACCCGTTGCGTCAGCGATTTCGGCTTCAAGGGCGCACTGGTCAACGGTTTTTCCCAGAAGGACAAACCCGATCCCGGCATCTATTACGACATCCCCGCGTACCGCGGCTTCTGGGGACGGGTATCCGAGCTCGATGTGCCCTTCTACCTGCACCCGCGCGCGAACCGGGAGGCGTCCTATGACGGCCATCCCTGGCTGACGACCTCCCCCTGGGGTTTCGCCGCCGACACCGCCCTGCATTCATTGCGCCTGTGCGGCTCGGGCCTGTTCGACGATTATCCGAACCTGAAGATCATCATCGGACACATGGGCGAAGGCATCCCCTACAGTTTGTGGCGCATCGACGCGCGCATGCGTTTCTCGCCGCGCGGCTACACCGGCAAGCGACCTCTGGGCGAGTATTTCCTCGACAATTTCTACATCACCACCAGCGGCAATTTCTACCAGCCTACATTCCAGTGCGCGCTGTCGGCGGTCGGAATCGACCGCCTGCTGTTCTCGGTCGACTACCCGTTCGAGGACACCAAAGACGCCGCCTCGTGGTTCGACGGGCTGCAGATGGCGGAATCGGACAAGCTGAAAATCGCGCGCACCAACGCGATCAAGCTGTTCAAGCTCGATCTCAAGTAGGCTGCACGGGCATCGCCGGCGGGCAGGGATGCGAGAATCAAACCGGCCGGGAAGTCTGAACGGCTTGCCGGCGCGCCGCAATCCGGTGCTTGAACCCGCCCCGGACCTTCGCCACTACCTACTCCGTGTGCAGCGTCACCCCGCGCATGGTCTTCAAGACAAGCAAGCGGCCAAAGTATTGACGCCCGTGGACGAAGGCCCTGTGACCNAGATCACGCTTTGTCCTATACCTCCCCTGCGCAACCGCAGGCCGCCGCAAAGCACGCTGAGGCGAACCATCCCCGGGCCGTTGCATGCGCGGCCTATCCCAGGGATAAGACCATGTGGATGCTGATGGCGGCATTCTTCTTCGCGAGCGCGTATGTCGCGGTGCGGCAGAGCATCAAGAACCTGTCGGTGGCGGAAGTCGCCCTTTTTCCGCGCGCTGATGGCCGCGCCCGCGAGCGTGGTCATGCCCTTCAATTTCCTCCAGCTTCCCATCGCCGCCGTGTTCGGCCTGGTCCTGTTCGGTGAGATGTCCGACCTCTGGACCTGGGCCGGTGCCGTGGTCATCTTCAGCAGCAGCTATTACATCGCACGGCGCGAAAACAGGGACGCGCGGCGGATAGCCGCCGAGATACAGTCGGGCTTGGGCTCGTCGTAGTCGCCGCGCCCCGGAGCGACAGGTGTGCTTATCCGAGAAGGAATGCCGCCCCGCATCGCCGCTACGACAGCGGCTACACGCCGTAGTTCTTGCTGAGGATCATCCCGCCAAGGTTCACGACCACGAAGACCCCGAGCACGATGATGATCCATCCCGCAGCGCGGGGGGAAGCCTGAACCCAGCGATCGAGGGTCAAGTGCATCGCATCCATGTCCTTGTCGAATTGGCGCGCTGAATACCAGTGGTCGGCTCGCGCTGCGAGCCTTGCGAAAACATCGGGAAGGAAAATCAGCATCAGGCCGGCAACCATGGCGAGCGCGTTGCCAACGACCAGGAACCACTTCGCACCTTGTGCCGCCATTTCCAGGAGCACGGGCGGCAGGGAACCCCTGAACAGCGCGGTGACGGCGGCCACCTCGTAGGTTCTCAGCAGCGCAACCATCGAGATCGAAGCGCCGAAGGAAAACGTGATCCCGAGCAAAACCGGCCCCCATGTCGACCCGATTTCCAGATTCCGCGGTATTTCGACCGGCCTCAATGCTTTGCGCATGGACACCCAGCGGTTCATCAGGCCGAAGAACCGGAACATCGATTCCGCCCGCAGGATCATGCCCGCGCCGATCAGGATCGCAACAAGGTTCCCGGCGAACAGGAAGATCAACAGCGCAGGAAACAGCAATTGCAGGAGCGTACTCTGGAAAAGGGTCATGCTTTCCCCTCGGGGTGAGTGTCTGCGTTCTGCGCCTGCGCCCGGTTCGGGCGCGGGCCGTATCGCTTCCCATGCGCGCGAAGCGCAGGAATATTACCGCCTTTCGCCCCCAGCCACGCAAGCTGGATTGCACGATCGGGCCAAACGCCCCAGGAGGTCGCCGGTGCGCCCGCCGGATGGGAACGACCGGTGCCGGTCGGTCGAACGCGCTGGCCGGGCGGTGGTTTCGTGCCGATTTGTCCCAGGAGGGACAAGGCGGGATATGGAGAATGAAGGTGACGGAAGGAGGGGCGGAAACAGCGCAGGCCGTGAACCCCATGCTGCCGCGCGAGCACGGTGCGCGCTTGGAACTGGCGCATGAGGTGCATGCGCGTCGTCGACCCGGTACCCTAACCCCAGAGTTCCCTGGTGGCGATCCTCGCGCCTTCGGCCAGGGACTCGAGCTTGGCCCACATGATGGTCGGGTGAACGCGGCGGTAAAACGGTCCCTGCGCGAAGCCGCAGTCGGTGCTCGCCATGACGTTCTCCCGGCCGACCAGCTTGGCCAGGCGCACGATGCGCTGGGCGACCAGTTCGGGATGCTCGACGACATTGGTCGCGTGGCTGATCACGCCGGGAGCGAGCACCTTGCCCGCAGGCAGCTTCACGCTCTCCCAGACGCGCCATTCGTGTTCATGGCGCGGGTTGGCGCCTTCGATCAGGTAAGCGCCTGCATTCACCTTCAGCACCAGATGCGCGATGTCCTTCAGCGGCACGTCGGTGGTATGCGGGCCGGGCCAGCTGCCCCAGCAGACGTGATAGCGCACTTTTTCCTCGGGGATGCCTTCGAGCGCGTGATTGATCACCTCGACCTGTTTCGCCAGCCAGTCGAGGTAGTCCTTGTGCGATGCGGGCGGCACCATCCGGTCGTAGGTGACCGCGGCGCGCGCATCGTCCAGCTGCACCAGGAATCCGGCATCGACGATCATCCGGTATTCGGTGCGCATGGCTACCGCGATCGCCTCCAGGCAGGCGTCCTCGGTCGGGTAGTACTCGTTGATCCGGTCCGGTATCACGCTGGAGGGCGCGGCCACGGGCAGAAACGCCTCCTCCCTCGGAGATTCCTTCAGTGCCGCGCGAAAATTGTCGATGTCCCGCTGCAATTGCGGCTGGCCGGTATAGCTGATCGGTCCGACGCAGACCGAGTCCGCCGTGGTCGCGACGCCGTCGTGCTTGTCCATCTCGTCATAGAAAGCCGCGAAGCGGGCGCGGTCGGCGCCGCGCGAAGGTGTTGGCTCCCGGCTGGAAAGGCCGGCGCTCGAATCCCGAGAGGCGCTCCAGCGCATATTGCGACCAGCTGATCGCCTTGCCGCACTCGCCGTCGCTGACCACGTCCACGCCGGCCATTGCCTGTTGGCGGACGATCTCGGCAACCGATTCCCTGAGTACGCGCGCATAGGTGGCATCGTCCACCGGCTTGCCAGCCTGTTTCGCGCGCATGCAGTCCAGCAGCGGTTCGGGCCTGATCAGACTGCCGACGTGGGTGGTGAGGATGCGGCTGGTGCTGTGCTTCACTGAGGTTCTCCGTTCGATGGGGCATTGCGCGCCCTAACCCGCCGCGAACGGCGCTAAAACGCATCTTATGTTAATTTCGCTCACCATCGCAGGAGCACCCGAGCCATGATGCCGCCTATTCATTTTCCGCAGTGGCTGGAGGACAACGGCCACCTGCTCAAGCCGCCGGTCGGCAACCAGCAGATCTGGGAAGACACCGACTTCATCGTCACCATCGTCGGCGGGCCGAACCAGCGCACCGATTTCCACGACGATCCCTACGAGGAGTTCTTCTGGCAGTTCAAGGGGAATGCGTGGCTGGCCACCATGGAGAACGGCAAGCCCGGACGCATCGAGCTGCGCGAACAGACGATGTTCCTGCTGCCGCCGCACGTGCGGCATTCTCCGCAGCGCCCCGAGGAAGGCAGCCTGTGCCTGGTGATCGAGCGGCGGCGGCCCGAGGGTGCCCTCGACGGCTTCGAGTGGTTCTGCCCGTCGTGCTCGGCGCTGGTGCATCGTATCGAAGTGCAGCTCAAGTCCATCGTGCGCGACCTGCCGCCGCTGTTCGAGCGCTTCTACGCGAGCCCCGAACTGCGTACGTGCAAGAAATGCGGCACCGTGCACCGGGGCAGAAAAGCATGAGCGGCCGCATCAATGCGCGCCTCGCTGCGCTCGGCATCGAGCTGCCTTCCCCGCCGCCGCCGCGCGCCGCCCGCATCCTGATGGCCAAGGCCGCCGGCGGGTTCCTGTTCGTGTCCGGCCAGCTGCCGTCCTGGAACGGCGAGCTGCGTTACGTCGGCAAGCTGGGGGAGGAGTTCGATCTGAAGGCCGGGCAGGANGCGGCGCGCCTCTCGGCGCTCAATGTGCTCGCNCACGCGCGCGCCGCGCTGGGCGGCGATCTCGNCCGCATCGCCGAAGTCGTGATGCTGCGCGGCTACGTCAATGTCGCGCCGGAGTTCACCGAGGTCTCGCAGGTGGTCAACGGCGCCTCCGATCTGATGGCCGAAATCTTCGGCGAAGCCGGCGCCCACGCGCGCACCGCCATCGGCGTCGCGATGATGCCCTACAACGCCGCCATCGAAGTGGAAGCGCAGTTCCTGATCGCCTGAGGGAGAAAGCCGTGCTCTACATCATCTACCAGGAAGACCGTCCCGACGGCGCAGCGATCCGCGCGGCGCANCGCGAAGCCCACTTCGCCTATCTCGAAAAACACAAGGACATCCTCGTCCTCGGCGGCGCAACGCTCGCCGAGGACGGCGCCACCCGAACCGGAAGCGTCCTGATCATCAACGTGCCTGATCGCGCCGCAGCGGATGCGTTCTCGGAGAACGAACCCTTCCGCAGCGCGGGCCTGTTCAGCACGGTGAAGGTCTCGCGCATGCGCCGCGGGCAGTGGAATCCCGGTGCTGCGCCGAACTCCGCCGAAGGAAACTGATCTGCAGGTCCGTACTGCAGGTCAGCGCGCCGTCGCCGAGCACTGGCCCGTCAATGCCCGGTTCCGCCCCCGGTCGTGGAGCCACTCATGGCCCGAACCTCGCTGGCGAAGCGA
>C687J26845_10002111_pt1 | contig 11704 bp, 11 predicted proteins | sample RifCSPlowO2_12_FD_26845 | JGI IMG/M metagenome (IMG submission 26845) | reverse complement strand
GGGCGGGTGCAACCCGCCGAGGTGATGCGGCGCTGCAAATCGCGCGGGTTTCACCCGCCCTACAAGCGCTACCAATCGTTCAAGAAAAACCTGTTAACAACGCGTCGTGAGCGCAGGTTAGGCAAGGCAAAAGGCGGCGAGGAAGCGGAGTTTACGGGTTGTAAATGAGCATTCCGAGCCGACTTTTAACGCCGCATAACCCAGCGCAACAGCGTTGAAACAGGTTTTAACGTTCGCCGACCAGCCATTCCAACGGCACTTCATGCTGACCGCGCTCATCGGTGACGAACAACTCGCCATCGCTGATCATCACGCTCCAGCTCAGCGAGCGCGGCATATTCAGGGCCAAGCCAGCCAAAGCCTCCTGATCCACGGCCACCACATTGAGGTTTTTCAGGTTACGCACCGGATCGAGCATCTTGCTCTGCCAGACGCGCAGGCTGCCGTAGGCCACCAAACTGAACTTCTCGGTGCGCCGCGAGCACCAGGTCATGCGGTCGCTGTCGGGCTGGCCGACTTCGATCCAGTGCAGCACACGGTCATCCAGGCTCTTTTCCCACAAGGCCGGCTCGTCGATATCCGACAGACCCCGACCGAAAGCCAACTGCTCGTGATAGAACAGGCAGTAGGCAATCAGCCGTGCGGCCAGACGCTCCTCGGTTTCCGACGGATGCTTGGCCACGGTGAAACGCAGGCTTTCATACACGCTGCGATCAATGTCGGTGAGGTTCAGGTCGATTTTGTAAGTAGTGGACGGCTGGGCCATGGGTGGGCTTCTTGATTATCTGCAGCGGAAAAGTCGCCAAGTTTAACCCGAAACCCCCGCCCCGACCCGAGCTAACCCAGCATCCGCGCTAAACAAGCACGGTCAGCGCTCAGCAGCGCAGGCGCAACTCTTGCTGCGTCACGGGATCGCGGTAGTCAATCAGGGCCTGATGGGTCGGCAAATCCACATACAGCCGGCAATAATGCTCGCCGTTGCGCCAGGCCATGGCCACCCCGGTATCACCGGACTGATGCAACTCAAAACAGCCATCAAACGCCGGGTGCGTATTGCGCAGGCGCATCAGCACCAGCAAGCGCTGCACCAGCGGCTGCTGCATGGCCTCCTCGGCCTCAGCCAGACTGTAGACATGCCGGTTGACGTCGCGCGCCTCGCCGCTCTGCGCGCACAAGGCAAAATCATTGCAGCCCGCCAGCAGGCCGACGTAATACACCTGCGGGATGCCCGGGGTGAAGAACTGGATGGCGCGCGCCGCGATATAAGCGTCGTCATTGCGCAGCAAGGCTTCGTAGAAGGTGCAGGTCAGCTGGTAGATGGCGCCGACGCTGTGCACGCTGACCGCCGAACGACGCATGATCGGGTCGGCGCTGCGGGTCGAGACCTCGTCGATCAGAAAACGGATTTCCAACTCCGGCAGCATGGCTTTCCACATCCGGGATGCAGATGCCGTCATGGGTGTCGAGTAGCGTGATCTGGTTGCGCGGGCACATGCGCAACCACTGACGCAGGTAACGACTGTTGCCGGATAAAAACGCGTGCAGCACCAACGGCGGCAAGGCAAAGGCGTAAGGACGCATGCTGCGCTGCGAGATGGCGTACTGGTAGCTGATGTGGTCGTGCACCTCTGGCAGCATCTCGGCGCCATACTTCTCGCCGGTCTCGCGGAACCACTCGAGAATCCGGTAGACATCCGGCTCGACCAAAAAGCAGCTACTGCCAATCCGCTTGGTGGTGTAGCCGAAGGCATCCAGACGAAACAATTTGACCCCGCGCGCGGCGAGAAAGGAGATGTATTTCTCCATCAAGCGGTACGTCTGCTCGGCCTCGTAATTCAGGTCGATCTGCCGCTCGGTGAAGGTGCACCAGACCCGGCAGGTCTCGCCATTGGCCAGATGCACGTTACGGAACGGCTCCTTCTCCTTGCGAATGTGGATTTTGGCCAGGTCCTCCTGAGCGATCTCGCCCAACTGATCGACCTGCACGAACAGCTCGGCATAGGCTGAGTCCTGGCCATGGGCCACGAAGTCGAGAAACTCCGGCGACTCATCAGAGATATGACTAATCACCAGATCGACACACAGATCGAAACGCGCCGAAATCCGCTCAACATCGGCCCAATCGCCGTAGCGAGGATCGACCTCCATATGGGTCAGCGGCGAGAAACCAGCATCGGCGTTCGAGGGGTACAGCGGCAGAATATGCACACCGCCCACAGCATCGGCGAGATACCGATCCAGTAACTCGTAGAGACCGGCCAGGCTGCCACCGAAGCGGTCGGGATAGGTGATCAGCTGAATAGCGTTGCGCAATGCCATGCAGACTCCTGATTCGCCGACACGACAGCCACGGATTGACGGCCACAGGGCAAATTGACAGCGCGCCCAAACCAACGCGAGTGCTTAGACCTTACAGAGGCGGCGCGCCCACCGACAAGGTCTATTCGACCGCGCGCGCAGTAGGGTCAGCCACAGCGCCTCGAACCCGCGAGGCCTTAGCGGCCAGTGGCGAGGCTCGATTAGCGGCAACGTGCATTTCCCCTGCCCCACCACAATCGCATAGGCTTACCCCGTCTATCCCGCATCGGAGCCGCCATGGAACTCAGCAAACCCCTCGCGGGGTTAAAGGTAATCGAACTCGGCACGCTGATCGCCGGGCCTTTCGCTGCGCGGATCTGCGCCGAATTTGGCGCCCAGGTGATCAAGATCGAATCCCCCGACGGCGGCGACCCGCTACGCAAGTGGCGCAAACTCTATGAAGGCACCTCGCTGTGGTGGTTCGTGCAGGCGCGCAACAAGCAGTCGCTGACCCTGAACCTCAAGCACCCGGATGCCATCGCCATCCTCAAGCAACTGCTCAGCGAAACCGACATTCTGATCGAGAACTTCCGCCCCGGTGTGCTGGAGAAACTCGGGCTGGGCTGGGACGTTTTACACGCACTCAATCCCAAGCTGGTGATGGTGCGCCTGTCCGGCTTCGGCCAGACCGGCCCATTAAAAGACCAGCCGGGCTTCGGCGCAGTGGGCGAATCCATGGGTGGCCTACGCTATATCACCGGCTTCGAGGACCGCCCGCCGGTGCGCACCGGCATCTCCATCGGCGACTCGATTGCCGCCCTCTGGGGGGTAATCGGCGCGCTGATGGCGCTGCGGCATTGCGAAGTGAATGGCGGCCAGGGCCAGGTGGTCGACGTCGCGCTGTATGAGGCGGTGTTCGCCATGATGGAAAGCATGGTGCCGGAGTTCGACGTGTTCGGTTTTATCCGCGAACGCAGCGGCAATATCATGCCCGGCATCACCCCCTCGTCGATCCACACCAGTCTGGATGGCAAGCATGTACAGATAGGCGCCAACGGCGATGCGATCTTCCAGCGTTTTATGCGCGCCATAGGCCGTGACGATTTAGCCTGCGACCCCAGCCTGGCCGACAACGCCGGCCGCGATACACGCCGCGACGAGCTGTACGGGGTGATCGACCGCTGGGCCAGCAGCCTGCCATTGGAGGCTTTGTTAAATACCTTAAGCGCTGCCGAAGTGCCGGCCAGCCGCATCTACTCCGCCGCAGACATGCTCAGCGACCCGCAGTTTCTCGCCCGCGAGATGTTCCTCAGCGCCAAACTGCCCGATGGCAAGTCCTTCAAAATGCCCGGCATAGTGCCGAAACTTTCAGAGACCCCAGGCTCGGTTGACTCGGTGGGACCACAGCTGGGCGAACACAATGCTCAGCTGCTGACGGCGCTCGGCTATAGCAATGAGCAAATCGCCGCTCTGCGCCGCGACGGGGCGATTTAAATAAATGAAAATTGCCCCTGGTTAACCAGCAAGCGTTTTAAAGGTGCACGCCATACTTCGCATAAATCTTATCTATTACGCCGGCCTTCTTGAGCTCTAAAATAGCCGCATTCAATTTAAGCAACCAGGCGGCCCGTTTCGGGCTGACCCGCATGCTTACATCATAGGCATTCATCACATCACCCACTTCAAGGTAGCGATACTCGGGCACCTTTAAAATATTATATTGCGCAACCGCCTTGTTAATTATAATTTGATCGAAACGCGACGCCGCCAACATGGCTAACAACTGCTCCTCATTTAATCCATTACGCCGCTCAATCTGCCCCTTATCAATTAACGCTTTTAAATCAGGATAGGCATAGCCTCGCACCAAACCAACGGCTTTGCCGCCAAGATCAGCGGGACTTTTCACCGCAAAGCGCTTACCCGGTTGAAATACCAGCACATCAACGACTTTGCCAAAGGCTATTGAAAATACGCCGGGGACCGTTTGTTCTTGCACCCAGCCAGGGAACACACCAGGCTCAATATCCAGCCGCCCAGTATTAAACAGCAAGCCGATCCGTGGATAAGGGTAGTAACGTATATCGAACTCATCCCCCATCAGCTTACTCAACTCAATAAATATATCCTGATAAACGCCACTTTTAGTCGCCTCAATCATCATCGGCGGATAATCATAAAACCCAACTGCAAATGTAGCCGCCAACGAATAGTTCGACACACCAGCAAGCCATAACAAAACCGCAGTGAGTAAATTGTTTTTCCAGCGCATCAGTTCGCCCTCAACCTACCCCCCTCAGACTAGCCCACAGTAATAAGTGGCCTCAAGCAGAATAAGTGTTTTAGACCAGCGGATTGCGCGCGGATAATTGCCGTGCACCGAAGCGTTGAGGTCCCGCCCACCCAGGGTTCTGAGCTAATCTGCAGCAAGCGCTAAGTTAGCCTTATCTCACTGACTACTGCTCCAAGGCCGCTCACCCGAGCGCTTCGCTTAGGCATTGCTCAATGCTACCGATTAGCTGACATATAGGGATTCCACACATGGGCAAATCACACGATTCCAACTGGCGTAACGCGCTGAGCGGATTACTGCTGATCCTCTGTTGCCCGCCGGCCATGGCCGAGTCGTTGATCGAGCCTTTGCCAGCGCTGCAATTTGTCGAGCAAGCCGACTGGCCGCCCTTCACGCCCAAGGCTCAGGGCGAGACCCACGAAGGCCTGGCTTATGAGCTGCTGCAGCTGATTTTCAGCCAGTTCGGCCGTAGTGCTCAGCTGGAGTTACTGCCGCTTGCGCAAGTATTGCAAAGAGCCAAACTCGGCCAAGCCGACGGCATCAGCGTCACGCACCTGGATGAACGGCGCATCACTTTTCTCGCTTACTCAGAGCCACTGCTGCTCAAACGCGCCTTTGTTTACTACAAGAGCAATAGCCCAGTGCCGGCGGGATTGCTCGATTGGGACTCGACGAAAAACCTGAGCCTGGGAGTGGTGAAAAACCGCAGCTACGGACCGCTGTTTCAGCGACAGCGCACGCAGCTACCGATGGAATTGGTCGAGGTCGACTCGCTTGAGCAGCTATTCAAACTGACCGCCGACGGCACTCTAAACGGTTTTCTCGCCTACGAACTCAACGCCGCAACGTTACTGCACCAGCCGGCCTATCAAGGCAAAATCAGCCGGATGCCCACGGCCTATTATGAAAACGCCTATTACTTGGCGGTTGGCCGCCATTCCGCCGGGATGAAGTTGCTGCCACAGATCGACAAGGCGATTGGTCAACTGCGCGAAAGCGGCCAACTGGGCGCATTACTCCAGCGTTATGGCGCGACCGACTGAGCCATCAAATAGGCTCTGTACCAGTTACCTGTTGAGCGCAAAACGTAGGGTGGGCTTTAGCACACCTTGGCCCTTATCCAGCACTGGCGGGCTGAAGCCCACCCTACAAAGCTTTACTGAGAATGCGCCGCCAGAACGGGTTCGCACCCAGCCTCAATAACCACAAAAAAAGGCCAGTCCCTTTCGGGTACTGGCCTTTTTTGTTGCTCAGTTTTCGAACGATTTACAATGGCTTGCCACGGTTGCCGTGGGCGGCGACAAAGGCTTGCACGCCTTTCAGGTCGTTGGCCAAGACAGTGCAACGCTCATCGCGCTGGAACAGGTCGGCCAGGTGTGGCGGCAATGCCGGCGCTGCGCCAACACCGGCCTGCTCCACCGCTTCCGGGAACTTGACCGGGTGCGCAGTGCCGAGAACGACCATGGGGGTGGCCAGACTGCGGCGGCAATCGCGGGCGGCTTTAACGCCGATGGCAGTGTGCGGGTCGAGCAACTCGCCACATTCGGCATACACCGCGGCGATGGTGGCGCAAGTTTCTTCGTCATTCACCGCCAGCGAATCGAACAGCTTGCGCGCCTCGGTCCAGCGATCATCGGCCACGCTGAATGAGCCGGTCTGCTTGAAGGTGCTCATCAACTCGGCCACCGCCGCGCCGTTGCGACCGTGCAGGTCGAACAGCAGGCGCTCGAAGTTCGACGAGACCATGATGTCCATGGACGGCGACAGGGTCGGGTGCAGGGTGTCTTTGGCGTACTGATTGCCGCTCATAAAGCGATGCAGGATGTCGTTACGGTTGGTGGCGACGATCAGCTGGCTGATCGGCAGGCCCATATTGCGCGCCAGGTAACCGGCAAAAATATCGCCGAAGTTGCCGGTGGGCACCGAGAAGGCGATCGAACGCGCCGGGCCGCCGAGCTGCAAGGCCGCATGAAAGTAGTAGACGATCTGGGCCATGATCCGCGCCCAGTTGATCGAGTTGACCGCCACCAAACGGGTGCCCTTGAGAAAGCTCTGGTCGGCGAAACTGTCTTTGACCATCTCTTGGCAGTCATCGAAGTTACCTTCGATGGCGATGTTATGGATGTTGTCACCGAAGATGGTGGTCATCTGCCGGCGCTGCACCTCGGACACCCGGTTGTGCGGGTGCATGATAAAGATGTCGACGTTATCGCAAGCCTTGCAGCCTTCGATGGCTGCCGAGCCGGTGTCACCCGAGGTGGCGCCCATGATCACCACGCGCTCATTGCGCTTGGCCAACACGTAGTCGAGCAGACGGCCGAGCAGCTGCAGGGCGAAGTCTTTGAACGCCAGGGTTGGGCCGTGAAACAGCTCCAGCACCCACTCATTGCTGCCCAGTTGGCGCAACGGTGCCACAGAACTGTGGGCAAACACGCCATAGGTGTCTTCGAGAATCTGCTTGAAGTCGGCATCCGGAATGCTGCCGGTCACAAAGGGACGCATCACCTTGAAGGCCAGCTCGTGATACGGCAGGCCGGCCCAGGAAGCGATCTCTTCCTGGGTGAAACGCGGCAGGTTTTCCGGCACATAGAGGCCGCCATCGCTGGCCAGGCCGGCGAGCAACACATCTTCAAAATTCAGGGCCGGCGCTTGGCCACGGGTGCTGATATAGCGCATGTCTATCAACCTTTAAGCTGAAATCTGAGCGGCCAGCACGGGGCTGGCGGCCAATTAATTAAGCTGCTCGACGCGAATCCGCACCACATTGCCAACCACATCGCTCAAGGCTTCCAGGGCGGTGATGGCATTGTTCATGCGCAGCTCAACCACCCGGTGGGTGACCAGAATCATCGGCACCAGGCCGTCGTGTTCTTCAACTTCCTTCTGCATGATCGATTCGATATTGATGCCGTGCTCGGACAGGATGGTCGCCACTTGCGCCAACACGCCCGGATGATCGCGGCCCTGGATGCGCAGGTAATAGGCGCTCTCGCAGGCTTCGATCGGCAGAATCGGATGGTCCGACAGCGCGTCTGGCTGGAAGGCCAGGTGCGGCACGCGGTTTTCCGGGTCGGAGGTCATGGCGCGAACCACGTCCACCAAGTCAGCCACCACCGAGGAAGCGGTCGGCTCCATGCCAGCGCCGGCACCGTAGAACAAGGTGCTGCCAGCAGCATCGCCATTGACCATCACGGCGTTCATCACGCCATTAACATTGGCGATCAGCCGGTCAGCCGGGATCAACGTCGGATGCACGCGCAGCTCGATACCGGCTTCGGTGCGCCGCGCCACACCCAGGTGCTTGATGCGATAACCCAAGGCTTCGGCGTAGTTAACATCGGCCGTGGTCAGCTTGGTGATGCCTTCGGTATAGGCCTTGTCGAACTGCAGTGGAATACCAAAGGCAATCGAGGCGAGGATGGTCAGCTTGTGCGCGGCATCGATGCCTTCGACGTCGAAGGTCGGATCGGCTTCGGCGTAACCCAGGGCCTGGGCTTCCTTGAGCACGTCTTCAAAGGCACGGCCCTTCTCACGCATCTCGGTGAGGATGAAGTTACCGGTACCGTTGATGATGCCGGCCACCCAGTTGATGCGGTTGCCGGCCAAACCTTCGCGAACCGCCTTGATCACCGGAATACCGCCGGCCACCGAGGCTTCGAAGGCGACTATCACGCCCTTCTCACGGGCCTTGGCGAAAATCTCATTGCCGTGCACGGCAATCAGCGCCTTGTTGGCGGTGACCACGTGCTTGCCGTTGTCGATGGCCTTGAGCACCAGCTCACGGGCGATGGTGCTGCCACCAATCAACTCAACCACTATGTCGATTTCGGGATTGTTCACCACGTCGAACACGTCGCCGGTGGTTGGGGTCGCGCCAATATCGCACTTGGGATTGGCACTGCGCAGGGCAATTTGAGCCACTTCAATACCGCGCCCGGCACGCCGGGCAATCTCCTCGGCATTGCGCTTAAGCACATTGAAGGTGCCGCCACCGACGGTACCCAGTCCACAAATGCCTACTTTGACCGGTTTCAAACTCTATACCCCATCATCACAGTAAACGGGCGAGTCAGGCTCGGCCGCATAAAAGAGCCGCACCTTACGAAGCGGTCTGCTATTAGTCAATCCGCCACAGGCGCTTATTAGTCAATCCGCCGCAGTAGCCTGTTACTTGGCCTCGAGAGCCAGTTTCGCCAACTCCGGCGCGGGCCGGTAACCGGGAATCAACTCGCCATTGGCCAAGACAATCGCCGGCGTGCCGTCAATGCCGATCAACTGACCCAACTCATATTGCTTGGCCACCGGATTCTCACAGGTGCCCGGTGGCAACTCTTTGCGCGATTTGGCTTCGGTCATCGCCGCCTGACGGTCCTTGGCGCACCAGACGCTGACCAAGCCGTTATAGCCGTGTGAGGCCAGCCCCTGACGCGGGAAAGCCATGTAACGCACGTCAACACCCAAGCGGTTAAGCTCCGGCACTTCGCGATGAAGCTTCTGGCAATAACCGCAATCGGTGTCAGTAAACACGGTGATATGGGTCTTGGGCTCCTTGGCGGCGAACACCACCATTTCACTCAAGGGCACCGCGTTGATCTCTTTGGCGATCGCCTTGCTCTTGACCTGCTCGGTCAGATTCAGCGCCTGGCCATTTTTAAACTGGTAGAGAAAACCTTGCAGCATGTACTGACCGTCGGCGCTGGAATACAGCACGCGACCACCTTGCAGATGCACCTCAAAAACACCGGTCAAGGGGCTTTCTGCAATGGCTTCAATCTTGATTTTTGGGTCAATCGACTTGAGTGACTGGCGGATCGCCTGGTCTTGATCGATCGGCTCTGCAGCCCAGGTAAAACTGCCGACTAAGCCAAGGGCTGCAAGGGTAACAATGTTGGAAATACGCATACTGGGCTCCGACAACACAGACTCATTCAAGCAGGCAAGATTACCACACAAGCCCGCCCGGACCGACCGTTCGAACTTGGCCGCGCATACCGGCAAGCGCCCCCATATAACCGTTAGCCGCGCGGATGGTGCTTGGCATGCAACTCTTGCAGACGCGCCCGGGCAACATGAGTGTAGATCTGCGTGGTAGACAAATCACTGTGGCCAAGCAGCATCTGCACCACCCGCAAATCGGCGCCATGGTTAAGCAAGTGGGTGGCAAAAGCATGCCGCAACGTGTGTGGCGACAAGGACTTGGCTATGCCGGCCACGCTCGCGTGATGCTTGATCCGATGCCAGAAGGTTTGCCGGGTCATTTGTTCGCCGCGCAAGCTTGGAAACAGCACATCACTGGGCTTGCCGGCCAGCAGAAAACCACGCCCCTCGCGCACATAGCACTCGATCCAGTGCATGGCCTCTTCACCCAGCGGCACCAAGCGCTCCTTGCTGCCCTTGCCAAATACTCGCAGCACACCCTGCCGCAGGTTCACCTGCGGCAGGGTCAGGCTAATCAGCTCGGTCACCCGCAACCCGCAGGCATACAGGACTTCGAGCATGGCCCGATCACGCAAGCCCAAAGGCTCAGTCACTTCCGGCGCTGCCAGCAAGGCCTCGACATCGGCCTCAGACAGCGATTTTGGCAGCGGTCGACCGAGCTGCGGTAACTCAACTTGCAGAGTCGGATCCTGGCCAATCAGCCCTTCGCGCAGCAAGAAGCGGTAAAAACCGCGCAAGCCAGAAAGAAACCGCGCTGTCGAACGGGCTTGATAGCCGGCACTCAAGCGCCAGGCCAAGTGATCGAGAATCAATTCACGACCGGCGCTGGGCAACTCCAGGCCACGCGCAAGCAGCCAGCCATTGAAATGCCCCAAATCGCTGCTATAGGCCGCGCGGGTATTGGCCGCCAAGCCTTTTTCCAGCCACAGGGTTTCGAGAAAACGGTCAATCAAGGGGTGGTCGATAGCAGGCATGAGCGCAACGCGGGTAAGCAGAAATGATCGCTAGTCTTGCATAGGCGTATAGCCTCAACCAGCACGAAAAAAGCGATTAAAAGCACTCCATGTGCCGCTAAAAAAAACTAAAAACCAGCACACCACCTATCTTTCGATGGGTGACAGTTCGGCGCCCGCCAACCATGATTGCAATAAGCCACTAACGTCTGCCGGATTTATAACAATGTCTAACAATCAAAAATCGCGCCTTGGCCAACTGTTAATTGATAAAGGTTTGATCAGCGCCACCCAACTTGATAGCGCCATCAAGCTGCAGCTGACCAGCAACAAACGCCTCGGTGAAATCCTTATCGAGCAAGGCGTACTAACTGAACGACAACTGAGCAAGGCGCTGAAAAAACAAACCAGCCTGCGCCTGACCGCCACCCTGGTCGCCGCCCTGCTCAGCCCATTTCAAATGGCCAGCGCCGACATCCAGCGGCAAACACCGCCCAGCACGCTTAGCCAACTGCAGGCCCCGCGCGGCATGCAAGCACTGAGCGACGCCGAGATGAGCAGCGTCAGTGCCCAGGGCTTGAATGATGTACTGCAAGGTATTTTCGCCACAGCCGACAGTGGCGATGGCGTCGGCACTGCAGGTCAACTGGCAAAATTGGTGCTGCCGGTACTGAACAGCCTGGAAGCCGAGACATCGATGCAGGACGTACAGTACGACACCAGTAAAATGACCTCGATCGTCAATGCCGACGGCTCGGTCAACGTGCGTCTGCCCAGTTCGATCGGCGAGTTACGCTTCGACAACATTCGCGTCGCCGGCGCCAACCCCGGACAAAGTTTTGGCAGCATCGTGATGCAGGACATCGACCTATCACAGGCTTCGCTGCGGATCAGCCTGCACTGAGCTTGTCCTAGCAGGGCTTTGCCGCGCTCATTAGCGCCCCATCGCACGCACTCAAAATTCAGACAAAAAAAAGCAGCCCGCAGGCTGCTTTTTTCAGAACAACTGGGCTTAAGCCAGTTTTTCCTTGATACGTGCTGCCTTGCCCGACAGATCACGAAGGTAGTACAGCTTGGCTTTACGCACGTCACCGCGACGCTTAACGCTCAGGCTTTCTACGATCGGGCTGTAGGTCTGGAAAGTACGCTCAACGCCAACACCGTTGGAGATCTTACGAACAGTGAAAGCACTGTTCAGACCACGGTTACGCTTGGCAATAAC
>C687J26845_10002106_pt1 | contig 11718 bp, 10 predicted proteins | sample RifCSPlowO2_12_FD_26845 | JGI IMG/M metagenome (IMG submission 26845) | reverse complement strand
GAGGCTCGAGCCGCCCTTCTCCCCTCGGGAGAAGGGACGGGGATGAGGGCTGGAGGGGAGGCGCGAGATCGCCCACGCGATGGAAAAGGGATCGAGCACCTGTTTTCGGCAAAGTTCGCGTGCCCGGTATGCAGCTATTCTCTGCCGGAACTGGAGCCGCGGCTGTTCTCGTTCAACAACCCGATGGGCGCGTGCCCGCGTTGCGACGGTTTAGGCAACATCAGCGTCTTCGATCCCAAACGCGTCGTGGCCTTTTCCGACCTCTCGCTCGCCTCCGGCGCGATCAAGGGCTGGGACCGCCGCAACCAGTTCTATTTCCAGATGCTGCAGTGCCTGGCAGGCCATTACGGCTTCGACATCGAAACGCCGTTCAACGCGCTGCCGCAGGACGTGCAGAACGCGGTGCTGCAGGGCTCGGGGCGCGACAAGATCAGGTTCATCTACGTCGGCGAGCGCGGCAACAAGTTCGTGCGCGAGCACGCGTTCGAAGGCGTAATCCCGAACCTCGAGCGCCGCTACCGCGAAACCGACTCGGTCGTGGTCCGCGAGGAACTCGCGAAATACCTCAACACCCAGCTCTGTCCCGAATGCAACGGCACGCGGCTGCGGCGCGAGGCGTGCCACGTGACGGTGGCAGGCCAAACCATCTACGAGATCAGCGCGCTGCCGCTCGCCCAGGCCATCGGTTTCTTCGAAACCATCCAGCTCTCCGGCAACAAGCAGGCGATCGCCGACAAGATCGTCCGGGAAATCCTGAATCGTCTGCAGTTCCTCAACAACGTCGGGCTCGATTACCTCTCGCTCGAACGCCCGGCCGACACGCTCTCCGGCGGCGAAGCGCAACGCATCCGGCTCGCGAGCCAGATCGGCTCCGGGCTGACCGGCGTCATGTACGTGCTCGACGAGCCCTCGATCGGGCTGCATCAGCGCGACAACGCGCGGCTGCTGGACACGCTCAAATGCCTGCGCGACATCGGCAACTCGGTGATCGTGGTCGAACACGACCGGGAAGCGATCATGAACGCCGATTACGTCGTCGACATGGGCCTCGGCGCAGGCGAGCACGGCGGCCGCGTGGTCGCCGAGGGTACGCCCAAGGAAGTCGCCGGCCATCCCGAGTCGCTGACCGGCCAATATTTGAGCGGCCGGCGCCGCATCGATATTCCGGCTCTGCACCACCGGCCGAACGCCAACCGCCAGCTCGTGATCGCCGGCGCCAGCGGCAACAACCTGAAAAACATCAGGGTCAGCGTGCCGGTGGGGCTCTTCGTGTGCGTGACAGGCGTGTCGGGTTCGGGCAAATCGACGCTCATCAACGACACGTTGTACCAATCCGCCGCACACCATCTCTATGGCAGCGCGGTCGAGCCGGCCACGCACGATTCCATCGCCGGGATCGAATTTTTCGACAAGGTGGTCAACGTCGACCAGAGTCCGATCGGGCGCACGCCGCGCTCCAATCCCGCCACCTACACCGGGCTCTTCACGCCGATACGCGATCTGTTCGCCGGCGTGCCCACCGCGCGCGAGCGCGGCTACGGCCCGGGGCGCTTTTCGTTCAACGTCAAGGGCGGACGGTGCGAAGCATGCCAGGGCGACGGCGTGTTGAAAGTCGAGATGCACTTCCTGCCCGACATCTACGTGCCGTGCGACGTGTGCCACGGCAAGCGCTACAACCGCGAGACGCTGGAAATCCAATACAAGGGCAAGAACATTCACGCAGTGCTGCAGATGACGGTCGAGCAGGCAACCGAGTTCTTCAGCGCCGTGCCGATGATAGCGAGGAAACTCCAGACCCTCCTGGACGTAGGCCTGGGCTATATCACGCTGGGCCAGAGCGCGACCACGCTCTCGGGCGGCGAAGCCCAGCGCGTCAAGCTCTCGCTCGAGCTTTCCAAGCGCGACACCGGGCGCACGCTATACATCCTCGATGAGCCGACGACGGGCCTGCATTTCCACGACATCGACCTGCTGCTGCGCGTGCTGCACCGGCTGCGCGATCACGGCAACACGGTGGTCGTCATCGAACACAACCTCGACGTCATCAAGACCGCCGACTGGATCATCGACCTCGGTCCGGAGGGCGGCGACGGCGGCGGGCGGGTGATCGCCGAAGGCTCGCCCGAGGAAGTGGCGAAGAACAAGGCGAGCTACACCGGGCAGTATCTCAAGACGGTGCTGCAGTGATGAAGAAGTGACGAGATAATGGTGACGAGGTGCTGGTGACGAGATAATAGTGACGAGGAAAACGCGTAAGGCTTGTACGTCACCCTTATTCGTCACCCTTATTCGTCACCCTTATTCGTCACCCTTATTCGTCACCCTTATTCGTCACCCTTATTCGTCACCCCTTATTCATGTCGCCGCGCGAACTTCTTCTTGGCAGCTTCCAGGCGGCGCTCGCCGCCGCCGATCCGCTCATGATCGTCCCTCAGCACCTGCCCAAACCGCCAAGAGGCAGGACGCTCGTGGTGGGCGCCGGCAAGGCCGCCGCCGCGATGGCGCTCGCGGTCGAGCAGAACTGGCCTGCTGAGACGCCGCTCGACGGGTTGGTCATCACGCGCTACCAGCATGGGCTTCTCACCAACCGCATCACGGTTATCGAAGCCGGGCACCCGGTGCCGGACGAAAGCGGCGAGAAAGCGGCGCAGGAAATTTTCCGGCGTGTAAAAGCCCTCACGCCCGACGATCTGCTGCTCGTGTTGGTCTCGGGCGGCGGCTCCAGCCTGCTGTCGCTGCCAGCCGAGGGCATCAGCATGAGCGAGCTCAAGGCGACGACCCAAGAGCTGCTGCGCTGCGGTGCGCCGATTCAGGACATGAACACGGTGCGCAAGCACCTCTCCGCGATCCAGGGCGGTAAGCTTGCCGCAGCGTGCAGAGCACCAGTACTGGCGCTCGTGATTTCGGACGTGACCGGTGACGACCCGACGCATATCGCTTCCGGGCCCTGCGCACCCGATCCCACGACCTACGAGGATGCGCTCGACATCCTCAAGCGTTTCGAAGTGAAAACGCCAAGATCAGTGATCGAGCATCTCACGCGCGGCGCCACAGGCGAGAATCCCGAAACACCCAAGCCCGGCAGCAAGATCTTCAAGCGCGTCGAGAACCGCGTCATCGCGACGGCACAGCAGTCGCTGCAGGCCGCAGCGCAGTTTTTCATCGGCCACGACATCCATCCCGCCATCCTCGGCGATTCGGTGACCGGCGAAGCCCGCGAAGTCGCCAAGGTTTACGGCGCGCTTGCGCGCGAGGTGAAGCAGCACGGCCTGCCGTGGCAGCCGCCCGTGGCGCTGATCTCGGGCGGCGAATGCTCGGTCACCGTGCGCGGCAACGGCCGCGGCGGACGTTGCGCGGAGTTCTTGCTGTCGCTGGCAGTCGATTTGAACGGATCCGACGGCATCCACGCGCTCGCCTGCGATACCGACGGCATCGATGGCTCGGAAGACAATGCCGGCGCAATCCTGACGCCCGACTCGCTGATACGCGCCGAGAAGAAGAAACTTCGCGCCGACAGACTTTTGGAAAATAACGACGGCTACGGCTTTTTCAGCGCGCTCGGCGATCTCGTCGTCACCGGCCCGACGCGCACCAATGTCAACGACTACCGTGTCATCCTCGTCGTCTGACTGATCACCGGTCACCGCTTTTCACTCATGCCGCAGCGCCTCGATCGGATCCAGTTGCGCCGCCTTGCGCGCGGGGAAGTAGCCGAAGATCACGCCCACGGCTCCTGAAAACAGAAACGCGACCACGACAATCCACGAATTGAACACGAACGGCACGTTCAGAAGCGCCGCGCCGCCCGCCGCGGCGCCCACGCCCGCGAGGATCCCCACCATGCCGCCGAAGAGCGACAGCGTCACCGCTTCCACGAGGAACTGCAGCAGCACCTCGTTCTCCATCGCGCCGACGGCGAGCCGGATGCCGATCTCGCGGGTCCGCTCGGTGACCGAGACGAGCATGATGTTCATGATGCCGATTCCGCCCACGAGCAGGCTCACGGCAGCCACCGCGCCAAGCAGCGCCGTGAGGGTCTGCGTAGCGCCGCCGACCGTGCTCACGATCTGCTGCATGTCCATCACGTAGAAGTCGGCTTCCTCGCGGGGAGCGAGGCGGCGGCGCTCGCGCATCAGCAACTCGATGTCGGCCTGGATCTTCTTCGTCGCCACGCCGTCCCGAACCGAAACGTAGATCGTGTCGACATACTGGTTGCCGGCGAGGCGGCGCTGGAACGCCCGCAAGGGAATCACCACGAGGTCGTCCTGGTCCATGCCGAAGGTCGACTGGCCCTTGGGCGCGAGCACGCCGATCACCTGGCACGAAAGCGCGCCGAGGCGGATCGTGGCATCGAGCGGATCCTGGGCGCCGAACAGCTTTTGCCGCACCGTGGCGCCAAGGATGCACGCCATCATGCCCGAGCGCAGCTCGCTGTCGGTGAACACGCGCCCGTTCGCGAGCGGCCAGTCGCGCACCTTGAAATAGGCGTTGTCGGTGCCGGTGACGACTGTCGACCAGTTGAGGTCCGCGTTGATGGCCAGCATGCCCTTCGAGCTGATCGGCGTCAGCGCGGCGATCCCGGAAATCTCGCGCTCGATCGCCTCGACGTCCTTCACCTCGAAGAGCTTCGCCGCCTGACGCGCGCCGCCCGGGCCGCGCGGCTGCTGGCCGGGCCGCACGGTGAGAAGGTTGCTGCCGAGGCTCTTGATCTGGTTCGCCACCTGGACCGTCGCGCCGCCACCGATCGTCACCATGGTGATGACCGCTGCCACCCCGATGACGACGCCGAGAATGGTAAGCGAGGAGCGCAGCACGTTACGGCGGATCTCGCGCAGCGCCAGCAGGAGCGTTTCCCCGAACATCAGACGCGCTCCCCGTTCGTCCGGTCCGACTCCACCAGCCCGTCCACGAAGCGTACCACGCGGCGCGCGTACGCCGCCATGTCGGGCTCGTGGGTCACCATGACGATGGTGATGCCGCGCTCGCGGTTGAGCGTGACGAGCAGGTCCATGATCTCCCGGCTCCGCGCCGTGTCGAGGTTGCCGGTCGGCTCGTCGGCGAGGATCACCGTGGGCTCGGTCACGATCGCACGCGCGATTGCCACCCGCTGCTGCTGGCCGCCCGAGAGTTCGCCCGGCGTATGCTCCGCCCACGCCTCGAGCCCCACGATCGCCAGCGCGCGCAGCGCGCTTGCTCTGCGCTCGCGCTGCGGCACGCCCCGATAGATGAGCGGCAGCTCGACGTTCTCCAGCGCGGAGGTGCGGTTGAGCAGGTTGTAGCCCTGGAACACGAAGCCGAGGAAGTGACGGCGCAGCAGCGCGCGCTGCCGGTGCGACAGGTTGCCCACCTCGACGCCCTCGAACAGGTAGGAGCCGCTCGTCGGCGTGTCGAGGCAGCCGATGATGTTCATGCAGGTAGACTTGCCGGAGCCGCTTGGCCCCATGACCGCGACGAACTCGCCGCCGTCGATGCTCAGATCGATGCCGCGCAGCGCCTGCACGGCGGCCTGGCCCGTTCCGTAGGTCTTGGTCACGCACCCAAGCTCGATGACTGCCGACGCCGAAGCCGCGGCCTCGGCGCCGGCGGCTCTCGGCAGTACATTCGCTTCGGTCATTTCTCGGCTCGCAACGTGTCGATCAGGATTTCGAGCCCGGGCTGCACCTCGCCCCCCACGACCTGCGTCATGCGGCCGTCGGTCGCGCCGATCGTGACCAGGATGGCCGCCGGCTTGCCGTCGCGCAACGTCCACACCTGCTGGTGGCGCCGGTCGCCCCCCTTCTGGATGGGCTTCGCCGGCGGGCGCGGCGGGCCCGGCAGGAGCCGGCTGACGAACGTGCCCTTGCTGTTGGACTCGGACGCGGGCGGCGTGAAGCGCAGCGCGGCATTCGGCACGAGCACGGCGTCGGCGAGCTGATTTACCGTGACGCTGGCAGTGCCGGTCATGCCGGGGCGCAGCAGCAGCTTCGCGTTATCCACGGAGAGCACCGTCTCGTAGGTGACGACCCCGCTCACGGTCTTGGCGGCGTTGCGCACTTCGGAGACCTTGGAGGGAAACTCCTGGCCGGGATAGGCGTCCACGGTGAACGTCACACGCTGGCCCGCGTTTACCTGGCCGACGTCCGCCTCGTCAACGTCCACATGCAGTTCCATCTTCGTGAGGTCCTCGGCGAGCGTAAAGAGAACCGGCGCCTGGAAACTGGCCGCCACTGTCTGACCGGGCTCCACTTTGCGCGCGAGCACCGTGCCGTTGATCGGAGACCGGATAGCGGCCTTGCTGAGGTTGGTGCGATCGACATCGAGCGTGGCCTTCGTCTGATCGACCTGGCTCCTCGCGCTCTCGACCGCCGCCAGCGCGCGCTGGTGTGCGGCGTCCGCGGTCACCAGCGCTTCCTCTGACACGAACTTCTGCGCAAACAGCTCCTGCGCGCGCTTCAGCTTGCGCCGCGTCTCGTCCTCGTTCGATTCCGCCTCCAGCACTTTGGCCCGCGCCGACTTGAGCGCAGCCTCCGACTACACGACCTGCGCCTCGAGCTTGGCGGTGTCGAGCCGCGCCAGCACCTGGCTGATCGTCACGGTATCGTTGAAGTCGGCCTCCACGGTCTTGATGATTCCGGACAGCTCGCTGCCAACGTCCACTTGGTTCGTGGGCTGCAGCGTGCCGGTGGCGGTCACGATGACGGTGAGGCCACCGCGCTCGACTTTCGCGGTCTCATAGCGGACTCCCTCGTTGCGGCCGGAAAAGAAACCGACGCCGATCACGCCCATCGCGATCAGCGCGGCAGCCATCGCGAGCCAGAGCCAAACGCGTCGGCGCCCGGAGGCAGGTTGCTCCAGATCCAACGTCTTTGCGATAGCGGCCCGCCGAATGGGTTGATTGTTGGTCACGTACTGGCGCTCAATGCGAGTCGAACCGGTGCGCCCGGTTCCCGAAACCAGAAAAATCAGGCCGGAAATCAGGTGTGAGAGATGGCACGGGTCGGCGTCTGAAGATACCCGTGTCTCGGCCCGCTACGCTTGATCCAGATCAATGGAGGTCCGAAGTGGTGGCATCGGTTGCTCGTTAAATCAATACCCTACGGCGCCCATTTCTCCCGTTCGCAATCACGCAAACGGGGCAGATCCGCCTCGGGCGAGGCGTTGAATGTGTCACATTTTGTAACACTTTGTTACCGGAACGGGGCTCCAACTCTGATAGTCTAAGCTAGAGTATTGTTCCGCACAGAGGATGCGATCATGAAGTCGCACAGAACGATGCTGGCGTTGGTCGTAATTCTGTTGGGAGTCGTGGCAAGCGGATCGGCATTGGCTCATGGCGGGCGTCATGGCGGGCATGTGCGCTTTGGTGTTTTCGTGGGGGCGCCGGCTTTTTGGTATTACCCGCCTCCTTATTATTACTATCCGCCGGTCGTCGCCGTTCCGTCCTCGCCGCCGGTGTACATCGAGCGCGGCGACGCGCAGGCGGCGCCCGCGCAGGCCCAAGCGTACTGGTATTACTGCGCTGACGCGAGAGCCTATTACCCATACGTCAAGGAATGTCCAGGAGGCTGGCAGCGTGTAGTGCCACAGCCGCCGCCCGGTTGATAGGCCGCCTTTCTGATCCATGATTTCCGTGTTGCGACTCTCACCCCTCATCGCGCTGCTCATGCTGGGCGCATGCGTGAGCGTGCCCAGCGGTCCCAGCGTCATGTCGCTCCCGGGCAGCGGCAGAAGCTTTGACCAGTTTCGTGCTGATGATGCTGAGTGCAGGCAATTTGCCAGCGCGCAGGTCGGCGGAACTACTCCCAATCAAGCTGCCAGCGATAGCGGGGTGCAAAGCGCTTTAGTCGGTGCCGCAGTGGGCGCCGTGGCGGGCGCCGCCATCGGCGGCAGCAGTCACGGCGCAGCCGTGGGTGCCGGCAGCGGGCTGCTGGTGGGCTCCCTCGCCGGAACGGGCGCTGCGGGAGCCTCTGCTCACAGCGTGCAACGGCGTTACGACATCGCTTACACGCAGTGCATGTACGCGAAAGGCCACAAGGTCCCCGTGTCCGGGGGCTTCACGTCCTCACGGCAACGGCCCCCTGCCGCTTACACGCCACCACCACCGCCGCCGCCTCGCTGAAGCTACGACGGCGTGCCGGTAATCGAAGCCGCGCTGCAGATGGCTTCTAGCCCGCGCGGCGGCGACCGCTGCCCAGGAGCGCCGCTTGCGGCGCCCACCGGCCGCCATGCGCGCTGCGCGGGGCCGCAGCGGCGCCGCGCGGCGGCGGCTCCCCGAAAGTCTTGCCGGACGAGGGGTACAACTGCCCGGCATTGGAGGCGGGCTGACGCTCTTGATCGCCATCGCGATCAAGATTCCTGGGATCAGGCGCCCGGTTCGGTCTTCGGCCACGGTTCGCACCGCGGCCCGCATGTGAAGCCGGCCCTGGTTTCGGCGCACGCGCCTGCGGCGCCGGCGCGGACGAAGTTTCGAAGTCTCCGATGACCTGCCGCTCGATGCGGCGCCCGAGCAGTCTTTCGATGGCATCCAGCAGCGGTTTCTCTTCAGGCGCGACCAGCGAGATCGCCTCCCCCGTGCTGCCGGCACGGCCGGTGCGGCCGATGCGGTGAACGTAATCCCCGGGCACGTGCGGCATGTCGAAGTTCACCACATGAGGCAGTTCTTCGATATCCAGACCGCGCGCGGCGATGTCGGTCGCGACGAGCACGCGCACCGTGCCTGCCTTGAAATCGGCCAGCGCTCTGGTGCGTGCGGGCTGGCTCTTGTTGCCGTGTATGGCAGTCGCTTGGATTCCGCCTCGGCAAAGCTGCTCCGACAGTCGGTTTGCGCCGTGCTTGGTGCGGGTGAAGACCAGGACCTGCCGCCAGTCGCCTGACGACACCAGGTGGGCGAGCAACTCGCGCTTGCGGACCTGCGCGACCGGATGGATGCGCTGCGCGACGAGTTCGGATTCCGCGTTGCGCCGGGGGGCGGCGTCGATCGTTGCCGGCTGATGCAGCAGCCCGTCGGCCAGCTTGCGGATTTCATCCGAGAAGGTCGCCGAGAACAGCAGGTTCTGCCGCTTCGCCGGCAGCAGCGCGAGGATGCGGCGGATGTCGCGGATGAAACCCATGTCGAGCATGCGGTCCGCTTCGTCCAGCACGAGGATCTCCACGCGCGACAGATCGACTGTTTTCTGCTGCGCGTGATCGAGCAGCCGGCCAGGAGTTGCGACGAGGATGTCCACGCCGCGCCGCAGCGCCGCGATCTGCGGATTGATACCGACGCCGCCGTAGATCAAGGTGGATTTAAGCGGGAGATGCTTGCCATAGGTGCGCACGCTCTCTTCAACCTGCGCCGCCAGTTCGCGGGTCGGGGTGATGATCAGCGCGCGCACGGGATGCCGCGCCGGTGAAGATGGGGTGTTCGCCTGAGCCATAAGCCGTTGCAGCAGCGGCAGGGTAAAGCCGGCGGTCTTGCCGGTACCGGTTTGCGCGCCGGCGAGAACATCACGGCCTGCGAGAATGACGGGAATCGCCTGCGCCTGCACCGGCGTGGGTTGCGTGTAGCCCTGGTCGGCGACAGCACGAGTGAGTTCGGCCGACAGGCCGAGACTTGCAAACAACTGGGTCAAGAAAATCTCCTGAGATCGGCCTGCTGCGGCGACGCGCCGTCAGAACCGGTTCAGGCAGATGCAACTTGGGGTTTAAGGATTCGGGGAAGTTTGAAGACAACCGCGAGGGGACCGAGCCACAGACCGGATGATGCGATGCTCGAATCCTGCCGGGCATTATACATGAATTCGCCCCGCACGCCGCGCCGGGCTATGCGCACCTGATTTGCAGCGCGTGGAGCATCGTCTCGTTCTTCCGCATCGAAGTGCGGATTCACGGATGATGCACAGGTTCGGCGGGTAGCTGCGCGAGTTCGATAAGGCAGTTCTCGGTGGCGGACGGATCGACGAAGGCGATGCGGCAGCCGGCGTGGCCGATGCGCGGCACCTGGTCAAGCAGCGGTATGCCTTTTGCCTTCAGTTCCGCCAGCGCTTCGTCGATATCCTCGACCTCGAAGCAGATGTGATTGAGCCCGCCCTTGCCCTCGGCAACCATGCGCGCGTGTCTGCTGTCGGGCGTGGTTCCCGCGATCAGCTCGACCATCGACTCGCCAACCGGATAGAGGGCGAGCCGCACGGGCCTGGCAGGATTGTCCTCAACGCCGCCGAGGCGGATGCCGAAGCAGTCTTCCCACAGCCGCCTGCTCGCTTCGACGTCGCGCACCACCACGCCCACATGCTCGATACGCTTGATCTTCATCATCGTCTCCTGTTGTCATGTTCTCTTGCAATTTTCCTGGCGCCGGTTTTGCATTAGGAGTTTGTCGGGGCCAAGTCCGACAAACTCCTAGCCTCTCTCGCCTGCGATGGTCACGCCGCCGTCGGCGACGATCATCTGCCCGGTGACGAACGCGCCCGCCTCCGAGGCGAGAAACACAGCGATGCCGCCGATGTCCTTCGGCTCGCCGATGCGGCGCAGCGGCGTCAAGGCTTCGCGGGCCTTGCGCCGGCTCTCATCCTGCCAGAGGGCACGCGCGAAGTCGGTACGGATCAGTCCCGGCGCAATGCAGTTGACGCGGATATTCTTCGGCCCCCATTCACAGGCCAGCGCACGGCACAGGCCCGCTTCCGCGGCCTTCGAAGTGCCGTAGAGGCCGAGCTGGCTGCTGCCGCGCAGCGCGCCGATGCTCGACAGGATGATCATCGCCCCGTCCTTGCGCTCGGCCATCTGCGGCAGCGCCATGTTGGCGAGCCAGAACACGCTCTTGACGTTGGTTACCATGATCTTGTCAAAGGCTTCGTCTGAAGCATCGGCCATCGGCCCGAAGACCGGATTCGTCGCTGCGTTGCAAACCAGAATATCGATCCGGCCCCATTTGGCCATTACGGCATCGACCAGGTTCTTGATTTCCTCCTTCCGGCCGACGTTGCATGGCGCCGCGATCGCCTCCTGACCGCGTGCGGCAAATTCGGCGCGCACGCTTTCGCACGCGTCGGCTTTGCGGCTCGAGATTACCACCCTGGCGCCGGCATTCGCCATCTGCTCGGCGATCGATTTGCCGATGCCCCTCGTCGAACCCGTCACGAGCGCCACCTTTTCCGCAAGACTGAACATGATTGCTCCTTTGCTCCTGCCAATGGACTTTGCGATGGTGGACGATACCACCCTCCGGCGCGCAGCGCTCAGCGTTCCGGGACGGTCCGAAGATAAATGGGCCGTTCGCGACCGGCGCTCCGAACGCGCACGGTCTCCTGCGGCGTCCAGTCGCCCATGTCGTGCCAATGCGACACGATGCGGGTACCGGGTTTGAGCTCGCGCAGGAGCTTCGGGCGCACTTTGAGGTTGAGATCGGGAAAAAGGAACAGCATGACCACCGTGGCGTCGCCGATGTCGGTTGTGAAAAGATCCTCGTTCCGAAACCGGATACGATCGGTTACGCCCGCCTCACGCGCGTTCTCCCGGCTTTCGGCAATGCGTTGCGGATCGATGTCGACGCACACGCCGCGCGCGTTTAACTCGCGCGCCGCGGTGATGACAATGCGCCCGTCGCCGCACCCAAGGTCGTACACCACATCGCCCGCATTGACCTTGGCCAGCCGCAACATGGCCTGCACCACGTCCATCGCCGTGGGGTCGTAACGCACGTCGGGCGCGCGCAGTGCCGGCGGGGCGGGGGCCGGCTGCTGCGCGAAGCCGATGCCGGCCATG
>C687J26845_10002101_pt1 | contig 11728 bp, 6 predicted proteins | sample RifCSPlowO2_12_FD_26845 | JGI IMG/M metagenome (IMG submission 26845) | reverse complement strand
CCGGCATCAAATTGCCCTCGAGCCGGACCAGACCGCTACGATAGACATGGTCTGCGGCATCGGCGCCACCCGTGACGCAGCCTTGAACCTGGCGGGAAAATACCAGGACAGGCAGCTAGCGGATCGCGTTTTCGAGCTGGCGTGGACCCATAGCCACGTGATCCTGCGGCAGATCAATGCCAGCGACGCTGATGCGCAGCTTTATGGACGTCTCGCACGCTCCGTTATCTACGCCAATTCGAGTTTGCGCCCGGATCCAAGCATTCTGATCAAGAATCGCCGCGGGCAGTCGGGGCTGTGGGGCTACGCCATTTCCGGCGATTTGCCGATCGTGCTGCTGCAGATCGGCGACCTGGAGAATATCGATCTGGTGCGCCAACTCGTGCAGGCACACGCCTACTGGCGGCTGAAAGGCCTCGCCGTGGATCTGGTGATCTGGAACGAGGATCGCGCCGGATACCGGCAGCTGCTGCAGGAACAAATCATGGGACTGATTGCCGCGGGCGTCGAGGCCCACGTGATCGACAGGCCCGGCGGCATTTTCGTGCGGCCGGCGGAGCAGATATCGGAGGATGACCGCATTCTGGTGCGATCGGTCGCGCGCGCGATCATCAGCGACCGCCGGGGCACGCTGGGGGAGCAGATCAATCTGCGTGGCCTTGTCGAAGGGCGCGCACCGCATCTGAATCTGCCGCGCCTCAAGCCGTTCCGGGCCCACCGCGCTGACCTCGCGACGACGGCCGCGTCAGCGCGTCACGATCTGATTTTCTACAACGGGATTGGCGGTTTCACTACGGATGGGCGTGAGTACGTCATCACGACTGCTGACGGGCAAGTGACGCCCGCACCATGGGTGAACGTGCTCGCGAACGCGTACTTCGGAACCGTCATTTCAGAGAACGGCGCGGCCTATACGTGGAGCGAGAATGCCCACCAGTTCCGGCTNACGCCCTGGCACAACGATCCGGTCNCCGATGCCAGCGGAGAAACCTGTTATATCCGNGACGAAGAAAGNGGGCACTTCTGGTCTCCCACGCCGCTGCCCAGCCGCGGCGCCACACCTTACGTCAGCCGGCACGGCTTCGGTTACAGCATTTTCGAGCACACGGAAGGCGGTATCCGCTCGGAGCTCACCGTATATGTGGCCGTGGACGCCGCGGTCAAGTTCTCGGTATTGAAAGTGCACAACCAGTCAGGCCGTGCGCGCCGGCTCTCCGCAACCGGCTACGTGGAATGGGTGCTGGGCGATCTGCGTCCGAAATCCGCAATGCACGTAATTACAGAAATCGATCCGGTGAGCGGCGCGTTCCATGCACGCAACGCATACAATACCGAGTTCGCCGACCGGATCGCTTTCTTCGACGTTGACGATACGACCCGGACCGTCAGCGGCGACCGTGCCGAGTTCGTCGGGCGCAACGGCACCCTTGCGAATCCGGCGGCCATGAGCAGGTCGCAACTTTCCAACAAGGTTGGAGCCGCTTTGGATCCCTGCGCGGCAATTCAGCTTGCGTTCGAACTGGCCGACGGGGAGGAGCGTGAGTTAATCTTCAGGCTCGGCGCCGGGCGCAACCTCAACGAGGCACGCACGCTGCTAGCGCGCTGCCGCGGCTCAGGCGCCGCGCGCGACGCGCTGGAAAGAGTGTGGGAATACTGGAAGCACACTCTGGGCGCAGTACAGGTGGAAACGCCGGACCCGTCCCTCAACGTGCTGACCAACGGCTGGCTCCTGTACCAGACCCTGGCCTGCCGCCTGTGGGCGCGCAGCGGCTACTACCAGTCAGGCGGCGCGTTCGGGTTCCGCGATCAGCTGCAGGACGTGATGGCGCTCGTCCACGCCGAGCCCGCGCTCGTGCGCGAGCACCTGCTGCGCTGCGCAGCCCATCAGTTCCGCGAAGGCGATGTCCAGCACTGGTGGCATCCCACCTCCGGTCGCGGCGTGCGCACGCACTGTTCGGACGACTTCCTGTGGCTGCCGCTGGCGACGTGCCGCTATGTCATGACTACCGGCGACACCGGGGTGCTGGATGAACCCGTACTTTTCCTTGAAGGCCGCGCGGTGAACGCCGAAGAGGACTCCTATTACGACTTGCCCGGACGCTCGGAAGAATCGGCCAGCTTATACCAACACGGTGTGAGAGCCATCCTGAAAGGTCTCAGCTTTGGCGCACACGGCCTGCCGCTCATCGGCTCCGGTGACTGGAACGACGGCATGAATATCGTGGGCGCACACGGCAAAGGCGAAAGCGTGTGGTTGGGTTTCTTCCTGTATGAGGTGCTGATGCGATTCACCGAGATTGCGCGCATCCGGAGCGACACGTCCTTCGCTGAGCGCTGTCAGACAGAGGCCGCACAATTGCGGCTGAATATCGAGCGCAACGGCTGGGATGGCGAGTGGTACCGTCGCGCCTACTTCGACGACGGCACGCCGCTGGGATCGGCGAGCAACGCCGAATGCCAGATTGATTCGATTGCGCAAAGCTGGGCCGTGCTGTCCGGCGCCGGGGATCCCGGGCGCTCGCGCACCGCGATGGCAGCGGTGGACCGGCGCCTTGTGCGCCGCGACCACGCGCTCGTCCAGGTCCTGGACCCGCCGTTCGACAAGTCGGCTTTGAACCCGGGCTACATAAAGGGCTACGTGCCGGGCGTGCGCGAAAACGGCGGGCAGTACACGCACGCCGCGATCTGGACGGTGATGGCGTTCGCCGCCCTGGGCGACAGCGCTCGCGCCTGGGAGCTGTTCGGCATGATCAACCCGGTCAACCATGCGAGTTCGGAGGCGGCGATTGCAACCTACAAGGTGGAACCCTACGTGGTCGCGGCCGACGTCTATGCGGTTGCGCCGCACACCGGCCGCGGCGGCTGGACCTGGTACACGGGATCCGCCGGCTGGATGTACCGGCTCGTCGTGGAATCACTGCTGGGATTGAAGCGGGAAGGCGACAAGCTGCGCTTTGCGCCGTGTCTTCCGGCAGACTGGGAAACGTTCAAGCTGCATTACCGCCACCGGGAGACGGTCTACCATATTGCCGTCTCGCAAGCGCGCACCGGTACGGGCGGGATGTCTTTAGCGCTTGACGGCGTCGAGCAGCCCGACAAGACAATTCCCCTGTCCGACGACCGCCAGGAACACGTGGTCGAGGTGAGGATAGAGGCTCCGCGCAGTTGACAGAACAATGACTAGCGCACTATGGTTTCTGCTCGTGGGCGGCCTGTTGCTCGCCAGGGGCCTGACCTTCTCGTTGCTCAAGCCGCTGCCGGTCACACCGGCAATAATCTATCTGGCGGTGGGACTGCTGGTCGGACCCACGGTGCTCAATGTATTTCACTTCAATCCGCTCAAGCAATCGGCGCTGCTGGAAGTGCTGACCGAAGTGGCGGTGCTGATTTCGCTGTTTTCCGCCGGTGTCAAAATGCCCGTACCGGTAAGCTTCGCCCGCTGGCGCACGCCGATTCTGCTGGCATCGGTATCCATGGCGGTCAGCGTCGGGCTGGTCGCCGCCTTCGCTTATTATCTGCTCGGTCTGCCGCTGGGCGCCGGCGTCTTGCTGGGCGCGATCCTGGCACCCACCGATCCGGTGCTGGCGACCGACGTCCAGATCCGCCATCCCGGCGACCGCGACCAGCTCCGCTTCACCCTGACCTGCGAAGCCGGCATGAACGACGGCAGCGCTTTCCCGTTCGTGATGCTGGGGATGGGATTGCTCGGGCTGCATGAGATCGGTGAATTCGGCCTGCACTGGGCGCTGGTCGATGTGCTGTGGGCCACGGTGGCCGGAATCGCCATCGGGGTACTTTTCGGTTCCGCGCTGGCCCGCCTGGGGTGGAAGCTGCGCGGTGAGGCACCCGAGCACACGCTCATGGACGACTTTCTCGGACTCGGCCTGATCGGTGTGGTCTACGGCTTGAGTGTGCTGGTCGATGCGTGGGGGTTTCTGGCGGTATTTTTCGCCGCCGTCGCGCTGCGCCAGACCGAAGTCAAACTCGCCGGCGCCGGTCGGGAGTACCCGGTTCGGCCGCAAAACGACGGCATCGAACGGGAGGCTTCGATCGCAAGCCCTGATAACGAGCCAGCGCCGACGGTCAGCGGACGATCGCTGATATTCAAGGAACATCTGGAGAGGCTTTCGGAAATGATCCTCATCCTGCTGATCGGCGGCACGCTGTTTGTCGACTCCTGGAGTTGGCGCGCGGTGGGGCTTGCGCTGTTTCTGTTCATGGTGGCACGCCCCCTCAGTGCCCTCGCCGGCCTGCTGGGCACCCGCACTTCCTGGCCGATACGCGGCATGGTGGGCTGGTTCGGGGTACGCGGCATCGGTTCACTGTATTACCTGATGTATGCCATACAGCGCGGTCTCCCCGAAAAGCTGGCTCTGGAACTTATCCAGTTGACGCTGATTGCGGTATCGCTTTCCATTCTTGTCCACGGAACCAGCGTCAAGCCGCTGATGGGCCGCTTCTGGCGCCACCGCAAGCACCTGCCAACGGCATAAGCGGTCACTCAAGCTGTCGAATCATCGACGCGAATCAAATTGCACCCCCCCATTTTGGCTTGATACATCGCAGTATCAGCGCGCTTGAGGATGTTGTCCTGGCTGGATTCATGCTTGCCAAACAACGCCACGCCGATGCTCGCCGTGCACTGATGCTCGACGGTCGTTTCCGCTGCTCCCTCTTGCCGAATCTTAAGCACATAAGGCATAGCCAGCGCGGTGCGGATTTTCTTGGCCACACTCTCGGCTTGCGATCTTGCCTTGGTCTTGTCCGCGTCCAGATTGCCAATCGACACCACAAACTCATCACCACCGAAGCGCGCCACGGTGTCCATCTCGCGGACACAACCTTTGAGTCGGACCGCCGCCTCAATCAACAGCAAATCGCCAACCGCATGCCCATGCGCGTCATTGACCAGCTTGAATTCGTCCAGATCGAGGAACATCAATAGGGCATAGCACCCGCTGCGCTTGCAGGCAGCCATGGTCTGGCCCAGGCGGTCGCTGAGCAATCGACGGTTTGGCAATTGGGTGAGCGTGTCATGGAACGCCAATTGACGCACTTGGTCTTCCATCTGCTTGCGCTCGGTGATGTTACGTATGTTGCACTGAATTATCTTGATGCCTTCACAATCGTAAGTATTGCTGACGAATTCAACCGGGACTATTGCCCCTGCCTTTGATTTCAGCGGAAGATCCTCATATCGGACATACCCTTTCGTTTGCAGCTCCGCGAACATTTCCTTGCTTTCGTCCCTGTCGGCAAACGGGCCCACCTCCCATAGCTTCTTTCCCAGAAACTCGGCGTGCGAATAGCCGAGCAGTTCGATCAAGTAAGGGTTGACGTCCTCGATCTGGGCCGTGTCAGCGTTAAGCAGCAGAATGCCGTCGCGAGCGGTTTCGAATAGCCGACGGTAGCGGCTTTCGGATGCCCGCAGCGCTTTGAGCACTGGATCGCTTGGTGCGTCCGCAGCCGATGTCATTGCGGGAGGGGTTGGGACGATATCCTTCACAAGAATCGCCGTGGTTGTCTTCCAAATTGGCCAGCATCCTTTTGTCCGCTGCGGACGTCTGTGCGCTAACGCACACACGTCGCCGTCGCGCTGACGTGCGGGACGCGGGAAACCACGCCCCACAAACACGAGGCCTGGCCGGTGCAGACCGGCGATCAGGCCGGGGAGGCTGGAGTTCGGAGTGTTGCCGCAGATACTCCTTGTGTTTGATGTCGAGATATTCACCCCGTTCCATTTCATGCAACTGGCGCGGATAGTGCTCGATGGCCGCGAACCACTCTCTCAAACGCTTTTCGAGGCGCGCCTGCGGCGGTGCGGATACGGCGCCACGAAAGGCCTCGATGGCGGGGTAATGGCGCATGGTATCGCGTTGCACCAAGCCGCGTATTCCACTTATGTAAAGGGGCTGGCCGTCGGACCCTGTGCCGGCGACGGCAAATCCCACCTTGCTCCGCCCGATCGTGGCGAGGTACGCCTGCAACGCGAGCCGCCCCGCCAAGCCATAAGAAAACGAATACGGGAAGTGGACGAACGTGCGCCCGGATTCCAGCGGGACTGCATCGAGCGCGATGCGGTAGTCGCGCGTGCTGAACGGCCCCGCGTCCGCGTTCAGCCTCACCTGCTTCCTTGTCCCGCCTGCGGGTAGCCGAGTTTGTCTGGCCCGAACAGCGCGAACGACAGCAGCAAGGCGATGCCCATGACGCCTATCGTGGGCGGCAATCCGATAAGCCGGTGATTCAGGTAAGCCAGCAGCGCGGTCAGCACCAGGCAGGTGACGGCGACGTCGAACATGGATTATTTTTCCCCGCAGAATCGTTTGCTGCGCCAGATGCGCCTTGGCCGGCACCCCGCATTTGCCGCGTTCAGCTGCCGCCCGGGCCTTCCTCGACCAGCTCACGGCGGATCGCCGACCAGTTGTCGGCGGTCAGCGCCCGCTCCAGCACGCCGTCCAGGTCGAACAGGACCGCGTCATAGTCGCGCGGCGACAGCCTGATGACGGGGACAGCAGAGGTCATGACGGACCCGGACCTCTGCGGCCATCGGCACCATCGCCGCGAGGTTTGCATTTTCTCATCCGCGTCCTCGTACCCAGCATACAAAACCTATCCAGCCTTGGCGCCTAGCGATGCGCGCCCACCGGTGCCACGCCGACTTTCGCCGCCGGTGCGGGCATCCTGCCCAGCAAGCCCAGCACCACCTGCAGCGCCATGGACAAGGCACCAAGGATAAACACCAGGTCGCCGAAAGTGCGCATCCAGCGCAGTGTTAGCAGGAGGGGCTGCTGCATGAAGGCTTCGCTGCGGGCGTACCACAGGCCCTGGCTCACACTGGCGTGGAACTGGATGAAGCCGATGGGCAGGAGGCTGGCGAAGATCATCAGCACCAGGCCTGCGTTGAGCCCCCAGAACGCTGTCTGCATGAGCCCCTGGCGCAACTGGCAGCGGGGCCGGATGTAGCGCAGCACCAGCAGCGTGAAGCCCAGAGCGAGGAATCCGTAGACGCCGAACAGCGCGGCGTGCGCGTGCACCGGCGTGGTATTGAGGCCCTGCACGTAATACAGCGAGATCGGCGGATTGATCATGAAGCCGAAGACCCCGGCGCCCAGCATGTTCCAGAAGGCCACGGCGACGAAACACATCAGCGGCCATTTGAGATTCTCCATCCAGGCAGTGCGCGCCTTCAGGCGCCAGTTCTCCCAGGCGTCATGACCCAGCACGATCAACGGCACCACTTCCAGGGCGCTGAAGCTCGCGCCCACCGCCATCACCGGGGTCGTGGTGCCGGAGAAGTACAGATGATGGAAGGTGCCGGGGATGCCGCCCAGCATGAACAGCGAGGCCGAAGCCAGGCTGGCGGTCGTCGCCATCCGGCGCGACACGAGTCCGAGCGTCGCAAAGACGAAAGCCAGCGCGGTGGTCGCAAACACTTCGAAGAAACCCTCGACCCACAGATGCACCACCCACCAGCGCCAGTACTCCATCACGGTCAGATGGGTGCGCTGGCCGTAGAACAGGCCGGCGCCGTAAAACAGACCGATGGCCGCCACCGAAGCGGTGAGCAGCGCCAGCAGATTCCTGTCACCGCCGGGCTTGCTCAGCGCGGGCGCGATGCCGCGCAACATCAGCACCAGCCAGAAAGCAATGCCGGCGAACTTGCCGATCTGCCAGAGACGTCCGAGATCGAGGTATTCATAACCCTGGTGGCCGAGCCAGAAGTTGAGTTCGGGCGGCATGATCTGCGCGATCGCGAGGTAGTTGCCAATGAAGGATCCGACTACGACCACGATCAACGCCCAGAACAGAATGTCCACGCCGAGCTTTTGGTACCCGGGGTCCTTGCCGCCGTTGATCAGCGGCGCGAGGAACAGGCCCAGGGCAAGGAATCCCGTGGCGATCCAGAACAGTGCCGCCTGGACGTGCCAGGTGCGCACCAGCGCATACGGGAACCACTGGGAGACGTCCAAGCCGTAGAACTTCTGTCCTTCGATCGTGTAGTGCGCGGTGAAGCCGCCGATAAAGACCTGGAACACGAACAGCGCCACGACCAGGAACAGGTACTTGCCGAGCGAGCGCTGCGACGGCGTAAGCGCGACGCTGCTCAGGGGGTCCTGCGCGGCGGCGGCCGGCAGCGGCTCGTCGTGCCGGCGTAGAAAGGCCCAGGCCCAGATCAGAAAGCCGACGCCCGCGAGCAGCACCACGATGCTGGCGATCGACCAGACGATGTTTTCGGTGCTGGGCTGGTTGCCGATCAGCGGTTCATGCGGCCAGTTGTTGGTGTAGGTGACAAGCTTGCCTGGACGCTCTGTGGCCGCTGCCCAGGCGGTCCAGAAGAAGAAACGGGTCAGCTGCACCCGGCGTTCGGCGCTGGGCAGCGTGTTCTCCTTCATCGCGAAATGCTCGCGGCTCTTTTGCAGCTCGGGCGCGTCTGAGAACAGTTGTTCATAGTAGGCGCCGGTCTGCGCCATGGCTTGCGCGCGCCGCGTGGACACGGTCAGCACACCGGTGGCCGGGTTCAGCCGGTTGCCACGGTATTCGATTTTCAAATCTTCCCGCAGCCCCGCCTGCCGCGAGGCGTCCAGCGCCGCATACGGCTTGGCGTAAGTTTGTTGCGCCGCCAGGTCAAGCCAGGCGGTCAATTCCCGGTGCAGCCAATCGGCCGTCCAGTCCGGCGCCTGGTATGCGCCGTGGCCCCAGATCGAGCCAAGTTCCATGCCGCCCACCGACTGCCACGCGCTCTGGCCGTCGAGGATATCGTCCTGCGTGAACAGCGCCTTACCCTCGGCACCGGCAACCTGCTGCGGGATTGGCGGCGCCTGCCGATAGATCTCGGCGCCGTAGTAGCCCAGCAGCGAGAAGGTGACCACCAGGACGGCGATCAAGATAAACCAGAGTTTGCGGTAAGGGCCCATGATGGTGTTCTCTTGTCGGTGTTGCGTTCAGAAATTCAGGCGCACAGGCCCAAGGCTAGCCGGCGTGCCGCGCACCCCAGCGCCAGTCGCGGATCTCCGGCATATCCTGGCCGTTCTTGTCGATGTACTGCTTGTGCTCGATCAGCTTGTCTTTGAGCTTCCGCTTCAGGGCAATGCCCTTGTCACCGGTCTGCGGCAGGCGGGCTATGGTGTCCATCACCAGGTGGAAGCGGTCCAGATCGTTCAGCACCGTCATGTCGAAGGGCGTGGTGATGGTGCCCTCTTCCTTGTACCCGCGGACGTGGATGTTGTCGTGGTTGGTGCGGCGGTAGGTCAGCCGGTGGATCAGCCACGGGTAGGCGTGGTAGGCGAAGATCACCGGTTTATCGCGGGTGAAAAGCGCGTCGAAATCCGTGTCGCTCAAGCCGTGCGGATGCTCGCTTGGCGGCTGCAGCTTCATCAGGTCGACGATGTTGACCACCCGGATGTTCAGCTCGGGCAGATGCTCGCGCATGATGGAGACGGCGGCGAGCGTCTCCAGCGTGGGCACGTCGCCGCAACAGGCCATGACCACGTCGGGCTCGGCGTCATCTCCATTGCTGGCCCACTGCCAGATGCCGATGCCCTCGGTGCAGTGCTTGACGGCAGCGTCCATGGTCAGCCACTGCGGCGCCGGGTGCTTGCCCGCGATCACGACGTTGACGTAATGGCGGCTGCGCAGGCAGTGGTCCATCACCGACAGCAGGCAGTTTGCATCCGGCGGAAAGTAGACCCGCACGACCTCGGCCTTCTTGTTCACCACATGGTCGATGAAACCGGGATCCTGGTGCGTGAAGCCGTTGTGATCCTGGCGCCAGACATGCGAAGCGAGCAGGTAGTTCAGCGAGGCGATCCTGCGCCGCCACGGCAGGTGCGCGGTGACCTTGAGCCACTTGGCATGCTGGTTGAACATGGAATCGATGATGTGGATGAACGCCTCGTAGCAGTTGAACAGGCCATGGCGCCCGGTGAGCAGGTAGCCCTCGAGCCAGCCCTCGCACTGGTGCTCGCTCAACATCGAGTCCAGCACGCGCCCGGTGGGCGCGAGAAATTCGTCGCTCGGCACGGTCTCGGCGTTCCATTGGCGGTTGGTCGTTTCGAAAAGCGCGCCCAGACCGTTGGAGAGCGTCTCGTCAGGGCCGAAGACCCGGAAGTTGCGCTGCTTTTCGTTGAGCTTCGCCACATCACGCAGGAATGGCCCGAGGACACGCGTGTCGCCGATGCCACGCACACCTGGGGAGGTCACTTCGGCTGCGTAGTCGCGGAAATCCGGCAGGCGCAAATCGCGCAGCAGCACGCCGCCGTTGGCGTGGGGATTCGCGCCCATGCGGCGTTGTCCCTTGGGCGCAAGTTCGGCCAGTTCCGGTTTCAGGCGGCCTTGTTCATCGAAGAGTTCCTCCGGCCGATAGCTCCTGAGCCAGTCTTCCAGCAGTTTGAGATGTTCGGGAGGCGCCGCGGGCGACACCGCGATCGGAACCTGATGCGCCCGGAAGGTGCCCTCGATCTTCAGGCCATCGACCACCTTCGGTCCAGTCCAGCCTTTGGGCGAATTGAGGACGATCATCGGCCAGCGCGGACGTGTAAGGTCACCGTGGACACGGGCGTCCTGCTGGATCTTCTTGATGCTCTCCACCGCCGTATCGAGCGTCGCGGCCATGGCCTCATGCATGAGCGCCGGTTCGTGCCCCTCCACGAAGTAAGGCGTCCAGCCGTAGCCGCGCAGCAACTGTTCCAGTTCCTCGCGGCTGATGCGCGCGAGCAGGGTCGGATTGGCAATCTTGTAGCCGTTGAGATGCAGGATCGGCAGCACCGCGCCGTCGCTGACCGGGTCGAGAAACTTGTTGGAATGCCACGCAGTGGCCAGCGGGCCGGTTTCCGCCTCGCCGTCGCCGACGACGCAGGCGGCGATGAGATTTGGATTGTCGAACACCGCGCCGAAGGAATGGCTGAGCGAATAGCCCAGCTCGCCGCCCTCGTGGATCGAGCCCGGGCACTCCGGCGATGCGTGGCTGGGAATTCCGCCGGGAAACGAAAACTGGAGAAACAGCCTCTGCAGCCCGGCCCCGTCCTGGCTGATGTCGGGATAGATCTCGCTGTAGCTGCCCTCGAGGTAGGTGTTGCCGACGACGGCCGGCCCCCCGTGCCCGGGGCCGGAGACGTAAATCATGTCCAGATCGTATTTCTTGATGACCCGGTTCAGGTGCACGTAAATGAAGTTCTGGCCGGGGGTCGTGCCCCAATGCCCCAGCAGCATGTGCTTCACATCGGAGAGCGCCAGCGGCCGCTTCAGCAGCGGGTTGTCGAAAAGGTAGATCTGGCCGACCGACAGATAGTTGGCGGCGCGCCAGTAGGCGTCGATCCTGTGGAGCAGTTCCGGCGCGAGGGTGTTGGTTGTCATGGTCCAGGTGTCCCGAATTGACCCGCGATCAACGATGCCGGTGTCGGGCCATTTGCCTTACCGCCGTGAACTGCGGGCGCAACACGTCATGATGCAGAAGAGGGCACTTCAAACGAAACGCCGGGCAAGCTCTTCCAGTCTTTGTGCATCCCTCGCTTGTTTCACGATTGTCCCGACATCACGCCATGAGGCTCACACAAACCTTCTGCAGCAGCGCCCGTACTTCCGTGCCAATGGCGGTGACTTCCGCTTTGTCGACCAGCTTCAACACGGCTTCCGGATCCATGAATGCAACCGTTATGCTTGCATCGGCTTCTTCGCGCACGACCACGTTGCACGGCAGCAGCAAGCCGATGTCGGGATCGGCCTCGATCGC
>C687J26845_10002093_pt1 | contig 11749 bp, 10 predicted proteins | sample RifCSPlowO2_12_FD_26845 | JGI IMG/M metagenome (IMG submission 26845) | reverse complement strand
CGGCAGCCGCCGCACGCAGGTTCTGGAGCGCAGCGCCTGCTCGCTTGTACGAAGCGCTCCGGGCGGCTAGCGCCGCGAAGCGGACCACCTCAGATCGGGCGAACCGGCGGCCCTCACCGTGCCATCCATCGTATTTCCCCGTACACGCCCGCCGAAATCCCGCCGCACCGCGCCCTCGGTCACGGTGAATCTGATCTGGTCCCCGCGCAGCCTGGCGTCCGAAACCGCCAGCGGCGCCGCGGCGCCGTTCAACTGGCCGCTCAGAAACTGGAAACTCTGCCGCAGCGACAGCCGCTGCTCCTGCGCGCCGCCGTCGATGCGCAGCGACCAGTTGCCGCCGGCCTGCGCGGGAACGATCCACAGGTGAGCGAGGCGGTTGTCTATGTCGATCGTTTCGTCGGGCTGCCACTCGCCCATCCTGAACTGGTGCGCCACCACCCGCGTGCCGGCCTTCTGCTCGAGGATCCTGGGCCGCAGTCTCAGATTGAGTTCGGGCAGAAGATACGTGGTGATGATCGTGGCCTGGCTGAAGTCGGTCTCGAAGATGTCGGCTTTCAGGAACTTGACCCGCGNCGTCACGCCCTGGCGCTGTGCCTCGCGGTTGCTGAGCGCGACCATGTCAGGATTGAACTCCACGCCCATGCTGCGGGCGCCGAACTTCTTCGCCGCCGCAATGGCGATGCGGCCGTCGCCTGAGCCCAGGTCGATGACGAAGTCATTCGGCGTGATACGGGCCATCTGCAGCATCCGGTCGACCAGTTCGGGTGGCGTCGGTACCCAGATCACATCCTTGCCGGCCTGACCCACCTGAGGCGCAAACTCGCTCTTCTGCTGCGCCGCCGCCGGCATCGCGGCCAGCGCCAACGCGAGCACACCCAGCACCCAGACCCGTGTTGCCGATTTCATGCTCGTCCCCCGTTTCGTTAAGCGTCACCTGTTGCGCCGATGAACCATGACCAGCACGGCGCCGAGCGCAAGCACGCCGACGCCGACCAGGGCGCCNCGGCCGGTATAGGCAAGACTCGAATACAGCATGTAGATGCACACGCCACAGAACACGAGCGGCGTTACCGGATACAGCGGCACGCGATACGGTCGCGCGGCTTGCGGCTCCCAGCGCCGGAATACGAACAGCGACATCCCGGTGAGAAAGAAGAACAGCCAGAACACCGGCGCGGTGTAATCCACCATGGTCTCGAATCCCCTGCGGGTCCAGGTGCCCAGCGCGACCAGCGCAAGCGCGATGGACGCCTGCGTCACCATGGCGTTGCGCGGCACCCCTGCCGCCCCGTCCCATCGGCCCAGCATACTGAACAGCGGCCAGTCGCGACCCAGCGCATAACCCGTGCGCGCGCCCGTGAGTATGGTCGCGTTGGCCGAAGTGATCGCCGCCACCGCCACTATGATGCTGATCAGCGCGGCGCCGGTGCCGCCCCAGGCGCGCTGGAGCAGGTCCGCAGCGGGCGCGCTCGACTTGCTCAACGCCTCCATGCCCAGCCCGACGTAATAGGCGTAGCTGACCAGGATGTAAAGAGCGGCGACAATCGACAGCCCCAGCATCAACGAACGCGCGATGTTGCGGTGGCCGTCCTTGATTTCGGCGGACAGATAGGCGGCGTCGTTCCAGCCGCCGTAGGTGAGCAGCACGAACACCATCGCCAGGCCGAACGCGCCCTGGGTCGCGGGAACCGCCGACAGCGTTCCTGCCGGTGCCGTCGGCGCGATGACGAGGCCGGCGACGATGACCAGCACCAGTCCGAGGCATTCGACTACGGTGAGCAGGTTCTGAGTCGTCTTCCCGGCCCTGATGCCGACCAGGTTGATCGCCGTCAGCACCACCACGAGCAGGGCGGCATAAATCGACTCCGAATGCGCGCCGAGCGGCGCGAGCTGGGTGGCATAGTCGGCGAACACGAACGCGAAAATCGCGATCGAGCCGCTCGCGATCACCGTCAGCCGTGCCCAGGCGAACAGCCGCGCGATGTCGCTGCCGAAAGCGCGCTCGAGGAAGTGATATTCCCCGCCGGCGTCGGGATGGCTGGTCGCGAGTTCCGCGTAGCACAGCGCGCCGATGATCGAGATCGCCGCGCCGAGGATCCAGGCCAGCATCATGGTGCCCGCATCGCCGGTATTGGCCGCAACCAGCGCCGGCAGCTTGAAAATGCCGGCGCCGACGACGATGCCGACGATCAGCGCGACCGCGTCCTTCAGGTCGAAGACGGGCCGGGGCGCGGCGGCAGGCGTGGCGGGATGGGTCATGGGAGCGGCAGCATCGTATTACGTTAGGCGGTCGCGCCGCAAGCCCCGGGTGCGGCTTACAATCGCGTTACGATCTGACGTGTGCCGAGGAACAACCGGACGTGGCGAAGCATTGGGTTGGTATAGGTCTCCCGATTTCTGCAGGTTGCAACTTCGCAACCTGCAGAAATCGGGAGATGGATAAAAGCCAGGCAAGCTGCCCGGTTCCTGCCATGACGGCTTAGGACACCCCGCTTGAAGTACGACGTCGTCATCATCGGAGGCGGCCACAACGGGCTGGTGTGCGCGTGCTACCTCGCCGGCGCAGGCCTCAAGGTGCGCGTGCTGGAGCGCCGGCACGGGGTCGGCGGCGCCGCGGTCACCGAGGCGTTCCATCCGGGATTTCGCAACTCCACGCTCGCCTACACCGTCAGCCTGCTCGACGCGGGCGTGATCCGCGACCTGCGTCTGGCCGAGCACGGACTGAAAATCGTCGAGCGCCCGTTCGCCAATTTCCTGCCGCTCCCCGACGGGGGCAGCTTCAGCGTCGGACCGGATACCGCCGCGACGCAGGCAGAACTTGCGCGCTTCTCGGCGCGCGACGCCGAGCGCCTGCCCGAGTACTACCGGATGATCGAGCGCATCGCCGATGTGCTGCGCGATCTCGCGCGCCAAACCCCGCCGCGGCTGGCCGGCGGCCACGGGGGACTGGACGACCTGCTGGAGGGCTGGCGCCTGGGACGGCATTTGCGCCCGCTCGATCTGGCGGCCCGGCGCGACCTGCTCGAGCTTTTCACCCGCAGCGCGGGCGACATGCTCGACGGGTGGTTCGAGAGCGACCCCATCAAGGCCGCGCTCGGCTTCGATGCGGTGGTCGGCAATTTCGCCAGCCCCTACGCGGCGGGCTCGGCCTACGTGCTGCTGCACCACTGCTTCGGCGAGGTCAACGGCCAGCGCGGCAAGTGGGGCCATGCGATCGGCGGCATGGGCGCGATCACGCAGGCGATGGCCGCGGAAGCCGGGACGCGCGGCGTGGAAATCACGACCGGCGCCGAAGTCGCGCGCGTGCTGGTGAAGGGTGGCCGGACCACCGGCGTGGCGCTGGCGGACGGAACCGAGATCGAGGCCCGCAGCGTCGCCTCGAACGTCGAGCCGAGCCTGCTGTACCTGAAACTGATAGAGCGCGAGGCGCTGGATGACGATTTCCGCGCGCGCATGCAGCGCTGGCGCCTCGGTTCGGGCGCGCTGCGAATGAACGTGGCGCTGTCGGCGCTGCCCGATTTCCGATGCTCGCCCGGCACGCACGCGCAGCCGCATCACGGCGCAGGCATCATCATGGCGCCCTCGCTCGCGTACATGGACCGCGCATGGATCGATGCCAAGGAGAGAGGCTGGGGGCAAGCTCCGATCGTGGAAATGCTGATCCCGAGCACCATCGACCCCACGCTCGCGCCGCCGGGGGCGCATGTGGCGAGCCTTTTCTGCCAGCATTTCAGCCCGGTGCTGCCCGACGGACGCACGTGGGACGACGCGAGCGAGGCCGCCGCCGATACCGTCGTCGATACGGTGAACGAATACGCACCCAACTTCAGAGCGAGCATCATCGCGCGCCAGGTCTTGACTCCCCTGGACATGGAGCGCGAGTATGGCCTCACGCGCGGCGACATTTTCCACGGCGCGTTGGGCCTCGACCAGCTGTTCCTCGCGCGCCCCGTGCTCGGCCACGGCGACTACCGCTCACCCGTGCGTGGCCTGTATCACTGCGGCGCGGGCGCGCACCCGGGGGGCGGCGTCACCGGCCTGCCCGGGCACAACTGCGCGCGCGAGATGCTGCGCGACTTCCGCCGCCGCGCAAAGCGCTGAGCCGGGGAACCCGCGCCATGACGCTGTTGCAGTGTTGCAGTACAGACTTGTACAGGCCCCTCATAATCCGGCACAATGTTGTCAGCGCGCACTGCCACGCAGCGGGCGCCAGGACTAAGGCCTTGTGACATTCAGTATCGGTGGGTTTAGAAAGCCGTCCAACCAAATTGAGGAGAATAAAGTGGAACGTCGTTCCTTTCTGAAAAAAGCCGGCCTGGGTTTGGCCGCAGGCGCCGCCGCCGCGCCATCCATTGTCAATGCACAGGCGCCGGGCCTGCCGACTGTCTCGTGGCGCATGGCCGGAAGCTGGCCCAAGAGCCTCGATACCCTTTTCGGCGGCATGGAGTTCATCGCCAAGCGCGTAGCGGCTGCGACCGGCGGCAAGTTCACCATCAAGGTGTTCGCTGCGGGCGAGATCGTCGGCGGGCTGCAGGTCCTGGATGCGGTGCAGAACGGCACCGTCGAATGCGGCCATACCGCGACCTATTATTACTATGGCAAGGATCCCACGTTCGCCCTCAACTGCGCCGTCCCCTTCGGCCTGAATTCACGCCAGCAGAATGGCTGGATGGTTCACGGCGGCGGCATGGAACTCGTGCGCGAGTTCTACAAGACCTACAACTGCACGCTGTTTCCCGTCGGCAATACGGGCACCCAGATGGGCGGCTGGTTCCGTAAGGAAATCAAGACCGTCGCCGATCTCAAGGGCCTGAAGTTCCGCATGGGCGGCTTCGCCGGCCGGGTGCTGACCAAGCTGGGCGTGGTCCCACAGATGATCGCCGGCGGTGATATCTACCCGTCGCTGGAAAAAGGCACCATTGACGGGGCGGAGTGGGTCGGCCCCTATGACGACGAGAAGCTCGGTTTCTACAAGGTGGCGAAGTACTACTACTACCCGGGCTGGTGGGAACCCGGCACTGAACTCGACCTGCTGGTGAATCTCAAGGCGTGGGAGGCACTGCCGAAGGAATACCAGGCCATTCTGGAATCGGTATGCGCCGAGGCGAATGGCTGGACGATGGCGAAGTACGACGCCGACAACCCCGCCGCGCTGAAGCGGTTGGTGGCAAACGGCGTGCGACTGCGGGCGTTTTCGAACGACATCATGGCGGCCTGCTACAAAGCCACCAACGAGGTGAACGCCGAAGCCTCGGCCAAGAACCCCGCGTTCAAGAAGATCTACGATTCCATGAGCAAGTTCCGCTCGGAAACCGTGCAATGGTTCTCGATCGCGGAAAACACGATGAGCAACTTTGCCGTGGCGGCGGAACGCCTGTCCCAGCGCGGGTCGAAGAAGTAGCAACCTCTGGCGCGTAATCCGGCCCGAAACTCACCCTGGGCCGACAAGAAACCCCGCGCGCGCGGGGTTTCTTGCGTCTGGCGACGGGTTTTGAGGCCCCCTCTAGTTCTTCCCGCCAGAGGGGGGCGCCGCGGGCTCACCCTTGGCCGCGTCCGGCGCGTCTGCAGGCGCTGTGCCGCCGCCGAGGGCGCGTTCGAGCGCGTCTTCGACCGCGCCCTGACTCGTGGCGCCGATCCCGGTAGCCGCATCGGGCACGTGGATTTCGATCTTGTCGGTGTCGATCACCGCCTTCTTCACCATGCCTCCGCCGACGATATCCGGCACCGCGATCACCAATCCGACCATGATTACCTGGATCAGCACGAAGGGCACCGCACCCCAGTAGATCTGGCCTGTAGTTACCTTGGCGATCTGCTTGCGGCTGATCCGGTCGATGTAATCACTGATCGGCGCCACGCTGCGCAGATAGAACAAGGCGAAACCGAAGGGCGGGTGCATGAACGAGGTCTGCATGTTGATCGCCAGCAGCACGCCGAACCAGACCAGGTCGATGCCGAGTTTTTCCGCCACCGGGGCGAGCAGGGGGACGATGATGAATGCCAGCTCGAAGAAGTCGAGGAAGAACGCCAGCACGAACACCAGAATGTTGACCACGATCAGGAAGCCGAGCTGGCCGCCGGGGAGGTTCAGCAGCAGGTGCTCCACCCACAGGTGGCCGTCCACACCGTAGAAAGTCAGGCTGAACACGCGCGCACCGACCAGGATGAACACCACGAAGGAGGTCAGCTTCGCCGTCGCATCCATCGCCTGGCGCAGCAGCGGGAACGACAGACGCCGGCGCGCCAGTGCCATGGCCAGTGCGCCGGTGGCGCCCATCGCCCCGCCCTCGGTGGGCGTCGCCACGCCGAGGAAGATCGTGCCCAGCACCAGAAAAATCAGCCCCAGCGGCGGAATCAGGACGAAGGTCACGCGCATCGCGATCCTGGACAGCAGCCCCAGCTTGAGCACATGGTTGAGCACCGCTGCCACAAAGGCGACGCCGACCCCGACCGTGGTCGAAACCACCAGCAATTCGTCCAGCGGCGCATCGGGCGCGCCGTAACGATACTTGGAAAAGGCGACCGCAACGGACACCGCGACGATCCCCAGCACTGCCAGCGAGGCGGTGCCGCTGCCGCCGTCCGGCTCGCGGAAGGTGCGCGCTTCCTTCGGCAAGGCCGGCGCCCAGGCGGGTTTCAGCACCGTGACGCCCACGGCGTACACAAAGTACAGACCGGTGAGAACCAGACCGGGGACGAAGGCGCCGGCGTACATGTCGCCCACGGACCGGCCCAACTGGTCGGCCATCACGATCAGCACCAGCGACGGCGGAATGATCTGCGCCAGCGTGCCCGAGGCGGCGATCGCGCCGCAGGCGAAGCGCCGGTCGTAGCCGTAGCGCAGCATGATGGGCAGTGAAATCAGCCCCATCGAGATCACCGAGGCCGCCACCACGCCGGTGGTCGCGGCGAGCAGCGCGCCGACGAAAATCACCGCAAACGCGAGGCCGCCGCGCAAGGGCCCGAACAACTGGCCGATGGTGTCCAGCAGGTCCTCGGCCATGCCGCTGCGCTCCAGCACCAGGCCCATGAAGGTGAAGAACGGCACCGCGAGCAGGGTGTCGTTGGACATGATCGCCCAGACGCGCTGCGGCAGCGCCTGAAACAGCGATGGATGCAGCAATCCCAGTTGGATGCCGATGAGGCCGAACAGGACACCGTTGGCGGCGAGCGCAAACGCGACCGGATAGCCGATCAGCAGAAACACCACCAGCGCCCCGAACATCAGCGGCGCCATGTTGTGCGTGAGCAGTTCGATCACGTGGCCGCCTCCGCCGGAGTTACGCTGATTCCGATAGCTGGGGGTCGGCGTCTGACGTCATTCGCCCTGCTCGCATCCCCGCTGCGCGGGGCGCGCCGAAGCGAGAAGCAGGGGTCCCGCTTGCGGGGATGCGCCCGCGCAGGCGCGCAGTGGGCGCGCGGAATTGCCGGCGCGTAACGGCCCGCTGCGGGGTCGCATCCACGCGCCATGCGCGTGGAACCTGCTCCGCCCTCCGCGTGCCCTGCTCGTAAGCTCATAACGTCTCACCCCGTTCCTTGCGCAGCGCCTCGGCGAGCTGCTCTTCCAGGCTCGGGCCTTCGTCCCTGTCGGTCGGGTCCGGGATCAAACCGCGCAGGAACGCGACACGCTTGATCAGTTCCGAAATCCCCTGCAGGACCAGCAGCAGGAACCCGACCGGGAGCATCAGGCGAGCCGGCCAGACCGTCAGGCCGCCGGCATTGGTCGACACCTCGTTGCGCACATAGGCATCGACAAACACCGGCCAGGACATCCACAGGATGGCGATCGCCATCGGCAGCAGGAAAAACAGCGTCCCGAGAATGTCGATCCAGGCCCGGGCGCGCTTGGACAGGTGCCCTGAGATGACGTCTATGCGCACGTGCTGATTGTGCAGCAGGGCGTAGCCGGCGCAGAACAGGAACACCGCCGAAAACAGGTACCACTGGATTTCGAGCCAGGCGTTCGAGCTCATATTGAAGGCGTAACGCACGGTCGCGTTGTAGGCGCTGATCAACACGGCCGCCAGAATCAGCCAATAGCTGAGACGGCCGACGCGCTCGTTCAGCGCATCGATAAGAGCGGATAGTCGGAGAAGGTTTTTCACGGAATCTCTTTTAGATCTCAGTGAAAATCGAGGCCGAAACGCGCCGATTATACACAGCGCCGCCGGCAGAGCTACGGGATCCGCGCGGCCGGTCAGCGGCCCGCTTCAGTGGCCGGCAATGGTCATCCGGTCGATCAGTATCGAGCCGCATTCGCGCGAACCGCGCGCGAGCACGTCGCGGCCGACGGCGGCGATGGAGCGGAACATGTCGCGCAGATTGCCGGCGATGGTGATTTCCTCCACCGGGTGGCGGACCTCCCCGCCCTCGACCCAGTAGCCCGCCGCGCCGCGCGAATAATCGCCGGTAACGAGGTTGATGCCCTGGCCCATCAGCTCGGTGACCAGCAGGCCGCGGCCCATGGCGCGCACCAGGCCCGGCAGGTCGAGTTCGCCCGGCTCCAGGATCAGATTGTGGTTGCCGCCGGCGTTGCCCGTGGAGGCCATGCCCAGCTTGCGCGCCGAATAGGTGCCGAGAAAATACCCCTGCAGCACGCCCGCCTTCACCACGTCGCGGTCACGCGTGGCAACACCGTCGTCGTCGAAGTACGAACTCGCGAGCGCGCGCGGCACATGCGGCCGCTCGACGAGTGTCACGACGGGCGAGAACACGGGCTTGCCCAGGCTGTCCTGCAGGAACGAGGACTTGCGGTAGAGGTTGCCCCCGGAGACGGCCGACACGAAATGCGACACGAGGCCGCCTGCGGCCGGGGCTTCGAACAATACCGGCACCGACATGGTGTCGATCTTGCGGCCGCGCAGCCGCGCAAGCGCCCTGCGCCCCGCATAGTCGCCCACCGCTTCGGGGCGCGGCAGGTCCGCGGGCGATCTCATCGACACGTACCAGTCGTCGCGCTGCATCTGATCGTCCTCGGCGGCAATGACCGAGCAGGACAGGTAATGGCGCGAACTGGGGAATCCCCCCATGAAGCCCAGGCTGTTGGCGAGCACGAACTGACTGTGCTGACAGGAGACGCTGGCGCCCTCGGAGTTGACGACGCGCGGATCGAGCCGGAACGCGGCCGCCTCGCAGTCCCGCGCCATGGCTATCGCCTCCTCGACGCCGAGGTCCCACGGATGGAACAGGTCCAGATCGCGCGTCTCGCGGCACAGCAGTGCGGGGTCGGCGAGCCCGGCGCAATCGTCGCTGGCGGTGAAACGCGCAATCGTCAGCGCCTTGCCCACCGCATCGCCGACGGCGCGCGCCGAAAAATCGGAGGTGCTGGCGTGACCTTTCTTCTTGCCGATGTAGACCGTGACGCCGAGCCCCTTGTCGCGGTTGTGCTCGATGGTCTCGACTTCGCCCTTGCGCACGGTCACGGTCTGCCCGTAGCCGTCGGACACCTCCGACTCGCAGCCGTCGGCGCCCCCCTCGCGCGCGTGCCGCAGCACGTCGGCGGCGATTTCCTGCAGGGCCTCGTAGCGCAGCGTAAAACGTGCCTTGGTCATGGTTTGACTTGGGTCCCGGGGAAAAGAGGGCCGTCGTGATCGGGGAAAAAGTGGCTATCATATCAGCACACCTGCTACCCACTTCGCGCGCATGATCGACGAGGAACGGCCCAGCAAGACCCGGCGCAAGAGAGAGATGCACGAGCTTCAGGCGCTCGGCGAGCGTCTGCTCACGCTCAACGCCGGGCAGATCGATGCCATCGGGCTGCCCGATGAGCTGCGCACCGCGGTGGCCGAAGCCCAGAACATGCCCCCGCGCGAATCGCGCCGCCGGCAGGTGCAGTACATCGGCCGACTGATGCGGGACGTCGACCCGGAGCCGATCCGGGAGAAGATCGCCGCCTGGAACGGGCAGTCGCGCGAGCACGCTGCGACGCTGCACGGCATCGAGCGCTGGCGCGCGCGGCTGCTCGATGACGAAGCGGCCCTCGGCGAATTCCTGCGCGAGCGGCCCGGCGCCGATTCGCAGCGGCTGCGCACCCTGATCCGCAACACCCGCGCAGAGCGCGAGGCGGCCCGCCCGCCGAAGAGCTATCGCGAACTGTTCCGGCTGCTGCGTGACATTCTCGAATCACCATGAAGGCTTGGCCATGACGCACGACAACGAACTGCTGATCGGGCTGGTCTCGATCAGCGACCGCGCTTCATCCGGCGCTTACAAGGACGAGGGAATCCCGGCTCTGGTGGAATGGTTCGGCCGTGCCCTGGCGACGCCTTGGCGCACGGAAAACCGGCTCATCCCGGACGAACAGGCGCTGATCGAGACCACGCTCGCGCAACTGGTCGACTCGGCCGGCTGCCATCTGGTACTCACCACCGGCGGCACCGGGCCTGCACAGCGCGATGTCACCCCCGAGGCCACGCTTGCGGTCGCCGACAAGCTGATGCCGGGGTTCGGCGAGCAGATGCGCCGCATCAGCCTGGAGTTCGTGCCGACGGCAATCCTGTCCAGGCAGGTCGCGGTGATCCGCAAGCAGTGCCTGATCATCAACCTGCCGGGACAGCCCAAGTCCATCCGCGAGACGCTCGAAGGCGCAAGGGACGCCGAAGGCAGGCCGCTGGTGCCGGGCATTTTCGCCGCAGTGCCCTATTGCATCGACCTGATCGGCGGACCCTACATCGAGACCGACGAGAAAGTCATACGGGCGTTCCGGCCCAAATCGGCCCTGAGGCCGAAACGCACGTGATACCGGAAGCTCCGACGGACGGCGCCTCGGCGCTGACCTCCGGACAGATCCAGCCATGAAAAAGCTGCTGCTTGGAATCGCCGGGGGCATCGTCATCGCCGCCATCGGCGCCGGCCTTATGCGCTACCAGTCCCCGGACCAGGTGACCAGGCGCGCGATCGAGCACGTCGCCAGCGAAGCGATCCAGGCGAGCGTGCACCTGGACCGGGTACAGATTTCGGCTGCCGACGGTACCGGCCTCATCACCGGTTTTACAGTCGGCAACCCCGCGGGCTTCAAGACAGCGGCGGCCCTCACAGCGGATTCGATCAAGCTGACGGTGGAACTCTCCACCCTGGACAGGGGGGCGATCGTGGTTCGCACCCTGTGGGTCGCATCGCCGCGGATCACCTACGAAGAGATCCAGGCCGGATGCAATTTCACCGCGCTGCTGGAGAACATCCGGCGCGGCGCCGCCGACAAGAGGGCCGAGCCGGGCAAGAAGATCGTCGTCGACCGCCTCGTGATCCACGGAGCGAAGCTCAGCTACGCCTCCCGTGCCGGCCAGACGATCACTGTGGACCTGCCGGACATCGGTCTGAACAACGTCGGCCGCACCCAGGGCGGTGCCACCTCGAGCGAATTCGCCACGGCGATAGTCGAAGTGCTGCTGTACCACGCCAAGCGGAATATTCCGGCCGGCGCGCTGCAGCATCGATGACCCCGCATACGATGTTGCGCGAACGAGAAGCCGTCCGCGCGGATCGCCGATCTGGATCAAACCCCTTGAGACGTTCCCGGTGTTAACCCAAACCGGGTTTTCTGCACGGATGTCTTCTATCCGTGTAGAAAACCCGGTTGGCGCGCGCAGCGCGCAACGCCACTGGCGGCATGCGGCAGCATCGATGACCCTGCATACGATGTTGCGCGGACGAGAAGCCGTCCGCGCGGATCGCCGATTGCGCACGGATGAAAAACCATCCGTCCGCAATCGCCGATCTGGATTGAACCCCTTGAGACGTTCCCGGTGTT
>C687J26845_10002092_pt1 | contig 11751 bp, 12 predicted proteins | sample RifCSPlowO2_12_FD_26845 | JGI IMG/M metagenome (IMG submission 26845) | reverse complement strand
TTGCTGGGTCGGTACGACGCGGTGTGCGCCGGCCGGCACGTGGCACTGGTGTTCCGACAGGACGAGCCTCGAGGGCTCGAACGGCTGCGCGCGCTCGGCCGGGCCCTCTATGTGGCTTCAGGCTTACCCGACGTGTTACAGACAAAAAGGACGATGCAATGGAACCTGGCAGGAATTCTCGCGTGATGGCACCCAGCGCTGTTACACCGGGGAGCGGCGAGCCGGCCGCCCTGGAGGCAGGCTCCGCGAGGAAACCCGAGGCGGGTGCTGCTGCGGACCAGGCGCTGCTCGGGCGGCTTCTCGCCATGGCTCACCGATACCGGAGACAGGGGAACCTTCGGCAGGCGACAGAGCTGTACTGGACGCTCGCGGAGGACTACCCGGGGACCCCTCAGGCGGGCGCGGCCAAGGCGGTGTTGCTGGAGCTGGCTACAAGCTATGAGCGCGAGGGGGCCCGTCACATGGCTCGCAGCATGTACGAACGGCTCTTGTGACCCTGATGTGCCGCGTCGTTGCGTCGTCGTAAGAGACGCAAGAAACGCAAGAAACGCGATGCGTTCCGATCAGACTATTAGCTTGTGCGAGACGCTTGACCGCGTGCTGAACACGGGCGTGGTGGTCACCGGAGAAGTGGTGATCTCGGTGGCTGACGTTGACCTGATCTATTTGGGTCTGCAACTGACCCTGACCTCGGTTGAAACTGCGAACGGGCTCAAGCTCACCTTGAGCCCGCGCGCGCAGACTGAATCACTGCAGGAGAGCGCATGAACACATCCCTTCCCTTCCCACCCATGAACCTCCCCGCTCCGGCGGGGAGCACGACGCTCCCTTCTCCTCCCGGGAGAAGGGATGGGGATGAGGGAAGAGACGCCACGACAGGTTCATGGCAACAATTCGCGACGCGCACGCCGTGGCGTCTCTCCCCCGCTGAAGAGGAAAAAGCAGGAAATGCAATCCCGTCCCCGCGAATTACGCTGGATCCGGAGAACGTCAAGAAGGGGTTGGGGCAACTGGTCTTGACGGTGGTGGAGTTGATCCGTCAGCTCTTGGAGAAGCAGGCTCTCCGGCGTATCGAATCCGGCTCGCTGACGGACCAGGAGGTCGAACGCTTGGGCCTGACGTTCCTCGGATTGAATGAGCAAATGGAGTGGCTGAAACAGGAGTTCGGCCTGACGGATGAGGATCTGAATCTGGATCTCGGCCCGCTCGGCAAGCTGCTGTAAACAACGCCATCAGCCGGATGCTGAAGGCTGAGCGCTGAAAGCTGATGGCTCAACTGGGTAAAGAACACATGGGCGTCCCGCAAAGAACGCAACGAAGCATGCCGCACGCAGTGGAATCCGCGACCCTGGCGGATGTTCTGGAACGCATCCTGGACAAGGGCTTGGTGATCGCCGGCGACATCAAGATCAAGCTCGTGGATATCGAGCTTCTGACCATCCAGATTCGTTTGCTGGTCTGCTCCGTGGAAAAGGCCCGCGAGATGGGCATTGACTGGTGGATGACGAATTCCTACCTCAGCTCCGGCGCCGTACCGGAAAAGTCCCGCGTTGAGGACCTGAGTGCGCGCATCGCACGGCTGGAGGAGGCGTTGCAGCAGCCTCAACCGTTGGCTGCGCAGGCAGAGGGCAAGAGACATTCGTGAAGACGCTGCCGGAACCCGGGGTGCCGTCAATCGGCCGCCGTAAGGAAATAGCGTGACTACAGGCAGTTCATCTTGCAAGTACTTGGCTGCTGCGAGTAGGTATTGGGCCGAAGCCGTAAATTCAAATTGCGGAATGTGCAAATGGCTGCGACCGACATCAACTCGGCAAGGAGCCATGAGATCGTGAAATTGCTCATGTCTCGCGTACGCGCGCGCTGGGGTTACGCGATCGTGTTGTCGCTGGCGTCTGCGGCGGTCATCGTGACCGCGGTACCGAGTTACCGCGCGATCGATCGCGAGCTTACCGATGTGGCGTTATCGCGCAGGGCTGCCGTCGCGCAGCTTGCCACCGTCACGTTATCGGAAAAATTTGATCATCTGATCGACATCAGCATTTCGCTCGCCACTCGCGTGCGGTTCCGCCAGCTCGTTGCTGCGGGACAATGGGCTGAAGCGATAGAGATTCTGCGCGACGTACCGCGCGACCTGCCGGCCATCGAACGCCTGTTCCTGACCGATACTGCGGGAACGCTGACGGCGGATGTGCCGGAACTCCCCGGGGTGCGGGGCCAGAGTTTCGCGTATCGCGACTGGTACAAAGGGGTGAGCCGGGATGGAAAACCTTATGTTTCCCCGGCATACCAGAGGGCTGCCGCGCCGCAGGTCAACGTTTTTGCGGTGGCGGCGCCGATCAGAAGCGCCGGCGGCAACGTCTCGGGCGTCCTGGTGCTGCAGATACGGCTCGATACCTTTTTTGAATGGCTCAAGGCGATCGAAATCGGCCTGGAAGGTTTTGCGTATGTCGTTGACTCGAAGGGGCAGATCGCTTTTCATTCCAAACACCCCAGTCGAAGAGAGATCGTCGACTTCTCGGCGGCGCCGCTCGCACAAAAGTTGGTGCGCAGAGAGCGCGGTGTCGAGATCGCTTTCGACCCCTTCGAGCAGGAAAACTCCGTTTCCGCCTATGCCCCCGTGGCCGGGTATGGCTGGGGCGTGGTCGCTCAGCAGCCAACGCGTACAGCTTTTGCGGCGAAGAATCAACAGCTCACGCGTCTGTTGATCGCCTATGGCTTGACACTGTTGTTCTTCGTCTCGGGGATATATCTGGCGTCGCGCATCATGATGCAGCGCAGGCAGGCCGAGGAGGATCACCGGATCAAAGCCGAGCTGGAGCGTCGCGTGGCGGAACGCACGGCGCAACTGAGCGACAGCGAGGAACGGCACCGCGCGGTCGTGGATACCGCCGTCGACGCCATCATCGTGATCGACGAGCGGAGCGCAATCCAACGCTTCAATCCTGGTGCCGAGCGCATGTTCGGGTATTCGGAAGCAGAGGTGGCCGGAAAGAGAGTCTCCCTGCTAATGCCTTCGCCCTATCGCGCAGAGCATGACGGCTATGTCGCGAGATACCTGGCGACCGGGAAAAAACGGGTCATTGGCACTAGCCGGGAGGTAATCGCGCGGCGGAAGGACGGCACCGAATTTCCCGCTGACCTTGCGGTCGCCGAGATGCGGCTGGGCGAAAGCCGGATGTTCACCGGGATCATTCGCGATATCACGGAGGCAAAGCGGGCTGCCGAGCAGAAAGTGCATCTCATGGCCAGCCTTGAAGCCACCAACAAGGAGCTGGAGAGCTTCAGCTACTCGGTATCCCACGATCTGCGCAGCCCGTTACGGGCGGTAGACGGCTATGCACGGATAGTTGAGGAAGACTACGCCGAGAAACTGGACGACGAGGGCCGGCGCCTGCTCAAGGTGATTCGTGACAACAGTGGGACGATGGGCGAGCTGATCGACGATCTGCTGGAATTCTCGCGTCTCGGCCGCAAACCGCTCTCGACCGCTGCGATTGACATGACGCGCTTGGTCGAGGAGGTGCTCGATGAGTTGCGGATGTCCGGCGAAAGGCCGCCCGGGCTGATGATCGGGGCACTGCCGCCGGCGCGTGGCGATGCGACGCTGGTGAAGCAGGCGTGGGCGAACCTGCTGGGGAACGCGATCAAGTTCAGCAGCAAGCGCGAGCAGCCTGTGATCGAGGTGAGCGGTCATGAGAGCGGCACGGAAAGCGTGTACTGCGTGAAGGACAACGGCGCAGGGTTTGACATGCAGTACTACAACAAGTTGTTTGGCGTGTTCCAGCGGCTGCACAGTGCGGATGAGTTCGCGGGCACCGGCGTCGGTCTGGCCATCGTCCAGCGCGTGGTTACCCGGCACGGCGGGCGGGTCTGGGCCGAGGGCAAGGTGGGCGAAGGGGCGGCGTTCTATTTTTCCCTGCCAAAAGGGAGGCGAGATGGGCGAATTTGAAAAAGTGGACATTCTACTGGTAGAGGACAATCCCGCTGATGCGGAGCTGACTATGCGCGCGCTCCGCAAGGGCAACCTCGCGAACCACATCACCTGGATCAAGGACGGCGCGAAGGCCCTGGAGTTCATTTTTCGCAACGGCGCCTACGCCGGGCGACCCGACGACAATCCGAGACTGATACTGCTCGATCTCAAGCTGCCGAAGGTGGACGGCATCGAGGTACTGAAGCGGATCAAGGCGGACGAGCGCACGCGGGTCATTCCGGTCGTCATGGTCACCTCATCGGCGGAGGGGCGCGACATCAGCGAGAGCTACAAGCTGGGCGTCAACAGCTATGTCGTCAAGCCGGTGGATTTCGACCAATTCAGCGACACCGTTGCCAACGCGGGTTTTTACTGGATGTTGGTGAACAAGACGTCGGACTAGAAAGGCGACAGGCGGCCGGCAAATATGTCCAGACAACTCAAGATCCTTTTTCTTGAAGACGTGTCCGCCGACGCCAAACTCGAATCGCGGGAGCTGCGGCGCGGCGGCGTCGACTGTGTCACGCAGCGGGTGGAGACGAAAGAAGCGTTCGTGCGCGCGCTCGACGAATTCGAGCCGGACGTGATCCTGTCCGATTTTTCGCTGCCCACGTTCGACGGCCTGTCGGCGCTCGACATCGCCCGGGAACTGCGGCCCGACACGCCGTTCATATTCGTTTCCGGCACCATCGGCGAGGAACGCGCGATCGAGGCGCTCAAGCGCGGCGCCACCGACTACATACTGAAAACCAATCTGCGCCGGCTGGCGCCGGCGGTGCGGCGCGCAATGCAGGATGTCGAAGAGCGCGCCGCGCGCAGGCGCGCGGAACAGGAAGTCGCCGAACAGCGCGAATTCTACAGAAGGGTTATCGATCTCGACCGAAATCTCATATTTGCCAAGGACCGCGAGGGGCGGTTTACGCTGGCGAATCAGGCTCTCGCCGATTTCTACGGATGTTCGGTTGATTATCCGTTGGGGAGGACCACCGCCGACATCAATCCTGACCTGGAACGGGCGGAGCACATTCGGAAAAGCGATCTTGAAGTGTTGAATACTCTGCGCGAAGTGTTTATCCCGGAGGAGCAAATTACCGACATGGCCGGCGGAGTGCGTTGGCATCAAGTTGTCAAACGGCCGCTCATTTCCGCGGACGGAAAGGCGAACATGGTGCTCGGCGTCGCTACCGACATCACCGAGCGCAAGAACCAGGAACTCAGAATCAGCCGTCTGAACCGGATTCTCGCCGTGCTCTCCGGCATCAACTCCGCGATCGTGCGCATGCGCAACCGGCAGGAGCTGTTCGAGGAAGCCTGCCGCATCGCGGTGGAGCACGGCAACTTCGGGCTCGCGTGGATCGGTCTGTTCGACCCGGCAACCCTGGACGTCACGCCCGTCGCTTGGGCGGGCCTCGGCACGGATGAGTTGAAGCGAAGCGAATCCACCGCGCGTGCCGATGTTCCGCTGGGGCAGGGGCTGGTCGGGCGAGCGATCCGGGAACGCAAGCCGGTGTTCGATAACGACATCTCCATCAAGACGGGCGTGGGTGGCAAGCGCAGACAGGAAGCGCTCCGCCTCGGCTATCGCTCGCTCATCGTGCTGCCCCTGTTCGCGGAGGACGCGGTCGCGGGGATACTCGCGCTGTTTGCGAAGGAGCCGAACTTTTTCACCGAGGAGGAGCTGAAGTTGCTGATCGAGCTCGCCGGCGACATCTCGTTTGCGCTCGAATACATCGCGAAGGAAGAGAAGCTCAATTATCTGGCGTACTACGATCCCCTGACCGGGCTGCCCAACCGGGCCCTGTTCGATGACCGCATGACACAATGCCTGCGGGCCGCGAGCCATGGCCAGACCTTGATCGCGCTGGTGCTGGTCGACCTGGAACGGTTCAGGATCATTAACGATACCATGGGCCGCCATACGGGTGACGCCTTGATCAGGCTCATAGGGGAGCGCTTGCAGAGTGCATTTTTTGATCGCGACAGCCTGGCCCGGGTCAATGGCAATATCTTCGCCGTCCTGTTGACCGAGATCAAAGACGAATCTGACATCGCGCGGATCTTCGAAGAGAAAATCATCGGCCGCCTGAAACAGCCTTTTACGCTTGCCGGGCAGGATCTGCGAGTTTCCGCAAAGGCCGGAGTGGCCCTGTTTCCCAGTGATGCGACGGAACCGGATGCGTTGTTCACCAGCGCCGAGACCGCATTGAGGGAAGCTAAGGCATCAAACGACCGCTACCTTTTTTATGCGCGGAAGATGAATGCGCAGGTCGCCGAAAGGCTCAAACTCGAAAACAAGCTGCGGCGGGCCGTGGAGCGACAGGAATTCGTGCTCTTTTACCAACCCAAGGTCGATCTGCTCACCGAACACGTTACGGGCCTTGAGGCGTTGATTCGCTGGAACGATCCTGACGCGGGCTTGGTGTTGCCATCGCTGTTTATTTCTTTACTCGAAGAAATGGACATGATCATCGAAGTGGGCGCATGGGCGTTGAAGTGGGCGGTGTCGGAATACGCAGCATGGCTGGAAACCGGGTTGCGGCCACCGCGGATTTCGGTCAACGTGTCACCGCTGCAATTGAAACGGAAGGACTTCGTCGCGATGGTGCAACAAGCCATTGCGACGGCTGGCAATCCCGACCACGGCCTGGATCTTGAAATCACCGAGAGCGTGATGATGGAAGACATCGACTCCAACATCGTGAAGCTGAAAGCCGTCAGGGAGCTCGGGGTCGGAATTGCGATCGACGATTTTGGAACGGGCCATTCATCGCTGCGGTACCTTGCGCGGCTGCCGATTGCTACTTTGAAGATTGACCGTGCTTTTGTCCAGGGTATGACGACGAATCCGGATGACATGGCAATCATATCAGCCATCATCTCGCTGGCGCGCAACCTTAATCTGAAGGTGGTCGCCGAAGGGGTGGAAACCGAGGAGCAATCGAAGTTCCTGCGGCTGCTCAAGTGCGACGAGATCCAGGGCTTTCTATTCAGTAAGCCCGTACCGGCCGCACAGGTGCCGCTGCTGCTGGAGCGCGGCCGGGAAACCTGCCCCGGGCTCACGTGACTAGTATCGCGACACCTTAATTTTGCAACATCTCTGTAGATGCGAACGACGTTTCGAAATCAATGATTCGTTGTACTAGCCTCCATATTGCAAGAAAAGCAGCCTAAAGAGTGCAATGTCTACGCCGTTATTTCAGTCGTATGGCTGCGACCCGTAACGGACAGCTTGTGACTGGGTCCAACACGAACGTGGATAGGAGTGCGATGTCAGGATTGGCTGTAGGGGGAAAATGGAGCGGGGTCCGGTTGTTGATGGGCCTTGCCTGCGTGCTCGCTCCCGGCATCGCCGCTGCGGACGGCGCCCCACGCGCCGCGTTCGCCGCGTGGGCGATCGGGCTTGCTGATGGCTACGTCATCATGGAGCACCAAGCTCCGACGATTCATGTTACCGCTGACGACGTGGCACAGGGGGTGGTCCAGGTCCGGGGCGGCTCACGCTTCGTGATTACGACCGATTCGCCTGCCGGCTACACCGTGGACTTCCACACCCGCGGCGCGTTGTTTCAAGCTGTTAAGATCGACGGCAACGGCAGCGCGGTCGAACTTGGCCCTGCGGGCGGAACGGTGGTGCAACGGGAAGCGGCCGCGGGCTGTCAAGCTTTCCCACCCAAACAGTCAAACTACCCTGACAGACGGGGCGCAACAGCAGTGATAAGTTGAATGTCGGCGAACGGGCGTTTCTTCGCGGCAAGGAAGGGACGTGCTTTCGACGGGACCCGTCCGGAGCCGGGAAAAGTGCCCACTGATACTTGGACGCACGGGCAAGAAGCCCGTCCGCTCATCCTGATTGCAGCAAGCTACGACCTCGTTCGCGAGGTGTTGGGCGAGTGGCTGAGTGCCAAATTTCCTGACTGCCGCTGCGTTACCACGTCCACCGATGGGGAGGCGCTGGCGATCGCATGCGTGGAAGGGCCGGACGTGGTGATCGTGGAACTCGACGTCCCCGATTCCGGAGGAGCGGAAACGCTGCGCACGATAAGACGGGCCTGCCCCCAAGCGCACTTGGTGGTGGTGTCCGAGCATGCGGCGGAGGTCAACCGGATTTGGGCCGAGACGGTAAGTGCGGGAAGTTGTGTCTGCAAGCATGGAATCGATGCAGAACTGCCGTCGCTGATCAGCACCCTTCTGCAGAGGTCGCCATGAATGCCGACGCCAAACGAGGAGAGGCGTTCCTTAACGCCTCGGCGCAGATACAACTGGTGGTGTTCACGCTCGACGAACGGCATTATGCGCTGCTGCTTGCCGCAGTCGAGCGCATCGTCCGTGCCGTGGAAGTGACACCTTTGCCGAATGCGCCGGCGATCGTGCTCGGCGTAATCGACGTGGAAGGCCGCGTGCTCCCCGTGCTGAACATTCGGCGACGGTTCAGCCTGCCGGAGCGGGAGATTCGCCCCGTCGACCAGTTTCTGATCGCGCAAACGGCCCGGCGCACGGTGGCGTTGGTCGTTGATGAAGCCGAGGGAGTGGTCGAATGTCCGGAATCCGCGGTCATCGGCTCGTCCCGGATCGTGCCCGGCCTTGAGCGCTTCCACGGCCTGGTCCAACTCGATGATGGCCTGGTTTTGATCCACGACCTCGAAAAGTTTCTCTCCCTGGACGAGGCGTGTGCTTTGGACGAAGCGATGAATCAGGATGAGTCATGTTGAATCGAGTCCCAGAGGCGCAGTGGTCGCGGTTGAGCGAGGTCATTGCAGAGACGATGGGACTGCATTTCCCAAGCGCGCGCCGGGCGGATTTGCAGCGCGGCCTGGAGGGGGCCGCGCGTGAACTGGGCTTCGAGGATACCGCCGCGTGCGTTGGGGAGCTGCTGTCGGCGCCACCGACCGCCGCGCAGATCGAGGTCCTGGCGAGTCATCTCACCGTCGGTGAGACATACTTTTTCCGCGAGAAGAAAATCTTTGACGTGCTGGCCGCCGACATCCTGCCCGAGCTGGTTCGCTCACGGCGGGGCCGCGAGCAGCGGTTGCGCATCTGGAGCGCCGCTTGCTGTACTGGAGAAGAGCCTTATTCGCTGGCGATGCTGCTGCATCAGGCCATTCCCGATCTGGCGGACTGGCACGTCACCATCCTGGCGACGGACATCAACGCCCGCTTCCTCCGGACGGCGGCCGCCGGATCGTACGGGGAGTGGTCGTTCCGCGATACGCCGATGGGAATCAAGGAACGCTATTTCCAGCGCGCCGGCGACGGGCGCTACGCCATCCTGCCGGAGATCAGGAAGCTGGTGAATTTCGCGCATCTGAACCTGGTGGAAGACGTTTATCCCTCATTGGCGACCGACACCAACGCAATGGACGTGATCTTCTGCCGCAACGCGCTGATGTACTTCACGCCATCCCACGCCCGCAAGGCGATCCGGAATCTCCATCACGCGCTAGTCGAGGGCGGTTCGCTGGTGGTCAGCCCCAGCGAAGCGTCACATGCGTTGTTCCCCCAATTCCTCGCAGTGAATTTCCCCGGCGTGATCCTGTATCAAAAAAGCGACGCAAAGCTTCGGACGGAGCAACGGTGGACGCCGGCGCCGCTCAGCGAAACAGCCGAGTTTGTCGCGCCTGCGACCGAGACACCTTTGCCGTGGGCGCCGCCGGTGCCGGTTGCTTGGCCGCCGGAACCCGCACCTGCCTTGCCAGCGAAGGAACCTGCGCAGACGGAAACACTACCCACGCCTGGTGCAATGGCGGAATCGCTCTATCGACAAGGCCGTTATGCCGAGGCGGCGGACATCCTGCGTGCCGCGATCGACCAGCACGCGAGCGAGCCGGCGGCGTTTTCCCTGCTCGCGCGGGCGCTCGCCAACCAGGGCAATCTTGCCGAAGCGCTGGCGTGGTGCCGGCGTTGGATCGCCGCCGACAAACTGGACCCCGCCGCCCACTACCTGCGTGCGGTGGTTCTGCTGGAAGAGGGCGACCCCGAACAGGCGAGAACCTCCCTGCAGCGGGCGCTCTATCTCCAACCCGACTTCGTGCTTGCCCATTTCGGCCTGGGCAATCTCGCGCGAGGCAGGGGGAAACGCGACGAGTCGCGGCGGCATTTCGCCAACGCGCTCCATTTGCTCGGCCGTTATCAGCCGAACGATCTTCTGCCCGAATCAGACGGCCTGACCGCCGGCCGGCTCACTGAAACCATTACCGCGATGACCGATATGGAAACCGCGCCATGAAAGACGAGACCCGCATCCCTGCCGCGCCTGAAGCCCGGCAAATCCTGCGCGCCCGCGCGCAAGCGCTGGCGCGTCCGCCTGAACGCGCCGCGGTCGCAGCAGCATCGCTCGAACTGCTGGAGTTCCGGCTGGCCCGCGAAAGCTATGCGCTGGAAACCCGTTATGTGCGCGAGGTTTATCCACTGAAGAACCTGACGCCGCTGCCCTGCACTCCGCCGTTCGTGCTCGGGATCGTCAATGTGCGTGGCCGCATCCTGCCGGTGCTCGACCTCAAAAAGTTTTTCGAGTTGCCGGAGCAGGGATTGACCGATTTGAACCGCATCATCCTCGTCCGGGGCAACGATCTCGAGCTGGGGTTGCTGGCGGATGTCATCGCGGGCGTGCGGACCATTCCGGTGGACAGTCTGCAGCCTTCCCTGCCGACCCTCACCGGCATTCGCGCCGAATACCTGAAAGGCGTGACGGCGGAGCGCCTCGTGGTGCTGGACCTGGATCGCATCCTGGCAGACCCGAAAATCATCGTTCACGAGGAAGTCGAAAATTGAACGCAAGCGACGAACGGAGACCTGTGCCATGAAATGGAATGTCGGAACCAAAATCGGCGCCGGGTTTGGCGTCGTGTTGGTGATTTTTACGATAGTGAGCGCGGTTTCCTATCACAGTACGACCCAATTGATCGAGGCGTCGGATTTACGCCAGCACACCTACGAAGTGCTGAGTCGGGTCGCGGAGATGGAACTGCTGTCGGCGGACATGCAAAATGGCTTGCGGGGCTACGCTATCACCGGGGAAGAGAGGTATCTCGATCCGTATCAGGCGGCGCTCGGCAGGACCGACAAGGTCATCCAGGAGATTCGGAAACTGACCGCGAACAATCCACTCCTGCAACAGCGCCTTGACGCGCTCGAACCGCTCGTCAAGAGCCGGCTCGACCTCGCCCGGGAAACGGTCGATACCATACGGACCAAGGGACAGGAGTCAGGCGTCCAGCTCGTCAAGACCGGCAAGGGCCGGACGCTCACGAATGAGATCCGCAAGGTCATCGACCAGATGGAAAGCGACGAACGGGATTTGCTCAAGAAACGGGCAGAGGCTGCGCAGGCCGATGCCCGGAACGCGAAATGGACCATCGTGCTGGGCACCCTCATCGCCCTGGTGCTCGCGGCGCTGGTCGGATTCATGATCACGCGCGACATCGCCCGGCCGCTCCGGGAACTTACGGCCGTCGCCGAACGGGTCACCGCCGGTGATCTGAGCGTCAACGTGCCGGCCGATTCGCGGAGCGACGAAGTGGGGGTGTTGATGCGGACGTTCGGCCGCATGACGCAGTCTCTTCGCGCGATGGCCGCGGCGGCCGAGCAGATTGCCGTTGGCGACTTGCGCTCGGCCATCAAACCCCAGTCCCCCAACGATGTCTTGGGCAACGCTTTCGCCCGCATGGCGGACGATCTTCGCAGCCAGATTCGCGGGCTGATCGAAGGGGCGAACGTGCTGGGTTCGGCCGCCAGCGAGATCGTCGCCGCCACGACCCAGTTGGCCGCCAGCGCCAGCGAGT
>C687J26845_10002087_pt1 | contig 11757 bp, 11 predicted proteins | sample RifCSPlowO2_12_FD_26845 | JGI IMG/M metagenome (IMG submission 26845) | reverse complement strand
TTCAAGGCCGGCACGCCGATCAGCGTGCACGAGTTCCTGTACCCGCTGATGCAGGGCTACGACTCGGTGGCGCTCAAGAGCGACCTGGAGCTCGGCGGCACCGACCAGAAGTTCAACCTGCTGATGGGGCGCCACCTGCAGCAGGAATACGGCCAGGAGCCGCAGTGCATCCTGACCATGCCGCTGCTCGAAGGCCTGGATGGCATCGAGAAGATGTCCAAGTCCAAGAACAACTACATCGGCATCACCGAAGAAGCCAATACCATGTTTGCCAAGGTGCTGAGCATCTCGGACACGCTGATGTGGCGCTGGTACACGCTGCTGTCCTTCAGGTCGCTGGCCGAGATCGAGGCGCTGAAGCGGGAGATTGACGGCGGGCGCAACCCCAAGGACGCCAAGGTGATGCTGGCCAAGGAAATCACCACCCGGTTCCACAGCGCTGCGGCCGCCGAAGCGGCCGAGCAGGACTTCATCAACCGCAGCAAGGGCGGTGTGCCCGACGAGATTCCCGAGGTGTCGCTGTCGGGCGCGCCCATGGGCATCGGTGCGCTGTTGAAGGCGGCCGGTCTGGCGGCATCGTCCAGCGAGGGCAACCGCCTGATCGACGGCGGCGGCGTGCGCATCGACGGCGCGGTCGTCAGTGACAAGGGGCTCAAGCTCGACGCGGGGACGTACGTCGTCCAGGTGGGCAAACGCAAGTTCGCTCGCGTCGGCCTGCTGTGACGCGGTGCGGGCCGCTCCGCTGGGCCGGCCGCCCCGGGCGCAGCACGCTTCACGCCCCAGCCGCTGAACCTCCGAGATCCGGCCGGACTTTTCTGATTCACAAGTGGTGCCGCCCATGATCATGCGATTTCTGACGCCCCAGCGCCTGTTGATGGCCTCCGTGGCGGTGGCCGTGATCACCATCACCCTCAAGACCCTGGCCTGGGTGGTCACCGATTCGGTGGGCCTGCTGTCCGACGCCATGGAGTCGCTGGTGAATCTGGCCAGCGCTGTGTTCGGGCTGGTGATGGTGACGATCGCCGCGCGACCGGCCGACGAGGACCACCCCTACGGTCATCACAAGGCCGAGTATTTTTCCTCCGGCTTCGAGGGCATCCTGATCATCGTGGCCGCGCTGGGCATCGTCTGGGCGGCGGTGCACCGTTTGCTCGACCCACAACCCATCGAGCAGGTGGGCTGGGGCCTGGCGCTGTCGGTGGCCAGCTCGGCGCTCAATGGCCTGCTGGCCTGGGTGATGTTCGGCGCGGCCAAGCAACACCGTTCGATCGCGCTCGAAGCCGATGCGAAGCACCTGATCACCGACGTCTGGACCTCGGCCGGCGTGGTGATCGGCATCGCACTGGTGCATTTCACCGGCTGGCTCTGGCTGGACCCGGTGGTGGCCATCGGCGTGGCGTTGAACATCCTGAAAGAAGGGTTTCATCTGCTCTGGCGTTCGTCGCAGGGGTTGATGGACGAAGCGGTGGAGCCCGAGGTGATGGCCACGATCCAGCAGACGCTGGACGGATTCGCGAGTCACGATGGCGAAACCGCCATCATCCGCTTCGACCACGTGAGCACCCGCAAGGCCGGGCAACGCCGCTTTGTGGACTTGCACATGCACATGCCCGCGGCCTGGTCGCTCGGGCGCGCGGCCGCGGTGCGGGGCAGCGTGGAGCAGGCGCTGATGAGCGCGGTGCCCGGCTTGCGCGCCAGCATCCAGCTGCTGCCCAGCGATGTGGAAGCGCATTTTGAAGACGAAAGGGACCTGATTTGATCGCTTTGCTGCAGCGCGTGAGCGAGGCCCGCGTGGTGATCGCGGGCGAGACGGTGGGCGAGATCGGCCCGGGCCTGCTGGTGCTGGTCTGCGCCGAGCCCGGTGACACCGGGGCCGTGGGCGAGAAGCTGCTGGCCAAGATCCTGAAGCTGCGCATTTTTTCCGACGAGCAGGGCAAGATGAACCGCAGCGTGCAGGACGTGGGCGGTGGCCTGCTGATCGTCAGCCAGTTCACGCTGGCGGCCGACACGACGGGCGGCAACCGGCCCGGCTTCAGCAACGCGGCGCCGCCGGCGCTGGGTGAGGCGCTCTACGACGACTTCGTTCAGAAAGCCCGCGCGGCGCATCCCGTTGTGCAGACCGGCCGCTTCGGCGCCGACATGCGGGTGCACCTCGTCAACGATGGCCCGGTGACGATCCCGCTGCGCATGACGCCACCTACTTCTTCCCCGCTGTGAACCCATGACGCTTGAGTTGATTTCCACCGATTCCCCGTTCACCGGCGACGGCGCCCGCGTGTTGGGCGCCAGCCTGCTGGGCCGGCCCTTGCCCGCCAGCCGGCCAGGCTGGCCGGTGCAGCGCCTGGAGGCGCCGCTGCTGGGCGCCGGGCCGGGCGCGCTGCACGAAACCTGGGTGGCGGATGCGCCCACGCTGCAGGGCCACACCGAAGGCATCCACTGGCGGCGCAGCGGCGACGTGCTGTTCGGCCAGATCGACCTTCACGAACCGCCGGCCGATCCGGACGCCCTGCAAAGCCTCAGCGAGCAGGCCTATGCCAGCCTGTTTCGCCTGCTCGACGCGCAGGGCTTGCCGCATCTGTGGCGGGTCTGGAACTACATGGCTGACATCACCGGCCAGGCCGGCGAGCTCGAACGCTACCGGCTGTTCAACCTGGGGCGCGGCGAGGCGTTCGTGCAGAGCGCCCGCGGCGTGGAGGGCCAGGTGCCGGCCGCCTGCGCCCTCGGCCTGGCCGGCGGGCCCTTGTCGATCGCCTTCCTGGCGGGCGCCACGCCGGTGGTGCCGGTCGAGAACCCGCGCCAGGTCAGCGCCTATCACTACCCGGCCGACTACGGGCCGCGCAGCCCCACCTTTTCGCGCGCCGCGCTGGCCTACCCGCCGGGGCAGGAGCTGCTGTTCATCTCGGGCACGGCCAGCATCGTCGGCCACCGCAGCGTGCACCCCGGCGACGTGCGGGCGCAGAGCCTGGAGGCGATGGACAACATCGCCGCCGTGGTCACCGAGGCCAACCGCCATGCGCGCGGCGGCGCTTTCACCCTGCCTGCGTTGAGCTACCGGGTGTACATCCGCCACGCGGCGGACCAGGCCGTGGTGCAGGCCGTGCTGGCGCAGCGCATCGGCGCGGCGCCCCTGGTGTGCCTGCAGGCCGACATCTGCCGGAGCGAGCTGTTGATGGAAGTCGAGGCGATGGGCGCGCAGCCTGTGTAGGTGGGGCACCCCTGCCGCGCTTCGCGCGACCCCCTCAAGGGGGCGGCACCAGCGGCCCGGCAAAGCCGGTTCCGCGGTGTCTCTTGGTGGCTCAGCTTGCTCCGGGGGCGGCCCGGCGCTGCCGGTTCAGTCGCGCCGGTACGGGTCCGGCTCGCCGAGTCCGGCCAGGATGGCGGTTTCGCGCGCTTCCATCGCCTGCGCGTCTTCTTCGCCGGTTTCGTGGTCCCAGCCCTGGGCGTGCAGCGTACCGTGCACCAGCAGGTGCGCGTAGTGCTCGGCCAGGGGTTTGCCCAGGTCGGCGGCCTCGCGCGCGACCACGGGCGCGCACAGCACCAGGTCGGCCATCACCACCGGCTCGGTGGCGTAGTCGAAGGTGAGCACGTTGGTGGCGTAGTCCTTGTGCCGGTAGTCGCGGTTGAGCGCCTGGCCTTCTTCGGCGTCGACGATGCGCACCGTGATCTCGGCGTCGGCGTCGAGCGCGTGGCGGATCCAGCGCATCACCTTGTGGCGGGGCAGCGCGGCGCGGTGGGGCGCGGCGTCTTGCAGCGCGCCGAATTGCAGGGAGAGGCTCAGGGAGGGCAGGGCCATGGCGGGAAAGGGGTTCAGGCGGCCGTGCGGCGCGCGCGTTTGGCGGGTGCCACGTCGGTGCTGGGGTGGCGTGCTTCGTAGGCGTCCACGATGCGCGCCACCAGCGGGTGACGCACCACGTCGGCGCTGCTCAGGCGCGTGATGGCGATGCCCTGCACGCGCTTCAGCACCCGCTCGGCGTCGATCAGGCCGCTGAGCTCGGTGCGCGGCAGGTCGATCTGGCTCACGTCGCCCGTCACCACCGCCTTGCTGCCGAAACCGATGCGGGTGAGGAACATCTTCATCTGCTCGACCGTGGTGTTCTGCGCTTCGTCCAGGATCACGAAGGCGTGGTTGAGCGTGCGCCCGCGCATGAAGGCCAGCGGCGCGATCTCGATCTGCTGGCGCTCGAAGGCCTTCTGCACCTTGTCGAAACCCATCAGGTCGTGCAGCGCGTCGTACAGCGGACGCAGGTACGGGTCCACCTTCTGGCCCAGGTCGCCGGGCAGGAAACCGAGTTTTTCGCCGGCCTCCACCGCCGGGCGCGTGAGCACGATGCGCTGTACCGCGCTGCGCTCCAGGGCGTCCACCGCGCAGGCCACGGCCAGGTAGGTCTTGCCCGTGCCGGCCGGGCCGATGCCGAAGGTGATGTCGTGCGTGGCCATGTTTTCCAGGTAGCGCGCCTGGGCCGGCGTGCGCCCGCGCACCTCGCCACGCCGCGTCATCATGGCCAGGGCGTCGTCGCCCGTGGCCGGCAGCGCGGTGTCGCCGCTGAGCATGAGTTGCACCGTTTCGGCGGGAATCGGCTTCTTCGCCATCTCGTACAGCGCCTGCAGCGTCTCCATCGCCTGGCTGGCCTTGGCCTTGGGGCCCTCGACGCGGAANTGNTCGAAGCGGTGCGCCACCTTGACCTGCANCGCNGCCTCGATGCTGCGAATGTGGCTGTCCATCGGTCCGCACAAATGGCCCATGCGCAGGTTGTCGGGCGGGGAGAAGGTGTGTCTGAGAATCAAACCGATAATCCGTGAAGTTGATGGCCCCCCATCCTGGCCGAGCCAGGTCCCCCGAGGGGGCGCAGTCGTTCCTGGGGCAGCCCGGCGAACGACTTACAAAGGAAAGTTCCCAATGATAGGCAAGTTGACCGGCACCCTGCTGGAAAAGAATCCGCCGCAGATCCTGATCGACTGCCACGGCGTGGGCTACGAGGTGGACGTGCCCATGAGCACTTTCTACAACCTGCCGGGCGCGGGCGAAAAAGTGTCGCTGCTGACGCACTTCGTGGTGCGCGAGGACGCGCAGATCCTGTACGGCTTTGGCAGCGCGCCCGAACGCGAGGCCTTTCGCCAGCTCATCAAGATCAGCGGCGTGGGGCCGCGCACGGCGCTGTCGGTGTTGTCGGGCATGAGCGTGGCCGATCTGTCCCAGGCCATCAGCGCGCAGGACAGCGGACGCATCGTCAAGGTGCCCGGCATCGGCAAGAAGACCGCCGAACGCCTGCTGCTCGAACTCAAGGGCAAGCTCGGCGCCGACCTGAACCTGGCCAGCGGNGGCCCGGTGCAAAGCGANGTGCAGAGCGACATCCAGCAGGCCCTGATGGCGCTGGGNTACAGCGAAAAAGACGCCGCCGCCGCCCTCAAGGCCCTGCCGGCCGATGTGGGNGTNAGCGAGGGCATCAAACTGGCGCTGAANGCGCTGGCGAAGTGAGCACCCCATGAGCATCCAGACCGACGATTTCGCCCCCGCGCCCCGCGTGGTGTCCGCCGCGCCCGCNTCGCCCAAAGAGGAAGCGATCGAGCGCGCGCTGCGCCCCAAGCTGCTCGACGAATACGTGGGCCAGGTGAAGGTGCGCGAACAGCTNGAAATCTTCATCGGCGCGGCCAAGAAGCGCAGCGAGGCGCTGGACCACGTCTTGCTGTTCGGCCCGCCGGGCCTGGGCAAGACCACGCTCTCGCACATCATCGCGCAGGAGCTGGGCGTGAACCTGCGCCAGACCAGCGGCCCGGTGCTGGAAAAACCGCGCGATCTGGCCGCGCTGCTGACCAACCTCGAAGCCAACGACGTGCTGTTCATCGACGAGATCCACCGGCTCAGCCCGGTCGTCGAGGAAATCCTCTACCCCGCGCTGGAGGACTACCAGATCGACATCATGATCGGCGAGGGGCCGGCGGCGCGCAGCATCAAACTGGACCTGCAGCCCTTCACCCTGGTGGGCGCGACCACGCGCGCGGGCATGTTGACCAACCCCCTGCGCGACCGCTTCGGCATCGTCGCGCGGCTGGAGTTCTACACCGCCGAAGAGCTGGCGCGCATCGTCAAGCGCAGCGCGGGCCTGCTGAACGCGCCCATGGACGAAGAGGGCGGTTTCGAGATCGCGCGCCGCTCACGCGGCACGCCGCGCATCGCCAACCGGCTGCTGCGCCGCGTGCGCGACTTCGCCGACGTGAAGGGCCGCGGCACCATCACGCTGGACATCGCCAACCGCGCGCTGGCCATGCTCGACGTGGACCCGCAGGGCTTCGACCTGATGGACCGCAAGCTGCTCGAAGCCGTGATCCACCGCTTCGACGGCGGGCCGGTGGGGCTGGACAACATCGCCGCCAGCATCGGCGAAGAGCGCGACACCATCGAGGACGTGATCGAGCCCTACCTGATCCAGCAGGGGTTTCTGCAGCGCACGCCGCGCGGGCGCATCGCCACGCTGGCGGCCTACCGGCATCTGGGCGTGGCACCGCCGGCGAACGAGGGCGCGCTGTTCAGCGAGTGAGCCCTGGGGCGCTGCCGCGCAGCACGCCCATCACCATCAGGCACTGCGCGGCGTAGTAGCTGCCCAGCACCCAGAAGGCCGACATCGGCAGCGGGCTCACGAAGCGGTTGAGGGCCAGCAGCGCGTCGCTCGCCATGAAACAGGCGGCGCCCACCGCCACCATCACCGAGGGGCCGTCGCGCAGCACGCTGGCGCGGCCCATGGCCTGCGCGGCCATCAGGCCGATGGCCAGCACATAGGCCGCCACGGGCCCGCGCAGCCCGGTGGGCAGGCCGCCGAACCACAGCACGGCGTACATGCCCAGCCCCACGGTGGCCACCGCGCCCAGCGCCCGGCGGTTCGCCAGCCAGGGCACGCCCTGGCGGAACAGCACGGTGTAGGCGATGTGCGCCAGCAGGAAAGCCGCCAGCCCGGGGATGAACAGGCCGTCGAGCATCAGGAACACGTCGCCCGCCAGCGAAGCGGCGAGCGCGGCCAGCAGCCAGGGGTCGCCCCGCGGGCCGGCTGAGGGCGCGCGCATGGCCCGCAGCACCAGGCCCAGCGCCACCAGCATGCTCAGGGGTTTGAAGACCAGGTGCGCCGTGGGCCAGCCGATGGTGGCGCTGGCCATGGACAAGGCGGCGCATTCGATCAGCAGCACCTCGCCCATGGTGATGCGCCCCTGCAGCAGCGCGCCCACGGCCCACAGTCCGGCCAGCAGCGCGGCGAACCCGGCGAGGTTGTGCGCCAGCGGGGCGGTGTCGGCCTGCCAGAGAAACGCCGCCACGCCAGCCAGCAAGGCCACGAACTGCAGGGCCGCGAAGACCGCCACCGGGCGGGCAACCGGGGGCGCGTAGGGGGTCACGGCGGTGATGTCAAAGGCCGGCTTGGGGTGCTGCGCCGCCACGTCGGCCGGTCGCCAGCCCGGTGGCTTGAACCAGAGGCGCAGCTTGTCGGCCCAGCGGCGCGTGCGCCAGGTATCCTGGCCCAGCGCCCAGTAGACCTCGGCGTTGGCCCAGAGCGGGTCCCAGCTGGCCAGCGGGCTGCGCGTGCCGTAGACGCAGGGTTCGCGCGGGTCTTCTGCCTGAAAACTGCCGAACAGCCGGTCCCACAGGATCAGGATGCCGCCGTAGTTCTTGTCCAGGTAGCGCTCGTTCACGGCGTGGTGCACGCGGTGGTTGGAGGGCGAGGCGAACACGCGGTCGAACCAGCCCAGGCGCCCCACGTGTTCGGTGTGGATCCAGAACTGGTAGAGCAGATCGACCAGCCCCACCACCACGAACACCAGCGGCGGCACGCCGGCCAGCGCCATCGGCAGGTAGAACACCCAGCCCAGCAGCGGGTAGCTGCTGGGCTGGCGCAGGGCGGTGGAGAGGTTGTAGTCCTGGCTCTGGTGGTGCACCACGTGCGCGGCCCAGAACACCGCCACGGTGTGGCCCAGGCGGTGGTTCCAGTAATAGAGGAAGTCGTAGAACAGCAGGGCCAGCAGCCAGCCGGGCAGCGTGGTCCAGAAACCGGTGTCGGGCACCAGCGCCAGGCTGCTGTGCACCGCGGTGTAGATGCCGACCCGGAGCAGCGGCGTGAACACCGCGCTGGCCTGGCTCAGCATGCCCAGCGAGACGCTGTTGATGGCGTCGTCGAGCCGGTAGGTGTTGCGGCCGCGGCGCAGGCCGATCACGAATTCGATGGCGATGAGCGCGAGGAAAACCGGCGTGGCCAGCACGATGATCTGGCTGGGACTCATGGGCAAAACGCTCGTTGGCGGGGGCGGTGCATGCGGGCATTGTGGCGAGTTTCGCCACCGCGCGGCGCTGGCATCAACCCGCAGTCACCGTGCCAGAATCCGGCATGCCCGCCACCCCGCCGCCCGCCGCGAACGCCCCGGAGAGCGCCACGACCGCGCTGTACCGCGCCGCCATCGGGCCGGTGAACACGGCGCACTACCTCGCGCTGTTCGCGCGCTTCAACGAGGCGGGGCGGGCCGGCCCGGCGTGGAACTGGGCCGCGGGTTTTCTCACGCTGAACTGGCTGGTGTTCCGCCAGCTCTGGATCGCCGCGATGGTGTACGTGGCCTGCGCGGAAGGGCTGTCGCTGCTGGTCCTGGGCGTGGGCCGGCGTTGGCTGCAATGGCCCGCCGCGGTGGAGTGGGGCATGCTGGGGGCCCTGCTGGTGTTGAGCATCGCCATGCCGGGTGCCTATGGCAGTGCCTGGCTGCACGCCGAGACCCGCCGCCGCATCACGCGCGCCGTGCGCGAGGCCCGCACCGTGCGCGAAGCCTGTGCCGCGCTGGAGCGGCAGGCCAGCACGCGGCGCCGGCTGTGGGGGCTGGTGGCGATCAACGGCATGCTGGTGGTGGCGCTGGTTGGGGGTTATGTGGCCTGGTCGGTGGTGCCGGCCGGGCGGGTGCCGGCTGTGGGGTCGGTCAACACGCCGCCGCCCGTCCTGGCCTCCACCTCCACCGCTGCCGAAGCCCGGCCCGCCGCGCCGTCCTCCGCTGGCTTTGCCATCAATGTGGGCCTGTTCGCCGACCCCGCCAACGCCCGGAAAGCCCACGACCGGCTGATCGAGGCGGGCCTGCCCGCGTTCACGCAGACGGTGGCGATGGCCAAGGGCCCGCGCGTCCGGGTGCGCGCCGGCCCGTTCACCACCGGGCCGCAGGCCGAAGCCGCCGCCGAGCGCATCCGCGCGCTGGGGCTGGAGGCGCGGGTCTTTCCGCTGCCGTAGCGCGGAAACGGTGATCGGGTCCTTGCGGAGGCGCGCGCCGCAGGGGGCCTGTTCCGCGTTTCTTTACCCCGCGGCGCCCCGCGCGTCGACGCGCACGATGCGTTCCACCCGCCCGGCCGCCAGGCCGCCGCGCACGCCCACCAGGGCGTCGTGCAGGTTGACCGTGGGGTCGCAGTGGCCGGGGATCAGCCAGACCGTCTCGCCCAGCCCGGGCAGCGGCGTGTCGCCCTCGGCGCGCAGCAGGCCGTGTTCGTCGCCGCCGTTGGCGTACAGCAGGCCGCCGGGGAAGCTCACCTGGGGCAGGCCGCTGTCGATGGCGTGGCTCTTGTGGCCGGCGTCGCACACGGCGTGGTCCGCGCTGCGGCTCATGACCTGGGTCTTGACGAACAGGGCGTGTTCGAAGGCGGGGGCCTCGGGGTGCGGTTGGTTGGCGGCGTAGTCGGCGTCCATGAACAGGTAGGAGCCGGTCTGCAGCTCGCCCCAGACGCCGCTGGCGGCCTCCAGCGCGAAGCTGCCGGTGCCCGCGCCGGTGACCAGCGGCACGGCGACGCCGGCCGAGGCCAGCGCGTCGCGGGTGGTGGCCACGGCCTGGGTGGCGCCTTCGATCGCGCGCTGGCGTTCGGCCAGCGTGCGCAGGTGCTGCGCCCGGCCGTGGTAGGCCTGAAGGCCCGCGAAACGCAGCGCGGGGTGGTCGGCGATCTGGCGCGCCAGCGCCAGCGCCGCTTCGCCCGGTGGCAGGCCGCAGCGGCCCTGGCCGACGTCGATTTCGATGAACACGTCGAGGGCCTGGGGGCGCTCCACGCCGGCGTGGGCCAGCGCAGCGGCCAGCCGCGCGATGCCCAGGGCGCTGTCCACCGCGATGGCGAAGCGCGTGGGCAGCTCGCGCACCGCCTGGGCCAGCCGAGCCAGCTTGGCCGGCGCGATCACTTGATTGCTGATGAAGATGTCGCCCACACCGCCTTGGGCGAGGGCCAGCGCTTCGTCGGTCTTCTGCACGCACACGCCCACGGCGCCGTGCGCCATCTGCAGCCGCGCCAGCTCGGCGCTCTTGTGCAGCTTGGCGTGGGGGCGCAGCCGCAGGCCGCGTTCGGCGGCGAAGGCGGCCATGCGCGCCAGGTTGCGGTCCATGGCGTCAAGGTCGATCACCAGCGCCGGGGTGTCGATGGCCTCGACGCTGTGGCCGACCCAGTCCAGCGCACGCTGCCATCGGAGGGATGCAAAGGTCTTGGTCATGCGGGCTCCGTCANGCGTGGCGTTCGTCCAGCGCGTCGTTGCCCTCGGCGGCCTGCAGGTGGGTGGTGTCGGCCCAGCCCACCAGGGTCAGGCCCTCGGGCGACCACAGCAGGCGGTTGATGGCGGTGTTGGTCAGCTCCCAGCTGCGTGGCGCCTGCAGTTCGAGCCGGGTGGCGGCGCGGTAGAGGATGTCGAGCACGCCGCCGTGCGCCACCATCAGCACCTGTTCGCCGGGGTGGCGCGCGGCCAGTTCGACCACCGTGTGCACCACGCGCGCCTGCAGTTGCCGCAGCGACTCGCCGCCGGGTGGCGCGAAGTCGGGCACACGCTTGCGCCAGGCCAGGCTTTCCGCCGGGTGGTGGGCTTCGAGCTCGGCCCAGGTGCGGCCTTCGAAGCTGCCAAAGTGGCGCTCGCGCAGGCCGGTGTGGGTGTGCACCGGTTTGCCGTGCCGGCTCGCCACGGCCTGCGCCGTTTCCCGGGCGCGGCTCAGGTCGCTGGCGTAGATGGCGTGGATCGGTTCGTCGGCCAGCGCGCGCGCCAGCCGCTGGGCCTGCCAGCGGCCATGCGGGTTGAGGTCGATGTCGGTGTGGCCCTGGATGCGGGTGTCGCGGTTCCAGGCGGTTTCACCGTGGCGCACGGCCAGGATGCGGGTGATCTGCAANGGGGNTGTCCTGTGGGGTTGTCGGTGCAAACANGCACTGTAGCGGTTTGGCCGCTGGCTGCAAACGGCGCAGCCAGGCGCGAAAACCGGTCTGTTTTTCACGCATGCGTGGGCGGGCTTTCGGACAGAATCGGCCCATGACGCCAGACACCCGTGTCCAGGACGAGGATTTCTCCTCTTTGTTCCGCTTTCTGCCCATCGGGGCCTACCGCAGTTCGCCCGAAGGCCGGATGCTGCGTTCCAACCCGGCGCTGGCGGCGCTCAATGGCTACAGCAGCGAGGCCGAGCTCCTGGCCAGCGTGAAAGACATCGCCCTGGAATGGTATGTGGACCCGCGGCGGCGCACCGAGTTCACGCGCCTGCTGGAGCGCGACGGTTTCGTGCGGGGCTTCGTTTCCGAAATCCGGCGCCACAAGACGGGCGAGCGGATCTGGATCAACGAAAACGCCCACGTGGTGCGCGATGCGGCCGGGCGCATCCTCTTCTACGAGGGCACGGTGGAAGACATCACCGAACGCATCCAGGCCCAGGAGGCGCTGGTGCAGAGCGAAGAGCGCCTGCGGCAGATCACCGCGCAGGTGCCGGGCCTGGTGTTCGTGGTCTACGTGCGCCGCGACGGCGGGC
>C687J26845_10002086_pt1 | contig 11757 bp, 8 predicted proteins | sample RifCSPlowO2_12_FD_26845 | JGI IMG/M metagenome (IMG submission 26845) | reverse complement strand
TTCGGGGTGAAGGTCACGCTGCCATCGGCGTTGAGCACCGCGGTGCCGTTGGCGCCGCTGGTCACGCTGTTGATGGTCAGCGGCGTGCCTTCTGGATCGCTGTCATTGCCGGTCAGTTGCGCGGCGGTGAAGGTCACCGGAGTGTCTTCAGTGGCGGTCAGGCTGTCGGCGTTGGCGATCGGCGCGGCATTAATTTGGGGCGCTAGGCTTCCTGCTGCACTGCTGCCATCGCCACCAAAGGCATTTTGCTCATCGGTTCCGTCAGCAGCAAAACCAAAACCCTGGGTTTCATAACCGACCGTAGCGTTCACTTGCGCGCCTGTGGCATCAAGCACAACAGCGCTGTGACCGCCGCCCGCTGCGCCACCACCTGCGCCGCCACCACCACCTGCGCCACCCGCAGCCGGGGCTTCGAGGTTGGCGGTTGGGTCGAGGCCGGCGATGATGGCTTGTTGCAGTTCGCTCGCGGAGGTGCCTGCGGCGGGTTTTTCAGGCGCCGGCGGGGTGGCGGACTCGGCAGTCCATTGTGAGTCGCGGCCCAGGTCGATGTTGCGCCCATCAGCCAGCGCGAGGCTGATTGAGCCTGTTTGGCCGGTCAATACCTGATCGCCCGCCAGCAGCCGATCACCTTCAATCAACAGGCGTTGTACGCCCTCGGCGGAGAGCGCAAAAACTTGGCCAACAATGCTTTTGACGATGGCTATAACACTGCTCATGCAGACTCTCCGTTGCAATTATGGGTTGGTTTCCGGGCGGCAAATGCCTTCAGGGCGTGCGGCGGACGGAAGCCGAAAAGTATTTTAAAAGTAGTTATGCGTCACAAAATCAATGGCTTATAATTTTTTGTTATTGACTTTATAACCAAGTCTTGACGCTGATGCGGGTAATCCTAAACACTTGGCTAACTAATGTCACTTTGATATTAGGTGTTGGCCGGCCGGATTTTTATGGCTAAGAGCCCGTAATACTTGGCGCTCAGCATTGTTTTGGGGTTGGCGCCGTGGGCGCTCCAACAGATCATGCTCAGCGCTTAATGGAAGCTGCGCGTACAGGGAAGTTCCAACTTAAAGGAACAGTTTCATCATGCGTATGCCGTTTTTTGCTCTCGTGCCCCTGGCTTTGTTGATCTCCAGCCAAACCTACGCACAAACCCTGCCGCAGGCGATGCAGGCGGCGCTGGACGGTCATCCAGAGATTCAAGCCGGTATCAATCGCCGGCTTTCGGCCGACGAGCAGTTACAAGCGGCTAAGGGTGGTTATTTGCCCAAAGTCGACTTGCTCGCCGGCACCGGCCGCGAGGGTACGGACACTCCGGGTACGCGAATCGGCGGCGGTGGCCATTATGAGAGCCTGACCCGCAGCGAATCGAGCCTGCGTTTGCGGCAGATGGTGTTTGACGGCTTTGCCACCTCCAGTGAAGTGGGCCGCCAGCAGGCGACGGTGAATTCTCGGGCCTATGCCTTGCTGGGTGACTCCGAACGCACGGCGCTGGATGTGGCTCAGGTCTATCTGGATGTGCTGAAGCGCGAAGAGATGGTGCGTCTGGCCGACGAGAATTTGCTCCGCCACCAGCGTGTACACGACCAAATTCGCTTGCGCACCGAGCGGGGTGTGGGTCGCACCGCTGACTTTGATCAGGCCGAAGCACGCTTGGCTCAAGCCAAAAATAATCTGATTACCGAGCAAACCAACTTGGCCGATGCGCAGGTCAACTATTTCAGCGTGGTCGGCCTCGATCCGGCGGAGTTGAGCTTGCCCCAGGGCTTTGCCGGGCAGTTGCCGGCCAACTTGCTTGAGGCGCGTCGCGCCGTGCAAGAAAACAGCCCCTTGCTGCGTTCGGCCGAAGCGGATGTTGCCGCCACCGAGCAGCAGTATGAGGCGGCCAAGTCGACCTTTTATCCGCAGGTCGATGCCGAGCTGTCGCAAAGCGCCGACAACAACCTGGACGGTCAAACCGGCCATGTGAACGAATGGCAGGCGATGCTGCGGATGCGCTACAACCTGTTTGCCGGCGGCAGCGACAAGGCCAACTTGCAGTCCAAGGCCTATCAGACCAATGAAGCCATGGACATTCGCAACAACGCCCTGCGGGTTTTGAGCGAGGAAATGGGCTTGGCCTGGAACGCCCTGACCAATGCCCGCGAGCAGTTGCCGATTGCCAGCGATTATGTCGATTACAACACCCGGGTGCGCGAGGCCTACCAGAAGCAGTTCTCGCTCGGCGAGCGTTCCCTGCTGGATGTGCTCGACAGCGAGAATGAGCTGTTCACCTCGCAGCGCCGACTCGAAGAAATTCGCTTCAATGAGCTGTTTACTCAGTATCGGATTAAGGCAACGATGGGCGAGTTATTGAAGAGTCAGGGCGTGGTGCCACCGATGGCGGCAACCCCGTCGTCCATGGTGCAAAGCAAGGCGCAGTTGCCTGGTCTGAACTAAGCCCGCTAAGCCCTGTTACCCCGTTTGCCGAGTGAACCGCGTGCCCGCACCAGACAGTCAACCGCTGCACAAAGGCGACCCCCGCGGTCGCTATGATGACCCGCTGCTCGACAGTCTCTTGTCGCTGTGTCTGCTGCATCAACGGCCGGCCAGTCGGGCCATGTTGACCGCCGGACTGCCCTTGCCAGCCCAACGGCTGAGCGCCGATCTGCTGCCGCGTGCCGCAGCCCGTGCCGGTTTGCAAGGGCGCTGGCTTCGCCGAGGCTTGTTGCAGATTCCGGCGATTGCCTTGCCGGCGTTGCTGGAGTTGCAAGGCGGGCGTAGCGCTATTTTGCTCGGCTGGAGCGCGGACGGTCAGGCGCGGCTGATGCTCAGTGAGAGCGAAGACGGCGAGGTGCTGGTCAAGGCTGAGCTGCTCGAGCAGGACTATGCCGGTCAGGTGTTTTTTGCCCAGCCCCGGCACCGCTTTGACCTTAACCATGAAAATCTGATTCCACGGGCGCAGTCCTGGTTCCGTGACACCCTCAAGCGCTCGCGCTGGCTCTATGTGGATGCCATCGCGGCCAGCCTACTGATCAATATCATCGGGCTGGCGGCGCCACTGTTTGTGATGAACGTGTACGACCGGGTGGTGCCCAACCAAGCTACCGCGACCCTCTGGGTGCTGGCCGTGGGCATCACCGGCGCGTATATGTTTGATCTGATTCTGAAGACCATGCGTGGCCTGTGCCTGGATCTGGCCGGCAAGAAGACCGACCTGATTATTTCGGCCACCCTGTTCGAGCGCATCCTCGGCATGGCCATGCGGCATCGTCCGGCGCGGGTCGGCAGCTTCGCGCAAAATATCCACGAGTTTCAAACCCTGCGCGATTTTCTCGCCTCCCTGACCCTGACCAGCCTGATCGACCTGCCATTTACCCTGCTGGTGTTGCTGGTGATTGGTTTGCTCGGTGGCCATCTGGTGTGGATTCCGGTGCTGGCTTTTCCGTTGGCGGCGCTGTGCAGTTGGCTGCTGCAAAAACCGCTGGAAGAGACCATGGAAAAAACCATGGCGCTTTCCGCCGAACGTCAGTCGAGCATGATCGAGACCCTCAGCGCCCTGGATGCGGTCAAGGTCAATAACGCCGAGAGCGAGCGCCAGTATCTGTGGGAGCAAACCATTGGCACCCTCAGCCGGCTGGAGCTGCGGGTGCGCATGCTGTCCAGTTTGGCGATGAATGTGACCTTGCTGATCCAGCAGTTGGCGGGGGTGATCATGATCGCCTTCGGCGTCTACATGATCATCGACGGCGACCTGAGCATGGGCGGGTTGATCGCCTGCTACATGCTCAGTGGTCGTGCCCTTGGGCCCTTGACGCAGATGTCGGGCTTGCTGACCCGTTATCAGCAGGCGCGCCTGACCATGACCAACATCGACATGATGATGGCCTTGCCCCAGGAGCGTCATGAGGAGGAGCGGCCGCTGAGCCGGCAGAGCCTGCAAGGCGCCATCGAGTTTCGGCAGCTGGACTTTTGCTACCCGCAGCAGCAGAACGCTGCGCTGAAAGGTTTGAACCTGGTCATCCGGCCGGGCGAGAAGATCGGCATTATCGGCCGCAGCGGCTCGGGTAAGAGTTCGTTGGCCAAGCTGCTGGTGGGCTTGTATCAGGCCGATGCCGGCAGCTTGTTGCTCGATGGCATTGATATCCGCCAGTTGGATGTCAGCGACCTGCGCCACAGTATCGGTTATGTGCCCCAGGACATTCAGTTGGTCAGCGGCACGCTGCGCGACAACCTGGTCAGCGGCGCGCGCTATGTGGAAGATGAGTTGGTGCTGCAGGCCGCCGAACTGGCCGGGGTACACGAGTTTGCCCGCTTGCACCCGCAGGGTTACGACCTGCAGGTCGGCGAGCGCGGCCAGCAGTTGTCCGGTGGCCAGCGGCAGAACGTGGCGCTAGCGCGGGCCTTGCTGCTGGATCCGCCGGTGTTGCTGCTCGACGAACCCACTAGCGCCATGGACAACACCGGCGAAGAGCGCCTCAAGCAACGCTTGGCGGCGGTGATTGCCGACAAGACCCTGCTGCTGGTGACGCACCGGGCGTCGATGCTGTCGCTGGTGGAGCGACTGATCATTATCGACCGTGGACAGATCATTGCCGACGGTCCCAAGGAAGCGGTTATGGAAGCGCTGAAGAAGGGGCAGATCAGTGTCGCTTAGCTCATCGTTGCAAGCGCTCAAACAAACTCTGGCGGCCTACTTCAAAGGCGGCCAGGTCAGTGGCAGCGAGCCGCTGCCTGAGGTGCGCAAAGCCCTGGAGGAAGACGCGCCACGGGTAGTGCGTCTGACCATCTGGGCGCTGGTGGCCTGTTTTTTGTTCTTTTTACTCTGGGCCAACTTTGCCAAGATTGACGAGGTGACACGCGGCGACGGCAAGGCGATTCCCTCCTCGCGCTTGCAAAAAATCCAGAACCTGGAGGGCGGCATAGTCGCCGAACTCTATGTGCATGAAGGGCAGATAGTCGATGTGGGCACGCCGTTACTGCGCCTGGACGACACCCGTTTCGCCTCCAATGTGGGCGAGACCGAAGCGGATCGCCAGGCCTTGGTGCTGCGGGTCGAGCGCCTGAGCGCCGAGGCCGAAGGGCGGCCCTTGAACGTGCCGGCCAGCGTGAATGAACTGGCGCCGGGTTTGGCCGCCAGCGAGCAGGCGTTGTACGCCAGTCGCCAGCAGCAGTTAAGCGATGAAGTGGCCGGCTTGGAGGAGCAGCTCAATCAGCGCCGCCAAGAGCTGCGCGAATACGCGTCTAAACAGCAGCAGTACGGCAACAGTTTGGGCCTGCTGCGCCAGGAAATTCGCATGTCCGAGCCGCTGGTCAAGGAAGGAGCGGTTTCGCCGGTTGAGGTGCTGCGGCTCAAGCGCGCCGAGGTGGAGAATCAAGGCGAGTTGCAGGCAGTGACTCTGGCGATCCCGCGGGCCGAGTCGGCGATCAAGGAAGTGGAACGCAAGATTGATGAAACCCGTGGGCGCTTTCGCAGTGCGGCACTGACCGAGCTGAATGAGGTACGCACCGAGCTGAGCAAGATCCAATCCACCGGCAAGGCCTTGGAAGACCGGGTCAGCCGTACCCTGGTGACCTCGCCGGTGCACGGCATCGTCAAGCAGCTGCTGGTCAATACCATCGGCGGGGTGATCCAGCCGGGCAGTGACCTGGTCGAGATAGTGCCGTTGGACGATAAGCTGCTGGTGGAGGCGCGCATCCGCCCCCAGGACATCGCCTTTTTGCATCCCGGGCAGAAGGTCTTGGTCAAGTTTACCGCCTACGACTACACCATCTATGGCGGACTCAAGGGCAAGTTGGAGCAGATCAGCGCCGACACCATCACCGATGAGGAAGGCAACAGCTTCTACCTGATCAAGCTGCGCACCGACAAAAGCCATCTGGGCACGGCAGAGAAGCCGCTGCTGATCATCCCCGGCATGGTGGCCTCGGTGGATATCATCACCGGCAAGAAGAGCATTCTCAGTTACCTACTCAAGCCGATCATTCGGGCCCGCTCCGAAGCCTTGCGCGAGCGTTGATAGCCAAGCTCTGAGCCGTAAACGACAACGCCGCGAATTCGCGGCGTTGTGCTGTCTGGGCGAGTGCGATTTATTCGACAAACAACTTCTGGATCGCCGAGAAGTCCAGTTTGCCCTGGCCTTGTTTGAGCAGCAGGCGATACAGCTGCAAGGCCAGGGCGCCCATCGGTGTGCTGCTGGCGGTGCTCTGTGCGGCTTGCTGAGCCAGGCCTAGGTCTTTGGCCATCAACTCGGCCATAAAGCCACCGCTGTACTCGCGGGACGCGGGTGCGGCGGGCATCACGCCGGGCCAGGGGTTGTATTTCTCCAGCGCCCAGTTGCCGCCTGAGCTCTGGCGCATGATCTCGGCCAGCACCTTGGGCTCCAGGCCGTTGGCGACGCCCAGGGCCATGGCCTCGGCGGTGCCGATCATCAGCACGGCCAGCAGTTGGTTGTTGCAGACCTTGGCCACTTGCCCGGCACCGTCCTCACCGGCATGGTGAATATTGCTGCCCATGGCGGCCAGAATCGGTCGGGCTAGCTCCAGGGTGGTCGCGCTGCCGCCGACCATAAAAGTCAGGGTGCCGGCCGCAGCGCCGGCGGTGCCGCCCGAGACCGGCGCGTCGAGCATCGCCAGGCCGCGCTTGGCGGCGGCCTGATGAACCTTGCGGGCCGACTCCGGGGCGATGGTGGAACATTCGAGGATCAAGCTGCCGGCGGCAATCTGGCTGAGCAGGCCGGTATCGCCCAGGTACAGGCTTTCGACGTGCTGGCTGGCGGGCAGCATGCTGATGATCACCGCAGCGCCGTTGACGGCATCGGCGGCGCTGCTGGCGGCGCGGGCGCCTTCGTTGGCCAGCTCAGCGACAGCGCTGGCGACTAGATCGAAAACACTCAGCTGATGGCCGGCCTTGAGTAGGTTGCGGGCCATCGGCAGGCCCATATGGCCGAGACCGATAAAGGCGATTGTTGTCATTGTTGTTCTCCTTAAGGTTGCCAATGTTTGTGTGGTGGCCGCGGCCGGTGATGTTGGGCGAACTCACGTAGGGTGTACGCCTGCGGCAGTACGCCACTGGCTGGCGGACTGTTCGCTGCGCTCCTGAGTCCGCCCTACGTTCGCCCTAGAGTTAGTTATTTATAAATCCGCCAGCGGGTGTTCACCCTCCCAGACCGGTTGGAAGTGCGCGGCGATTTCGGCGGGGGAAATTGTTGTTACGTCGGGCCAGTGCCAGTGCGGGGTTTGGTCTTTGTCGATCAGGCGGGCGCGCACGCCTTCGGCGAACTCGGGGTGGCGGCAGCAGTTCAGGCTGATGGCGTATTCCATCTGAAACACCTGGGCCAGCGACAGGTACTTGGCGCGGCGGATTTGTTCCCAAACTAAATGGGCGGTCAGCGGGCAGCCGTTGCTCATAGTCCGAGCTGCGCGGGCTAAGAGCGGGTCTTGGTCATCGAGCAGGCTGCTGATGGCGTGCCAAGCGCTGGGCAGGTCGCTGACATCCAGCAGGGCGTCGAGCTTGGCGCGGCGTGGCAGCCATTGCGCGGCGGGCTGTTGGGCCATGGCTTGCTGCTCCAGAGCCTTGAGCAAGCTGTTGAGTTGCAGTTCCGATTGTTCTTGCCAGTTGAGCTGCTGCAGGCCGGCGATCAGCTCATCTTGTTGCTCATCGAGCAGCAGGCGATCGGCCAGGTCGAGGTCGAGGGCATCGCGGCCATTGATGTGGGCGCCGGTCAGGCCGAGGAATAGCCCCAGCTTGCCCGGCAGGCGGGCGAGAAACCAACTGCCGCCAACATCTGGATACAGGCCGATGCTGATTTCCGGCATGGCCAGGCGACTGGATGGGGTGACAATGCGCACCCCGGCGCCTTGCATCAGGCCCATGCCGCCGCCCATTACATAGCCGTGGGCCCAGCACAGCAGCGGTTTTGGATAGCGGTGGATCAGGTGGTCGAGGCGGTACTCGTCGGCAAAGAAGCGCCGCGCCAGATCCGGCACCTGGCCCGGTTGTGCGCGGCAGGCGGTGACCAGGTCGAGCACGTCACCGCCGGCGCAGAAGGCTTTCTCGCCATTGCCGCGCAGCACCACGCAGACGATGCTTGGCTCCGTGGCCCAGGCCGTGAGTTTGGCGCTTAGCGCTTCGATCATCGGCAGCGTCAGGGCGTTGAGACTGGCCGTGGCATCCAGGGTGGCGACGCCGATGCGGGCGCCGTGTTGGCCGTGCAGTTCGGTAAAAATCACATTCATGGTGTCTCCCCGGATAGGGCGGATGAGGCCTGTAGGGCGGGTGCAACCCGCCATTAAAAGGTCGGTTAGCAGTTGCGCCACTGGGGCTCGCGCTTCTCGAGGAAGGCGTTTACGCCCTCACGGGTGTCAGCGGCATCGAACAGGTCAACAAAGCTTTCGCGCTCGGCCGCCAGCCAGGTATTCGGCGCGCGTTCGCGGGCGCCCTGAATCAGCGGCTTGATGGTGCGCACCGCCACCGGGCTTTGCTTGGCCACCTTGGCCGCCAGTAGCAGGGCATGGCCGCGGGCCTCACCGTTGTCGACCACTTGCTCGACCAGGCCGATGCGCTGGGCAGTTGCAGCGTCCACCCGTTCGCCGCAGAGAATCATCCGCTTGGCCCAGCCTTCGCCCACCAGCCAGCTGAGGGCCTGGGTGCCGCCGGCGCAGGGCAACAAGCCGACTGCAGCTTCCGGCAGGGCCAGTTGCGCATGGCTCTCGGCGATGCGGATATCGCAGGCCAGCGCGCATTCCAGGCCGCCGCCCATGGCGTAGCCGTTGATCGCGGCAATCGACACGCCGCGAAAATCGCGCAACGCCTCGAAGGCTTCGCCAAAGCGACGGGCCATTTCCCGGGCACGGGCCTTGTCGCCATCGGCAAACAATTTGAGGTCGGCACCGGCGCTGAAAAACTTGGCGCCTTGACCGGTAAGCACCAGGGCGTAGATATCGTCATCCCGGTTGAGATGCTCCACCAGCTGCTTCAGGCCGATCAGCGAGTCGCGATCCCAGGTGTTGGCCGGTGGATTATTGATGGTCACCAATGCGGTGTGGCCGTGTTTTTCCACGGTCAGCTTGTGGGTCAGATCGAACGGGTGGCTTTGGTAGGCTTCTACTTGGTTGCTCATGGACTGCATCCTATGTCGCGCAAATAAGCGGGTAGGGTGGGCTTTAGCCCACCGATTGGGCGCGCTGGTGGGCTAAAGCCCACCCTACGAATTTAGAGTAGCTGCTCCAGCAGGCCGCCTTGGGCCAGCAGCCGGCGGGCGATGATGACCCGCATGATTTCGTTGGTGCCTTCGAGTATCTGGTGCACCCGGCTGTCGCGCACCCAGCGCTCCAGCGGGTAATCATTCAAATAGCCGTAGCCGCCGTGCAGTTGCAGGGCGTCGTTGCACAGCTCAAAGCACTGGTCGGTGGCAAAGCGTTTGCCCATGGCGCAATAGAGGCTGGCTTGCGGGTGTTTATGGTCGAGTTTGTGGGCGGCCAACCGCACCATCTGCCGGCTGGCGGTGAGGGCGGTGAGCATGTCGGCCAGCTTGAATTGCAGCGCCTGGAACTCGGCCAACGGCTTGCCGAATTGTTTGCGCTCCTCAACGTAGCGCAGCGATTGCTCCAGCGCCGCTTGCGCCGCCCCCAGCGAGCAACTGGCGATATTCAGGCGGCCGCCATCCAGGCCTTGCATGGCGTAGACGAAGCCCTGACCTTCCGGACCGATGCGGTTGCCGGCCGGGATGCGCACATTGCTGAAGGTGATTGAGCGGGTCGGCTGGGCGCGCCAGCCCATTTTCAATTCGTTGCGACCGTAGCTGACGCCCTCGGCATCCGCCGGCACCAAGAAGCAGGAGATGCCTTTGGCGCCGTCGCCGCCGGTGCGGGCCATGACGATCAGCACTTCGGTTGAGCCTGCGCCGGAGATAAAGCACTTGCTGCCATCCAGCACATAGTCGTCGCCGTCACGCTTGGCGCGGGTGCGCAGGTTGGCGGCATCGGAGCCGGCATCCGGCTCGGTCAGGCAGTAGGAGGCCAGCAGCTCACCGCTGGTCAGGCGCGGCAACCAGGCATCTTTCAAGGCTTGGTCGGCGAAGGAGGCGAGCATCCAGGAGGCCATGTTGTGGATGGTCAGAAACGCCGTAGTGGCCACACAACCGGCCGACAGTTGCTCGAAAATCAGCGAGGAGGACAGCCGTGACAGCCCCAGGCCGCCGTCTTCTTCCTTGATGTACAGGGCCAGATAGCCCTGCTCGGCGGCGCGGCGAATTACATCGACCGGGAAGTGATGGTCACGGTCCCAGTCGGCCGCGTGCGGGGTCAGTTCATGGGCGGCAAAGGCCCGGGCGCTGTCCACCAGCAGGCGTTGTTCTTCGCTTAGGTCAAAATCCATAAGTCCTCATTGCAGGGTTGGTGGCTGGCCCGCCGCCCGTCGCTCCGCTTGCCACTCGGCAAGGCTGGGGGCGGCTTGTGGGCCATCCAGTTGGTGGAGGATGTCGAAGTAATCCTGGTGCTTGGCACCCTTCATGACTTCATCGCGTGATTTAACTTTGACCACATAGACGCTCTGCACGTTCTGGTGATCGAAGGCACGCCACTGCTGCTCACCCTTGAGCAGGCTGTAGCTGTGGCCTTCCAGGGCTTTGATCAGGGTTTCGCTGTCCAGGCTTTTGCTGCGCTGCACGGCATCTGCCCACTGATAAACAATGCTGTAGGCCGAGGCTGCCGAGCTGGCGGGGTAAATGTCATAGCGCTGAGTGAAGGCGCTGACGAATGCCTTGCCGCGCTCGGAACCTTCGCGCTCCGGTACTTGCCAGGTCCAGGGTTCGGTGCCTATCACGCCTTGCATCAGGCTCGGCCCGGCTTGCTCGACGATGCTCTGGGTCAGGTTGGGGGCGACTATCTGCATGCGCTTGGTCAGCCCGAGTTGATCGGCAATGCCCATGGCATTGACCAGCTCCTTGCCAAACAACACCAGCACCAAGACCTCTGCCTTGCTTGCGGCGGCCTGCTGCAGGGCGCTGCGGTAGTCGCTCATGCGGGCGCCGGGGAAGGGCACCTTGAGCCCGGGGTGTTGGCTGCTGTCCTGGGTGTTGGTGGTGGCGCGCAACGAACTTTCGCTGGTGGTGCCCCAGGTGTAGTCAGCGGTGACATAGAAGTAGTGCTTGCCCGGCAGGCTTTTAGTCAACTCTTGACCCAGTGCGCGGGCGCTCATCCAGGCGTTGTTGCACTCGCGGAACATATAACGCTGGCCGTCTTTGCCGGTGGTGTCGTTGGAGTAGGTGAGGGTGCCGAAGTACAGCAGGCCGCGCTCTTGGGCGCGCTTGCCGGCGGCAATGGCGACGGCACTGGAGGCGCCGCCAAATAGCATCACGGCGCCTTCGTCGGCCAGTTGGTTGACGTTGCGCACGGCTTTTTCCGGCTGCGAGCCGCTGTCCAGGCTGGACAGGCGCAGCGGGCGGCCGAGCACGCCGCCTTTGGCGTTGAGCTCATCGATGGCCAGCAGGGCACCACGCATCTGCGCCAAACCTTCCTCCTTGTAGCTACCGCTGCGCGGGTAGTTGAGGCCGAGGGTAATCGGCTCTACCGCCTGTGCGCCGGCAATAAGTCCGGCCCAAAGGGCCAGGGTGGCAGTCAGTCGTTGCATTGCAAGCCTCCATGTTCAGACTGTGTGAAAACTACTGCGCTCGGTTATGCGGCGTTAAAAACAGGCTCGGACTGCTCATTTACAACTCGTAAACTCCGCGTCCTCGCCTGTTTTGACTGCGCTTCGCTTGCCCTGCGGGTCAACCTTCG
>C687J26845_10002084_pt1 | contig 11760 bp, 11 predicted proteins | sample RifCSPlowO2_12_FD_26845 | JGI IMG/M metagenome (IMG submission 26845) | reverse complement strand
GGGAATCGTCTGATAGCCGCCCGCAGCTCTATAGGTCTCGTCCATCGGCAGGTCATTCCACTCCATACAGGCCACCTCACATGCCTTACAGCCTATACAGGTGGACAGGTCTATCAGCTTTGTCATCCTCGGCACCTTGCTGATACCAAGGGCTGCGTATCTGGTTGCGGATATGTCTCTTATCTCTAGGCCTTTAATTGCCATCTCTAAACCTTCTCCAGCCTTACCAAAAAGCCTTTGTACTCAGGGGTGAAGGAGTTGGGGTCAACGGCCGTTGGCGTAAGGAGGTTTGCCAGCGGCCCCTTGACCCTGCCGGCAAAGCCCCAATGTATGGGGATTCCTATCTGCCACACCTCCCGCCCCCCTACCCTCATCGGTTTTATGCGTTTGGTCACCAGCGCCTTTCCCTCAACACTCCCTCTGGCGGAAGTGACCCTTACGAGGTCCTGGTCTTTTATGCCCTTTTGTTTTGCCAACTCGTAAGGTATTTCAACGAAGAATTCGGGTTGTAGTAAGGAGTTTACAGTTATATGTTTGGTCCAGAAGTGGAAGTGCTCCGTTAGCCGATATGTTGTGCACACAATGGGAAAATCCTCCGGGTTTGCGTACCCATCCTTATCGGACACAAATCTTTTCACAAGGGGATTTGAGCTTACTTCCGGATGGAGCGGGTTCTTTATGGGCGATTCCACGGGTTCGTAGTGTTCCGGGAGCGGCCCTTCGACGAAGTCCGCTGCAAAAATCTTTCCCACACCCTCGGGGAGCATAATGAACGCACCAAGTCCTGCGCCTGGAGGGCTGTCGGCCTTATAGTCGGGCGTATCGCCTACCCATCTTGTTCCGTCCCACATTATGGATACCCTGGTAGGGTCCCATGGTCTTCCATCGGCATCGCACGAGGCGCGGTTATATAGTATCCTCCGGTTCAGCGGCCAGTTCCAGGCCCACTCGTGATACATGCCCAGCCCTGAGGGATCGCTCCGGCCCCTTCTTGCCATCATATTGCCTTTTTCCGTAAAGCTGCCGCAATAGAGCCAGTTGCCGCACGAAGTAGAGCCGTCGTCCTTAAGATGCGCAAAGGTGGATAGCTGCTCACCCACCTTGGCAACCACCTCCCCCTTACCGTCAATTACGTCCGCAACAGCGTGTCCGTTAATCTCTTTTGCAATCTCCTCCAGGGGTGGGTCCTGTGGTCTTGAATACGGCCAGCTTAGATGGAGTATAGGTTCGGGGAATGCGCCCGCGCCCTCCTGGTAGAGTTCCCTCACTTTTAAGAAAATTCTGGCCAGCATCTCCTGGTCTGCCTTAGCGTCTCCGGGCGGGTCAAGCGCCTTCCACTTCCACTGCGCCCAGCGCGCTGAGTTTGTGAATGAGCCGTCTTTCTCTGCAAAGATGCCTGCCGGAAGCAGAAAGACCTCTGTATCCACCTCACCCGGGTCTATCCCCGGCGCCCTCCAGAACTGGGCAGTTTCGGTCTCAAAACAGTCCGCCACTACAAGCCACTTTAGTTTGGACAGCGCAGAGATCATCTTATTGGAGTTCGGGCCGTTGGCCACAGGGTTCATACCAAAGGTAAGCATCCCTTCCAGCTTGCCNTGNTACATGTCGTCAAATAGATATACCCANCTGTAATTACGGTCCGCCTTTGGCANGTAGTGGTATGCGAAATCGTTCTCAAGGGTGGCGTGATTACCGTACATTGTCTTCATAAGGCTGATAAAGAAGGCCGGGTAGTTGCTCCAGTAATTCATGGACGTAGGGGAAAGAGGTTTGGGTGTATTTTCCATCAAATAATGTTTCAGGTCTTGCTGGTCTGCTGTTGGGGATTTCAAATAACCGGGGAGTTTGTCGAATGCGACGCCGTGGTCAGTACCCCCCTGTATGTTTGAGTGTCCCCTTAGGGCGTTTACTCCGCCGCCCGGCCTGCCGATATTCCCCAGGAGGAGCTGGAGTATGGCGGCGGCGCGAATTATCTGCACGGCAAAGCTGTGGTGCGTCCAGCCCAGCGCATACATGATAGTACCCGCCTTCTCCGGTCTACCAGTGGAGCAAATAATTCCTGCGGCCCTCTCAAAATCCTCTACAGATGCCCCGGTAATCTCCGATACAACCGCGGACGTGTAGCGGGAAAAATGTTTCTTGAGGTGTTGGAACACACAATCGGNGTCNCTGAGCGAGGGGTCCTGTAATGCATGTCCACTGCCNTCCTGCTGGTACTGCCAGGTGGATTTGTCATAGGTACCGCTAGCCGGGTTATATCCCGAAAAAAGCCCGTTTCCGAAGGAAAAATCTGACTTTACCAGAAAGGTGGCGTTGGTGAAGAGCCTTACGTACTCCTCGTGGTATAGACCGTTGGAGAGTATGTAGTTTATAAGTCCGCCTAAAAAGGCGATGTCGGTGCCGGCGCGTATCTGGACAAAGTGGTCGGCTACGGCAGCCGTCCTATTAAATCGCGGGTCTATACACACCAGTTTTGCGCCGCGTTTCTTTTTTGCCTCTATTACCCACTTAAAGCCGCAGGGATGATTTTCCGCAGGGTTGCCGCCCATGGCCAAGACGACGTCTGCATTGCCGATATCCGTCCACCCGTTTGTCATTGCCCCGCGGCCGAACGTTGGCGCCAGACTGGCGACCGTCGGGCCGTGTCAGAGGCGCGACTGCTGATCGAAATAAACCATGCCGAAGGCCCTGGCGACCTTTACCATCAGGAAATTCATTTCACTGGTGTCGGTGCATCCGCCTATCATGGCAATGCCCTCCGCACGGTTTACGGTCTTGCCCTGTAAATCCTTTTGGACAAAGATTCTGTCGCGGGTTTCCTTTACGTGGCGGGCTATCTCGTTTATTACAAAATCCCAGGACACCTCGTCCCAATGGGAGGCGCCCGGCGCCCTGTATAACGGCTTGGTAAGGCGGCGGTCGTTTACTATGCAGTGCTTCAGTGATGCGCCCTTTGGGCAGAGGGTCCCGCCGTTTATGGGATGATCGGGGTCACCTTCTACATGGACCACCGTGGGTCGAACGTTATACGAATTATCTCCCAGGGTGTGTATTATCACTCCGCAACTTACCGAACAGTACGGGCAGGTGCTTCTGGTCTCGGTGGTGCGGGCAATCTTCAGTTGGCGGGCATGGGCAATCGCCGGAGTGACGTCAAAGCCAAGGCCTGTAAGCAATGCCCCGCTAGCACTCAGCTTTAGGAAGGAACGCCTGGTAAACTCCATACCTTTTCTTGTGTGAAATAATATAAAGACTTCTGCGAAAATCCGCGAACACTATATGTCATTCTGAGCGAAGTCATGCCGAAGGCAGATGCGCCTTTGGCGCAAATCTAATCTGTCTTTGCAGCGTCAGGTCTCTGCCCCCGACGGCCTTTTTGCGTCCGACGCGGAGACCGGACGCTACACTTTTAGATTCTTCGGTCGCTTTGTTTCCCCAGAATGATCCGCCTGAGGCGGATGCAGGGTCTTATACATTACGAACGCATCAAAAATTATCACAAACTGCAGCAGAGGTCAACGCCTTTCCCCTCCAAGCTGCGGTGGCACGTTATTCGCGCCTTTGTGCATTTGTAGTTTCACAGTCAAGGATGTGGAGTGCGTAGCGTGGCAGTCCACTGTCACGTTAAATCCGCCTTAGGCGGAGAGCAAGGCTCCAACGCTGCATTCGGGTCGCTCTGCTCCCCCAGAATGACAGTTGTGCAATGTCCCTGGGGGACGGGTGTTCGTGACTACTATAGACTTGACGTGCGTTTTGTTTATAATAGAATGTTTTCTGGTTTTGTGTGTCTTCTTAATTATGTGTTAGGGGAAGAGTATGCCGACCTACGAGTATAAATGTAAGGATTGCGGTCATGTGTTCGAGCGTTTTGAGTCTATAAAGGCGGGCAACACGAAGAAATGCCCGGAGTGCGGCAATAGGGCCAACCGCCTTATTGGCACCGGAGGCGCTGTAATATTCAAGGGCAGTGGGTTTTATCAGACCGACTACCGTAGCAAAGAGTACCACCAGAAGGCCAAGGCGGAAAAGGGAGAGTCTGCGGATAAGGGGAAAACCACTAAAAAGGAAAACTGTTCGAAGGAAGCTCCTGGTATTTCTTAAAATACAACGGTATTACTTATCCCCATCTGAGAAACCGACTTACGTGTATAAACAGATTCCTTTTATACGCAAAACGGTACCCGGTATTGTCATAGTTTCATTGAGTTTTACTGCCGTTTAGACGCCGATATTTCATAGTAACACGGCTAAAATATCCTCCCTAACGCCCGAACTTCAAAAAAACTTGCATTAAATGTAAATCCTTGACAGCATTTATTTTCTTGATAAAATTGGAACACCCGTTTTGTACGCAAGACGAAGGCTACCATGGAGAAGTTCGAACAAGACCGTCTAGAGAAACTCAAGAAGCTAAGAGAAAAGGGCATAGACCCTTACGGAAAGAGTTGCAACGGGCTCAAAAGTCTTCGGTCTATCGTAGAGAGTTACAACGAAAAGGGTGAGGAAAGCGATAACGTCAGGGTTGCAGGTCGCATATCCAGTCTCAGACCGCACGGTAAGGCTGCCTTTGCAGATATAAGGGACTGGACGGGAAAGATACAGCTATACATCAAGCTGAACAACGTAGGTGAAGACCAGTTTGAAACCTTTAAGTTACTCGACCTCGGCGACATCATCGGTGTAGAAGGAAAAGTATTTAAGACGAAAACGGGTGAGATTACCATCGTGGTGGAGAACCTAACGGTGCTATCAAAGGCCTTACTCCCTCCGCCAGAGAAGTGGCATGGGCTAAGGGACGTCGAACTGAGGTACAGGCAGCGCTACCTGGACCTGATAGCCAACGAGCAGGCTATGAAGACTTCCCTGGACAGAATAAAGATAATAAAAGGCATAAGGAACTTTCTGGACTCGAGAGGCTATGTAGAGGTGGAAACCCCTATGATGCAGCCGATACCAGGAGGGGCCGTGGCCAGACCGTTCATAACCCACCACAACACCCTGGACATGGATCTATATCTGCGTATTGCGCCCGAGTTGTATCTGAAAAGGCTCTTGGTAGGCGGCATGGAGCGTATATATGAGATAAACCGCAACTTTCGCAACGAGGGGATCTCCACGCGCCACAACCCGGAGTTCACCATGCTGGAGGCCTACGAGGCCTACGGCGACTATAACAGCATGATGAGGCTGACCGAAGAGCTGGTATCCAAGCTTGCCTCAGAATTACGCAGTGACAGCAATATCTCCTTTGGAGAAAAGACCGTTGACATGACCACTCCCTGGAGGAGGGCGAGATTCAATGAATTGCTGGAGGAATACGCTGGAGTGGATTTTGACGACGAGGCAGCGATGAGACAGAAGGCGGAAGGCCTTGGGCTTGAAACCGGGAATATGCCCAGAGACGTCGTCGCCAACGACATTTTTGAAGAGGAAGTTGTGCCGAAACTCAACAACCCTACGTTCGTTATAGACTACCCGGCCAGCCTGTGTCCACTGACGAAACTATGTGAAGACGACAAACGGTTCGCCCAGCGTTTCGAGCTCTACATAGCTTCCATAGAAATTGCCAATTCCTATACGGAACTGAACGAGCCGCTGGAACAGGAAAAAAGATTCATAGAACAGATCGGCGGGAAGCTGGATTGGGGGAAGTTGGACGACGACTTTATACTGGCGCTCAAATATGGCATGCCCCCGGCGGGTGGACTCGGCATAGGTATAGACAGGCTGGTAATGATACTGACGGGCAATCCATCTATACGTGACGTGATACTCTTTCCTTTGCTTCGACCAGCTTCAAGACCTCCGGCGGAGGAAACCGTAGAGTAGATGGAAGGACGCAAAGACGTTATTATCCATGCGCAGGATATAACCAAGGACTACAGGATAGGCAAAAGCACCTTAAGGGTCCTTAACGGAGTCAATCTTGAGATATACAAGGGAGAGGTTCTCATAATACTGGGGCCGTCAGGAGCGGGCAAGAGCACCCTGCTCCACATCCTTGGATTACTGGACACACCGACCTCCGGGGATGTGATTTACAGGGGAGAGAACCTCAGCAAACTCAGTTCCAGACAGCAGGCTGAGAGACGGAACCTGCATTTCGGTTTTGTCTTTCAGTTCTATCATCTGCTGCCGGACTTTACGGCGCTTGAAAACGTGATGATGCCGCGACTCATTGGGCAAAAGGCATCGTCTCAACTTAACGGCAAGACGGGCAGGGAGAAGGCAATAGAGATACTCGACACAGTTGGTCTAAAGGAGAGAACGCTTCACCGACCGGACCAGCTATCAGGAGGAGAGCGGCAGAGAGTGGCATTCGCAAGGGCCTTGGTAAACGACCCAGACGTGCTGTTCTGCGACGAGCCCACAGGCAACCTGGACACAAAAAACGCAAGGGAGATCCAAGACCTGATCCTGAGATTGAACGCCTCGAACGATCAAACCTTTATTATAGTGACGCATGATGAAAACTTTGCTGGACTGGGGAAAAGACAAATAAGAATGGTGGACGGAAGGATAGTGGGTCAGTCAACAACAGTCCCTCAGAAAGGAGAGGGTTAAATGTCTCTTAAGGTATATATAAATGGGGAAATTCTACCGCAGGAGGACGCAAAGATATCCGTTTTCGACCACGGCCTTCTCTACGGAGACGGTGTTTTTGAGGGTTTACGAGCACACAACGGAAGGGTGTTCAAGTTAACCAAACACATCGAGAGACTCTTTGAATCGGCAAGGGCCATATTCCTGGAAATCCCCATGACCGCAGAAGAAATCAAGGAGGCGATATTCACCGCCTTAAGGGCCAACAACATGAAAGACTCTTACATCAGGCTGGTGGTTACAAGGGGCGTGGGAAAGCTTGGACTGGAACCTAGAAAATGCAGTAACCCGCAGGTAATTATCATAACGGACACCATCCAACTCTATCCGCCGGAACTGTATGCCAAGGGAATTGAACTCGTGACCGTAGCCACAGTCCGTAACCATCCGGAGTCCGTCAATCCGAGAATAAAGTGCCTCAACTACATGAACAACATCCTGGCAAAGATGGAAAGCATCAATGCCGGTGCAACGGAGGCCATCATGCTGAATAAGGATGGGTTTGTGGCAGAATGCACGGGTCAGAACATATTCATGGTTAATGGCGAAGAACTTTATACGCCACATCCCAACTCTGGAATCCTGAAGGGCATAACCAGAGATACGGTCATTGATATTGCGAAAGGTAGAGGTATGAAGGTGATGGAGGATTTTCTTACCCGATACGACCTATACATAGCCAAGGAGTGTTTCCTCACGGGAACGGCCGCGCAGATCGTACCGGCGGTAAAGATTGACGGGCGCATAGTAGGCAACGGGAAGCCGGGCCAACTCACACAGGAACTGCTGAAGGAATACAGGAAGCTTTTAGCTAACCCTGAGGTGAGTGAGACCTTTGAGTCCTTGGAGACAGGATATTCAAGACCATAATACCTACGCCCATGCATATCAGCACATCGGCCAGATTAAACGTGGGCCAGTGCCTAGCCCCGATATGAAGGTCTATAAAATCCCTCACGTAGCCGTAGAGTATCCTGTCTATTAAATTGCCCAGGGCACCGGCAAGTACGCCCCCAAGGGCAATGCTGGCAAGAAAGTCTGCCCCCGCAGACTTGGTGTAAATCCAAATAATCGCAAATACCGCCAAGACGGACAGGATTATGAAAAAGACGCCCCCCCCCTGCAAAACCCCAAAGACACCCCCTTCATTCCTGCTGAGAGTCAAATTGAGAAAAAAGGTGAGCTTGGCTATTTTCCCCGAACCGTGGGAATCGGTGATATATTTGAAGGCGGCCCACTTGGTTGCCTGATCCAGGACAACCCCAAAGAGTACAACCAGGGAGAGTAACCCGCTAGGGCCTAGAGATCTATTCGGCACCTGCCTCNAGTTCTTCCTTCTTTTGACAGTCTAAACAAAGCCTTGCGAAAGGCAGTGCCATAAGACGGGGTTTTGGGATCTTTTTNTCGCATACCTCGCAGATACCAAAGGTATTGTTCTCCAGCCTTTCCAGGGCGGCATCAATAGACCGCAGTTCCTCCTCACCATTCTGGATGAGGTGAATCATGAGGTCGCGCTCATAGTTGTCTGTCCCCAGGTCTGCCATGTGGAAAGGCACGTTCGACAGGTCTCCGGCCGCATCCTGCCGGGACTTTTTCAGCGCTTCCCCCTCCATGGAATTTACGTTACCGGCCATCTTCTCCCTCGCATAAAGCAATATCTTCTTGAAACTGGCCAGTTCCTTATCGTTCATATTATTTCCCTATGATTCTGATGCCTTGAATTAAGAACAACACCTTTCCGAAAATTAATGCTATGAAAATTTCCGGATGAAGTCAAGAAGAAAGACGGCCTCCTATACATCCGAGGCCGAAAAGTGGGCGCATAAATTCTCAAAGTCAACACAATAATTATCTTGCATAGGGTAGGGGGGTATGGTATACTTTCGCTGGAGGGATACAGACATAGCAACACCATGGTTCCAACATCGAGCGGGTGGCAAAATGCTGTTAGTTATTGTTTTTATCTTATTTGCCTTCAGCGTCTTCCTCAATGTCCTTTACTACGGCTCACTTAAAGGAAGGGAAGAAGAGATATTTGGGCGTGTCACAGGGGCGCTCTATTTATTACACGGTTTGAGCCTTGCCCTGCTGATTTTGTTCTCCGTCGTTCTCTTAAGCCACGTGCTTTTTGCGCTTGTACATCTAGGGAACTGATATGGCTTACCATTTCTAAGTCACCCACACTGCATAATCTTTAAACGGATTGAGGGCGTATCATGGCAAAAGAAACAATTACAAAATTAGGAACGGGGCATACGGAAGAAACAATACGCCTTAGAAGGATTGAGGGCCAGGTGCGCGGCATACAAAAGATGATAGAAGACCGCAGGTACTGCGTGGACATAATTACCCAACTCCAGTCCATTTCCTCTGCCATTACACGGGTGCAGGAGAGCATCCTTAAGAGACACCTCGAACACTGTGTAACGGAGGCCATACGCTCCGGCAGGGAAGAAGACAAGCAGGAAAAGATAGAAGAAATTATAGATATCCTGAAAAACTACGGAAAGTAGGGCTTTACTATTATGACATCCATGGCAAGGAACAACCAGAAGACGAGCCTGTCAATAACAGGTATGCGGTGCGCATCTTGCGCGGGCAGGATAGAAAAGGCCCTCCTTAAAGTAGCCGGTGTGAAAGAGGCACAGGTAAACTTCGCTACAGGGCAGGCTACCGTAACGGGAAGCGCATCCAGAAATGCCCTGGAAGCAGCGGTTAAGGCATTGGGGTACGGTGTAGAGAAGGAACAACCAGTCCTGCTTACGCCGGGGCGGCGGCTTCTTCTGGCAGCAGTCCTTACTGCCCCAGTATTCGTCATAGCCATGCTTATGCTGGAGTTCCCGTACTCCTGCTACGTCCAGCTCACCCTTACCACCGTAGTCGTATTTGGCGCAGGCTCCGAATTCTTCACCGGGGCCCTTCGCCTGCTGCGGTCCCTGAGGGCCAACATGGATACACTTGTAGCCATGGGCAGCGGGTCCGCCTACGTATACAGCACGTTAGGGCTTATAGGTTGCGGGGAGCAATTGTACTTTGAAACTGCCTCAATGATCGTAACCCTTGTGCTACTTGGCCGCTATCTCGAGGCAAGGGCCAGGGCACAGACCACCAGGGCCATAGAAAAACTGGCATCCCTTGCACCGCCGACGGCCACTTGTTTAAGAGACGGTAAAGAGGTGGTAGTGCGGGCAAGCGAGCTCCAGCTAAGAGATAGGGTAATTATAAGACCGGGCGACAGGATACCTGCCGATGGCACCGTTATAGAAGGCCAGACCACGATAAATGAATCGATGCTCACGGGAGAGAGTGTCCCCGTAGAAAAAGGACTGGGCGACCAAGTGCAGGCGGGTACGATCAATAATAATGGCAATATCGTCTTTGAGGTAGACAAACTGGGAGAAGATACCACACTCGCCCATATAGTCAGGCTTGTGCGGGAGGCGCAGTCGTCGAAGGCGCCCGCCGAACGGCTGGCTGACAGGGTTGCCGGGATCTTTGTGCCTTTTGTACTGGCAATCGCCGGGGTAACAACCGCAGCTTGGCTCTATCTCGGATACCCCTTACCGCTGGCCCTCAGCGCATCCACAGCCGTTTTATTAGTAGCCTGTCCGTGTGCCCTTGGGCTTGCCACGCCCACCGCCGTTACAGTAGGGGTGGGCCGTGCCGCAGAAATGGGCATACTCATACGAAACGCCCAAAGCCTGGAAGACGCCTCGAGGTTGGACATCTTAATATTTGACAAGACGGGCACCATAACTCGAGGCCAACCAAGTATTACAGACTTTTATAACATCTCGGACATGCCTGAAGATGAAGTATTATCCATTATAGCATCGGTAGAAAGACCGTCAGAACACCCATTTGCACGGCCCATCGTGGAGTACGCTGTGGCAAGAAATGCCTCCATCAGGGCGGTGACNGATTTTGAGGCCATCAGCGGCGAGGGTATAACTGCAAGTCTGAACGGCCTCAATGTCATTATAGGGGGCGAAAGGATGTTAAGAGACAAGGGTATTGACATGGCTGCCTTTAACAGTAAAGTAACAGGAATGAAAAAGGCGGGGAAGTCCCTCGTATTTGCGGCAGTGAACGGGCGCATCGTCTCCGTCTTTGCGCTCCAGGACATCCCAAAAGAAAAGGCAGGAAAGGCCATTGAGGAGATAAAGGCCCTGGGTATAGAGCCGCTTATGTTGACGGGCGATAACGAAGACACGGCCCGGGAGATAGCAGCCAAGGTCGGAATTCAGAGATTCAAGGCTTACATGAGACCCGCAGATAAGGTAGCCGAACTACGGCAGGAAAAGGACAAGGGTAAGAGGGTCGGGATGGTAGGCGACGGTATAAACGACGCACCCGTACTGGCAGCCGCAGACGTCAGTTTTGCCATCGGCACAGGTACGGATATCGCCATAGAGACGTCCCAGATTACACTGGTAAAAGGGGATATAAAGAAGGCCGCCGAGGCCGTGGCACTAAGCCGCAGGACAATGAAAATAATAAAACAAAACCTATTTTGGGCCTTCTCTTACAACATTGTCGCCATACCGCTGGCCGCCATGGGACTTATGAACCCCATGATAGCGGCAGGGTGTATGGCCTTCAGTTCCGTACTGGTTGTATTTAACTCATTGAGACTCAAGGGATACCAACCTGCATTTGAAACGGTCAATAATGCGCCAACGAGGCGCTCCTTGAAATGCTGTAACCTGAATAAATCCAATACAAATATATACGCAAGGAGGTGAAACTGACCAAAAACCCCGTTTCTATTTGTTGTATTGGTTCAATATCACACTTAAGTATTTAAGGAGGGAGAAAGATGAAGCTAGGCGTAATTATGGGATGCCTGTTGGGTATCTTGGCGCTGGGCGTTGTGCAAATGGATTACAGTAGCACGGTCCTGGCCCAGGAATCCATGGAGGCGGTGTGTCCTACCTGCAAGGAGAAGACCGTCTTCAAGAAGGGTATGGGCGTTATGCCCCTGCAAAAAGAGATGGTCTGCCCTGAATGCAAGGGTAAAGGCGTTGCGCATGTCTGTGAGAAGTGCGGCACCGAGGTCGTAGCCTGCCCAAAATGCCAGAAGGTTATAGCCGTAGCAGAAGAGGAGAAGATAACGGCAACATGCCCCTCTTGCGGGGAAAAGACCACACTCAAGAA
>C687J26845_10002080_pt1 | contig 11764 bp, 10 predicted proteins | sample RifCSPlowO2_12_FD_26845 | JGI IMG/M metagenome (IMG submission 26845) | reverse complement strand
TGAATGTCGTCCTCGCGAAGCCTGCCCTCGAATGCTTTAATCGGGGGGCGGGGACCCATACTGAGCTACCACGAAGCGCGATGCATGGTATGGATTCCCGTCTCCACGGCAATGACATCGACCTATTACTTAGCCAATTATGCAAAGCTCGATAGAAACCTTAAGCCGCAGGGAGCACGGAGAATGCAGATTAAAGCCGATTCGCTTCTCGCTTCTCTCGGTGAATTCGGTGTCCTCTGTGGCTAATGCTTATCGAGGCTGGCCTTATCCGCGTTCATCGCTCCGCACTCAGTACGCTACCGTCCCCTGAATGCCGGTTTGCGTTTTTCCATGAAGGCGGTCTGGCCTTCCTTGTAGTCCTCGCTCGCGAAGCAGTCGTCGATCATCTTCTGGCACGACGCGAGATCGCGTTGCGCCGGATCCTTGTGATGCTCGATCAGCGCGCGCTTGACCGCGGCGACGGTGAGCGGCGCGTTGCCGGCGATGGTGTGAGCGTAATCGAGCGTAAATTTCTCGAGTTCCGCGACCGGCACGACGCGGTTCACCAGGTTCATCTGCAGCGCTTCCTGGGCCGTGAACTGGCGGGCGGTATAGAAAATCTCCGCCGTGTATGCCGGTCCGACCAGGATCGCAAGCCGATTGATGCCCGAGAAACGGTAACCCAAACCGAGTTTCGCGGCGGGCACGCCGAAGCGCGCATTTTCCGCAGCGATGCGGATGTCGCAGTTGACCGCGGTGGCCGTGCCGCCGCCGATGCAGTAGCCGCGTATCATCGCGATCGTCGGTTTCGGGCAGGACCGCAGCGCCTCGCTCGCCGCGTCCGAGGCCGCGTTGTAGGTCTTCACCGCCTCGGCGCCCGAACGCTTCTCCTTGAACTGCGAGATATCCGCCCCGGAGACGAACGCTTTGTCACCTTCGCCTCTGAGGATGACGACGCGAACTTCGGGGTCATTCGCGTAAGCGTCCAGCACGAGTGGCAGCGACTGCCACATCTCGAGCGATACGGCATTGTGGCGCGCGGGGTTGTTGAATACGATCCAGCCGATCGCGCCTTCCTTCTTCGCTATCAGCTTTTCGGTGAGAGTCTGCAGCGCGGTTCCGGGATGATTCATGATGTGGACACCAGATTGGAGTTTAAACCGGGCTAGTGTAACGTATCTGTCGAGTTGATCAACAGGAAAACGGGGGGGCGATGAAAAACCTGCTGAACGTCTGTTCGTGCATGCTCGCGGCGCTGGTTTGCCCGCTCACTGCGGCTCAGCCTTACCCGGTCAAACCGGTACGCATCATCGTAACCTTTCCCCCGGGCGGTCCGACCGATATCGTCGGTCGTTCGCTCGCGCAAAAATTTACTGAATGGCCGAGATCGACATGGTGCATATCCCGTACAAAGGCACCGCGCCCGCACTCACCGACTTGCTTGCAGGCCAGGTTTCTCTGATGTTCAACAGCATGCCCTCGGTGCTGCCGCAGGTAAAAAGCGGCAAGCTCAAGGGCATCGCGGTCGGCAGCGCGAAGCGCTCGCCCGCCGCGCCCGAGATCCCGACGGTTTCGGAGGCCGGTGTCCCGGGATTCGAATACGTGACCTGGTACGGCCTTTTCGCACCCGCCGCGACCCCCAGAGATATCGTCGCTCGGCTCAACACGGAAGTGGTGAGGATACTCGCCGATCCTGAGCTGGCGCAGCGATTCTCCAGCCAGGGCGCCGAACCTTCGAGCACGACGCCGGAGCAGTTGGCGAAATTTCAGCGTGACGAGCACGAACGCTGGAAGCGCGTGATCCAGTCGGCCGGCATCAAGCTCGAATAGAACTGAACCAGTGAACGGCAACCGTCAAGCCGCTCACCCATTGTCCAGACGGGCTGCGAAGCCGGCGGCCTTGAGCGCCTCCAGGATCTCCGCCACGTGCTCGTGGCTGCGCGTCTGCAGCACGAACTCCACCTCGGCGCTCTGCACCGGCAAGTGAGTGAACGCGCGCTGGTGATGGATTTCCTCGATGTTGGCGTTGAGTTCGGCGAGTCGTGCAGTCACCTGCGCCAGCGCGCCCGGAAGATCGCGCAACTCGATGATGAAACGCGCGAGCCGGCCGGAGCGCACCATGCCGCGCTCGAGGATCGAGGCCAGCATCAGCGGGTCGATATTGCCGCCACTCAACACCAATCCCGCTTTCTTTCCGGCGAAGCGTTCGCGGTGCTTCAACAGCGCAGCCAGCCCTGTTGCTCCGGCGCCTTCCGCCACTGTCTTCTCGACCTCGAGCAGCATCACGATCGCCTGCTCGATGTCGCCTTCATCGACCAGCAGGACCTCGTCGACAAACTGCCGCACGATGGGCAATGTCAGTGCGCCGGGCTCCTTGACCGCAATGCCCTCGGCGATGGTGCTGGCGCCGAAAACGGGCGTAACGCCTTTCAGCGCGCAATACATCGACGGAAAGCGTTCGGTCTCGACGCCGATCACCTCAATCTGCGGCTTGACGCTCTTGGCCGCAAGCGCGATGCCCGCAATCAGTCCACCGCCGCCGACCGGCACCACCAGCACTTCGAGGCCGGATTGGGCCGACAGCATTTCGAGGCCAATCGTACCTTGGCCGGCGATGATCTTTTCGTCGTCGTAAGGGTGAATGAGCTGCAGCCCGCGCCGCTTCGCAAGCTCCAGCGCAAATGCCTTCCCCGCATCGAAGTCATCGCCTTCGAGAACCACCTCGGCGCCGAAAGCGCGCGTGCGTTCGACCTTGACGTGCGGTGTGTAGCGCGGCATGACGATGACCGCCGGGATACCAAGCCGCTTCGCATGATAAGCCACGCCCTGCGCGTGATTGCCGGCCGAGACTGCGATCACGCCGGCGCTGCGCTGCGCAGCGTCGAGCGACAGCAGCCGGTTGAGCGCGCCGCGCTCCTTGAAAGACGCGGTGAACTGCAGGTTCTCGAACTTGAGATAGACCTCAGCGCCGGTGATCTCGGACAGCGTGCGCGAGTGCAGGCAAGGCGTGTTGAGCACGCTGCCGCGGAGTGCGTCCGCCGCATCGCGGATGTGTTGGGGGGTTACGGCCATCGTTCCTCAGTCGAGCACCATCAGCCAGTCCACCGCAATCGCGCCGCCGCAGCCGGCAACAACGGGATTGAGATCGAGTTCGCTGAGTCGCGGACCCGCCGCCGCCCCGCAACAGGATACCGTGCTGATCAACCGCGTCAGCGCCACCCGGTCCACCGGCGGCCGCCCTCTCGCGCCGTCCAGGATCGCCTTGCCCCTCAACTCGTCCAGCATGCGGCCGGCCTCGGTTTGCGTTACCGGCGCCTGCCGAAACACCACGTCTTTCAGCACCTCGATGTGTATGCCGCCCAGCCCTACCATCACCACCACCCCAAATGCCGGGTCGTTCTGCAACCCGAGCACCAGTTCTACATCCCCGTTTGCCATCGTTTGCACGACCACGCCCTCGATTCTCGCCTGCGGCTTATGACGTTTCGCATTTTCGGTGACGGCTGTAAATGCCTTTCGTACCGCATCAGCATCTTCAAGCCCAAGCTCCACCGCCTGGGCCTCGGTCTTGTGCAGGATATCGGGTGACTCGATCTTCGCTGCCACCGGATAACCCAGTTCCTCGGCGGCCGCCACTGCTTCATCCGCGCTTCGCGCGAGGGCGCACGCTGCAGTGTTGACCCCCCATCGCTCAAGCAGTTCGCGTGCGTGAACCGCGGCAACCGGCCCGGAACCATGCGGCAAGTCGAGTTGCGGCAGACGTAATGCAGCACGCGCGTCCTGGTCCGCAAGCCAGTGGCGGTGCGCCTCGGCATAGCGCACCAAGGCGCTGGCCGCATCCACCGCCGGCTCCGCGCCGCGCAGCACCGCAATCCCGCGTTCGCGCAGCGCGCGGAGCGCCCGGTCTGGAGCCGCGACCCAGCACACGATGAACGGTTTCGTCGCCGCGGCTTTGATTTCCTCAAAGATGCCGATCAACGCATCGGCGTAGGCATCCATCAATTGCAGCCAGACGATACCCACGTGGATCTGCGGATCGGAAAGGACGATGCGCACGCTGTCGCGCAGCAATTCCGGTTCCGCGACGAACTGGCCAGTGACGTCCACCGGGTTGCCGGCAGCACCGAATTCTGGAATCACCGCCTTCAGTGCTTCCTGCGTCGCCGTGGTCAACACCGGGACGCTCAACCCCGCCTCCTCGGCTCGGTCAGCCATCAACACCCCCGCCCCGCCGGATTGCGTGACAATGCCCAAGCCGCTGCCGGCGGGCAGCCCGCAGTGGGCGAACGCCTCGACCATGTCGAGCATATGTTCTTCGTTACGAGCCCGGATGATGCCACGCCCACGGATGACGCCGTCGAACACGTTGTCGGCGCCAGCCAGCGCACCCGTATGCGAAGCCGCGGCGCGCGCTCCGGCACCGGTCCTGCCAACCTTGCTCAAGACCAGCGGCTTGCGGAGCGCAAGCGCGGTTTCGGCCAGTTCCATCAGTCCGCGGCCGTTCTTCAGTCCTTCAATGTAACCCGCGCCGACCCGGATGCGCGGATCGTCGAGCACCGCGCGCATCACCTGTACGAAATCGACATCCCCCTCGTTTCCGGTATTGACGAAATAGCCGAGCCCGAGGTTCCGGCGTCGTGCGAGCGCTGCGATCGCGGTGCCGAACGCGCCCGACTGAGTGACAAACCCGACAGGACCGGCCGGCGTGTCGCCGTCGGCAAATTGACCGAATGTCGCGATGACCCGGTCGAACGCGTTGATCAGACCGAGGCAATTCGGGCCCAGCAACCGCACTCCCGCCGCTCGTGCCGCAGCGCTAACCTCCTGTTCCATGGTCCGTCCCGCTGCACCCGTCTCGGCAAACCCGGAACTGAACACGATGGCCGATTTCACGCCGCGCCGACCGAGACCGCGCAAGGTGCGTGCGACGAGCCGCGCCGGGAGCGCAACTACCGCCAGATCAACGGGCTCGGGTACGGCATCAATGGTGGGATAGCACTTGAGCGTGCCGATCTGCTGATATTTCGGATTGACCGGATAGATCCGCCCGGCATAGCCTTTCTCGATGAGGAACTTGAGGGTGCGGCCGTTGACCTTCGTGAAATCGCTCGATGCGCCGAGAATCGCGATCGAGGCGGGACTGAGCAGAGAGCGCAGCTCGTTCACTGTTATTCGTGGTTCGCGGAGGCCCGGTCGCCGGCCGCCGCCTGTCACGAAACCACGACTTCGACGATTTCGGTCACCGGCAGCGTGGCGATGTCGCGCAGTTTTTCGTTGCGCGCGATCTCGAAGTTCACGAGGGCCGACACCAGCGCATAGCTGGAAGACACGAACACCTCGCGATCTTCAGGCGATTTTCGGTTCACGCCAAAACGCACCTTGATCCGCTCTTCAGCCGAGAGCTTGCCGATGAAGCTCTTGGTGGCCCAGATCGCGCCGTAACGCGCAAAGTCGCTGATGCGCGCCGCCTGGTTGATGCTGTCTCCTAGCACCACAAAATCCACACTGGTCGCCGACTGAAAGGTGCCCAGCCACTCTTGCCCTTCGGTCAACCCGATGTTGAGATAAAGCTCATTCAGCCAGTTCTTGCGGATTTGCCACGCCTTGCTGATCTTCTGCATTTCCGCCTTGATCTCGCGGGCGCAGCGCAGCGCATTGAAGATGTAGTTCGAGTCGGGCTGAGGAAAAAAATAGTAGAGCAATCCGTCTCCCGCGTGTTTGCCGTGCGTCCCGTAGTACTTGCGAAAAACAGGCGTCATCGCGCAACAGATTTCGTTGATGAGTTCGAAATACTCCTCGGGCGGCAGTTCCGAGCAGATCTTTACCGAGCCCTGAAGATCGGCAACCAGCACCGCGAGATCGGTCAGCACCGGCAGCCGTTTACGCAGCAGCGAGCGGATCACTTCGTCGCGACGCGCCAAAAAACTCACCAGATCATCGCTCTCGAGTCCCGCCGGCATCAGGACCAGCAGGATCCCTTCGCGGAAGAACGCGGCGTACATGCGGCACGTCATGAGCTCGCCGTCCGTATGTTCTATATCGAGCGGTGCGTCGAGGATCGGTCGAGGCTCTTCCGGTTCGACCTCGCCATACAGGCGATCGAGCAACGCCAGCCGTTCGGCGGGCACTCCCTGGCACAGCGTCATCAGCGTCGTTTTTGACACCCTTTCCTTCGCGAGCGAGAGATGAAAGCGCAACAAGGCAAGGCGATTGCGTTCCGACTGCGATCGGGTGGTGAGGAGCAGACGGAACAGATTGCGTTGGTCGCTGGTGGGCGGCAGGCCGGACGCGGTACCGAGCAGCAGGCTTTGGGCCGCGGCATTGAACCAGGTGACCTCGAAGTTATAGTTGACCATGAACGCCGGGTGCGCGATGCCTTCCACGGTCAGGCGGGGCGCGTCTTCGGAAGACTCGCCCGCCGGCGCCGGCACCGTGACCGCCCGGGTCCCCGCGGGTGCTTCTGGGCGCGGCCCCTCGCTGGTGAGGCGTGTTACGATTTCTGCCATGGTGTAGCCCTCCCTTTTTAACCGTTGTATCTCGATGACCCTGTCGGCCGCGCTGTCCGGAAAATATCCGAGCTGACGCGCACGGCTCTCCTCATCACGCTCCGGGGTACTCACCAAGGGGCGCGGCAGTAATCCCATGGCGATGTAATTATTGAGCGTCGCCCTGGAAATGTTCGTTCGATCAATCAGTTCCTTGCTCGATATCATGTGATGCGTGAATTGTCTATATTCCACATAGCAATGATTAGACAGTATAGGCAGTTTAATTAGACAGTCAATCCAGGATATGTCAAATGCATCCAGCAAGGCTTTTCCTGTTGTTCCTGCGCCACAACCATCAGCATCCAAACATCCTTTTCGACAATATTCCCTCCCGTGCGTCCACGCCCCTCAGCCTTCCTATCGAGCTGTCTAAACAGACCGTATCGCATTGATCTTATGGAATAAACCTCCGTATTAATGGCGCTTACCGTTTATTCAGGTACCTCTCGGTCAGCCTTGTCGAGCCGGCCTTGAGCGTTTTCCAATTCAATCAGGCCACTGCCATCCTGGATTCCCTGCCGGGCCGCTTACGCCAGCACGACTTGAAACAGCTTGACGAGGGCGACTACATCGATCACCGCGTTATGACGGGCGTAATTGTCGATGCCGTGCACCAGGATGTTGCCGCGATCGTGGGGCCGATCTGACGCAGCACGACCTCAAAATTATTCCGCGCGCGAATCAATCCGTCGCTCAGCGCAACAGCGCCACTGTCCGCGCAGGCGCAGAATCTGAATGAAGTAAGGCCTCGATGCGGCGTCGATTTCGTCGCTCCTCATATCGAGCATCCGACCCGCGCGGCGCAGGCGCTTGCGCGGTATTGAAATGGCTGGCGGCTGTGGCCAGCGCAACACACGTCCGGCATCGACCAGCAGCCGGGCGCCGTATGTCTTGAGGTTGAGTGTGTGCGGAAACTGCTTCGCTCTCCCGGACGCTTGATCGGGGGCGATGCGCCGTGTCAGCGCACGACCAGCACCGGGATCTTCGAGTGCGTGAGAACCTTTGCGGTTTCGCTGCCGAGCAGCAGGCTGGAGAGCCCCTTTCTGCCATGTGAAGCCATCATGATCAGATCGCACTTCTTTTTCTTTGCGGTCTCGATGATCTGCTGAAAGGGAAGATCGCTGACAACGGCCACGGTTTCGCACTTGACGCCGGCGGTTCCTGCGGCTGTTGCGACCTTGGCGAGCAACTTCTTGGCCTGCTCCCGGGATTCCTCCTCGAAACGCCTCTTCATCTGAGCGCCCATCGGCGAGACAAACCCCTCGTCCGCGCCCATGCGAAATTCGGGCACGACGTGAACCGTGGTGACCTTCGCATTGATCGACTTGGCGAATTCGATGCCGTACTTGACTGCGCGGTTGGAAAGTTTCGAACCGTCCGTTGGCAGCAGGATATGCTTGAACATCACGCCCTCCATGAATGGAAATCGGAATCGTTGTTGCAGTCTCAGAATAAGAATATCACGCCGTCATCGCCGCGGTTTGATGCACATCAACAAAAGCAGCCGATTGCGTCACGCCCATACCAGAAGGGTCGGGCGGCGCCGGTTTTCCGCGGGACGGAATCCGCCGCGCGGGCGGCCACGGCTCAGTGAGCCTTGCCCATGCGATGAGCCGGGATCGGCAGCGCGACGACCTCTATTCCCTCGTCTTGCAGGGCCTCGACCTCCCTGGGAGACGCGGTACCGCGAATGTGGCGTTCCGGCGCTTCGCGGTAATGGATCTTACGTGCTTCTTCGGGGAAGGCGGCGCCGACATCCTCGGTAGTCTCAATCACGTGATCGATCAATTTTGCGAGTGCTTCGCTGTCAAGATTAGCGTATTGCTCGGGCACGCGTGCGGTATTTTTTCGTGTCCCATCCGGCCGCTCGCGGCTACCGGTATTGACATACGATGCATGCGGCAGGCGCACCACCTTGCCATTGCCACACAACGGGCAAGTCAGCGATCTGTCGTTGAGTTGCCGCTCAAAATCCTCGTTCGAGGCGAACCAGCCTTCAAAACGATGTTTGTTCTCGCAGCTTAAGTCAAAAACGATCACGATAATATTCCGTTGCTGTCTGTAAGACCGGTTACCCGGCGGTTCGTTCGGAGCCGCGCGCATGCCGAAAACGCGCTGACCCAGCCGCAGGCGTCACACTTAGTGCGAGGAACCGGGCTCAACATCCTCTAGCAGCCTGTCGGACTTAACAGCCCGAACAGGCTGCTAAAAGCAAAACCGGCTGACCATTCCGAAAAAAACCCGCCAAACTGGTCGAACGTGAAGAAAACTGATGGCGAATTCGCATATCTATCATTTTCTCTTGCCATTTTCCTCACGCCGGTTTTGCATTAGGAGTTTGTCGGGGCCAAGTCCGACAAACTCCTAGCTGCTGAAAAACTGGTGGGCGAGACCGGATTCGAACCGGCATGGCTTGCGCCGAGGCATTTTAAGTGCCTTGTGTATACCCATTCCACCACTCGCCCATAAGCCTGTTTCGGCGCTGATTTTGGAGGCGGGGGTCGGAATCGAACCGGCGTCCACGGCTTTGCAGGAAGAAATTGCCTGCAAACCAACAACGGCTTACAGCACGATTCCTGATAAAACAGCGCGTTGCAATTTTGAATGATATCTAACAATAACGCTGTCTGACCACTTTTTTCCGCCAACTGTCTCAAAAAGCCCCAAGCCGCATTGTCTCATCCTTTGCTTGACGGCTACTACCAGCTCACCCTCACCTTAAGAGACTCGGGCAGCCACGCCAACGCCTCGCGGGTCGCATCGACGGTGGTGCCGATCGGCTCCGGCTGTGTCTGCACCAAGTCGATGTCCTCGGAATAGCGCAGCGGCTGTCGGAACAGTAATTTGTTGATGGCAGTGCCGCCGCGAAAGGCGATCTTGCCAGCCAGTGCAGGCGAATTAAACAGGTCGCACAACGCGCGGCAGATGACAAGATCCTGCTCGACCTGCCTCAAATCCGGCCAGGGCGCCTTGGCGCTCCATTCCTGCAGGTAAGCCTGCGGGATCAAGATTCAATCTCCACCGGTTCGTTGATGATCAGCATCCACTTTGAGTTCTTCAGCGACTGGCTGGCCAGTGACTCAACGAAGGATTTGACCGAAGGGTCCAGAGGCTTCACCGACTTCGCTTTGTTCGCGAAGGGCTCCAGCGCTTTGGCTTGGCGCACGTGGCCGGTGAGTTCCAACAGGTAGCCGAGCCGCCGGACAGAAGAGTTCTCGTAGACCGCCGCAAGTTTGGCCAGCTTGCGGGAATCAGCTTTCGCCCCCAGATCCTTGACGATCTGAGCGACGCCGTTGATGCCGGCAGCCCGGTGAAAGTAGCGAGCGCAATCCAGGAGGACTAGCTCGACGCCAGCGACCTTGGCGAAACCCGCCTCGCTCTTCATCTGGCCCAGCCACTCCGGATGATTGGTCTTGGCGAAAACATGCGGGGCTTGGTAGACGAACTGCAGTCGGTGGCGGCCGATCTCGAAGGCACGTAGTTGTTTGGGAACGATCGCCTGAAAAACCATCGCCGCCTGGTGCGACGAGCCGTAGAATGCCGCTGCACGAAGCAACGAGATTCGATAGTCGATGCCTTGATGCTTCATCAAGGGGTCGATCCAGCGCACCGGGTCCGGTGCCCCGCTCGGCTGGTCTTCGGGTCGCAGGATCAAATAGAAACCATGCCGCGGATTCGCCAGCCGGCGCTTCTTAATCAGTCGGCTGACAGCGACGGCGAGTGTTTCCGGAGCTAGGCCGAGCCTGTCCAGCGCCTCTTTGCGGGAAAAGTAGGCGCGGCCACGGGCAAGCCGTTCATCCAGATATTGGTCAAGGGAAGCCACGCCCCAATCATATGCAAAAGTTTACTAAAAAGCAATGTTTTTGCATATGATTGGGGCTGCGCGATCGAGCGCCGGTCGCGAGGCCAAAATCGGCGCCGAGATCACCTAAACACGGGGTTAATGCTCCGCCGTCGCATGAAGCCGTAAACCAAGCGCCTTCACAACTTTCAGCACCGTGGAAAATTCCGGATTGCCTTCGGGCGATAAAGCCTTGTAAAGGCTCTCGCGACCCAGTCCTGTTTGCCGTGCGATTTCCGTCATTCCTTTGGCACGCGCGATGTCCCCCAGCGCGGCCGACACCAACGCAGGGTCTCCGTCTTCCAGGGCCGCTTCGAGATATGCGGCCATATCTTCGTCGGTCTTCAGATGTTCCGCCGCGTCCCACGGTTTCGTTTTGATCTTTGCCATAGCACTCTCCTACAATCCTCGCGCCATCTCGATCGCGGATTTAATGTCCCGGTCCTGACTGCGCTTGTCACCGCCGGCGAGCAGGATCACCAACGCCTGCCCACGCCGCACAAAATACACCCAGTATCCGGGCCCGTAGTCGATCCGTAGTTCCGAGACGCCCTCTCCCGCCGGCTTTACATCACCGGGGTTGCCCAGAGATAGACGGCGAATCCGGGCGTCAATGCGCGCCCGCCCTGTCGATCTCGCAAGCCCTCAAACCACTGGGCGTACGTCTCGGTTTGACGGACTTCGATCATGAGCGATTGTATCATATAGGATACAGATAAGAAACCGTCCTAAAGCCGCCGCATAAGGAGTCACTCGATGAGCCACAAATTCCCCCGCCTCGATCTGTATCATATGGTCCGAACCGCTCCGAAAATTCGCGAAACGGTTCGGGATCTCGGACGTCGCGATCACCAAGCGTTGCCGCAAATCCAACATCCCATTACCCGGCCTGGGATACTGGGCAAAGAAAGAAGTGGGAAAGCAGGTTTTTCAGCCGGCATTTCCTTCCTGCGGATTGGGCCAGTCCGATGTCGTCACCATCGGCGGCACTGAGCGGTACGGATGGGGGCGGGAAGAATCGGATGAGGAACTGCTCGCGGCGACTATCACCCCGCCGCCGCCCTTCCCCGGTGGACTGCCTGAAGTCACGGCGCGTGCGCAGCAGTCCGGGCTTTTCCGTCGGTCGTCACTTCTTGGGTTGTATGGAGGCGGGGGTCGGAATCGAACCGGCGTCCACGGCTTTGCAGGCCGCTGCATGACCACTCTGCCACCCCGCCGCTGAAACGAAAAGCAGAAGGGGAAAACGGCTGGCCGTTTCAGTGAAGGCTAACCTTTAGGTTACGCCGGAACTAAAGCGCCCAGCCACTTTCCCCGGAAATCTGGAGCGGGAAACGAGTCTCGAACTCGCGACCTCAACCTTGGCAAGGTTGCGCTCTACCAACTGAGCTATTCCCGC